>Ga0335085_10008523_pt1 | contig 15629 bp, 18 predicted proteins | sample Lox_Sample_45_FD_206712 | JGI IMG/M metagenome (GOLD analysis project Ga0335085, IMG submission 206712) | Soil microbial communities from Loxahatchee National Wildlife Refuge, Florida, United States - Lox_Sample_4.5 | ecosystem: Environmental > Terrestrial > Soil > Wetlands | place: USA...
TGGACGGACGCACATGGGACCAAATGCCGCAGCCCTTGGTTGTCCTATAGAATGGCTGCTCTGCAGAATGGGATGCCCGAGCAATGTAGCGGCAGAATGAATTTCCATGAAGCCTCCAGAGACCACCTTACCTCAAACCCGCACTGCTAAGGTCAGAAATACCTCCTGGTGGCGCGGATGAGGCGGCTACACGCGCGCGAGGTATCGCGAGCGACGGATTACTCCCGGCAAGTCGGCCAGGCTGCATCTAGCGGTAAGCTAGCCCATCTCGGAAGGCGATTCGGGCCGCCATTCAAGCACGGGGCAGTATCGGTCTAGGTATGCGGGATCGAGGCGCCACTCAGCGAGGCACTCGAACGAGCCATCAGGGTCAGCCAACGCATAGCCGAGCAGACTGCTCGCGAGGAGCTCTTCGGATAGCGATATGACTGTCGGGGCAAAGGAGCCGCGCCGCCCGGTTAGGCGAAGATCATTCAGTCGAGTGGCCGTCTGCCGGTAGCTTTCCTGCCAATTCCGCGCATCTGCTCGGGAGGGCAGAAGAACGACAACCTGGATTGGGATGGTGATGCGCTCTAGAAGAGCGAATACGACCGGCATTAGATCTCGATCGTCGCTGAGGAGAAATACTTGGGCCGGGCGGGCTCGGCCCGAGCGCGTCCAGCATGACCTCGATTGCTAGATTAATATCGCTCTGCTTCTCCTCACGGCTCTTGGCTGGTGCATCAGCGTTCAGAACTTCCCCACCTGTGTCGGAACTGGTGCCAGGCCGGTTCTTCGCTTTATGGAACCCCTCCACCACGCGCACACCGCCAATTGTTCGAACGGCCCTTGCCCAAATGCCGTAACGTTGGTGCTCGTCTTTCCGGTGAGTTGGCGTTTCGTGTTCTATACGCACAGGTGCAGTAAAGTACTTGATGTCCAGTGCGGCCCCTCATAGCGGAAAGTGTCTTTCCACCAAGGCCCGGAAATTGCACCAGCCTAGGCCAGGAAGGCCCTTCTTGGCCCTCCAGTGGTTCGTGACACCGTAGTAGAAATTGAAGCCATCAACGTACAGAATCGCCCTCTCCAAGTCGGCCCTCCAGGCGGCACAGTCATTGAACGCGCGGAATGCCCATGTCATTTTAGCCGCACAGCCCCTGGTTAGCCAATCGGCCTCCAGTCGTTGACAACTTTTAGGGACCGCCCACGGCCTGGGACGGATGACCGATTACTCCCCATAAGTCGGCTTGGCGCCGTTGATTCGCGCTTCTCTGGCCGTCTGGACGCCCGACTCGGAGAAAGCTCCGCCATCTTCGTGCAGGTGCCAAAGCCGGACAATTATGGACCCCCCAACCAAGCCAGAACCTCCTACAATCGTTAATCGATGTGGCAGCCGGCGGTCAAACTGACCCACTACTCCCCATTCTTTTGCGGCCGGCGGACCCAGTGGCGCACCGGCGGTTGGCGGCCGCTACAACCGTTTCGCGGTGGCGTAGGCGAGTTCCGCGCATTCGGCGGCGGATCCCTCTGAAACCACGAGTCCACGAAAACGACCGGTTTCGAATCCCGCGACCTGTTCCGCACCTCGCTGAACGACACGCACGGTTTCTGCCGGTCCAAGCTGCGAAGAAACAAACAGCGAGTAAGTCCGCGTGCCGTTGGAGAAGACTAGATGCAGCATGCGCCGGCCGCCGATGCCGCAAATTTTGGCCCGCTCCAAACGGTAACCGGCCGCTCCCAGAGCCGTCACCTGTGCGAGTTGCAGTCCGGCTTTCGCCGACACTTCGGCAATTTCCACGTCACTGGACCGCCAGTGGCGCGGTTGGCCTTCGATCACCTCCGTGCGATGATCGAGGGCCGCATCGGCGTACCATTGCGGCGGTCTGGTCCAGCGCGCCCATGCGAGTATCCCTACGGCCAGCAGCATCAAACTCGCGGCGATTGCGCCCGCCCAGGCCTGATGCCGCCGCTTCCGATCGCCGGAGATCCTTCTCCGCAGGACCTGTTCCAACCGGCTCGCATCCGGCAGGTCGCCGAGAGCCGAGCGGAGAGCCGCGTCGAGATTCCGATCCTCCGCGATCTTCACCGCACAGGCGGGGCACTTCGCGAGGTGAGCCTCGAACGCCTCACGCTCCTCCGCCTCCATCTCTCCGGAGAGATAGAGAGGCACGCGCCTCCAAACGCCAGCGCAGTCGTTCATCGGACCACTTCCGAAAGCAGTTCCCGCATGACCTCGCGCGCTCGACTCAGACGCGACATGACCGTGCCGATCGGGATGTCGAGTATTTCGGAAATCTCGCGGCACTTGAAACCCTCGACCGCGGCAAGCAACAGCACAATACGTTGGTCGCTGCTCAAACGGTGAACCGCCTGCATCACCTCCACGGATTCGTGAGTGGAGGGCTGCGTTGCTTGCACCGCATGCGCCAGGGGCTCGGTCGCAAGCGACGTGCGCCCCTTGCGTTTCTGCTGGCGGAACGCATTCACGAGGATCCGGAACAGCCAGGCGTGCGCATTGGTATCCGGATCGAACTGCCGGAAGCCGCGCCAGGCGCAAAGAAGGGTCTCCTGCACCAGGTCGTCGGCCTGAAAGGGATTGCCGGTCAGCCGGCTGGCAAAGCGGAGCAAGCTTCGCGCATGCGGCAGTACGACCCTCTCGAAGTCGTCCTCGCGACGCCCCATCCGGATCGATTATATCCCTCTGTGGCGCATCTACTTCTTCTCGAGTTCGGTCAGATCCGCAAGCACCTCCTGGCTATGCGGATTCGGGTTCACTTTCGTGTACACCTTGCGGATCACGCCATTGGGATCGATCAGAAAGGTATTCCGCGCCGCGACCATGCCATTGGCGGAAAGCGAGCCATAGCTGCCGATGACATCCTTGGCGGGATCCGCGAGAAGCCGGAACGTCAGGCTCTCCTTGGTACAGAACTGCTGGTGCGAATCGATCGAATCCGCGCTCACTCCGACGATGGCAGCGTGCTTGGCCGTGTACTGATCGAGATCGCGCTGAAAATTGTGAGCTTCGATCGTGCATCCCTGGGTCATATCCTTCGGGTAAAAATACAGGACCACCCATTGGCCTTTGAATTCCCTCAGGCTAACCGTCTTGCCTTCCTGCGACTGGAGGGTGAATTCCGGCGCCTTCGATCCGGCTGCCGGAATCTCAGCGGCTCGCAGGGCGGTGGACAGCAAAACGAGGGAAAACACCAATAGGGGTACAGCGATCCATGTTCGTTTCATATACCGTACAATGCGCGCGAATCCCGTTTTCATCCCCACAGGCGCAATTACGCTGGATGTAGGAGGCAGCCGGCTTCAAGGCGAACCGCGGGCGGAACCTTCAACCCGAGAGCGCGCGGCAAGCCGATCGCATCCGCGGGCCTGCCTCCCGCCGATGTTAGAATTGGGGTTCCCCGATGCCCCCCCGCAACGCTCCTCGTGTCGCCGCGGCTGGCCGGCAGCCTGTCGTACCGGCAACGGCTCCGGGCTGGCTGCGTCCGGCGATCGTGGCCCTGGCGGCGCTTCTTGCGCTGGCGTGGTTCAGCGGCGAGGTGGGCGACAGCGATACCTGGTGGCACCTGAAGACCGGCCAGTACCTGGTGCAGCAGCATCGTCTGCCCGTCCCCGATCCGTTCAGCTTCACCACCTACACCGGCAGGCCTTCCTATGCCGCCGAAGAAAGCGTCCGCCGGTTCAACCTGACGCATGAATGGCTGGCGCAAATTCTGCTGTACCTCGCGTACGCGGCGGGCGGATTCGCCGGGCTGGTGCTGTTCCGCGCGGCCTTGCTGGCGGCCTTCTGCGGGGTAGTCGGCTGGATCGCCTGGCGCCGCACGGGCGGCTTCTACCGCGCGGTGGGCGCTGCGGTCGCGGCAACCTGGGGCGCGCACCTGTTCGCCACCGACCGTCCGTACCTCATCACGTTCCTGCTACTGGCGGCGACGCTGGCGCTGGCGGATGCGGGACGCTACTGGCTTCTGCCGCCGATCTTCCTGCTGTGGGCGAACCTGCACGGCGGCTTCTTCGCCGGATGGCTGGTGCTGGGTGCGTATTGCGCGGCGGTCTTGTACGAGCGGCTGCGTGGGCGGCCGGTCGCGCAAGAGCGCACGCTGTTCCTCGCCACCGGACTCTCGGTGCTCCTCTCGGGCGCCAACCCAAACGGGTTTCGGGTCCTGCCGATCGTGCTGGCGTACCGCAGCAGTCCCATGCAATCGACGCTGTGGGAATGGCAGTATCCCAATCCGTGGCCGCCGAGCGCGTTCAGCGTGCTGCTGGTGGCGGCCGGCGTGTTGCTCGTGTGGAGGCGGCGCGACGTGCGTCCCGTGGATTGGCTGCTGTACCTCGGCTTCGGAGCATTTTCGATGGTGGCGGTGCGCAACACCATTCTGGTGGCGCTGGTAGGCCCGGTGATGCTGGCGACTTACTGGCCCTGGAAGCAGCCGCTGGCGGCGATCGGCGAATGGCTGGCTGCCACGGCGCTGGTGGCCGGCACCGTCGCGCTGCTCGCCGGCGGACATGCCTTTCAATTGCGCGCCGCCGATTGGAAATACCCGTCCGGCGCGGCCGACTTTCTGCTGCAACACCACATCAGCGCGCCGATGTTCAATACCTACGAGCTGGGCGGCTACCTGATGTGGCGTCTGTGGCCGCAGGAGAAAGTCTTCATCGACGGGCGCGCACTGAACGAATCGGTCTACCAGGACTACCAGCGCATCGCCTTCAATGCCAACGCCGAGGGCGGCAAGAGCGGGCAGGAACTGCTCCGCCAGTACGGCATCGAGGCGATCGTGATGGATGGCTTCGAGTACACCAACGGCGCGCCCTACCTGCTGCCGGCCGCGCTGGCCGATCCGCACCAGAGCGAATGGAAGCTGGTGTACCGCGACGCGCAGGCGGTCGTCTTTCTGCGCCATCCGCCGGCCGATGTGCAACCGCTGCCGAACCTCGAGGCGCTTTCGGCCATGGAATCGCAGTGCGCGGCCTATGTCGAGCATGACCCGTCGCGGCCGCGCTGCACGCTCGGCCTGGCCGATTTGTTCCAGAAGATCGGCGACCCGGCGCGCGCCTCGCAATGGCTGGCCCGCGCACAGACGCTCGGCGTCCGGTGATGATATGCTCATCCGAAAGCTTATGAATCGCTACCTTGCCCTTGCCCCGGCCATCGTGGCTGTCAGTCTGTTCGCGCAGGAACCGGAGTACGGGCCGCCCAAGGGGACGCTGGTCATCCAAGGCGGCGGATCGGACGCCGGGACCGGAATCTTCGAGACCTTCATCAACAAGGCCGGCGGCCTGAACGCCAAGATCATCGTTGTGCCGACGGCCGGCGGCAATCGCAATCCGGATGGCAGCATTCATGTCTACCAGGAAGAACAGGTGCTCGCCACGTGGAAGAAGCGCGGCTGCACCAACGTCCACATGCTGCACACCCACGATCCCAAAGTGGCCGATACCGAAGAGTTCGCCAAAACTCTGCGTGACGCCAACGCCGTCTGGTTCGTTGGCGGGCGGCAGTGGAACATCGTGGACTCGTACGCCAACACGCTCACGCTCAAGGAATTTCATAAGGTGCTGGAGCGCGGCGGAGTGATCGGCGGCAGTTCGGCAGGCGCGACCATCCAGGGCGACTACCTGGTGCGCGGCGCCATCGCCAGCTCCGACATCGTAATGACGCCGGAGCCGGAGCACGAACACGGCTTCGCCTTTCTGCGCAAGGCGGCGATCGATCAGCACATCAACACGCGCAACCGCTGGGACGACATTATCCCGGTGATCAAGAAGTATCCCAGCCTGCTGGGCATCGGGATCTCCGAAGGTACAGCCATCGTCGTGACCGGCGACCGCTTCGAAGTGATCGGCAAGTGGAAGGTGGCGATCCACGACAATACGCGCGCCTATCAGCCTTGGGAGAAGCCCTACTATGTGCTATCGCCCGGCGATGTCTACAACATGAAGACTCGCAAGGTCGAGAAGTATGGGACAGGCGTGCTGAACCCCGCGACTATTCAGGCGAAGTAACCCGGGTCTCGAAGCGGGCGAGGCAGATCGAGACGGAGGTTGGTCGAGCATTACATCCGCCCGCGGTGAAACGAACAAACGAGACTGGAACTGGGTCTTTCAGGGTCCTTCGGGCCGAACGAAGCAGGTTCGGAGGTGGTGGCAGCAGCGACGTGGCGCGCTACAGCAGACCGGAGCCGCGAAAGACCATTCGTCGCCGGCCGGTCCGGATCGCTGCTCCACCGGTCCGCAGAATCTCCAGTCGAGTGCCTCGTACTGCATAGAAGCCGATTATCGCGCTGATAGGGATTGATAGATGCCGGACAGGGCTTTCCGAGAAAAGTTTCGGGGGCTTGATCGTCCCCAGTCGATTTTCTCGCCTTCTACCAATAGAGAGGAATGCAATGCCGGAAGACCCCAAAAATGCTCAGAGGTTGGCCGCGGCAAAAGCTCTTGCCGTGAAGCTCAAGGCCACCAGAGATCTCGCGATCAAGATGAAGAATGCTGAGGACGCGGCCGACGTTGCCGCGGCCGATGCCGAGCTGATCATCAAAACGGAAGTCAAAAAATAGGAGCGCTGAAGGATGCCCAAAACTGAAATACTCAACCGGCTCGACACGCGGCGGAAGGACTTTGTCGGCGGCCTGGAGAAACTGGGAAAACACACCGACGGACTGGGGCCTGCACTGTACAAAGGTCCCACCGAGTTCGGCAAGTGGTCGAGGGAATTCGTCAGGCTGTACCAGGAGACGGACGGCCATCTGACCGGGATGAACGTAGCCATCCAGGACTTCCGGAAAAGGTGGGAATCCTGGCAGAACCCTTCGTTCAAGAGCACCATCAAGAACCTTTTCCAGTACAAGAAACTGCAAAAGGACCGGGAAACCGCCGCACAACGCTACCAGGAGCTCACGAAAGACTACGAGGCGCTGAACAAGAGCTGGCGGGATATCAAGAGCTTCGGCGAAAACTACGACCTCTTTTGAGCGCCGGCCGGGTGCGCGCCACCAAAATGGCTGCAGACCGTCGGACCGCTCCCTCGTTCGCGGCTCGGAACGGCTTCGAACGGAGCCGCGACCGAAGGCAGCGGTCCGGCCTGGAGCATGAGGAACGTCTTCGGCATAGCGCCCGCGATACAATTCCAGGATGAGATTCGCCATCGCTGCAATCGCATTGGCTGTCTGCGCTCCGACGTTTGCCGCCGATTATCAACTGAAAGCCTCGCCCTCCACGGTGGTCTGGGGATATTACTGGGCCGGCGCGAAGCCCGCGCTGCGGATCAAATCCGGCGACACGGTCACCATCCAGACGATGACCACCAGCAGCCCCACATCGCTGGCGCGCGCAGGCGTAAAGGACGCCGACATCCAGCAGGAGCTCAAAGACATTTACGCGCAGGTGAAGCGCGAGTTGGGCGGCCACATCCTCACCGGCCCGGTGTACGTGGAAGGCGCCGAACCAGGCGATACGCTCGAGGTGCGCATCCAGAAGATCCGGCTTTCGGTGCCGTATGCGTCGAACGGCTTCAGCCCGCAGCGCGGCGTCCTGCCGGCCACGGATTTTCAGCAGGGCCGCACCAAGATCATCCCGCTCGATATGCAGCGCAACGTAGCGAAGTTCGCCGACAATATCGAAATTCCGCTGCACCCGTTTTTCGGCAGCATGGGGGTGGCGCCTCCGGGAGACGAGAAGGTCAACAGCAGCCCGCCGGGCGTCTTTGCGGGCAACCTCGATAACAAGGACCTGGTAGTCGGCACCAAGCTCTACATTCCGGTGTTCGCGCCGGGCGCGCTGTTCTTCGTCGGCGACGGGCACGCCGGACAGGGCAACGGTGAGGTGGACATCACGGCGATGGAAACTTCCCTGGAAGGCACGTTCCAGTTCGTGGTGCGCAAGGACATGCACCTGAAGGGTCCGCGGGGCGAGACGCCCACGCACTGGATCGCTATGGGCCTGGACCCCGATCTCGACCAGGCCACCATCTTCGCCGTGCGCGACGCGATCGATTTCCTGGTGAAAGAGAAGCGCCTGTCGCGAGAGGACGCCTACGCCCTGTGCAGCGTCGCGGTGGATTTCAATATCACCCAGGCGGTCGACGGCACCAAGGGCGTCCACGGGATGATTCCGAAGAGCATCTTTAAATAGCTACCACGGCCGCTCGCCCTGCCAGTTGCCCGGCGGAGCGTACTCGCAGACGACCACTTGCCGCCGCTCCTTGCGAACCACCGCGCAGCCGACTTCGCGAGTGGCGCGCCACACGATTTGGGTGTAGTGGCCGCAGACGCCGTTGCAGCCGTTGCTGCGGTAATCGTAGTTGGCCGATTCCGCAGCCCAGGCGGCGACCACCCTCGTCGGACTGGCCTCCGAACCGCGCGCCTCGTACAGATTCTCGCCGTAGACACGGTGTTTCTGGTGCTCGAAGCGGCCGTTCGCCGCAAGCGCCTCGGCCCATTTCCGCGCCGCCAATGCGAGCCTCGCGGACCAGGTTAGCGGCGGCACGTTCACGCCGTCGCGCACCAGGTTGTGCGCCGCCAGCATCTCGGTCTCGAACGCACCGCCCGAAGCCAGAGGCGCGGCCGCAACCAGCAGTGCGGCAATCGGTTTGAGGATGCCGGCCACGTCCTACTTCTTGCTGGGATCGCCCGGGGTCGGCACATCCGGTGTTTCGGCGTTGAAGGTCAAGGGAATGTCGATCAAGGCGGCCTTCTCGCCGGTCTCGTCCTTAATGCGCATACGGTAGTGGGCCGGCGGCGCATCGAACAGCGCGTTGCCCTGCGCGGACTCGGCGGGCTTTACTGTCCGCAAATAGCCGATCCATTCCGGCACTCCCTCGCCGTCGTTCAGTTCGGGGTAGATCTTGCCGCTATCGTCCTCCAACTGGAAGGCACTCACGCCGGCGGACTCGGATCCGCCATTCGCTACGCTGACCTTCACCAGGAAAAAGCGGTTCTTCGGAACTCGCGGCGCCGCGCCATCGCCGATCTGCGTCAGATATTCGGTTTCGAAGGCGATGTAAGTCAGGCCGCCCAGGGAGATCTTTTCGCCCAACGGGTAGGTACGGACGGGGAAGGTGGTGGGTCCGGATTTACAGCCGGCCAGCAGCAGGAAGCCCAATAGGCTTAAGGTGATACGGCATCCGGAAGGCAGCATGATCAGAACCTATTGTCCAACAGCCGTGGGGTTTCAGCAAACGGCACGGGTTGGCCTTATGAGGTTGTGGGATGATCGGGTGCGGACCGGCGCTTCTGAGTGGAGGCCGGTGAATGACCAGGCTAATGCTTGGGCGGAGTGGCTTCCTGCAGCATGCGCTCGAACTTCTTGCGCTGCTCTTCGTTGAGCAATTGTTCGACGCGCGCCTTGCTGTCGCTCAGGACCGTGCGGTAGTACAGCCAGAAGTCGTTGAGGACGGATTGAATCTGCTCGGACTGTGCGGGTGTCAGGTCGAGTTCCTTTTGCAGGCGCTCGAAATAAATGGTCTTGCCCTGGGCGGTATCGAAGGCGGGTTGGTGCAGCATGTTGTGCACGCCCAGATTCATGGCCACCGCTCCGGCGGCCGCGCCACATAAAAAGACCAGCGCCAGAGTCACCGCCCCCACCAGTCGCGGGTTCCAGCTTGTGGCGGCTCCCTTGAGCATCAATCCGCTACTGCTCATAGGCGGTCATCGTGACCAGCATATTATCCTGGCCCGCCCGGGAACCGAAAGTGGGCGAATTCTGCTGGGCCATGATGCTTTCCGGCGAAGGCCCGGTGGAATATTCCGACTCGCGGGTGACCAGGTAGCTTCCCAGTACGGCAAGCATCACCAGGGACGCAAACGCCAGACGACGGCCGAAGACAAAATCCAGACTGAACAGCGCCGCCCACGGCGAGGGCCGAACCTCCTGCGCTTCCACGCGGCGGACCACCCCGGCGTAGAAGCCCGGGGAGGGCTGCAACTCCTCTTCCGGCCGCAGGGAGACGAACAGTTGCGAAACTTCCAGCATCTGGTTCATCTCTTCGCGGCAATCGTGACAAGCGCTCAGATGAGCCTCGACCTGCCTTTGATCCGCCGGCTCCAGCGTGCCGGTCAGATACTCCTCGAGGTTCTCCATCACAACCGCATGCATATCTTCTTCCCTATATACAAGAGTAATTACTACAACCTCAAGCCCGCCCTGTACAGGTCTATTGCCGGTATAGCCCGCCCGTTTGCAGGGAACCCTGAATCCAACCACCAAAAAATCCGCGGCCGCCCGCCTCGCGTCAACCAGCCACCAGGCCGGGAGCGCGATCCAGACGTTGCGCCGCCTTCACCAGCTTCTGCCGGGCGCGGAACAGTTTCACCTTAATGGTGTTTTCGTTCATCCCGGTCTTGGCCGCCAACTCTTCCACCGAATAGCCTTCGACTTCCTTGAGCATCAACAGCGACCGTTCTTCATCGGAAACGCGCGTGAGCAGCTTCAAAACATAGTCCCGGCTGGCCAGCGAGGCGTCCGCGGGCGCCTGGCGATCGATGTTCGGCTCGGTGTTTTCTACCCGGCGCACTTCGTCCTCGCTCAGGTCGCTTTCATAGACCAGCTTGCGGACCTTGCGTTTGCGCAGGTAATCGAAGCACTCGTTGACCGTAATCTTATAAATCCAGGTAATCAGCGAACTGCGGAAATCGAAGCTTTTCAGGGACAGGTAAACTTTTGCAAATACTTGCTGTGCAATATCTTCCACGTCATTGCGCTGCCGCACGATGCCGTGGATGATGGAGAACACCTTGGATTGGTAGCGTTCCACAATCTCGCGGAACGCGGCCTCTTCGCCGGCCTGTGCCCTGCGTACCAGGGAGCCTTCCGGGGTGTTTTCGTAATCCACTCTAGATTTCGCCGCAACCTTGCTGCCGAACCCGGAGAGTGGCAAAGCACCCGTCAGTGTTCCCATACACCGTTTCCGACGCAGCTAGCCGGAATCGGGTTTCAGCGCAAACCTGCTCCTGCTTCAACGATAACACTGCCCGGGACCCGAAAATCTCGCGACCGCGAGGGCGCCCGCTCATCTAAACACCCTGGAACGGCCGGATGGCGTCACAGATGTATACTTAAAGTACGCACTCGGCGTCACAATCAGGAGCAAATCAGCATGGTTCAGTTAACGGAAAAAGCAGTCGGCAAGGTAAAAGAGATCATGAGCAGCCAGGAACCGGCACCGGCCGGTCTGCGCATCGCCGTCGTGGGTGGGGGATGTTCCGGATTCAGCTATTCGATGGCCTTTGAAAACACCCCGAATATGCTCGATAAGACCTACAACTACAACGGTTTAAAGGTGTTTATCGACCAGGCCAGCCTGCTTTACCTGGACGGAGCCGAGGTGGACTACGTAGAGACACTCGAGGGTTCCGGGTTCAAGTTCAACAATCCGCAGGTCAAATCCACCTGCGGCTGCGGTAGTTCGTTCCAGGTCTAATTCCCCTTCCGTCGGGCCGTTTCAAATGGTGGAACGGCCCCAATCCCTCTGTCTTTATGCCCCAGTTCCGGGGCGTAATGTCTCTTTCCCCCCGCCTTCCGCTTTTGGCCTCAGTCAATCGTTCATCTACCCGGGCGTTAGAATCGGGGGATGACCCGTGCGTCCGCTGCCGCACGGCTGGAGGCAACCGGTGCCGCTCAAAGGCGACGATTTGAAGACTGTGGAGAGTTACAAAAAGGCCATGAAGCAGGAGGCCACCCGGATCAGCTCTTCTGGCAATACCAAGTTCTGGGTCTATAAAGATGTGGAGATGCCCACCGCCGGCGGCAGCAAACAAAAACTGCCGCTCTTCCTGGCACTGATCGACGATACGGCCGTCAAACCGCTGCTGAAAGGCAAGCAGCCGCTCTGCCGCGGCGTATGCGGAATCAAAGAGGGTAAAGTCTCCTTCGACGCGTCGCAGGGCAACCTGCCTGAAGCGCTGCTGGTGAAAATCATCCCGCAGCTTCTCGGCAAACCGATGCTCGTCCCAAAGGACGTCAAACCGGAAAAGCAAAACACCAAACCCGAGAAGGAGCAGAAAGAGCAGGAAGAGGAGGAGGTCAAGACGGCCCCTAAAGGTCCGGCCAAGCCTCCGGCTTCCGGACCTCCTCAGTCCAGCGGCCGCTACGCGCAACTGAATGGCAACTGGAAAAAGCTCTCCCAGGATGCCAACAAGAGGATCGCCGAGCACCCGGGGCTGAAGGATCTGCTGACCAAGGCGATGGAGGGCATCCCGGATATGCTGCAGAGCGGGAAATTGCCCGAGGCGGAAAAACATATTCAGCAACTGGAAGCCGCGCTGAAAATTCCGCCGCCTCCGTCTGCTCCACCCCCGCCCGCGCCTGGGGCGCCCGGCCGCTACGCTCAGTTGAACGCCGCCTGGAAAAAGATTCAGGAGGCAGCCAAGAAGCGGATCGCCGAGGACCCCGAGCATCGAGGGGACCTGGAGAAGGTCATGGAGGGCATCCCCGACATGCTGCGTGGCGGGCAACTCGGCGAAGCCCAGAAGCGCATCGAGCAACTTCAGGCCACCTTGAAGATTCCGGTCGAGCCGCCGCCCCAACCGAAGCCGCAGCCCCAGGCTCCTCCGCCACCTCCACCCCCGCCGCCCGGGAGCAAGGAAACTTCATCGGGGACGCGGACCCAGACGCCGCCTTCTCCGCCGCCCGGTGAGCAGGGACGCGCCGCGCAATTGAATACGCAGTGGCAGCAGCTTTCGAAACAGGCCAACCAGATCATGGGCAAAGAGCCCGATCTGCGCGACGCCCTCGCCAAAGCGACTTCGGGCATCCCGGAACTGCTGCGGGCAGGCCAGTTCGATACGGTGCACAAGCGGTTGCAGGCCCTGGAGTCGCTTCTCAAAAATCCCGGCGGGACACCCGAGGCAAAGGCGCAAGCCGCCTTGTGGAAGCGCCTGGAGGCCGAGGTTCAGGAAACCATCGCCAAGTATCCCGACAGCAAGGCCGACCTGGTCCGCGCCACCGCCGGGTTGGGCGAGATGATCCGCGCCGGTAAGGTCGGGCTGGCCGCGAAGTTGATGGACAATGTAGAAAAGGTCCTTCGCCGCATTTACAAAGAGGCCGAAGCCAGGAAGCCCATCGAAGAGCGTTTGGCCGATCTGAGCGAATCCTGGAAGGCCATCGGCGCCGATGTGCGCCGCGCCATGGCGCGCTTCCCGGAACATCGCGGCGAACTCTCGGCCCTGGTCACGGCTGTGGAGAAGTCGCTGCGCGACGGTAAGCCCGACGAAGCCGATAAGCGCATCGACGAAGCCTTCGAGACGGTGCAGGGCCTCGCCGATGCGCAGCTCAAATTCGAGAACTGGTACTCGCGCATGGAGCCGATCATCGACACCCACGCCAAAGGCGATACCGAAGACGCTAACAAGATCCGCCTGGCGCGCGGCGTGATGCAGGACAAAGTGGACGCCGGCGATTATGAGGCCGCGCTCGAGATGATGGAACGCGTGATGGACCTGATTCCGTAGCCGCTATCGCCAGCGGCCTTCGATGAACACCCAGCCGTCGTGCCGATGGCGCCAGCGCGGCTCGACCCACACGGCGCGCTCGCGCGGCGGAACTTCCCAGTGTCCCGGCACCCAGAGATAGGCGCGGCCGTCCCAGCGGTGGTAGCCCGCGACCCAGACATGCCGCCGGCTCGGCGCCACCGGGCGATGTTCCACGATCCTCACCGGCGGACGGATCTTGACAACCACTTCTGCCTGGATCGGCAGGATGCCGAGCGCGCAGCCAAATAAGGAAGCCAGTAAAAATTTTCTCAAGGTCTCACCCCGCGGCCCACAGTTGCATGTGAAAGACCAATGCGGAGCGCCGTTCGGAAGAATACGCCCTTTCACCGGATTGGCGTCTGGAGTGCTCCAACCTTCGCGGAGGGTTGATCATGTCCTTCGCCATCTACGTCATCGGCTATCTCATTTTCATCGTGGGCCTGTCCATCGCAGCGCATCTTCTGCATGTTCCGCCGCGTTGGATAGCGGTCATGGACGTCATCCTGGCCGGACTCGGAATCATGTCCGCCGTGCGCGGCACGCGTCAACGCGATCCTTCCTAAACTAACAGCGCTTCCCGCCAGGCAAGCCGTGAATTAATCTATTAGCGATATGAAAGCGGTTTGCGCACTGGCCTTACTCTACGGATCCGTAGCGCTCGCACAGCAGGGACCCGCGCTGTCGATCGACGTCAACGCGGGGCAGCATGCCATCTCGCCGGATATTTACGGCATTAACTTCTACTGGAACGTCGGCAGCCCGGTCAATGCGTCGCTAGCCGCTACGGCCCCTGCCATCCGGCCCACCGTACGCCGCTGGGGAGGCAATAATACGAGCACTTATAACTGGCAACTGGACGTCGATAACCTCGATAACGACAGGTTCTACGAGGTGCTGCCCGACACTACCATCGACGCATCCAAGTTGCCCGACGGCTCGTCGTTCAACGCCTTCGTGGACCAGGCACGCACCACCGGCGGGAAGGCGCTGGCCACCATCCCGATCCTCGGCTGGCTTCCCTTCTCCCGCCAGCAGGTGTGCAGCTTTAACCAGGCCAAGTATCCGAACCAGTGCAAAATCGACCCATATTATCAATACCACCCGATGACCTGCGGCGACGGTATTCAGTACACCTCGGCTTGCGGCACACCGTCGGTCAACGACGGCAAGGCGCCATCCAATCCCGTCTACATCAAGAACGATCCGGCGGATGCCTACCAGCAGTTCGATCAGACCTTTCAATCGCAGTGGATTCAATACCTGGTCACCCGCTACGGCAAAGGCGCGCAGGGCGGTGTGGCGATCTGGTCGTTGGACAACGAGCCGATCTGGTGGGACTCGACCCATCGCGATATCCATCCCAATCCCTACACCTACGACGAGGTGCTGAGCCTCAACACGGCTTACGCCGCGGCCGTCAAGCAAGCCGATCCGACCGCGCTGGTTTCCGGTCCGGTGGCCGATAACTGGTCATCATTGTTCTTCTCGAAGAAAGACATCGTGGCCGGATGGAGTTCGAAAAGCGGCCAGTACTGGGGCAACCCGGTGGACCGCAATGCGCACGGCGGCGTGCCGTTCCTCTCGTGGTACCTGCAACAGATGCAGCAGTACGAGCAGCAGCACGGGCAGCGCCTGCTCGACATCCTCGACATCCATGCCTACTACGAGCCAAGCCAGGTCGATAGCGGCACCGAAACCGCGGCCATCGATGCGCTGCGCCTGGATTCCACGCGCGAACTCTGGGACCCCACGTATATCGTGACGGGCGACTACTGGATCGTGGATCCGGACAAGAACGGCGCTCCGGTCGCGCCGATGCTGATTCCGCGGCTGCGCCAAATCGTCGCCCAGAATTATCCCGGTACCAAGATCGCCATCACCGAATACAACTGGGAAGGTCTGACGACGCTCAACGGCGCGCTTGCGCAAGCCGAGATCCTGGGAATCTTCGGCCGCGAGAGTCTCGATATGGGGACGCTGTGGGGCCAGCCCAGCCCCACCGATCCGGGCGCATTTGCATTCCGCATCTATCGCAACTACGACGGAATCGGCGGAGCGTTCGGCGAGACCAGCGTGCAATCGGTGAGCGCGGCGCCGGGGAGTTTATCGATTTTCGGTGCGCTGCGCTCCGACCTGAACCTCACCGCGATGGTGATCAACAAAACCGGCGGC
>Ga0335085_10008524_pt1 | contig 15629 bp, 10 predicted proteins | sample Lox_Sample_45_FD_206712 | JGI IMG/M metagenome (GOLD analysis project Ga0335085, IMG submission 206712) | Soil microbial communities from Loxahatchee National Wildlife Refuge, Florida, United States - Lox_Sample_4.5 | ecosystem: Environmental > Terrestrial > Soil > Wetlands | place: USA...
ACGAGCCCGGACTCGTAGGCGATGACCACAAGTTGTGCCCGGTCCCTCGCCCCGAGCTTCACCATGGCGCGGCTGACGTGGGTCTTGGCGGTGGCCGGGCTTACATAGAGTCGTCCGGCGATCTCGGCGTTGGACAGTCCTTCCCCGACCAGGGCGAGCACCTCGCGCTCCCGGTCGGTTAGCTCGCCGAGGATGCTCGCGGACTGGGGCGGCTTCGCACGGGAGGCGAACTCGCCAATCAGCCGCCGGGTAACCCCGGGGGAGAGCAGGGCACCCCCGTCGGCGACCACCCGAACGGCCTGCACGAGCTCGTCCGGGTCGGTGTCCTTGACCAGGAACCCGGCTGCCCCGGAGCGGATCGCCTCGAATACGTACTCGTCCAGCTCGAAGGTGGTCAAGATCACTACCCGGACCCCGGCCAGCCGCTCGTCGGCGGCGATCTGGCGGGTGGCGGTCAGCCCGTCGGTTCCCGGCATCCGGATATCCATAAGTACCACGTCCGGCACGACCTGCCGGGCCAGGCTGACGGCCTGCTCCCCGTCGCTGGCCTCGCCCGCCACCTCGATGTCGCCCTGGGCGTCGAGCAAGGCCCGGAACCCGGCCCGGACCAGGGCCTGGTCATCGGCGACCAGCACCCGGATCATCCGCTGCCGTCCACCGGAAGCGTGGCCGTGACCCGGAATCCGCCCCCGGGGCGGGGCCCGGCGTGCAACTCGCCGCCAAGCGCGGCCGCCCGCTCCCGCATGCCGGCGATCCCGCTGCCGCCGGGACGAGGCAGGCCGTCATCGCGCCCCTGGCCGTCATCGTCGACCTGCACGGTGAGGTCCTGCTGGCCAAAACGGATGCGCACGGTGGCGGTATCGGTCCCAGCGTGCCGGGTAATGTTAGTCAGCGCTTCCTGCACGATCCGGAAGGCCGCCTGGTCAACCCCGAAGGGCAGCTCGCGCACCGCGCCGCTGGTTTCCGCGCGGACCTGCAGCCCGGCCGCGGCGGCGTGGTTGACCAGCTCGCCCAGCCGGGCCAGCGCCGGCGGCGGGGCGTGCGGAGGGGGCTCGCCGTCCTGGCGCAGGATGCGCAGCACCGAGCGGAGTTCCCGCAAGCCCTCCTTGCTGGCCTGCCTGATCGCGGACAGCGATTCGGCGACCTGGCCGGGCAGGCCGGGATTCAGGTTCAGGGCCACCCCTGACTGCACGCTGATCATGGACAGGTAGTGACCCAGCGAGTCGTGCAGTTCCCTGGCGATCCGCAGCCGCTCCTCACTCGCCCGCCGGAGCGCCTCCTCCTCCCGGATCCGGGCGGCTTCGGCGACTCGTACCCGGCGGATCCGAACGGCCTCGGCGGCACCCAGGATCACCAGCGGCCACGCCGCCACGGCCGCGAGCCCCGCAGCCGACGGCGCCGGGCCTCTGCCGAGCAGAGGGTGAACCAAGACGAAGATGCCGAACACGGCTATCACCGCCGCCACGCCGGCCAGCCGGTGCCCGAGGACCACCGCGGTGAAAAAAGCGACGATCAGTGCCAGCCAGATCGGCCCCTCGGGGTACCCAATCACCAGGTAAGCCAGCACGATCCCGAACACCGCGGCCAGCACGGCGACCGGCCGCGTGCGCCGGACGGCCAGCACCGCCGCCGAGACGATGACCAGCGCGGCGGCCCCGGCGTCGAACGGGCGCACGCTCGCCCGGTGCCGCGAGACGAAGTACGTAGCAACCGTCAGCACCACGGCCAGCGCCAGCGCCAGCGCGGAATCCGCGGCCAGCCCGGCCCGGCTGGGCCGGACCTCCTGCGGCTTGTCCCGCTGTCCGCGTGGCTGCACGCTGTCCTCCGCTTGCTCCGGCCGCGGCTCCCCCTGAGCACGGCCATGGTCCGAGAGTAGGCCAGCACCGGCGCTGCCGCGCCGGCCGTGGGGAGCAGCGGCGGGTAGTGCGCCGGGAGTAGGCCGGATGCGCCGGTGGCAACCGGCGAACCGCCCATCCGGGTGTTGCGGGAACGGGGGTTGCCAGGCGGGGGCGGCCGCCCGGTGCGCCCTGACCCGGGTCTTCCTCCCGGGGCCGCCGCCTGACCAGGCAATCGCGCCCGCGGCGCGGCCCCGGCCCGCCCGTTCACGCCGCGCAGTCCGCCGGGCCAACCCGCAGCTCCGGGGATGTCTTCTACTTCCCGCGGCGTAGCCGCCGGCCCGCGGCTGCGCCGCCCGGCGTACCCGGGGAGCCGCCACGCGCCCGACGACGAATCTCGCTGCCGCCGGGAAGCATGGTGCCAGACCGGCGCAGAAGCATTCGGGGAGATGAGGAGATGAGGATGACACAGCAGGCCTCTTCGGGGGAACTGGCGGGCCAGCGCAGACCCTCCCGGGCCATGATGACCGCGCTGACCGCCTTCGTCCTGCGCCACCGGCGCTGGATCGTCGGATTCTGGCTGCTGGCACTGGTGGCGGGTGGCGTCGCGGCGGGGAAGGTGCCGCAGCGGCTTTCGACCGATTTCTCGCTGCCGGGCCAGCCCGGCTACGTGGCCGCACAGCAGATCATGCGCGTCTACGGCAACGGCGGCCAGCGGGCGCCGTCGATCCTGACCGTGACCGTCCCGGCCGGGGAAACGGCCCGCGCGGACCAGGGCCAGATCGCCGCGGCCTTCGGCAAGCTCCGCGCCGCGGAACGCCAGCTCCGGATCGTCGATTACGGGGACACCGGCGATCCGGCGTTCATCACCGCTGACGGCCGAACGGCCTACGCGCTGCTGTTCGCGCCACGGCCGAAGGGCTTCAGTTCGTCACTGGTGTCCAAGCGGGCACTGATGGTCCTGCAGTCCGCGCTGCCGCCGGGCTACCACGCGGCGGCGACCGGGCTGGCTGAACTGCAGGTCGGCGACAACACGAAGGGGCCGGGTGTGCTGGCCGAAACGCTGATCGGCGCGGCCGGGGCGCTGGCCGTGCTGGCGTTCGTGTTCGGGTCCTTGCTGGCCCTGCTGCCGCTGCTGATCGCCGCGGTGTCCATCATGACCACGTTCCTGATCACGCTGGGCCTGACCTACCTCACGAGCATCTCGTTCGTGGTGGAGTTCTTGATCGCGCTGGTCGGGCTCGGAGTGGCCATCGACTACTCGCTGCTCGTGGTCACCCGGTGGCGCGAGGAACGGGCACGGGGGCAGGACAACACCCAGGCGGTGATCGCCGCGATGAACACCGCCGGCCGGGCGGTGGTGTTCTCCGGGCTGACCGTCGGCATCGGCCTAGTCGCCCTGGTCGTGCTGCCGGTGCCCGGGCTGCGCAGCATCGGGCTGGGCGGCATGCTCATCCCGCTGATCTCGGTGGCCGTGACCACCACGCTGCTGCCGGCCATCCTCGGCGGCATCGGCCCGCGGATCGACTGGCCCCGGCTGCGACGGGAAAGCTCCGCCAGCCGCCCGTGGCTAGCCTGGGGTCGGCTGGTGGTCCGGCACCGCGCCGTGGCGGCGGCCGTCGCGGTCGGGGCGCTGGGGTTGCTGATCGTGCCGTTCTTCGGCATGAAGGTGGGAGAAACGTCACCGGACGCGCTGGCGAAGAACGGCCCGGCGCACGCGACTTATCAGCAGCTTGTCTCGCAGCGCGTACCAAGTGGTGTGCTGACCCCGCTCGAGGTGCTCGTCCAGTCCGGCACCGCCGGGACGGCCCAGCACAAGCTGGCCGCGGTGCCGGGTATCGCAACCGTCGCCGCCCCGGCCGCGGCGGACAGCAACCGGTCCGGTACCACGGTGCTCATCGCGATCCCCGAGACGGCCAACCTGAACAGCTCGGCCAGCACCTCGGTGACCGAGGCCAGGAACGCGGTTTCCAGCCTGCCCGGCGTGACCGGGATCGCCGGCGTGGGCGCGATCCAGCTGGACTACGTGCACGCCGTGTTCGGGAATTTCCCGCTCATGCTGGCCGTGATCGCCGGACTCACCCTGGTGCTGCTGGCTGGCGCGTTCCGGTCGATCCTGCTCCCGGTGAAGGCCGTCGTGCTCAACCTCGCCTCGCTGGCCGCCACGTTCGGCGCGATCACCTGGTTCTGGCAGCACGGCCACGGATCCCAGGCCGTGTTCGGCATCCCCGCGACCGGCGCGATCACGTTCTGGCTCCCGCTGATGATCTTCGCCTTCATGTTCGGGCTGTCCATGGACTACGAGGTGTTCATCCTGTCCCGGATACGGGAGGAGTACGACCGGACCGGCTCCACCCGCCACGCGGTCACCGAAGGGCTGGGCCGCACCGGCAGGCTGGTCACCAGCGCCGCGCTGATCCTGTGCCTCGCCTTCGCTTCCCTGGCCTCCGCGCCGAACACCGACATCAAGGTGTTCGCCACCGCGCTCGGCGCGGGCATCCTGCTGGACGCCACCGTGGTGCGCGCGCTCCTGGTCCCGGCGACGGTCGCGCTGTTCGGCCGGTGGAACTGGTGGCTCCCCGGACCGCTCGCCAAGATCCTCCCCGCCCGGCCCGCGGAGGTTCCCAAGATGCAGTCGCCTGTCCGCCACGCGGCTCACGAGCACGTGCCCGCGGGCGCGCATCGGCTTGGGCCAGAGGGCGACCGGGGGCAGCCAGAACGCCCGGTGACTTCATGGCCTGACACCACGCCCGACCGGCTCGGGTAGCAGGCTGCCCACGTGCGCCGGGTCCCGACCCCGCTAGCCGGGACCCGGCGATACATCGCAGCGCAGCTTCTCCTTGGCGATCCAGGCAGCGGCACTCTCCTGCCCGTACCGGTCATGGTCCAGGACGCTCACGACCGGATACATCCATATCCGCTCGGGCTGAGCTCTGCCGTCGCCATCCGCTCAGGCACCGGCTGGCCCGGACCGACCGCGACCCATCCAGCGACTTGAAACAGGCGGCGTCCCACCACTGGCCCGCCCGCCGAGGTGCACACCGCAAAGGAACTCTTCACGCTCGGCAGCACTCATGAGAACCCACATGCTCAGAGAGGGCTACCGCGGGGTGATAGGGAACAGACTCATCTCGGTCGCCGCGTCAACAACGCGGCCCTGTAGATCCCGGGTCCTGCTCGAGCTTGCCCGAACTGGCTTATCTGCGCTTGCCATCGGCAGTAGCGTCCGAGCGCGGAGAAACGCAAATATTCGTTTTGTAATTATTCGAGCCGACTGCAATTCATCCGTTGGTTACGTGATGTGACCGGCGGTTCGGCTGCGGATGGCAAATCGTCGGATCACCCTGAGGCGCTGCTCCTTTCGAAGATCGATCGTGGTGCTCAGTCCGCGGCTTCGCGGTCGGGCTCGGCGTCATGCTCGGCGGCGAGCTGGAGGATCCTCGCCGAGGGGATGATCTCCGGTTTGGGCGGCTGCAATATCGCATCCCGGCCAGATGCTTGCCACGATGCGGTCAGCCGCGGACGACCAGCCGACGCAGCATCACCGCGATGGCCATGCCCGGGCGCGGGCTGCGTTTCTTCGCGCGGAGCTCCAATACTCCCCGAACCCGGCTCACGGCCATCACCAGCCCTCTGGTCCAGGCCGGCAGGACAGCTCTCCCGCGGCCCAAGGGTAAATGCTGACCCAGCGGCAGAGCACCCGCTTAGAGGCAGAAGTCCTGACGTAACCGGCGCTATCACCGGCCTGCCCCGGACCTCCGCCACGGAGGCCCGGAGCAGGCCCGTCCTGAAGGGGGCATCAACGAAGCTCGGATAGACCGCAGCCGTTTGCCTTCCGTTTTCAGGAGAATTGCCGGGTCCGCACAAGTCCACCGCAGGCCACCTGAGCAGGCCAGAAGACGGCCAAGTCGGCCAGGCAACCGCGTCAGATCCATCACCGCTCAGTGGCGGGCTCGCCCTGCTGCTGGTCGTGAGTCCCGCCGATGTCCGGCTCCTGAGCCCGCCAGCGTCCGGTGCGCCCGGGTCTGGCTAACGCCCCGGCGGCCGGATCAGGAACAGGCCGGGACCGCGGCCGGGTCCGGGCACCGAGCACGATCAGCGCGACCGCTATCACGATGAGCACGATACCGCCGATGAGCAAGCCTATACCGATCGCAAACGAGTGCGGGATGGTCAGATCCAGCGTCCCGGTGAAGTTCACCGGGGCGGCAGCGTCGGTGTTCATCACGACCACCCGGTAGAAGCCGGACGTAACGGTCCACGTCAGGGTCGGATGGGTGCCGCTCGCCTTGGCCACCCAGAACGACTGGGATCCGGGCGGCGGTGGCGTGGCGGTGCCGCCGTGGCGTTCCAGCGTCAGGTTAAACGGCGACACAGACACATCGGTCGCCACCGCGTGGCTGACCCCGCTGAGATAGCGGTCCACCGCGCTCGCCGGGCCGATGCCCACGAAGAGCTGATGCCCCGCCCCGGTCGGCGTGGCCGTGAAACGCAACCGGACGTTCCCGACGACGGTCTGCGCGCCGGATGCGCCCTGAATCGAGCCAGCCGGCGATACCAGCGCGCGGGTCAGCGTCAGCACATGCTGCGCGCCCGAACTCAGGGTGTCACTCGACCCGAACAACGCCATCAGCGCGCCGCCACCGATCGCGGCCAGCGCGCCGATCACGAGCAGCACGGCCCCGAGCACGATCAGCACGACTCGCCTGGCCATGGCACCACCCCCAGCGCAGCTCAAACGCTAACAGAGAGCAATCCAGCGGACCAGAGGCCGCGGTCGCCCGGGGTGCGCCTCCGCACGACGACCGGCAGACCCTGGCAGGTAGCCAGCAGTATCCGCGCGGGTGAGGGGTCCGCTAGTCCGCCAACGTCGGGACTATCAGCTTGGGAACTGGTTTGTCACGCATTGCCGATCACTGTACTTGCAGGTCGCGGACTGTTTGCCTCGCCCGTGGGTGACCGCCGTAGACCGTCTCAGACTCTGGCGTCGGGCACGCAACGGGCACGCCGCATCGGTGAGACCATCTGGATGCAGACTACCGGCGCGGCCCTGATCGCTGTCCGACGGTATAGCTCAGCGTGTGCGTGCATGCCTGCTGCCCGGAGCAGCGGTAGCGCGCACGGGTTGCTGTACTGCGCTGCTGCGCGGGCAGCGGACTAGCGTGAGCATCCAGATCGGAAGGCTGCATCGCACCGGATGGCATCCTGCCGAGTGCATCCATCTCTCGAAGATGTTGCATGAGCTACGTACCATCTGGTCCTGCTCGGGATCTCTTCGTACTCCCGGAAGGAGACGAACGATGACGCGAAGCGCTCAGCGCGCTATCCAGCCAGGTAGCGAGTCCGCCGTCTCACCCGGCCGGTTCGACCTGTTGCTGATCGTAATGGTCTCGGCCTACCTGCTGTCCGCGTTCACGACCGGCCGGTGGACCGGGGCACTGCGAGTCGCGCTGTTCACCGTGGTGGCACTGCTGGCGATACGGAACTCGCTGCTGCCGCGGCGGACCGCGGGGCTGATCGTAACGGCCGTGCTCGCCGGCTCGGCCGTCATGATCGTCCTGTCGTTCACCACCGCAACCGGCAGAGGGGTCGCGAACATCTGGGCAGGACTGGTACTGCTGTTCGCCGTCGTGGCGATCATGTACCGGGTGCTATCCCTCACCACGGTCAGCATGCAGAGCATCTACGCCGCCCTCAGCGCCTACCTGATCATCGGCGTGGCCTTCGCCTCGTTCTTCGCGGCAATCGACTACCTGAACGGCGGCCACTTCTTCGCCCAGAACCAGCCGGGTAGCACGCAGACCTTCCAGTACTTCAGCTTCACCACGCTGACGACCTTGGGCTACGGGGACTTCACCGCCGCAGGCAACTTCGGCAGAGCCCTGGCGACCCTGGAAGCGGCCATCGCCCAGATATTCCTGGTCACTCTCGTGGCCTTCCTGGTCGCGCGGTTCCGGAACCCCGGCGACCACGAACGATCAGGGTCACATACCTCCTGAACTGGTTGTTACCAGCCGGCGCGCGTCACTAGGGATGGAAGCACCCGTGATCGCGTCAAAGGGCCGCAAGTGGGCATCATAAGGCGCCAGGCAGCTGCGGCCGGCGGGCAAGACATGAGAACGACCTACCATCTTGGCGCGCTGGCTGAGACGATGACCTGGCCGGTATCACGACCCCGGCGGCCTGGGTGGAAGGGGAGGGGCAGTGCTGGTCCTCAACCTGATGCTGATCGGCCTGGCGGTCGCGCTCGACCCGCTGCCGCTGACGGCCTTCCTCATCGTGCTGCCCTCACAGCGCGGCACGGTGAAAGGCGCGGCCTTCGTGTTCGGGTGGCTGGTGTCCCTGGCCATCGTGGTCACGATCACCGTGCTCGCCACCGGCAACAACCCGCCCAAGCCGGCCACGGTGCCCTCGCTGGCCTCGCTAGCGATCAAGATCGCGCTCGGCCTCGTGCTGGTCCGGATCGCGATCCGGCACATCCGGGCCAGGGGCCAGCCCAAGCCGCCGAAGAACCCGCCCAAGTGGCAGGCGCACGTGGACAGCATGTCGACGTGGTTCGCCCTGGCCTTGGCCCCGACGCTGCAGCCCTGGGTGTTGATCGGCGCGGGCGCGGCCACCGTGGTGGAGGCCAAGCTGTCCAGCTGGGAGAGCATCCTGGCGCTGATCTTGTACTGCGTGCTGGCCTCGTCCTCGTACCTGGCCATGGAGATCTACGCCGTGGTCAGGCCCGCGAACAGCCAGGCGCTGCTGGCCAGGTTCCGGGCCTGGATCGACGCCCACACCGACCAGGTGATCATCGCCGGGAGCCTAATCATCGGGTTGTGGCTCATCGCCAACAGCATCTACCTCATCGTGTCGCAGACAGCATCAACGTGATCGTCAGCTGACTGCCTGCCGCTTGGCCGCAGCCAGCCGTCACGCGAGCGTCGTGAGCGCGCACACGGTCGAACAGGTCCTCTGCATCGTCACAGTCGAGACGGCAGATCAGACGCGGCCGTGCTTGTCGCCCGGGCCGTCGTGGCCAAAGCGCTAGGCCATCCGGCCGGACCGTCCATCCGCCAGACAGTCCCTGGCCGACCCGGTGCGGCGATCCGTAAGGTTGTTCCGCCTGGCCCCGGTGTCGCTGCGCCTCGTTCGGGCCCAGCGGCGGCGCGGCGCGCGATACGTTGCTGCGTTATGAGCTATGCGACGTGAGTCGCTGCGTCTCGGGCAGTACCCAGTGACCGCGTCGACTCGTCCGGTCGGCCGGCTAGCACGGCCCTGGCCGCTTCGGCTTCTCTTGACCTACAGTGCGGTCCGGCGCCGGCCCTGGGGGCTCGCGCCCCGTGGCGGCGTCCTGCAGGTTCTCTGCCCGGCCCGCGCGGCGCAGCAGCATCCCGACCGCCAGCAAGATCACCCCTCCCGCGGCCAGGCCGATGCCTGCCCCGCCCAGGACGTCCAGGGGATAGTGCACCCCCAGGTACACCCGGGACCAGCCCACCAGGACGGCATAGCCGATCCCCGCCGCGGCCAGCGGCCGGGCCAGGAACGGCACCAGTGCGATCGCGACCGCCAGCGCGACGGCGGTGTGGCTGGACGGAAAGCTGGTGCCGTGCGCGGGCTGCTGGCGCAGCACCACGCCGGTGATCACCTCGTAGGGCCGGGGCCGGTCGGCAACGGCCTTGGCCGCATTCGCCAGCAGCCACGCGAGGCCGGCGGCCGCGGCCCCGGCCGCCACTGGCAGGACGCTACGGTTTCTGACCACGACGTAGACGACAATGAGCACGATGACGGCGATGATGCCCGCCGACAGGAACAGGTGCGACAACGGCGTCAGGACCGACGCGGCGGCCGCCGGGACCTCGTTGAGGACCCGGAACAGCCTCTCATCCCAGCTGAGCGTCCCTGTCTTGAGCAACAGCGCCGCAACGCCGAACAGCGCTGCTCCCAGGCCCGCCACCAGCCAAGCGGTCCCAGGCCTGGGAACCCGGGCCGGCCGCTTGGGCCACCACCACGATGCAAGCAAGATCATGAAGCCGGACCGCCGATCAGGCGCCCCCTGGCGCCTAGCTGGCTGATAACGGATGCCGGTCGGAATCCTGTCGCCACGATAGGACTTCAGCTGGCGGTTGACATCGTTCGCAGATCGGCCCGCTGCATCGCCTGCCGCCAGCGGTCAAAGCTGGCGTGCTTCTCATGCGGCAACCGTCCGGCTCCTGCCGGCCGAGGAAGAGGGGGCTCTCTGTGAGCGATGTCATCGTCATCATCGGCGCCGGACAGATAGGTTAGGCAATCGCCCGGCCGATCAGCGTCGGCAAGCACGTCGTGCTGGCCGGATTCGCAGCGCCCGGCATAGTGAGCGAGACTCAACTGCCAGCGCCGAACTGGGAATCTGCGTGCTGCTGCGCACCATGCCCGCACGGCTGCGCGCCACGCCGAATCGTTTTGTAATTGTTCGAACCGACTGCAATTCATCCGTTGGTCACGTGATGTGACCGGCGGTTCGGCTGCGGATGGCAAATCGTCGGATCACCCTAAGGCGCTGCTCCCTTCGAAGATCGATCGTGCTGCTCAGTCCGCGGCTTGGCGGTCGGGTTCGGCGTCATGCTCGGCGGCGAGCTGGAGGATCCTGGCCGAGGACGGCCTGGTCGAGATCGTGCCGAATTGGAGAACGCTCCGGGCGCGGAACTAACGCTCCAGTCCGCGGTGCCCATGGCTTTGTCGGCTGGCAGTTCCACGCCCGGTTTCCGTACGGGCCTGGCGTCTTCCGCGTTCTGGTTCGATCGTCCCTCTGGTCCGGACCCTCCGGGCTACGATCTGTCCGGGATGGGAGACGGGAGCGGGCATGGCGCGCTGGGCGGCCGGGGAGAAGACCGTTCAGTTCCTCGTTGACCGGAACCGCCTCACGGAACCGCCTCGAGAGCTTTGAGGCAGAAGATCTTGTTGCCTTGACGGGAGCTCTAGTCCGTAGTTCCCCCCAGTGATCCGCGTGTTGTGCCGTTTACCTGGGCTTTCGGTCTGTGCGGGGGCGGGTTACTGACTACGCGGCTCCGAGGCGGTGGCTGACGCCGAGCAGCTCGAAGGCCTGCCGCTGGAGAGCGGTAGGAGTGGTGATGAGCTGGAAGCCGGGCAGGGCGGGGTCGGCGGGGGCGATGGTGTTCAGGCAGATGGTGCCCAGGTCGGCGAGCAGGCTGCCGAAGCTGTGCACGGGCTGGCCGGCCGGGGTCTGCTTGGTGGCGGCCTTGGCCAGGGCGCGCGGGGAGCGGGCGGCCGGGGCGACCGGGCTGGGCCGGGCGCACCGGGCGGCGGGTTTGTCGTCGTCGGTGAACAGCAGGGGCGCGAGCCGGGCCTGCATGTGCCAGCTGAGGTAGTACGACAGCATCCTCAGGAACACGTGCGCCCGCACCCGGTCCTCGGTGCGGTGCCGGATCGGGCGGATGTCCAGGTCGGTATTGAAGGCCCGGAAGGCCCGCTCGACCTGGGCCAGGGCTTTGCAGGAGAAGACGACCTGCGGGCCGTCCAGGTCGCCAGGCGCGACGCTGGTGCGCAGCACGTAGATGCCGTCGAGGGCTGCCTCGGCGGCGATGGAGTCCTGGTTCCGGGCGTAGCTGAGGTGATCCTCACCGATGTCGACCTGGAAGTGCTTGGCGACCTTGCGGCGGTTCAGGACCCGGTCCACCCGCACGGCGATCGTGTCCTGGCCGCGCAGCGGCCGCCGGGCCCGCGCGCAGGCTGCGGCTATTTTCTCCAGGTCGGCCTCGGTGGCCGCCAGCAGGCTTTCGCGCTTGCGGGCCCGCTCGGCTTCCAGGAACGGGTTCTTGCAGGCCACCAGCCGCTCGCCGGGGAAGTCCGGGGAGGTGATCTCGGCCAGGTCGGCGACATCGAACAGGGTCAGCTGCAGGTCACCGCCGCGGACCAGTTTCTTGACCTGCGGGGCGCGCAGCGCGGTGATCCAGTCCAGGTGAGCGGGGGCGGACATCCTCGCGCAGCCGCGCGGCGGTCAGCATGCCGCGGTCCCCGACGAGCACCACCTTCTCGATCCCGAACCGGTTCTTGACCTTGGTCACCTGGGCGGCCACGGTTTTCGGGTCGCCGGTGTTGCCCTTGAAGACCTCGATCGCGACCGGGATGCCATCTGTGCTGGCCAGGAGGCCGTAGACGATCTGCAGCCGGCCGCGGACCCCGTCTTTGGGGTGGCCGATGGCGCCCAGCGGGCAGGTCCGGCCCCCGGACGCGGCGGAGGAGACGTCATACAGCACCAGGGTGCCGCCGGCCAGGTGCCTCGCGGCCAGCGCGTCCTGGATCTTCTCCTGCCGGCCATGCAGGTAGTCCATCGCCGCGTACAGGTCATCCTCATCGCACGAACCCAGGTGCAGGACCTCGCCGAGGGAGCTGGCCGCGGTCCCCTCCCGGAGCCCGCGGGCGATGGCGAGCTTGGAGTCCGGCGCGATCACCTGCGCGACCGCCATCGCGGTCACCAGGTCCCGGTGCCGGGACGGCTCGGGGTCGATGAGCTCGTCGAGGCCGAGCTGGCGGGCCGTGCCCAGGACGGCGGCGACGTGGCCGTGCGGCAGGCTGCGGGTGATCTCGAACGCCCCGTCCAGGTCTGCGGCCGGCGGCGGCTGGCCCTTCAGCACCCGGGCCAGCGCGTCGACCTTGGCCTCGGGCCAGGCCGACAGGTTGGCCAGGGTCCGGTTCTTCACCTTGCCGTCTTCGCGGTAGCTTTCCCGCAGGAGCACGGCGGGCGGTGACCCCCGGTTCGGCACCCTCACTACGTACATGACCACGATCGTACCGGGCTTATCTGCGTCTACCCAGCCAGACACGCCGCTGCAAGGCCGGTAAATGTGATCTACATGACTACATTCCGTTACGTGTGAGAGCGCAGTTCACCAGGTCACAGCGCAATCGGCGGGTTGATCAGAGGCTGATCAGGGGGAACTTCGGTCTAGTCGGCCGGGCGGTGCTGCGGGTTGAGACCACTGCTGCTGCTGCTGCCCTGGCGGGTGGCGACGTCGATGGCGCCTTTGTCGCCGCGTACGACGGTTACCGGATGGCTGCGGAAGCACTTCTGGCCCGGCAGGCCTTGCGCGCCACCGGCGGTGAGGGGTCGCACATGGCGGTGGAAGACGCCGTGTCGGCGCAATTCGGAGTGGAAATACCGGCATTCACGAAGCCGACGTTCGAGCGATTCCGGCGAGCCCGTCATGCGGCGCAGTACTTCGATCCTTCCGCAGTGCCGCTTACCGCATCGGATGCGGAGTGGGCAATCGGAAAAGCGACAGAGGTCCTATCAGGAGTCAAAGCTCTGCTGGCAGATTCGCCTCCGGAGCGGTTCGGCTAGCTGTCTGGTACAGCGAGCTTGATCAAGGGGTGGCTAGCGATCGTGTCGTGAAAGGACCCGGATCCTGATTCCAGCCAAGCCCGGTCGCGGATGGTGGCCTGCACCGGCCGGGCTAGGCGCTGCTCGACGGTGCTGAGGGCGGAGTAGAGTTGGTCCCGGTCTGGTTCGCCGAGGATGAGCACGTCGATATCTCCCACCGGACGCAGGCCGCCTTGGCCTTCGTGCCGGGCAGCCCAGGAGCCGTAGATGTAGGCCGCGGTAATTCCGCTGACATCATGCAGAGCTCCGGCCAGGACGGGGGGGACGCCGAATGCTCTGGTCAGGATTTCGGCCAGGCCGCTGTAGTAAGGGCTGGCGGTGTTGGCCCGGACGAGCCGGGTGTTACCTCTCTTGCGAGAGGTGACCAGGCCTGCTTGCTCGGCGCGCTGGATCTCGCGGTAGACCGAAGGATGGGGGACGCCGAGACGGGTCGAGATCTCGGTCAGACTGAGTTCCAGGTCCGGGTCGCCGAGCAGGAGCGCGAGGATCTCGCCCTGCTGCTGAGAGCGCAGGATGGGCAAGAGCGCGGGGGCAGGCTGTCTATCCACTATTTGAAGAGTACTCTTCAATTTGCGGACACCCGACGCAAGCTGTACCTGGCTGCCGCGGATGATGGTTGCGGCCGAGGCTCGAGCCGTCCGCTGTGAGCCAGATCCGGAGCGCGTGAGGTACCTATAAACCCTCCGGATGGCACTGTCCGCTGGGCTACAGCTATGTAACCACTGTTACGCTCCGCACCCTCTCGATGACTCTCCGCTGGTGACTCTCCACCTGGCGATTTAAGGAGTCAGACGGGAGCCAAAGGGAGCCAACGCAGGCAGACGCCAAGCAACGCCAGGCGACGTCCCGCGACGATGGTGCAGGTCAGATGGCTTATCAGGCGACGTCCAGCGACAGAGCGCGACGGTCAAATTTCACCTGGAAAGTGGCCCAGCCTACATATCTAGCAGCGGCTATCCGGCTACGGCAACGCACGGATCTGCCCCTGACCGGGTCGCACTCACATGACCCTTATGGGTGCCGCCGAGCGTGCCTGCGGTACTAGCGGCCTCATTTGCCAGGCGATGGCGGGAGGATTGCTAGCCAGTCCGGCGGGCGGAGGGGAAACCATCACCGGCGCGTCAGTCGGCGATGGGTTCCCAGATCAGCTCGGCCACATCGATGACCAGATCCGGTTCGGCCTGGCCTGGAGCGCTGGGCGCGCGGACCTCGCCGGCGCATACGCAGACCGCGTCGTTCAGCCGCCGGTAGGGCTCGCGGTCGGCCGAGTGGAATACAGACCCGACGACCTGGCGGCGTTCCGGCGGGTAGGCACGGCCGTACCCGTGCCACTCCACCATGATCACCGCCCCGTCGTCGGCATCGATGACCGCCCGGAAGTCCGGCCGGAACGGACCAGCCGCGCCCTGCTTCAGCGGGAAGTTCGCTCCGCGGAACCGCCCGGTTACCGCCCCTTCACAGCGCCCCTCGGCGATGAAGAACATCTGCTGCCAGCCGCCGTCCAGGCCGACCGCCCAGCTCTCGGGATAGGTGAAGCGGATGCGATACAGCGGCTCAAGCCTCATCAACTGCTCCTGCCAGAAGTCCTCAGCCCAGTCTGGTGGCCCGGCACGGCAAATCGCAGCTGAACGCGCCGCAGCCCGCAGCAGCCACCTCTATCTTCACCGCCCGTCCATCGGCACCGAAATATCCGGATCTGCCGCGGGTAGCTCTTATTCGCTTGCGCCAGTGACGGCGCGGACTGCCGAATCGATGATCTGCTCAAGTCGCTTGCTGTGGGCGCCGTGCCAGTACACCTGGCCGCAGTTGCCGCAGCGGGAGAACGTCTGGTAGGTGCGCAGGGTGCCGGGACGCAGCACGGGGGCCACGGCTGCCTTGGCGACCGGGGACAGCAGCCCGTTGCACGCCGGGCACCGGGTCCATGGCGCCAGCGGCGGCCTGAACCGGTCATCAGGGCGCGCACCCCGCACGTAGGCGCCCAGCCATAGCGCCCGGCGGCGCAGCAGGCCGCGGTCCTGGGTGAGCAGCACCCGGCGGCCGGCGTTCGCCTGCCCGATGAGGGCATCATCGCCGGCGTCACTGGCGTAGGCGGCGTCCAGGCCGGCCAGTCGCAGCCGGCGCGCCAGCGTGCCCAGGTGAACATCGAGAACAAAGCGTGCCGACGTCAGCTGCTGCGGCCGCCGGACGGCCTCGACGCCCACCACGTCTCCGTTGCCGGGCCGGTACCCGGGCGCGGTCGGCTCGCCGTTGACCAGCAGGCGGCCGACTTCGGTCAGCGGTACCCCCAGCGACTGCACCACGTGACCCAGCGACGAGGTCCCGTCCACGGCCACGGCCACCGGGCCGCCGCGGCGCCCTGGCCGCAGGAACAGCCTCAGCTCAGCCGCGACGATCACGACCGCCTGCGCCTGGCTCATCTTCCCGGCATTCCC
>Ga0335085_10008525_pt1 | contig 15628 bp, 17 predicted proteins | sample Lox_Sample_45_FD_206712 | JGI IMG/M metagenome (GOLD analysis project Ga0335085, IMG submission 206712) | Soil microbial communities from Loxahatchee National Wildlife Refuge, Florida, United States - Lox_Sample_4.5 | ecosystem: Environmental > Terrestrial > Soil > Wetlands | place: USA...
TCCTTGCCCTGGCCGCGGCCGTCATCAGCGGCTTCGCCGTGTACACCAATTCCTACGGGGTGCGCGCGTTCGGCAGCCCGACTGTCTACACCACGGCGAAGAACCTGGTGGCGGCCGTCGTTCTTGTCGCGGCGCTCGCCGTCGTCGGCCGGCGGCTGCCGCGTGAGGGTTTCACCCGCCCGCGCGGGCCGGCCCAGTGGGCGGGCCTTGCCGCCGTCGCGGTCGTCGGCGGCAGCGTCCCGTTCATCCTGTTCTTCGAGGGCCTTGCCAGGGTCACGTCCGCGGACGCGGCGTTCATCCAGAAGACGCTCGTGATCTGGGTAGCGCTGCTCGCCGTCCCGCTGCTGCGCGAGCGGATCGGCCCCTGGCACCTGGCCGCGATCGCCGCCCTGATCTGGGGACAGGCGATCCTCGGCGGCGGGGTCGGCGGGATCCATGCCGGCTCCGGCGAGGCGATGATCCTCGCGGCCACGCTGCTGTGGGCGGTGGAGACCGTGATCGCGAGAAAGCTGCTCACGGGGATGTCCGCGCTGACCGTCGCGACGGCCAGGATGGGCGGCGGCGCCGTCATTCTCGTCGCCTACGCGCTGGCGACCACACCGTGGAGCACGCTTGCCGCGCTCGGCTGGCACCAGTGGTCGTGGGCGATCGCCACCGGGCTGATCCTGGCCGCCTACGTCGCCACCTGGTACGCGGCGCTCGCCAGGGCCTGGGCCATCGACGTGACCGCGCTGCTCGTCCCCGCCGCGGTCATCACCGCGCTGCTCCAGGCGGGAAGCAAGCCGCTCACGCCGCAGTGGTCAGGCCTGCTGCTCGTCGCGGCCGGCGGCGCGCTCGTCCTGCTCGCCGCCAGGAAACCGCGTCCGGCTGATATGCCATGACGGCCGGGCCGCTGCTTTTCGCGCGGTACGCCTTTCCGCCGAACGAACGGGGACTGTGCGGACCCGACGACCATGCCGCGCTGCGTGACTACGCCACGGCAGGCGTCACGGGACCCGGCCTGGTGCGGCTGGCGGCCGGCTTCGCGGGCGCGTGGCCCTACCTGGAGCTGATCGCGGCCGCCAGCAACATCAAGGACGCCCTGGACCCCCGTGTCGTCGAGGCGTACTGGGTGGGCAACAGCCTGCTGGACAAGGTGCGGATGCCCGCCTATGGCGCGTCGCTCGACGAGCGCTTCCGCGGCCGCGCCGGGCACGACTGGGAGCACATCGCCCTGGCTGTCTCGGCTGGCGCCGTGCCCCATCACAGCTTCCACGTCTTCCTCGTGTACCCGTGGGCGGGCCTGCTGCGCGCGGGGCGCGCCGAGCCGTCACTGCAAGTCCTCGACAGCTGCCGGATCAGCTGGGGCCGGGTGATCACGGCCGATCCGGCGACGGGCACGGTGCTGGTCATGCGCCGCCCGCTGCGCTGGGACGGCCGCATGCTCGGCTACGGCCCCGCTGTCCCGCATCAGGCGGCAGCCGGGTTCGTCACCGGGCTGCGGCCGGGGGACTGGGTGAGCATGCACTGGAACTGCGTCTGCGACCGGCTCAGCCAGCGCCAGCTGCTCGCGCTGCGCCGGTTCACCGCTCGCCACCTGCGCCTAGTGGACGCCGAGTGCGCCGCGTGACTGCAGGCCCCGTCGGGTAAGAGCTGCCTTCCGTCCCTTGCCCGGCGGACCTCCTGCCCTGCCGCGCCGCGCGCTTGCGGACTATCACAGGAGAAAAGGCACGTCACAGGAGGTCCAGATGAGGTATGCACAGCCTGGCCAGCCGGGCTCCGTCGTCTCCGTATCGCCGCGGTACGAGAATTTCATCGACGGCAAGTGGGTGTCCCCGGCTCAGGGGCAGTACATGACGAATCTCGCGCCCGCCACCGCCACGCCCATCTGCGAGGTGGCCAAGTCCACCCCGGAAGACGTGGAGACAGCGCTCGACGCGGCGCACCACGCCAAGGACGACTGGGGCCAGGCTTCACCGGCCGAGCGCGCCAAGGTGCTCACCGCGATCGCGGACGCGATCGACGCGCACCGTGACATGCTCGCGGTCGCGGAGAGCTGGGAGAACGGCAAGCCGGTGCGCGAGACGCTCGCCGCCGACATCCCGTTGGCGGCCGACCACTTCCGGTACTTCGCCGCGGCCGTCAGGGCCCAGGAGACCAAGATCACCGAGATCGACGCCAAGACGATCGCCTACCACTTCCACGAGCCGCTCGGCGTGGTCGGGCAGATCATCCCGTTCAACTTCCCGATCCTCATGGCGGCGTGGAAGATCGCCCCGGCGCTCGCGGCGGGCAACTGCACGGTGATCAAGCCCGCGTCGGCGACCCCGTGGTCGATCCTGAAGCTCGCCGAGGTGATCGGGCACCTCGTACCGCCTGGTGTGCTCAACATCGTCACCGGGCCCGGCGGGGAGATCGGCCGGGCGCTGGCCGCGAATCCGCGGATCGCGAAGGTGGCTTTCACCGGGGAGACCGTCACGGGTCGGCTGATCATGCAGTACGCCGCCCAGAACATCATCCCGGTCACTCTCGAGCTGGGCGGCAAGTCGCCCAACATCTTCTTCTCCGACGTCATGGCGGCCGACGACGCCTTCCTCGACAAGGCGGTGGAGGGCCTTGTCCTCTACGCGTTCAACAAGGGCGAGGTCTGCACCTGCCCGTCCCGGGCGCTGGTCCAGGAGGACATCTACGAGGCGTTCATGGAGCGCGCCCTGGCCAGGATCGCGCAGATCAAGGTCGGTGACCCGCTGGACACCGAGACAATGATGGGACCGCAGAACTCCGCGCAGCAGCTCGCCAAGATCAGCTCCTACGTGGACATCGGCCTGGCCGAGGGCGCGACGCTGCTCGCGGGCGGCCACCGCGCCGCCGTCGGCGGCGAGTTCGCCGACGGCTACTTCTTCGAGCCGACCGTGCTGCGCGGCCACAACAAGATGCGCGTCTTCCAGGAGGAGATCTTCGGGCCGGTGCTCGCGGTCACCACCTTCAAGGACGAGGCCGAGGCGCTGGCGATCGCCAACGACACGCTGTACGGGCTCGGCGGCGGCGTGTGGACCCGCGACGGCAGCAGGGCCTTCCGTGTCGGCCGCGGCATCCAGGCAGGGCGCGTCTGGGTGAACTGCTATCACCAGTACCCGGCGGGCGCGGCGTTCGGCGGCTACAAGGTGTCCGGCATCGGACGCGAGACGCACCAGATGATGCTCGAGCACTACAGCCAGACGAAGAACCTGCTTGTCAGCTACGACGAGAACCCGCTCGGCTTCTTCTAGGCCGACTTGTTTCCCCGCCGGAGCGGCCTGCGGGGGGCCGCTCCGGCTGAAAGGAGCTCGCGATGATCAGCCAGGAGGCGGCAGAGCGCGGCGGTCGCCAGGTAGCAGTTCGCGGTGGCCGTCCCCTTGCCAGGCGGCGCGTCATCGCGACCGAGGCAGCCCGGCAGGCGGTCTACCGCCTCCGGGCCGTCCGCGGCCCGCTGATGTTCGTCCAGTCCGCCGGCTGCTGCGGCGGCAGCGCGCCGATGTGCTTCCCCGCGGGGGAGTATCTCACCGGGCCAGGCGACATCCTGCTCGGCAGGATCGCCGGCTGCCCGTTCTACATGGACGCCCGTCAGTACCGCGCGTGGCACCCCGAACTGCTTGTCCTTGACGTCGAGGCCGGAATGCCCGAGGGCTTCTCGCTGGCCGCCGGCGAGGGCCTGCACTTCGTCACCAGGACGCAAGCATGAGCAAGACAATCGTCGTCCTTGGCGGCGGCACCGGGGGGACGCTCATCGCCAACCGGCTGCGCCGCATGCTTGGCCGCAGCGCCGTCAGCATCGTCGTCATCGATGCCGATGACGAGCATGTCTACCAGCCGGGCCTGCTGTTCGTGCCGTTCGGCAAGGCCGAGCCGGCCAGCCTGACCCGTCCGCGGCACCGTCAGTTCCGTTCCGGGATCACGTTCAGGCAAGCCGCCGTGGACCGCGTCGACCTGGACGCGAACGAGGTTCAGCTGGCCGGCGGTGAACGCGTCGGATACGACGTGCTGGTGATCGCGACGGGCGCCCGGCTGGTCCCGGAGGAGACAGAAGGACTCACCGGTCCTGGCTGGATGGAGAAGGTCTTCACCTTCTACACCCTCGCCGGAGCGGTTGCGCTGCGGCGCGCGCTCGCCGGGTTCCAGGGCGGCCGGCTGGCCGTGGCGGTGATGGACATGCCCGTCAAGTGCCCGGTAGCGCCGCTGGAGTTCTGCTTCCTCGCCGACGCGTACTTCCGTGAGCGCGGCATCAGGGACAAGGTCGAGCTGACCTACGTCACCCCGCTGGACGGGGCATTCACGAAGCCCGTCTGCGACCGCGAGCTGAGCGGACTGCTCAAGGACAAGGGAGTCAGCCTGGTCACCGAGTTCAACACCGGCGAGGTGGCCGGCGCCGACGGGAAGCTTGTCTCCTTCGACGGCCGCGAGGTCCCGTTCGACCTGGCGGTCGTGGTCCCGCTGCACGGCGGCCAGGCTTACGTCGAACGGTCACCCGGCCTCGGCGACGAGCTCGGCTTCGTGCCCGCGGACCAGCGGACGCTGCAGTCCAAGGCCCGGCCGAACGTGTTCGTGATCGGCGACGCCGCGGACATCCCCACGTCCAAGGCGGGCTCGGTGGCCCACTTCGAGGGCGATGTCGTCGCGCGGAACATCGCCAGGTACCTCGCGGGCGAGCCGCTCGACGCGGACTTCGACGGGCACACCAACTGCTTCATCGAGAGCGGGTCAGGCAAGGCGCTGCTCATCGACTTCAACTACGGCACGGAGCCCCTGACGGGACGTTTCCCCGGCCGGATCGGGCTGCCGCTGCTGCGCCAGTCCCGCCTGAACCACCTGGGGAAGCTGGCGTTCGGCTGGCTGTACTGGCACGTGCTGCTGCCCGGGCGCGAGATACCCGCCGTGCGCAGCCGGATGCCCGCCGCCGGAAAGCACTTCCCGCCCTCGGCACCGCGATAGCGAAAGGAACGCTCATGCCCACCGTGACCTATGCAGGCACCGCAGTCACCGTCAACGACGAGGGGTTCTTCATCGATCCCGCGCAGTGGCGCGAGGACATGGCCCCCCTCATCGCCAGCCAGGAAGGCATCACCGAGCTCACCGAGCGGCACTGGCAGGTCATCAAGTTCATGCGCCACGAGTACGAAGCCAAGGGCACCGGCCCCACCGTCCGGGTGCTCGGCAAGACCTCCGGCGTGTCCGTCAAGGAGCTCTACCAGCTGTTCCCGCACGGGCCCGCGAAGGAAGCGGCGAAGATCGCCGGAATCCCTAAGCCACGCGGCTGCGTCTGAGCCGCACGCGGAAAGGAGCACAGCCAGATGTCCGCGAAGATCGAGAAGGTCTCCATCATCATCTCCAAGGGCTCGCTCGAGGGCGTCTACCCGGGCCTGATCATGGCCAACGGGGCTCGTGCCGAAGGCATGGAGGCGAACCTGTTCTTCACCTTCTTCGGCCTCGACGCCGTGCACAAGGCGCGCCACGAGCACATCAAGCTCGCCACCGTCGGCAACCCCGGCCTGCATCTTGCCACCTGGGCCGGCGGCCTCCCCGGCGTCTCCTCCGTCATGACGCACTACCTCAACACCAAGATGGAGCAACTCGACATCCCCTCCATCCCCGAGTTCGTCGAGATGATCGCCGACACCGGCGCCGGCCTGTACGCGTGCAAGGCCTCGGCCGACCTGTTCGGCATCACCAAGGCGGACCTCATCGACCAGGTCAAGGACATCATCACGGTCGGCGAGTTCTACGACATGGCCGCGGGCGGCGAGATCATCTTCACCTGAACCAGGCCGGAACGTGCCTGCCGCACCGCGGCCAGGCAGTTAGCCGCCGACGGGCCGCGGAACCGGCGGAGTGTAAGGGCCGCCGGCTCCGGGCTCGCGCACGACCGGGGCGTACCCAACGCGGAGCACCATCTGGGGCACCTCGGTGTAGCTGGTCCGCCATGGCCAGTGCCGGACCCGGTGCCGCAGGTCGGCCAGCTCGAGGGACTGGGTAAGGAAGGAGCAGGGCGTGCTGCAGCGCCTGGCCGACTCGCAACCAGTCGAGCGGCCGGTCGTCGTCGGTGGACAGCGCCATCATGACCGGGTGCCGCTCGAAGCGCGCCACCATCTCCGGTACCCAGAAGTCGGGCCGGGTTGGTGGCTCTTTCCCGTCCTCGGGCGTCGGACCGTAGGCGGCTTCCGGCACCGCAGGGAGCCGGGGGGCAAGCGTGGTCCCTAGCTAGCTAGTTCCCTGCTCGCCGCAACGGTACGGTCCGCGGTCGGTGCGGCGCAGCCAGAGCGCCTCGAACAGCTCCTGCTCGGCGTTGGTCGACGGGGCCGCGCGGCCGGGCATCACCTCGACGGACGCCAGCAGAGTCCGTTCCCCGGTCACCGCGTCGAGCAGGCCGGAGTCCTGGTCGAGGCCGGGAAGCAGCCAGACCGACGGCCGCCTGCCCGCCACCCGGATGGCCAGCCGCAGGTTATACAGGGCCGCGCCGCAGCTGATCACCGCCTCCCGCAGCAGCCCCAGCCCGGCCAGAGCGTCGTTCGGCACCGAGTAGAGCTCCACTCGGTCGTCGGCGGCGAGCTCAAGGTCCCAGGGACGCTGGTTGAAGATGGACGGCGCGCGGTCTACCGCCTCGCGCAGTTGCGGCAGGTACTGCCTGAGGTACCACGGCATCGGACCTTACCTCGATGTTGCGGGAACCCCCGTCTCCCCTCCTCCAAGGCTCGCCCCGGCGCCGCAACACCGCACCAGGCGAAGGTCCCCGCGCGGCTGGCGCAGGTCACCAATTAGCGATTGGTGCCGCGCCCGTCCGCTCGCCCACATGATGACGCGTCCGTGACCGATCCGCTTGGAGAGCACGCCGCGGCGGTGTTCGCTGCTGAACTCGCAGCTGATCGCGTTCCCTCTGTACGTGCCATCCGGACGGCGCTTCATGTTGGCCAGCCGCGCGCACAGCGGCTGCGCGAGCACCTTGCAGCCGCCGATACGCATGGCGGAAGCCTGGTCGCATGAGCGGCGACCGTCGACTCGCCATTGTTGAGGCGCGCGAGGACGCATCCGTTGCTGGGGCTCTACAGACCAGAGCTTCAGCGGGCAAAAGACGCAGCGCGGCGAGCAGTACCGAGTTCCGCGCCCCAGTAGGGTTAGATGCGGCATATCCCGATGCAGTCACCTTTCTCGGTCCGACGCGAGGGCATGGACAGTCGACGGTGGGACGAGGGAGCACCATTTGACGGATGAGGCGGCAGGCAGCGCGGCGCGGGCTGGTGAGGACGCCCGATGGCGGTTTCTGCGCGTTGAGGTCGACCGTCAGCCTGCCCTGTTCGGGCGCCGACGGCGCCGGGACAAGCAGCGCAAGGCGCTTGTACTGCAGATGGCCACGGTGACGCTGTCCGCGACCGTTACGGTGCTGCTGGGGTGCGCCGTCTGGAGACCCTCTCGCGCCACGTCGACTTCAGCGTGGCCGGAGTCAGCGGGTCGGCCATTGACACGAGCGCGCTCACGCGTGCCTGGCCGAACTCGACGCGATTCTCGCGGATGACTTGAAGGCGTGGCACCACATGCATGAGAGCCCTCCGTCCGTGCATGAAACTCGACTCCCCGGTGCCGCAGGCCAGGCGCCCCCTGAGGAAGCACCGCGTAGGGCAGACGCGGAAGACTAGTGGACGCCGCCGCGGCTTAGATGCACTTCAACTTCGACGACGAAGAATTTAAGGAAACGCAGTGGGATCAAACCGGATCGTGGTGCTAACGGCGCTGCAACTGGAGGCTAAGGCCGTACGCAAGCTCCTGCCCGACCTTACGCGCCACAACCTGTCGACAGGAACCATCGTCCAGGAAGTCGCTTTGCCCGGCACCGGATACAACATCTGCCTGGTATGTACCGGGCCAGGTAACGGGCAGGCGGCGGTGATCGCGGAGCGAGTGATCAACTGGGCGGATCCAGCCGCCGTACTGTTCGTCGGCATCGCTGGCGGGCTGAAGCATGACATCGCCCTGGGCGACATAGTTGCGGCCACGCAAGTAGATGACTATCGGGGCGGTAAGGACGCGGTGGGCGGGTTCAAGGCGCGGCCGAAGGCATGGGTAGCCGCGCACCTGCTCGTCCAGGTCGCCCAGTACGTCGAGGCAACCCAGCGGTGGACGAAATTCTTGCCAGAAGGTGACCGCCCTGTGCCGAATGTTCATTTCAAGCCGATTGCGTCCGGGGACGTAGTCAAGGACACCAGTGACTCGCCGCTGGCCATGCTGCTGGACACGTCCTACAACGACGCCGCAGCGATCGAGATGGAGGCAGCCGGGGTTGCCGAGGCAGCGCAGCACAGGCGCGTTGACTTCCTGGTGGTCAGGGGGATCAGCGACAGGTCTGACGGCAACAAATCATCCAGTGATGGCGGCTGGCAAGAACGAGCCGCGCAACACGCCGCCGCGTTTGCCATCGGCGTGATCACCGAGTTGCCCGATCCCGTCCCGGCGGGCAGACCTGGGCCCGCGCAAGACAGTGCGGTAAAGAGCGGGGAGGTCGCCGAGCCGGACTGGTCCCTCCTCGGGCAGGCGGTAAATGTGTCCTGGCGGACGGACTTGCAGCGGCCCTACGGCACGGAGACGTCGGCTCTTGAGCTTCACCTGGTTCCTGTTGGTGCCGGCGCGCGCCTGCAGGTACTGCGCCTGCAGGCGCTATGGGGCGAACTACTGCAGCTCGGCCGGGCGCGTGGCCTGTTCAGCCAGGCCGGCGCGGTTGAGGGCGAGCCTACATCCGGCGGCTCGGTTGCATTCGCGCGAGACGTACGCGCCGGCACCAACACCGGGCTCGCGGTGCTGCAGGGTGGCCAGCGCAGTGTCTGGGAGGCGCTGCCCAAGTTCAGCGGGCACTCCATTGCCGTCTTTGATCCGCAGTACATAGCCACGCGCCTAGCTGCTTTGCTTGGGCTATTGCTTGCCATCCCGGCCCCGCTGCCGGCGCGGATCGTCCCTGTCGCCGGGATCTCACCTGCGACACTGCTAGCCCGCGGTGAGGTGGACACTCCAACACCCAGAAACGGCATCTCTATGGGAATGGGCTGGAACGACCAGCCCGTGCGCACCGACGCCGTGGAGTCGGTCAGTACAGACGGTCTGCACAGCACAGTCGCCCAGGTGGCGGAAGAACTCGCGGCGCGACTGGACCAGGCACTGCACAGTCAGCGCCGGTGACCGATTAGACGATCACACGGCGCTACACGTTCGGATCCCCGCTGACGCGAGGTCAGAGCCCCATCTCACCGCTGCCAGCGGCCAGGCATCGACCACCCGGGGGTTTCGTTGGTAGGACCAACTGCACCAAAAGACATGCCGCAAACGCTCCAAAACCCGAGAACGTCCAGCCCAACGGCATGCCCGGCAAGCCCGTGCCCGGCCTTGGCACCCGGGCTGGAGCGGTCACGGCCACGGCCGGACGGATCTGATGCCGCCCGGCGCGCCGCGATACAGTGGCACTGCGTACCGTGAACCGCCGGAGGTGAGGCCATGCGCGCCCGCACATCCCCGCACGACATCCCATTCGGGCCCTACACGGTCCTTGACCTCCACGAACTGCCCGACGACGGCAAGGGGCACGAACTCGAAGACGGGTGGCTGATCGAAGTGGCGGCAAGCTCACGGCACAACTGGGCACTGCGCACCCTCGCACGTATCATCGAGCGCGCCGCTGCCGGCGCCGGCTCCCAAGCAATCGTCTGCGACGGCGGCGAATGGGAAATCAGCACCCCCGCCGGCGTCCGCAAGCCCGATGTCTTCCTAGTCCCCCGGGAAACCGCCCGCGCTGCCATCATCGAAGAATCACCCCGGCTGATCCCCGGCACCGAGCTGTACATGGTCGCAGAAGTCATCTCCCCCGGCAGCGGCAGCGAGCGCACCGACCGGCTCCGCAAAGTCGCCGAGTACGCCCGGCTCGGCATACCGCAATACTGGATCATCGAGCACACCCCGGCGCCCTCGATCCAGGTCCTCACCCTCGACGGAACGTCCTATACCGCCGCCCCCGTCGTAACCCAGGGCACCCTGCTCGAAGCCGTCATCGACGCCGACAAGCCCTTCACCGTCACCCTCGACCCCGCCGACCTCCTCGACTTCTGACCCACACAGGCCCGCGACGACGGCCAACCGCACACAGAACACCACAACAAGACCGGGCACAAGTTGCCGAATACGAGCGTCTGACTTGCCCTACTTGACGCGGATGACGGGTCTGCAGATCATCCAGCTCTGCCTAAACTAGGAATGGAATGGATAACTCTCTTGTGAGCCTGAGCCGCCCTTCCGACGGGTGAAGGTGGGCGGCGGACGTACGTGGATGAATGCGCAGCGGCAACTTCCTCGGGTCCGTCGTACCGTCTGCGCGTTCAGCGCGGGGGCGACGCACTGGTCCAAGCGGGAGCTGGCCCGCCGGGTGGGCCTTTCCCCGTCCAGCGTGCTGCGGATCTGGCACGCATTCGGGCTGCAGCCCTGGCGGACCGAGACGTTCAAGATCTCTCCGGACCCGCTGCTGATTGACAAGATCCGCGACGTGGTGGGCTTGTACCTGGCCCCGCCGGCGAACGCGGCCGTGTTCAGCGTCGACGAGAAACCGCAGATCCAGGCCCTCCAGCGCACTGCCCCGGTGCTGCCGATGATGCCGGGGGTGCCCGAGCGGCGCAGCTTTGACTACGTCCGGTACGGCACGATCGACTTGTTCGCGGCGCTGAACATCGCCACCGGCAAAGTGATCGGCAAGCTGTCCGCCCAGCACCGGGTGGTAGACTTCCGCGACTTCCTGGACCAGATCGACCGGCACACCGACCCCGGCCTGGCAGTCCACGTGATCTGCGACAACCTATCCACCCACAAAGCACAGGTGGTGCAGCGCTGGCTGCTGGCCCACCCGCGCTTCGTGCTGCACTTCACCCCCACATACCAATGCCGTTGCTTGTCATCTGCGAACTATCGTTCCGTATGCGCGGTTGCGGGCGCATGATGCTGGTATGCACCCCTGGACGGGTTTAAGCGACGGCGTGCGGCTGGGAGTGCTCACTGAGTGGGTGAGTGCCGGGCTGGTGGATGAGGTCCTGGCGGAGTGCGGCTTGCGGGACCAGCGGCCGGGGGCGCTTCCTGCCCGGTTCATGGTCTATTACGTGCTCGCTCTTGCCCTGTTCCAGCAGGATTCCTATGACGACGTGGCGGAGAACCTGGTGGGAGCGCTGGAGGGGATGGACGGGGCGGTCCCGAACAAATCGTCGTTCACCAGGGCCCGGCAGCGGCTGGGTGCGCCGGTGCTCGAGGCGGTGTTCCGCCGGCTGGCCGGCCCGCTGGCCCCGGACGGCCTGGCGGGCGCGTTCTGGCGGGGTATGCGGGTGGCCGCGGTGGACGGGTTCACGCTCGACGTGCCGGACACGCCCGCCAACCGGGCCGCGTTCGGCGGGCCGTCGGATGCCAAGGGCCAGCCGGCGGGGTTCCCGCAGGCCAGGGTGGTGACGCTGACCGAGACCGGGACGCACTCCTCGATCGACGCGCGCGTGGGCGGGTTCAACGGCGGGGAGCCGGAACTGGCGGCCGCGATGGCGCCCAGCGCGGCCGGGATGCTGGTGATCATGGACCGGGGCTTTCCCGGGGTGGCGCTGTGGAAGGCCTGTACGCAGGCCCGGGCCCGCCTGCTGATCCGGGCACGGTCCAGCGTGGCCCGCCGCCCGGTGCGGGTCCTGGATGACGGGACGTACCTGGCGCGGATGAACCTGGCCGGGCAGAGGGACTCCCATCCCGGCGAGGTCCTGGTGCGGGTGATCGAGTACCGCGCCGACGGGGGCGAGGTCATCCGGCTGCTGACCGACCTGACGGATCACGTGGCCTTTCCCGCGGGGGAACTCGCCGCCCTTTACCATCAGCGCTGGGAAATCGAGATTGGCCACCGCTGGTACCCGTCAAGCTGTGTTGTTTTTCCACGGTCGTGCTCCTTGGGCATCGCTGGTTTCTTGCTCGGGTGGGTTCCATCGGGCTCGGGTGTAGTAGCCGGGCGGGCGTGCCCGGCGATCGCGTAGTTCGCGTATCTGCTGGTCGTCGGCGGTGATGATCCAGCAGCGGCTTCCGGGGGCGTGGCTGGCGGTGATCCAGCCCCGGTAGATCCAGGTGTAGATGGTCGGGACGGGCATGCCGAGCTCGGCCGCCAGGCCCGGGACTGACCACTGGCCGGGCGGCAGGCTGGTGAGCACGGCAGGGCGGCCCTTGTGCCGGCGCGGGATGCCGCGCTGTTCGATGAAGGCCCGGACCTGCTCGCCGGTGAACCGGCTGGTGCGCTTGGGCGGGCGGAAGCCCTCGGCGTTGAGCGTGTCCGCGATCTGCCGGTGGGTGCGGCCGGCTGCGGCCAGTTCGGTGACGCGGGCCAGGAGCGCGGGGAAGTAGGACAGCTGGTCCATGCGGCCGACGGGACGGGTGGCCTGCCCGGTGGTCTGGTGGCCGCCGGCCCAGGTGATCGTCACGTTGACGATCTCGCTGCCGCCGGCCACGTTCACGGTGATGTCCTGGATGAGGATGCGCAGCAGTTCTTTGCGGTCGGCCTGAGTGGTTGACGGGGCGTGCCAGACCCGGGGGATGTCGCTGGCCAGGGCTGCGATGGCGGCCCGCTCGGCTGGGGTGAGGGCGGACGGCTGCTCCTGGGCGAACCGCTGGTAGTCCGCCTCCAGCCGTCCGGCCTCGGCGAGGGCCGCCTCCCAGTCGGCTTCCAGCTGCCGGGTGACGAGGCGGTTCTCCGGCTCGGCGAGCTGGTACTGGCGCCGCGCCCGGTCGGCGGCGTGGCGGGCGCGCTCGACCCGCTGCCGCCAGAGCCTGTCGAGCATGGCGCGCTCGCCCTCGGCCTGGGTGGCGGCGGTCATTGAGACCTCCAGCGCCGCAGGGGCCACTGCGGCCAGGACCTGGCTGGTGACGTAGCCGTCGAGCGCGGGCCCGGAGACGTGCTGGCAGCTGCCTCCGGTCCCGTAGCTGGCCTGGTAGAACGAGCAGCCGTAGCCGTGGACCGAGCGTGCCCTGCCCTTGCTGTCGGGGTAGCTGACCGACATGCGGTGCCCGCCGCACCGTCCGCAGCGCAGCAACCCCGACAGCAGCGCCGCTCCGTTCCGCGGTGCGCCCGCGGTCTCGGCCGTCTGCTGGTTGGCGGCCATCCGGGCGATGTTCGCCTGGAACTCCTCCTCGGTGATGTAGGCCGGCAGCCTGCCCGGCAGCAGGACCAGCCACTGGGTGCTGTCCTTCACCACCCGCCCCGTGCCGGGGCGCCCTGGTGCCTTGCGACGCGGGTCGACCTGGCGGCGTCCCCAGGCGAAGTAGCCCGCGTAGACCGGGTTGTGCAGCATGTTCTGCAACGTCTCCCGGGTCGGGCGATGCCACTCCAGCTCGCCCTTCGACGGGCCGGCATGGGCCCGGACGGGCAGCTGGACTTCATGGGCGACGAGGTAGCGCAGCACCCCGTTGATGGTTCCCTGCCTGCTGAAGGTGCTGAAGACCAGGCGGACGACGTGCCGGGCCTGCTCGTCCGGGTCAAGGACGGCTTCCCCGGACGGGCGGCGGACATAGCCGATCGGCAGCGGGACCGCCAGCTCGCCCCGCTCGGCCTTGGCCAGCCGGCCCGACAGCATCCGCTGCCGGATCAGGTACAGTTCCGCCTCATCGTTCCCTTCAGCCCAAGTAGCAGCCGGTCGTTGTAGGTCCCCGGGTCATAGACGCCGTCGGGATCGGCGAGCAGCACGCCGGACAGGGAGCACAGCTCCAGGAGCTGGTGCCAGTCCCGGCCGGTCCGCGCCAGCCGCGACATCTCGGTGCCCAGCACGATGCCCGCACGTCCCATCGTGACCTCGGTGACGAGCCTGGCAAAGCCCTTCCGGGAATCCGCGATCGCCGCCGACACCCCCAGGTCGTCGTCGATCACCTCGACCTGCGACCGCGCCCAGCCCAGCGTGACAGCCCGCTCCGCGAGCGCGTACTGCAGCCGGGTCGACTCCGAGTGGTCAAGCACCTGCTGCCTGCTCGACTGCCGGACCACCGCCGCCCGGTCCAGGTGCTCAGGGCGGATCTTCTGCTGCAACTGCCCCTGCAGCCGGTACCTGGCCAAAGTCATCGCGACCGCCTCCCGTCGCCCTGACCGCGGCCCTGGCTGCCAGCATCGCCAGCAGCGCCACCGCCGCAGCCCGCCGTTCCGGCGGCAAGGCTGCCCAGACCAGAAGACCAGGAGTCACCGATACCCGGGTGCTCGGCCGCATCGCGCTCACCTGCCGCCGCTGACCGCAGCCGGCGAGCCACCCCCGCCGCCTGCAACAGTGCTCCCACGCTCACTATCGCCACAGATCCCGGCATCACGCCAGAGACAAATCCCGATTCACCGGCATCAGCGGTGGCCGATTGAATCATCATTCCGGCAGGTCAAGACGTTCCAGCGCGGCCCGCAGCAGATCTTGCGGTCAGCCGATCCCGACCTGGTCCGCCAGGAGGCATGGGCGCATCTCGCGGTGCACCACTGCATGACGGCGATCATCATGCGGCTGGCCGCCGGGGAGCGGATTGACCCGGACCGCATCTCGTTCGTCAAGGTCCTCAAGCACGTGCGGCGCAGCGTCATCCGCCAGTCCGCGCAGACATCGGTCCAGATTAAGCAGGTCATCGCGGTGATGGCCGCGAAGGTCCGCCGCAAGCTGGACAACGGCGCCAGGCGCCTGCGGGAAGCTGACCGGCTCCTCAAGCGCCCGGCCTCCAAGTACTCCTTCCGCAAGGCGGGCCAGGTCCGCCGCCCAACCCGGCGGGTGCCCGCCAAGGTGCTCACGCTCCACCCCGCGATCCTTCAGTAAGTCAAGCAACGGCATTGCCCCACATACTCGTCGTGGATCAACCAGGTCGAGCGGTGGCTGGCCGAAATGCAGCGGCGCTGCCTCGAACGCGGGGTGTTCTGCTCGCTGGACGAACTCACCCGCGCACTCGAAGAGTGGATCAACCTCTGGAACGAAGATGCCCGGCCCTTCACCTGGACCCGCACCCCCGACCAGATCATCGACCGCATCTGCCGCTACTGCTCACGCGTCTCCAAACCGGCTCACTAGGCGGTTCTTACCGCATGCTTACCGGGCGTGAGTTATCCGAACGGGGCGGTGCCGGGCAGCCGCCAATAGGAGTATGAGTTTCCAGGACCCGCCGCGCCGTCAGCGCCAGCCGCGCTACCCGGGGCTCGCCCAGTACGAGGACGGTTACGCGTCCTATCAGGACACCCAGGCCGACTACAGCGGGAACGGTTACCAGGACGGCTACCAAGAGTTCGCGAGGCTGGCGGGCACCCCGGAGCAGCGGGCCCCCTGGGACGATCCTCAGCAGTATGGCTTCCGAAGACCCAGCACCGGCTCCCAGAGCACCCTCCGGAACAGCGGCGCGATGCGCGCCGTCCAGGACACCGGCGCGCAGGGCTCCATATGGGATACCGCCGCGCAGCGCGCCTTGCGGAACAGCGGCGCTCAGCAGGCCGCGTGGGCCAACCCCGCGGGGATGACGAGCTGGGACACTCCTGTACAGCAGACCGAGTGGGGACAACCCAACCGCACGTCGGGCCCGTTCTATGCGGCACCCGACGATGCCTCCGGCCAGCCCGAGCACGCGGCCGGACGCGAAG
>Ga0335085_10008526_pt1 | contig 15628 bp, 14 predicted proteins | sample Lox_Sample_45_FD_206712 | JGI IMG/M metagenome (GOLD analysis project Ga0335085, IMG submission 206712) | Soil microbial communities from Loxahatchee National Wildlife Refuge, Florida, United States - Lox_Sample_4.5 | ecosystem: Environmental > Terrestrial > Soil > Wetlands | place: USA...
GCCGCGAACAATCCCAGTTTTGCCGCGGCCATAAGCACCGCAGATCTTTGGTAAAGCGTCAACTCCTGATAAGGATCCATTGTCGTATGCTGGTCAATCAATTAAGCATCTTCAATTAAGCATCTTCAATTAAGCATCTTCCGCAAACGCCACGCGGTCTTCGCCAGGGTCAGGAGGGACGGTTCGCTCCCTGTCGCCTTCTCCCCACGTTCGTCGGCCAGCACCGCGGCTGCGGCCAGTTTTCCCGGCATCCCGTGGACCCCTCCGCCCGGATGAGTCCCAGCGCCCGAAAGATACAGTCCGGGAACAGGAGTTCTGTAGCGCGAGAACCCTGGCGCGGGACGAAGGCGGAAAAGTTGATCAATCGTCATGTCCAGATGATTGGGATTGCCAGCACGATTGCCGAGCATCCTCTCCCAGTCGGATGGCCCCGTGACTTTACGGCCCACGACCGAAGCGGTTATCCCCGGTGCAAACTGGTCGAGCGTTCGAAATACCGCGTCGGCGGCCTTTTCGTTCGCATCCGGCCACACGCAGCCGTCCGTGAAAGCTGCGGGAACAAAGGCCGACGCCCACAGCGTCGCCTTTCCGGGCGGGCATTGCGAAGGATCTTCTGCGGACGGGATAGCCACCATGAGTGGTAGCTGATCGGGAATCCGCCCCCCAGTAACGATCCTCATCGCCGCTATGTACGCGTCCGGTGTGTGCATCAAATATTTGAGCGATCCCGAAAACGCCGGGGTCTCCCCGCTGAACACGGGCAGTCGATCCAGGGCCGCGTCGACTTTGATTTCGCCGATGTTGAAAAGCCCCGAATGGGCTCCCCTTAGTGCTTTTTGCCACGGCGCCGTAAGGAGCTCTGGCGGCATAAGTCCGGCGACACGCTTGACATCAATGGTCGAGACCACGTTATCGGCTTCGACTTCCACGCCGGAATCAAGGGCAACGCCTGAGACGCGGCCGGACCGTACGAGGATCTCTCGGACCGAGCATCCGCACTTCAGGTCGCCTCCGCGGGCGGCGAGCGACCCGAGAAGGGCCTGAATCAACTCCCCCGTCCCTCCCACGGGTCGTGCGCCCTGATCCCCGTGCGACGAGGGAAGCAGGCACGCAAGGACTCCGCTCCCGGGCGCCCAAGGCGGCATCTGCGGATGACTGGCAAACGCAGCAGCAGCCGCACGCATCTCCGGGCACCGCAGCCATTCGTCGATCACCACGCACGATGGCGCGAGCACCGTCCGGATCAAGCCGTCCGTGTCGCCCTCGAAGTCCCCAAGCATACCGAGAAAGTCGGCGATCCCTCGCTTGCCGGGAACCTTTACATGCTGGAGGGAACCAACTGCCGACATGACCGCGTTCGCAAACACCGCAAATCGGCTCCAGTCTTCGGCCGCGTCCGCGCCAAAGTCGCGGCGAAATCCTTCCAGCGTCGCCGAAAGGTCGCGGTGGAAGAGGGCTGTGCGGTCCCCAACGTGCGCGGCGAGAAGATGCTGCGTGCGGACCCACCGGAGCCCATGGTTCTCAAGGCCTAACTCGCGGTCGATCCCGCTCTGGACGAGCCCTTCGAGCTCGATAGCACCCGTGTTAAACCGGTAGCCGGGAAAAACCTCCTCCGTAAATGTGCAGCCACCAGGCGCCGGGGCACGCTCAATGACGGTGACGTGGTGTTTGGCTGCCGCAAGGTAAGCCGCGCACACCAGGCCATTGTGTCCCGCCCCGATAATTAGCGTGCGAGGCATGAGAGTTCCGAGAGATTGCCGGCCCTTGCGAGGGCGCGCGCTAATTCGCGTACCTTGGGGACGATCGACTGCGGATCGAACGACACGAATGCTCCATCCTCCAGCAACCTGCGACCGTCCACCCACACATCCGCGACGGACTCCGGCCCAGCACCATACACAATTTGTTGATAAGGATCGTGTACAACAGCAGCCCCAAACGAATTGCCATCGAAACGCACGACGTCAGCGCGTTTGCCGGCTTCGAGGGACCCGGTGACGTCACCCAGTCCGAGGATTCTCGCACCGTCGATGGTGCTCATCTTCAGGAGCTGCCGGGCGCCGGCTGCCTCGGGATCCTGCCTGTGCACCTTTTGAAGAAGCGCGCCGAGCTTCATGACCTCGATCATGTTGTGGCTGTCGTTGCTGGCCATTCCGTCGGTGCCGACGGCCATGCGGACTCCGTGCGCCGCAAATTCTCCAAGCGGGCAGACTCCCGACCCCAGAATCATGTTGGCGGTGGGATTGTAGATGATTGCCGCTTTTTTCCGGGCGATCATCTCCATTTCGTCCGTCGAGACCCATACACCGTGGCCGGCGACGCAATCGGCCGCAAGCATCCCGATCTCATCGGCGTGCTGCACGGTACTCTTTCCCCATCGGATCTGCGCCGCTGTTTTCTCTTCGCGCACCTCGGCGAGGTGCGTGTGAATCCCTTTCTTCATCAATCGCGCGAGTTCGCTCGAAACCTCGAGCAGCGCGTCGCTTTGCCCCAGGATCGTTCCTACTCCCACGCGGAAGCCGATGCGTTTCGTCGCTGCACAGCGTTCGGCGAGCGCGTGGTGCTCTTCGACAATTCGCGCCACCGGCAACGGCGCCGATGCGCCCCAGGCAATGTCTTCGGCCCCAAACGCTACGACGCCGCGCAAGCCGAGCTCGTCCAATCCATCGGCCGACCCGAGACTCGCAAAATCGTTCGGATTCGCATGGCAAAACATATCGTTTACGGTTGTGACTCCCGAACGGATCGCCTCGGCGCCACGGAAAAGAGAGCCCGCATGCGCCATTTCCCTTGTCAAGTGCGGCATGACCGGCATGAGAAGCCGCGTGGCCCAGACCCAGATGGAAAGATTCTCGGCCATCCCGGGGATCAGTGCCTCGGACATATGGGTGTGGGCGTTCACGAGTCCTGGGATTACGATTCCGTAACGATCGCCCACCACTCGGCCCCCTGGATATTTCCGGCTGAGCTCCGCGAACGGGCCGACCGCGGCGATCCGTTCGTCCGAAATAGCTACGGCGCCGTCGGCGATCTCGCCCGCCGACCCCATTGTGAGGACGTGGCCTCCGCGAACCAGCGTGATCTCCGTGCTCACAACGTCTCCTTAGCGTACCGGCGCCACGAAATGGCCCAATTTTCTACCCATCCCACAAGGAAAAATAGAATGATTCCCATGATCGCAAGCACCGTAACGGTCGCAAACAGCCCCGCAGTCTCTCCGCGATTTTCATAGTGCAGCATGAGGAAGCCGAGTCCGCGCGTGGATCCAACCCACTCTCCAACCACCGCGCCGACAACGCTCAGTGCCATGGCCACACGCAAACCCGAAAAAATCCTGGGAAGCGCGGAGGGAAGCGCCGCCATCGTCATCACCTTCCAAGGCCTTGCTCCAAAGGTTCGAAGCAGCCGGATCAACTCGGGGTTTACGGAGCTCAAACCGTCCACCGTGCTCACCGCAACGGGAAAGAAGCTCATCAGTGCCACGGTCGCGGCCTTCGGCACAATCGTAAAACCAAACCAAAGCACAAGGATCGGCGCGACAGCGGGGATCGGGACCATTTGTGTCGCCACGAGCCACGGATAGGCCGCCTCCCGGAACCAGCGCCAGATTTGCATCAGCATGCCGAGAGACAAGCCAATCATCACTCCGCCAGCAAATCCTATGAGAAGCTCCGAAAGCGTGGCGCCCCCGTTGCTGAGCATGATCTGGATATTCCCGATCAGATATAGAGCAACGGCGCTCGGCGGAGGCAGGAGCAACGGGTCGATGCGTCCCACACGAACATAGATCTCCCATGCGGCGATGATCCCGGCACCCAGCAAGAGAGGCGGCCAAATGCCCGATCTCATGCCTCCCTCCTGAGGCCATGCAAAAGGCGTGACTTGAGCTCGTTGAAATGCACCGAAGTCACAACCTCCCCGTACTTGCGGGGCCGTGGAACGTCTACCTCGAGTGAGAGAACAATACGGCCGGGACGCGGGCTCATCAAATGAACCTCGTCGGATAGGAACAACGCCTCATCGATGTCGTGCGTGACAAACACGATTGTACAACGGTTCTCCTGCCAGTACTCGAGCAGCCAAGTTTGCATGGAGGCCCGTGTAATCGCGTCGAGCTTTCCGAAGGGCTCGTCCAACAGGTTGATCTTCCGTTCGCACAGAAACGTTCGGAGCATCGCCACCCTTTGGCGCATCCCACCGGAAAGCTGGCTGGGGTACGAGAGCTCAAACCCGGCAAGCCCGAAGCGATCCATGTGCTCGCGCGCACGCCGTCGAGCCTCCTCTCGGCCACATCCCAGGCATTCGAGACCTGCCGTTGCGTTGCCTGTCACCGTCCTCCACGCCATGAGCACGTCTTGCTGGGGCACATATCCGACGCGTCCAAGGAGTTCGCCGGCCCCCAGTGTTGGCGCTTCGACGGAGCCGGCGTCCGGCTTGTCCAAGCCGCAAAATAGGTTGAGGAGCGTGGACTTTCCGCAGCCGCTGGGCCCGACGATGGAAACGAACTTCCCATCCGGGATATCGACATTCGTGCCCTCGAGCGCCGTGACCGTCCGCGCACCGTCGCGATACGTACGGCTGACGCCGCGTGCCCTCATCGCTGTGGCCTCCGCCGTCACAGCTTTCCACCATCACTCCCGCGAATCGGCGGCAGGAATTCGTTGGTCGCAAAATTTGCAGGGTCCTCAGGAACGCTCAGAACTCCGATCTCCCGAATCCAGTTCAGATATTTTCTCAACACGGGAAGATTCAGCCATCCAAACACCGGAGCGTCCGCGCGAAACACTGGACTCAACGCAACAAAGTAAGGCCGCAGTCCTGGCACGGTTTCTCCCTCCACGCGTGCCGCCATGGCCGCGCACGCCGCATCTGGCTTCGAAATGGCGTCATCGTAGCCTCTCGCGACGGCCTGCAGGAATCCGCGCGCCGTTCCTGGCTCCCGCGCCAGAAAATCCTCGCGGGCAAAAACGATCAGCTCCGGATAGGGGGGAGCGCCATAGTCGTTCAGGCGCATCACGGTCGCCGGCTGGTGCGCGGCAACCTGAACGCCCTCCTGAGACCAAAATCCAAACGCCGCATCGACGTTCCCGGCTACAATCTGTTGGGCAGTGTTAAATCCGATGTCGATCAGCTTGACCGATGCCGGATCTCCGCCGTCCCTTTTTATCATCCACCTCACGCCCGCATCGTCACTGATGACGCCGGTGGTTCCCACGAGGCGGCCTGTCAGGTCCCTCGGCCGCTCAATTCCCGACTTCTTGAGTGCGATCAGAGCGCCGAGCGGGCGCTGTTCCACCGCCATAACAATCTTTAAGGGCTCGCCTTTTGCCCGCACGCTCAAAAAATCCAGCAACGAAACCAGGCCAAACTCGGCCTGCCCAGCCGCCATCAGCCGAAGCGTATCCGAGGACGAAGTTGGCGCATCGATTCTCACGCTAAGACCCGCGTCGCGAAAATAGCCGGCTGCCTCGGCCTGATAGAAACCGACGTGCACCGCGTTTGGCAGATAATCGAGAATGACACGCACTTGCCGCAGCGAACCGGACCGCGACTCGGCATCCTTGTTGTGGCAGCCCGCCAGAATCAGGGTCACGGCGAGCGTGAATTTCAGAGCCCACTTCATTGCTCACCAGCCGCTCTGTGGTCCCGAATCCTCCTGAGCACCGTGTAGCGTGGTTGGCTCATCTCATCCAACGTGAACCCTAGTCCCTCTCTGCCAAGCCCGCTTTGCTTCACACCACCGAATGGGACGAACGGAGGCCGGTAGTTTCCTGTCCCGTTAACGACGACCCCTCCGCAAGCAAGCCGATCTGAGAGTTGAAGCGCACGCGGCCAGTCGCGGCTGAACACACACCCCGACAATCCGTACGAAGACTGGTTAGCTATGGAGATCGCCTCTTCCTCTGTTTCAAAAGGAATGCAGGTGAATACAGGACCAAAGATTTCGTCGTCATTCGCAACGTCGGCGGAACGTGGAACATCGGTCAAGATGCAAGGATTGAAAAAAGCGCCTCCGGGAGAAATTGATCCAAGGGCCAGCTTTCCTCCCTGCTCGACGGCCCGGGCCACTTGTTGCCCCACGCGCTCAGCCGCCGTCGAGGAAATGAGCGGACCGATCGAGGATCCTGGATCTAGCGGATCGCCCAACTGAATCGGCGCCAGGAGGGAGGAAAGCCGCTCGACCAGTTCGCCCGATATCGAACGGTGGACGATGATCCTCTTGTTCGATGCACACGCCTGGCCGTTCATAAGCGTCCGCCCGAAAACAAGCTCGGCTGAAGCGAGGTCCAGATCGGCGTCACGGCAAAGAATGGCGGCGTCGTTGCCACCCAATTCCAGATGAAGCTTGCGCAGGACTGGAATCGACGCGACCTCAATTCCAACCCGTGTGGACCCGGTCAGGCTCACAGCCGCAAGACGCGGATCGGCACACAGCGCGGCGCCGGTTTCGCGCCCGCCCGGTAGCATCCCGAGGATGTCCGGCGGGACGCCGGCGCCGAGGAACGCCTCTCGCATGGCCAGTACGGTTAGCGGATCTTGCTCCGGCGGCTTGACGATCACCGCATTGCCCATCGCCAGCGCGGCAGTTGTCTTTTCCACGAACAATTCCACTGGAAAATTGAACGGCAAAACGGCGGCGATAACCCCGAGAGGCGCCCTTCGAACCCAAGCAATGTCGCCAGCGGTGGACTCGATCGCGTCCGTCGGAAGTAACTCACCGCCCATGAACCTGAGTCTCTCGGCATTGGCCCTGGTGATGGCCGCAGCGAGCTTTAACTCGAACTGCGCCTGCACAAGGATCTTGCCGCTCTCTTCAGCAAGGAGCCGCGACCAATTTGCGGCTTCCACATCGATCCGTGCCGCGGCCCTCTCCAGGATATCGGCCCGGTCACCCGTTCGCCGCTCCGCCCAGGCCGGTTGCGCCGCAACGGCTTTCAAAATCGTCTCGGAAACCAGGCTCGCGGAGGCCGGCTGCACCATGCCCAGCTCGCGATGAGTGGCGGGCGAAAAAATGGGGAGCGGTTCCAGATTCGAGATCATGGCGGAAGGAGTCATTCGCGTTCTAGTTGTTTTCCCCTTTTCAATCGAACAATTAGGAATTGGAGCATCTCCGGCAAGGCCAGCGGAGTTGCTCCTCCGCCGCCGCGCGAATAATATCCGCCAATTGCGGAGGGGCGGCGGCCAAGCCGCTTCGCGAGGCGCGCCTTCGCCGCCGCACACTGTTCCATACTTGGTAAACATTCGATCCGGTGCGCCGTCGCGAGAATATCATTCGCTCCCCGCAGCGGCAGGTTTTGCTTGCCGACGCGGCGTGTGGCGGCGACTCCATCCGCGCTGCGCTGGTCCCGGGCAAGAATGAAACTTCTGTGCGTGAGCCCGGGCGATACCCACGCGACCACCGAGCTATAGTGCGGCCTCAATCTTGTAATCACTTCCGCCAGCCTCGTAGACATCTCATTGTGCATTGTGACATAGGCTCGCCGCTCCTCGCTTCCCCATCGCCACTTGTTGGGAGATATGGAGATGCCCGTGAAATCCTTCCGCCAGGGCGACACGGCGTTCCCGCGGCTCTCGAAAAGACCCGGGTCATCGTACGCGCACGCCGGGGACGGGCGGTTTCCCCGCATGAAAACGTATTGGTAAGGAACGAAAACCAGCGGCTCGGATATGACGGCGCGATGAACGGCGATGTTGCCCCTTCGCAACGGCGCGAGCGACAGCACCTCCTCTGAAAAACCGGCCGGAAGACGTGCCGAAAAAGTCCCGGCCAACGAGTCGCCATTCATCGGCCGAAAGCCCGCGGCAAGGAGGCTGGCATTGATATGGAGATGCTCGGAGCTAAGAAGATAGGGTTTCGCTTTGGTGCATGGCAGCAGGAGAAGAATCGTATGGAGTTTCTTGTCGGTCTTGGGCACGTACTCCCGGGAAATAAATCTGAGCCATCGCCGAATGCGTGGATGCCCGAGCGCTTCGACGTTTTCCTGAGGGCTATAAAAGCAAAGGTCGTCGTCCAGCTTCGCGGGGGGACAGATCTTTTTCCTCGATTCGAGGATTCGAATTTTCCGATTAGTCGTCGTTACCATAATCCTCGCAAGAAACCCCCTAGCGCCGTCTGGGAATGCTAACCGAGCCTTCGGCGAGGGCCTCCGCCGCTCGTTTACGAGCCCCCTTCTCCGTTCGGGGCCAAGGCGGCAAACTCCTCGTCACCCTGTCGGGCAAGTCCAGATTGTATCCTGTCTGAGACAGGAAACCAACCTGACGTGGCTCCCTACCGCTATCGGAGTCCCTGGCTTAATCTCTCGACAAGGGAGATCGCCTCGTAGGCGACGACCGCAACCAGGATGCTGATGACCGCACCTGCCCAGACCATGTCGTAATCGAGCAGGCCGCGCGACGTGTTCAACAAATTGCCCAACCCCTTGCCCGTGAGTAGCCATTCCGCCACCATAACCCCAAGGAGCGCTCGCGGAGCTACGAGTTTCGCGGCTGCAAAGAGGTAGGAAGCCGCATGGGGCACCGAAACGAGCAAGAGTTCCTTGCCGCGGCCCCCGCCATAGACTTGAACCAGTTCGCGTGCCGCGCGCGGAACCAAAGCGAAGCCCTGCGCCAGCAAGACAAAAGCCGGAAAGAAGACAACCAAAACCGAAATCAGCACAGAGGCAACGTCACCTCGACCGAACAACAAGAGTACCAAGGGCACCAGCGCGATCAGCGGCATGCTTTGCAAGAGTATCGCGACAGGCAAAATAATCTTTGCCACCGATGGTGAAGTCACGGTCAACGCCGCGACGACAAACGCCGCGGCAATGCCGCAAACTAAGCCGAGTCCCGCGAGGGGAAGGGTCTGGGCGAGCGCGTCGAGCAAAGAGCTTCGGGCGTCGGAGCTTCCCGGGCCGGACACCAAGTAGCGAGCCGTTTGCACAGGTCCGGGAGCGATGATCGGACTAATGTGGGAAATGCGCACCGTGAGCCACCACAAGACGAATGGCAGCATGCCAGCCACAAACAAGAGCGTTGTGCGCTGCGCCCAGGAATATCGGCCAGCCGGAATTATTTGGTCTGGCGACCGGTCGGCAGCAAGCGTCACGGCCAATGAAGCTCCCGCCATGCGACCGCCCAACCAAGAGAAAACCGCGTACCCCGCAATCGAAACGGCGGTGGCGGCCAAACCAATGCCCAATAGTCGCGCCGGATCGGCATCTCCCAGCGATCCTAGCAGGAAGCTCCCGAGCCCCCAGCGCACGCCCGAGCCGAATTCGCCGAGGATCGCCCCCAATACTGAGAGAGGCGCGGCAGTGCGAAGGCCGGCGAGAATGGCGGGCAGTGCTGAGCGTAGCCGCACGAAGCGGAGGATCGCGTTTGAGCCACCGCCATATGCATGGATGACGTCCGGCAATCGCGGATCAATATCGCGCAAGCCGACCAGAGTGGCGGACATCGTCGGAAAGTAAACGACCAGCGCGGCGAGGATTATTTGTGGGAGATTGTCGCTGAAAATGATCGCTAGAATCGGTCCAACAACGATTGCGGGCATGGCGAAGAGCGCGATGTTCACGCCGCGGAAGGCATTTTCGAACGCAGGAAACCGGCTGAACACGATCGCCGCTGCTACGCCCGCACAGTTCCCTATGATGAACCCGAGCGCGGAGCTGCGGATCGTGGCGAGTAGGTGCGGAATGTACAAGCCGGCGTCGGTCCAGTATTGCGCCAGGATCAGACTGGGAGAGGTTATGAGGTCGCGCACCGAGGGGATTGACCGGCCCAAAATCTCCCAAACCGCGAGAGTCGCGAGGAGTCCAAGTGCAGCTTTGACACTTTCGCGTTTCATTGTGTGCCGCGAGGTGCGAGCGCGGCGGCCAGGCGGTCGCAGACGGTGTGAAATTCCGGCGACGTGAGAAGTTCCGGAGCGCGCGGCCGTGGAAATGGGATGGCGATGTTATCGACGATGCGTCCCGGCTCGGAGTTCATGACCACAACTTGATCGGCAAGAAACGCCGCCTCGTCAATGCTGTGGGTCACCATTAACGTCGTTGTGGGGCTGGCCATCCAGATGCGTTGCAGTTCCTGGCTCATGGACCTGCGCAGGATCTGATCGAGGGCCCCGAATGGTTCGTCGAGCAGGAGCACAGACGGATTCGTGACGAGCGCCCGAGCGATCGATACTCGCTGGCGCATGCCTCCAGAAAGCTGGCCGGGCAAGGCGTCCGCATATCCGCTCAAGCCGACAAGTTCGATCAAATCGTCTATCCGCTGCCGATGAGAATTCAGCGGTCTGTTGAGGACTTGGAGTGGCAGCGCGACATTGCGGCGGACAGTCCGCCACGAAAGTAGAGCCGGATCCTGGAAGGCGATCCCCAATTCACCGCGCGCGCGGAAAGCTTGCGGCAGTTCATTGCGTACCAGCACCGTCCCGCTGTCCGGTTGCTCGAGTCCGGCGACGATCCGCAACAAGGTGGATTTCCCGCAACCGGAGGGGCCAATGATCGCCGAGAAGGAACCGCGACGCACCTTCAGCGAGATTGACGCCAGCGCTTGCGTGGACGCGCCTCGCGTGCTGAATGTTTTGCTCACGGCCTCGATGCTGAGGTCCGCCGACTCGTACGGCTGGGCATCCAGACGCCCGCTGGCCATCCGCTCAAACCTCCGCGAGCAACGTCAGATCAAATATATCTCTGGAACCTTTGAGGCCGACGTGTTCAAGGGCCGCCAGGCTTGCGTCGATTGCCGCCGCATCGATGGCGAACAATCCCTTTGGGTTTGCCATCAAGGGGACTTGCGCCCTGTTGTGGAAAATCTCCGCCTCAAGCGTACTGCCATTGCCCTTGAACCAGGTGTTGGCAAATTGAGCCGGGTACTTGGCCGGATCCATGTTGTTCTCGGCCCACCCTTTTCGGCTCGCTCGCAAGAATTTAACGAGCTGCGCGCGCCTGGTCTTCAGCGTATCGGAAGTCACCGTGACAAGATCAATGAACAGCGGCATGCCAGCATCCCAGAGCAGAAAATAGCTCGTTTTTTTCCCGCTCTTCTGCTCGGCGAGAAATGGGATTTCGAGGATGAAGTCGACGACGGCGTCCACTTCGCCCTTCACCAGCGGCGCGGAGGAAAACGTGTAGGGCACGACTCGGACTTTGTCCCTCGGCACGCCTTCGACTTTGAGCATCGCCTGGAACGTGGCAATGCTCAGGGGCGGGCAGGCAACTGTTTTCCCGGCCAAATCCTTCGGGCCCTTAATATTGCTTTGTTCAAGGCTGATCACGCCCACCGGACTCTTTTGGTACTCGGTGCCGATAACCTTCAATGGCGCGCCTTTTTCAGCGACTGCTCTGACGACTCCGGTCAGATGGGTAAGTGAGATGTCCGCCTTGCCGGAGAGCAGGGCGCCTTCGGGTATGACGTCGGGGCCGCCGGGCATGTAGTTCAGGCTGAGTCCTTCGGCGCCATAGTAGCCATTGTCGATGGCAACCATGTAACCGATGAATTCAGGGTCGTTCAGCCAGATGGATTGGAAATTAAGGTTGTCTGCGGCCAAAGCACGCGAAGCGAATCCGCCTGCGTCGCCGGCCACCGTTGCCGTCGCTAAAGAAGTAACGACCGTTTTGTTAAATTGCCTACGCGAAAGAAATGCCACGATTACGATCTCCCCCTCCGCCGTGTGCTGTGGTCAAGCAGCGGGGGGAGCGTCGTGGCTCGATCCCGTTCAGCGGCAAATGTGTGCGTGGGCGATTACCGTTAAGACGGCGCGCCCTAGAAATTAGGATTGCTCGATCCCAAATACTTAAGCCAAGTCCAGATCCGTTGGATCTCGGCTGGATACCAGCGCGCTCGCGCCGTCGAATCTTCAGCGCTCCAAGGCTCCTGGCGATTTCCCTGGCGCCAGGATTGAGCGCAGCGTTCCTCCAAGCCCCACATCCGCGCCGCAGCCTCCGCCAAATTGCTGCCGACCGTCAGGACGCCATTTCCGCGGAGGATCAAGGCATCCGCGCCGCCGAGGCGCCCGGCAGCACGGGCGCCAAGTTCGGGAGTGTGAATCAGGTCGCACGCATCGTAGGTGGCGACGGCGCCGGCGATACCTCCGAAGCCGTGCTGGACGGCGGGCGATTCGCCGTCCGCAGGCCACGTTGAGGCAAAAGGGGCGTGCGTGCGGCAGATCGCCCGGACATCGGCCCTCGCGCGATATATCCCGCCATGCAGGAAGACCTCAATGGGCCGCCCTGCCGTATCGCCCGACACCACGCTACCCTCGAAATCCACTTCGATCAAGTCGGAGGCGCGCTGCACCGCAAGCGGCGGCCGGGTGGGAGTGATTAGGAAGGAATGCTCGAGACGCACGCTGACATGGCCGAACGCATGAACGTAATTGAGCCGGCTGAACGCATGCACCGCCATCGTGACATCATTCCGAAGGTCATCGTCGCCACACGGCATTCGTCAGGATTCCTTCCGCTCCGCGATGGTAGCGTCCGGGGTTTGCTGAATCAAGAGCAACTCATCGCACTGCACAAAAATTGTGCACACTCCCTACGCCGAAAAGTCTCGCGGCACACGGCACTCTGCAACACGGACTCGGCGAATGCTGGGGGGTGTGTTGCGGCTTCTGCCGACGAACCGCGGCACCCCGTCGGAAATTACGGCGCAGACCGCGGCAATATCGCCATTCTTAATCGCTTCGAGGGCCGTGGTTTTTGCGCCTCCACTCGGCGCATCCAGCAGGACGATATCGGCGTCGCGGCCGGCGGCGAGGAAACCGGAATTGAGGCGATAGATTCGCGCGTTCGACCCCGACGCGGCGCAAATAAACCATTCCGGCGGAAGCTCGGTCAAGCTGGCGCAATGAGCAATGGTGTAGAGCATGCCCAACGGCATGACGCCGCTGCCCGTCGGGGTGTCGGTAGCAATGATGAAGCGGTCGAACGCTCCCATCTCATGGGCGAGATTGGCGCACAGGATGGTGGTGCGCACATTCCCCGCGGTGCACACCTGCAGCGCAGCCTCCGTCTTTTCGATGACGACCCGATAATCCTCGTCGGGCAGCGCGGTCGGGCCGCCATTAATATGGAATGACACATGAGGCTGCATCGCAACCAGATGTTCTGCGCGTATCGCGCCCGACCCGGGAATCGAGGAGCCTCCTGTGTGAACGGTCGTGATCATGCCGGCTTTTTTAGCCCATGCAATCATTGGCACATAATCAAACGGCGTCTCGACGGCACCGAATCCGGCCTTGGCCAGCCAAACCCCTTGAGCGGCAACGTCGCAAAAGTCAGCCTCGGTTAAGCCAGGCTCCAGAATGATCGATCCACCGTGGACGCGCATGCCGCCGGGACGAAAATTCTGGAAGCTTTTGAATGCTGCGACTGCCAACGCTTTGATGCCGGCGGGATCGGTTGGGCGGCCGGGAACGTGGACTTCGGATGCGGAAATAGCTGTAGTCACTCCCCCGTACGTATAACTCTCCAGGAATCCAACGGTTTTCTGCCGGGGGGTGTAATCGCCGAACGTCGTGTGCACATGACTATCAATCAAACCGGGCAGTGCGGTGGCGCCGTCCGCGTCTATCACGACGTCGGCGCTCGAAACTTCGCTGGCGGACGCGCCGCCGATGGAAACAATCCGGCCCGCGTCGGCAATGATGCAGTCGGCGGCGACGAACGGATTGCGCCAATCGCCGCTTACAATTTGGCCGACGTTCACGATGGCAACGCGCATCCCTTGCGCCTCCGCTAGCCGCTCAGACCAGCCCGTCCTCGCCCTTGACTTCATGTGCCGCGAGTCCGCCGACGCGCTGATTGATTCGACCACGATTGGCGAACGCGGCGATAATGGCGATTTCGTCCGGCAGCGGCGCGTCGTGCAGCGTCAGCGTGATCCCATCGTAGTGCGAGCGGACATAGAGTGCGTCCTTGTGGGCGAGGGGTATGTCGATGGATTCGCCTGGAGCGACTCGCTTGGTCATGGAAGATATCCAAGCCTTGCCGCCACCGACCGCCTCGCGCATGACATTGCCGTACACGGTGGTGAGCATGGCCACAGCGTGTTCCTGCTCTCCCGCTGTCCCCACCAGGCCCGCCTTGCCGTAACTTTGCACCGGTAGGCCGCCCATGGCTGCTACCCCGAGGGCCGTGATGCGCCGGCCAAGTTCGAGACTCGCCTTCGTAAGCGGTCCCAGGTCTTCGACATACGATCCCGCGAACGGATTTTTCACGACGGCTACGACGGCAACTTTGCGCAACGGTGGGTCGGCCGGCCGGCCGGCTTCGGTAAAAATTTCCTCCGCGAATGTCACAATCTTGCGGACTTCCATATCTCCCCCCAGGCCGCTCGTCCCACCGTTCGATCGATCTCCATGACGATCCGCGGAACTCCGTGCCATTTCACGCGTCACGGACGACGAGCTTCATCGATGACGGGTTGAAAGCATTGCACGGAGTGAGATCCTGCGGGCAAGCCGAAAGTAGCGCCACCACATCCATTTCAGCGCGCAGCGTGATGGTTGCGCCGGCGGAATGCGCTGCGGGATCGGTCACAACCTTCCCCTCGGGCGTCACGCGATTGTGCATGAACACGTTCCATGCCTGCTCGCCACGAACGTCAAAAGTTTCCTTCAACAGGTCGCGCGCCTGTTCGAGGTTGCGCAAGCAACTGCGATGATCCGCGAGGCCAAAATCGCGGGCAAACCGTTCGGGATCGCAGCAGGGGACAATGAGGTCGTGTTGGCCGACATCATCATGCAAAATTGTAAAAATGGGTTTGCGCCGGTTGGTGAAAACCTGCGACCCTGCGCCCAAACGGATGGAGGCGTTGCACGACACGGTGTGCGTGGGCGACATGTATTCGCGCGGGTCGGCTCGATGCCAGGCGATCAGATCACCAACCTGCTGCCCTTCGAGATCGACGATGTCGAGAAACTGTCCGGCACGGACAGCAACGCCGCGTCCTTCACGAGCCGGAACCACGATTTCAATGACAATAGCCATAGTCAGGCTCGGACTCTATCGCGTGTTCATTTTCGCCGCGCGGGTGGCGGGAGGATAGCGCTCATCGAACAATCCGGCCTCCAACGACTCCAGATAGCCAAGTACTTCGGCAAGGTCGGTAACGTCGACGTACTTCATGTGCAAGTCGAAGAGAGAAATTTTGTGGGAAAGTTCGCCGCGGTCGAACACAGCCTCCTCAGGGATGGTCACGCGCAAGTCGTAGCTCAAAGCATCCACCGCCGAGGCGCGCACGCAGCCGCTGGTGGTCGTGCCGGTGAGAATGAGCGAATCCGCTCCGGCATTCGTGAGATAGCTCATCAACGGCGTTCCGAAGAAGGCTGACGGTTTGCGCTTTTCGATGAAGACGTCTCCCGGAAGCGGCGCCACTTCCGCGACGATCTCATTGCCTTTGTGCCCCAGCACATCCACTTCTTCGTCCGAGCGGGTTCCTTTCAACGTCCACACGCCAAGGTCAAACCCATCCTCGCGCCGGGGATTCGTGGTGTAGAAGACGGGAAGGCGCTTTCGGCGCGCCACCGCGAGGATTTTGCGAATGGCGTCAATGCCGTCCCAGGCGCGCTCGCCGCACGAGAAATGCCAGCGTTTGATGGATTCCAGGATTGGCTCGCGTTTGTCGCCGCAGAAATTGTAGT
>Ga0335085_10008527_pt1 | contig 15626 bp, 18 predicted proteins | sample Lox_Sample_45_FD_206712 | JGI IMG/M metagenome (GOLD analysis project Ga0335085, IMG submission 206712) | Soil microbial communities from Loxahatchee National Wildlife Refuge, Florida, United States - Lox_Sample_4.5 | ecosystem: Environmental > Terrestrial > Soil > Wetlands | place: USA...
ACTTATTTCCCAAGAAGGCAAAAGACAGAAAATCAAACCAATGGAAGCAGACATAAATGCCTGATCTATTTCCAACCAAAATTTCAAGTCTTTCGTTATTAGATCACCTTCTTCTGCGATGAAATGCGTATGTGCAATCGGGCAAAATACAGAAATTCCCTTTTGTAAAATTCGCGCTGCTTGACGGCATGCCGCTTTATGCGCTGCGTCTCGGCCTTCTGGGTATTTAGTATAGGGGGTTGCAAGATAAAAATAAGTCATTCGCTTAATTCACCAGCAATGGCAGAATACCCTGCGTCATCAACGAAATGATCTTCTTCTGGTGTTCCCCATTCTGCGCGCATTTTTTTCAAAAGAGATATCATCTGGCAAACATCTCGTGGTCGAATAGGTCCATACGGCTGTCTCCTATTGCATAGATATGTTGTCCACATTTCTGCTATTGCGCAAAATGAAGATTCCTTGTCTCCATGAGTAGTATTCCGTGGGCCTGCAACTAAATCAGCGGCCCGCAACAAAAGTTCTTCGGCTTTACTTCTGTTTTGCATGAGCAATAGCCCCTCTAGCGGCAGCGATAACTGTGGCAGAATCGGCAGTGATTGGCAAATTAAACCCATTTCCCGCAAGATTTCCTGACCAATTAGGGTGAGACGTTTGTGGAAGAAGAACAATGTGGCGTACCTTCAACGCTTGCGCCATCCAATTGATGCCGTTATCTGTTGAAATAACGACTTTGCTCTTGAGCATCAGATGCCCAACTTCTTGCAATGGATAATCTATTATATTTTTAACTGGTTGTTCTTGCCAAAATTCCCATTCATGCAAATCCTGTGTCGTGCCAAGCAATCCGACAGCCAATCCCTCTTGGCGCAAAGCCATAATTAACGTTACCCAGTTTTCTTTTGGCCAAATTTTCGTATTTGTACCAAAATCGGAATGTGAAAATGGCGCCAACAATACATCGAATTGTTGCATCGTTTCGGGCTGTTCACCAATTTCAATTGAAATTTCTGGAATTTTAACGCGCGCCACGTCTGACAAGCCGATTGCTTCCATATACCCCTGACTCATGGACGCGCCCGAACGTAAATGTCTCTGTGCAATTTCCTGAATATCAAGAACCATGCCACGTGTTGGGCGCTCTGTGAGTTGACGGATTTTCGCGTGATCGGGCAACAGTGGGCGACAAACAGCGCAAGCCAAATAGACCTCTACCGGCTCTGTCTGGCGCCAAGCAAAGGCAGCTAGGGCAGGAAATGCGGCTATAGTATCACCAATAGCAGATGCCCGTGCAGAGTTTTCAACAATAATAGGCTCAATCATCTGGATTTCCTTGGAATAGGCTTGGCTTCATATGATTCTGAATCCGTTAACATTACATCCGAAAATGATGGTTTCGGTGGGCTTTCTGCAATATATGGGCGTGAGCCGATCAATTCAACATCCTCAACCAAGACCCCAAAATTGCCATAATTTATTTCTGGCGGCATATGCCCCTTAACACGAAACTTGAGAATTTCATTCTCATGCCGTGCTTCATAGACCGTCCCTATTTTAAGAATTGATAATTTCATGCTTTTTACCTCAAAGCGGGCAGGCGCCGTTATCGCAGCGTAGGCGCTCTATGTCAATATCCTCGGAAGTCCCAGGCCGGATTCTATTTATTAACATTTCGTAAAACTCAAGAGAAATATCTTCTTCTGGCAAATATTCATACGGCAATTCAGCATCAGTTTTCGACGGCAATATTGTGCAGCAGCGCACAAATGGTTGGTTCTCTAACATAATTTTTCTGAATTGCGTTAGAGAATATTTATGTGTTGGAAATTTCAAGGTGTAGCTGATCTGGTTTCCTCTATCATAGCCTAGCCAATGTTCTTCCAGTAAGCGCAACCATTTATATTGATCTTCTGGGCTAGCCTCATGCGCCGTCACCAAGGCATCGCCCAAACCAAGAGATGAAATCAACGTTTCTGTAGGAAATCCTACAATAGACATTCCAGGAAATGATTTCAACTCACGAACCCAGTATCCTTCTGCTTCATATTTTGCCAGAAGTGGATCAGATGTTGATTCCCATGTCCCATCGTCTAGTTTCCAACCACGAAATTGTACCCAACGTATATATCGACGCCGGGCTGGTAAATGTGCTCCCTCACTCAGACCATATAGTTTCGATGTTGTACCAGCAGGTTTGCATGTCGTAACTGTTACCGGCTCTGCCACATGCAATTGTTGGGCATATGTATTTGCTTCCAACTTCGCCAAACAAGAAAGCGAGGCTATATGCTGCCAAAAGCCCTTGGATTTTTCTTTATTCAATAGATCATTGAATGTCAAGCCATAACGAACCCAGGCATATTCATGCAAACCTGTGGGGCCAATGCCAATTCGGTTAGTGACACTAACTTCATGTGAGTAAAGACTATCCATAAGATTGACACGCATCAGGAATCTTACGCCAAGCGCAACTACCTCTGCAACATTCTTATCCCAAGCGGCACAAATATCTTTAGGGAATTTTCCTGGCGGAAAAGAAGAAAAATCTACAGGACAGGATAAGAGCGGAGCAAAATCACCAATGACACAATAACCACCAAGTACATGCAGAGGAATTTCGCCACAATTATGGAGATATAATTCATTGCCAATATAACAATTTACTTTTTCTACGTGGCAATCAAAAACAGGTATCTCCCCCGCAGGCTCTACATAGTCAACAGTTGCATGTGCTGTCGTCCCATCACAGAGCAGAGAATCACCTTGACGTAATAGGCTGGCAGGCTTCCATCCTTCGATTGTGAGTATTTCATGATCAATTGTTACTATTACTCTATGTCCTTCCAAAGTAACAACATTTACAACAGGCCGATTTCCTGTACACCAAAAACCCGATGCTGCAAATGGAAGCCCATCGACAATAGCAACAAATGGCGAACCAACTAGCTCAGAAACTTTCTTCAAACCATGTTCTGTTTTGATGAGTGTATCACCAGAAACACAAGGATTAGTAATCGTCGCAAAGCGAGTATGGTGTGTTGCCTGCGCAGCCGCTTGGAATAGTTTGCGCCCTGTTGTTACTTTAAATCTTTTACTTTCAGGAACAACAAGTGTTGTGCGATTGCGATCTAAGCCTTTCTTAGCATCTTCCAATGAATCGCCATTAATGAATCCCGGTTCGCCATTATAGTAAGCATTTTCTGTTACTGCTTCAAAAATAGCTTTAGCGCGTGTTCCATGAGTATTTGCGCTTTGCCAAAATTCCGCGTCAACCATCACAGAATTATTGGAAGTCCAAAGGCCACCTTTTGATTTTACTTCTATAAATTGCAAAATATCGGGATCACGCCAGTCCTTTGTGCTCATTCTAGCGGCACGGCGGGCACCACCTACCTGCACTTCCATTGATAAATAGTGATCTACACGCATGGCTTGTAGCCAGCGGGGGAGAGCATCACGCTTTGCTGGCGCCACGACATGCTGTTCTATATTCAGAAATGCGCGAATGAGTGACAGAGGCCCAGATGCGGGGCGTTCCTGCATACCATGAATTGGCGCCCCATATTGGCGAACACCCGAAAAATCTAAGATTAATTCTCGTTTGTCTTTTTCAAATGCCATTGTTTCATATATTTCAAATGCTGCTGCCCACCCTTCCCGTGAATCAGCAACATAATGATAGACTGTTGTATCATTAGATATTGGTGAATACAATTTTGTTAGAATTATATTATAAAATAATGCAAGAGGATTATGCTTTACCGACCAAGAACTAGGTTGCATAAAACTAGACAAGAATTCTTGCGCCGAAATTTCATCCTTTGGAAAGTCTGGATGTTCCGTAGATAAAACAATTGTTAACTTTGGCGCATTGGCCCAATCCACAAGCATGAGACTATCATCGTAAGACCGACCAACGCCAGAACCATTCAGCAATAAATAGAACAACAAAAAAGATGTAGCCGCTGTAGAGCAATTCGTGAATAACTCCATAGGCTTATCTTTTTGCTCGTAATCACCATGCTGCAAATGGCGCCCAGAAGTGAGAAATGCCCCAGAAGCAATAGCAGCACGAAGATTCCCGTATTCATCCGGCGCACATTGCTCTGGCGAAACTAACGATATATTGCCATAAGCAACACGATCCGCAACTAATTCCCATAATTCGCAATCTTGTTTACGAAAAATAGTACGCTTGGCTACCGCCATTCCCATCCCATTAGATGGCTGGCGTGTTGTCGGTAATAGATGCGGCATGGTATGAATTTCTCCCAAATGAGCGATCAGTGTATGCCCCTATAACCAATTCACCGAGAGCAAGAAACATCTCAGTCTTGATATTCAGATAATTCTTTCACTAGAGAAAAATTTTTGGCCCCACGGCGCAAATATTCTTTTCCGCCATCTACAAACATTGCCCCGCAACTACAATAACGAAAGTCATGTCTAGAGCGGCTTTCCACAATATCGCCACATACTAAGCACTGTGCTTTGTTAATAAGTATTTTTGGGCTATCCATGCGCAATATGCCTCAATCTATAAGCCAGTCTAGAGCGTCGCGATTCGTCTCGCGTTGATGTGATTGCGCTGGCAATCATCTCCGCGTGGCCGAAAATGTGAACCGCTGATTTAGCACGGGAAACTGCCGTAAACAAGAGGCGGCGAGTAACAAAATGTTTAGCTTTTGCTGGAAGATCAATAACAACCTTTGACCATTCTGAGCCTTGGGCACGGTGGACCGTGAGCGCATAAGCCAGCGTTAATTCTTCTTCTGCCTCCACAGAGAAGAACGGTAAGTTGGCTAAATCGAAATTGACTTCGCCAACAACTTTTTCAACCACCTTATCTTCTGTTTCTGGGGTAGGCCAGGATGGAAAAGAAATAAAGTCACCACGAATTTCTACGTGGTTAACAACCACATTTCTTGGTCCAACAGTAGCAAGGATACCTTGATCGCCATTGAAAACCTCTTTAAAGTAATTGTTTTTAATTTGCTGAATTTTATCACCAGGACGCCCAATACCTTCAAACGCCAGCGGCAAAACGCGGCAATTTGGTTCCTGTACATTAAGCCGTGGCGCCAAAATCCGGTTCAACTCCGCAGCCGTTTCCCGCAATGGAGAAAGCACTTGGGCATCTGGAACGTTATCGACCACAAATGATGCTAATGGCATAGTCGTTTCTTTTTCTGGATACCAGAATACTTCTGTCGATCCACGAATAACATCGAAAAATTTGTACGGATGCCCACTCAATATTTGTTTGCAGGCAAAAGCAATATCCGACCCAGCCACATTCCTGAAAATTGTTTCCAGTCGTGCAACTTGAATAATTCCTGACACAATAAAATCAAGGAATGGCTGGCCCGGCCCAACGGGGCTTAACTGATTAGGATCACCAACGAAAAGAATTCTTGCTCCATCTCTCACAGCGTCCAAAAGACAGGCCATCAAAGGCAAATCTATCATTGAGCATTCGTCAACAATAATGAAATTCGCATACCAAGGATGGTCACGGCCATATGTTGGTAAACCAATATCGTCATTATCATCTTCGATAACCCATTTCAATGCCCGGTGTATTGTTGTAGGAGACACTACATTATCAATCGCCTCCCGCATTCGCACAGCGGCTTTACCTGTTGGTGTCATGACCATGACAGGAACATTCATCGTCGTTAAGGCGCGGACAATCGCTGCGGCAACAGTTGTTTTGCCAGTACCAGGAATGCCTGTAATAATGCTAATCGGGCTGGAAAACGCCAAGTAATATGCTGATTTTTGCTCTTCTGATAGAAAGTCCGGTGGGGGAAGGGGCACCAGCAATCGCTTATCTGCCTGCATTATAGCATGAATGCGCTCCACAACAGACGTTTCCGCTGCAAGTAGCTCACGCAAATAAACATGGCCTTCAAATTCTACCAAGCAACGATGCCTGCTGAATTGATCAGCAGGCTTTGACGTATGGCCACGTTGCATCGCAGCCACATAAGTTAATGCAGCTTCACTTTCTTTGTCGCGGGTATATTTTCCAGCTACCGGAAAATAAAGTTTAGCCCGCCCTGTGATTAGTTTTGGTCGCGCTCGCGGCATATCCTTTTCCCCATATAGGTGGCATATTTATTCCTTCCATTCTTTCATTGATTTACTATCCCATGAATATCCCCATTTCGCTTCAAACGCAGGATACATAACATCACCAAGGATAGGCACAGGGATTTGTAGCATAGATAATATATCTTTGACAACGCTTAAATTATTTTCACGAACCTGAAAAAGCACGCTATCGTGCCCTTCCATCAAAATCTGTGCTGTATGCGGATCAAATTCATTCCAGATTCGCCACAATGCGATCTTATTGATTTGGCTACACATGGATTGCGGGACATAGGCTAGACCTTCTTTTACAATTGAATCTTCCCATGTGCGCCCGAGAAAGAAGCGAACGCGGCCTAGTGGTGTTGTTAAGCTGCGATAAAATTTCAACCGTAATGCTGTCTCTATATGCCACTCTTTTATTTCAGGATAAGCCAAGAAATACCGTTGCTGTAATTCCTCTGCCGTTGCAACAGGTATATGTGCATGGCGCGCAAACCCAAAAGGTGTTTGGCCATAATTGGAGGCATGTTGTAATCTCTTTGATGCATCGTAATACGTTTTATTGACATCCCAAGGAAGTGGTGTTTCCTTACAGTTAGCAATTTCGGGCCAAACCATCCGGCTCACTCCAACATGCACATTGCCCTTTAAATGCGCATCACGATAAGCTTTGCATTTAGCAAGGTAAGAAACGATCTTGCTTTCACCTTGTTTCTGGTCAATGTTTATCATGACATAACCATCATCCGAGATGAAAATTTTGTGCAGCCGCCCAGACAATGCCTGCATATTTGCTCCTGTGTCGAAATGATCTTTCTTGCTTGACCAGCGGCCAGTACTTGTACCAGAGACAAAATAACTTGAATGCATTCGCCCATCTTCACGAATGGGCTTGCTGAGAACCTTGCGATCTTCTTCCAATACTTCCAATTCTTGCGCAATCTCCACAATCCGCAAAACTTCATCTGTTGTTTTGGGATCATTCAGAATATCAGTAATGGCTTCCTTATTGACGGTTGGTTTGCCATCCTTGGAAAAGCGCGTCTTGACCTTGAATTTTCCATATAAAAGTTTTGAAAATGAAATAGGGGCTGGCTTCAATGCATGTGCCCATTTCCAACCACCGACCAATTCTCCAAATGTCGTGTGTAAGGCACTTGCTGCATCCATTGTTTCTTCGTAAGCAAGCTTACTTGCAGCCATGTCAACACGCACGCCGCGCAACTGCATTGTTAAGGCAGGGCCAAGTGTTGCGTGGTCAAAACTATAGCTATTGCGGCCACCATCATCTTCAACCATACGATTGAAAATTCGGCTTGTGGCGAGACAGTCAATAGCATTGTATTCTTGTTCCGTGAGCGCCATTTAGCGAATCCCCAAACGGTTTCTAATATCTTCGCAGTATTGCGCCTCTTTTTCAATCAAAATTGCGTTGAATCCTTCTTCAATGGCTGCTTGTCCTGTTGTGCCTGATCCCGCAAATGGATCAAGAATGGTTCCATCTGGTTGTGTAACTAGACGGCATAAATAACGCATAAGCGCAATAGGTTTTACTGTGGGATGCTTACTACCAGCACGGTCTTTGGCGGAGGCTTTGGCGCAGTAGAAGAATCGGGCGGCGGTGCCGGTGTCGCCTGGATCACTTGGGCCGTCCTCGCCGACGCCGAACGCCGAACCATTGTGTGCCCACACGCCCGACGATTGGCGACGCTTCGTTGGCGATGTGTTCCCGCGCGCCCTAAGTTCCCCAAACCGCGCGAACGCCTCCATCACTTCATCGCTGCCGTCGTGTGTGACGTTGGCAGGCCAGCGGCCGAGGTCAGTAGCGCCGACTGCACGCGAGCCACGATCGATCCGACACCCATCGATGTTCAACGCCCCAACGCCATGCGCCAAAACATTAACAGCCACAGTTCCAATTAACGGCTTCCGCGCAACAAAAATTGGCTCCCAAGCTGGCTTTAGCGCGGTACCCCAGCCTTGCCACTGGCGCGCTGCCTTGGTAGCGGGAGCAGTGACGGGAATGTCGATGTCATTCTGCTTCGCGCCCTGCCCAAATGCGCCGCATCCTCTAGCTTCTAACGAATCGTTGCCGTCCACACGAGCGAGACAATTTAAGTTTTGCCCGCCCTTCCCTTTCACGGTGCCAATGATCTGCCGCTCCACTCCCGCCGCACGGTCCAACGCCTTTGATACATCATGCGACTTCGGAAAGCCACTCCCATATAACCACATCACGCAATCGCGAATCTCAAAACCAGCATCCTCAATTTCACATGCAATACGGTGTGATGTGCGTGTTCCACCAAAGCAAAGAAGATGTGCTCCCGGTTTCATCACCCTAAGAACTTCTCTCCACAAATCTGCGTTTGGTATTTGATAATCCCAACTCTTATTCATGAATTTTAGGCCATAAGGTGGATCAGTAATCACCGCATCAATAGAATTCTCCTCCAACATTGGAATTGCCTTTAGACAATCATTTTCAAACAACGTTACTTTTGCCATCAATCTCTCCCACAATTTTCTTTTAAATGATAATATACGCGCATGCATGCCTTCACATCAATTAAAGCATCATGAGCACCTTCTAACTTTTCATCAAAGAAAAACTTTATACATTCCTCTAGTCTCGGCGGTTTTGCACTTAACCTTCCTGACGCTACCATTTTTTCTGTTGGTGGCAAATTCAAAACCTCGGTCGCTTTTTTCATCGTGCAATAAGTTTCACGATCTGGCAATTCCAAATCCTGTCCGTAATGCGCCCGGTGGATAGCCACAATAAATGCGTCAAATTTTATGTTATGCGCAACTACTATATCCGCCATGCAGTATAATTCAGTGAACAACTCCATAGCCAAACGCGGCGATACACCGAACTTATTTGCTTTTTCAGTGGATATACCATGCGCCTTCTCTGCCCCCGGCGCAACAGGCCCGCGAGGTATTTGCACAAGCACATTAACTGATGCCAGAACATCGTTTTCATTCTCTGCCAAAATACCAGCAAACTGCACCAATTGCGGCTGGCAAGGATCATTAGCGGGCTTGAAATCCTTTGGCAAGTCTGTTGTCTCTGTGTCAAAGAAAAATACGGTCATTTTATTATCTCCACCTTAAATCCCTGAGTTTGCGCTCGGTTAATCATATCAGCCGTCCCCGCACCACCAGGAAAAGCAATTACTAATTCTGGTTTACCTTCATCAAGCATTCTTTGGTTTCGGATAAATCCTGCCTTTTTACCATATGAATACCAATCAGCCTCATATTTTTGGACAGCTATATTCTTATAATAAGCATAAAGCCCAGCCAGTGAATCCGCCCCACGCGCCCCACCATGAATTATTAAATCAATATTATATTCATCAAGAATAGATTCCATCTTAGCGTAATCAGCATAATCTCGCCCACCACACACCAAAACTCTCATTCCACCTTCTCCGTCGTCGCATCAGAGTCTTTAGCTGATTTCCATTCTGACTTCCAGGGAGGCATACATAAATAATTTGCTGCCACATCTGTTAATGTGTGTGGTAGTTCTGCTAACAAATTGGAATGCATGATCCGCGTATCGTAGACTGCCCCTTTGACGGGCATTCCCCATACATCTGCAATCCAGGCAATATCGTAGCTACCATGATGAAATATTTTGCCTACGGATTTATCCACAAGAAAATCAGATACCATTTGCATTGCCGCAATTTCTTCTGCGGCATCTTTCCAGTAATGGTATCCATCCCGATCCAAATGGAAAAAGGGAACGCAAATAGAAATATGTGGTACACCAAAACCAATCATAGTAATTGCGCGCTTTAGCGGAATGGTTTCAATATCCACAGCAACACATGGATTACCCCGTGCCATATCGAAGAAATCTTTAACTTGTTGTAATGTTGGCTCTGCGATATAATGCAATTCATCTGGCGTTAAATCGCCCTTGGCAAGACGTTTTGCTTTTAGAATATCCGCAACCATACTCGTTTTCAGCGCGTATTGCCGCAAGCAACGCGCCGGATGGTAGGTCGGAATCATTGGAATTCCTTCCCAATAATGTAAATGCCCACGATGTGTACCAAGAGCAGAAGAGCCAGTTAGACCCCACAACGCCACAGCGCCAAGTGCAATGATAGCCTGTGGGCGAAAATCTCTAATCTCTCGGCGCATCCTTTCAATCTCCGGCACCAAAGAGACAGGCAGATATTTAATTCCAATGCGCGTAAAGCCCGGCGCCGCTTCGTCCTTTTTAACCAGCACATTCGTTATTTTATTCTGTGGTGGTTGAAAATTAAAGCAGTTGGTCACAAGGCATTGATCGCGATCAATACCCAGATTGCGCAGCACAGAATTTAGCAGAAAGCCAGATTTGCCAACAAAAGCTTGCTTGCGTGCAGCCTCTTCGGCACCCCAGCTTTCGCCAACAATCGCTAGACGAACTGACATATTAATTAATCGAGTGAGCTAGATTCTTCGTCCTCTTCTTCTGCCATCTCCCCCGCTGGCGCCACAAAAGTTGTGCTTTCTGCATCTGGATCATATGCTGCAATCCTACGCAGATTGACAAAGGGCTGATCTGGATCGCGTGGATTAGGTGAATGTGTGACAGTTGCCTTAAACAGCTTGCCAATTACAGTCGGCAGACGATCTACTACATTGTTTAGTTCCAAGCCAGTCGCCTTGGCGAAGGCAAGGAACTGCCATTCATTTCGTTTACCGAAACGAATATTAGCAATGCTATAGCGCGCTGGTGCAAATTCATCCAAAAAGCCATCCAGGGCCTTTTCAGCACGAACGAAACAGATAAGCATATCATCTTCGCTCAGTAGCTTGAAACTTTGCACACGGAAAACATATGTTGCTACCGGCAATATTTGTTCCGCAGCGTCCTTCCAGTCCTGTTCATTGCCCTTGAGAAGATCAAGAAAGCTACCCATTTTATTTATCCTTTCACTCTGTTGTCTCTAAAGATTCTGCCTGCGGGGGAGATGCTGCCTTTGATTTTGGTATTGGCGCCCAAGCATTTATTAATGTTGCTAACCCAGTACTTATTGGTAGTTCTTTATCCAATCCAGGGACCGGAACTGCCAAATGAAATCCATTCCGTGGTGTTGTATAAATAAAACGCCCCATATCACTAGCATGAAGCAATGCCACACCAGAAAACAAGCTAGGCAAGACTTGTGCGCCCTTTTGTCCAACACTAACAGGACCAAAATATGGATCAATAATCTGTGCCCCTTGAAGCTTCTTGTATAGGATTTTTTCTTTGAGATTTATATCCTCTATATCTTCATCTACATGGAAATCAGGCCCGACGATTTGTATATGGGCGAGCACAACAACGGGACAACGGATATTATCACGAATTAATGTTAGTAAATCCGCAATCTGATCTTGAACCAGTTTATAATTCATCCGCGCATCTCTGCGGGCATTCAGCTTCAATGTAGCTCGCCACCGCGCTTGTGCCATTGCGGTAAGGCTGTCAAACACAAGCACGTTATTATTATCCCATTCCGATGGATTGCTACCATCGGACGGCCACTTTTCTAGCGCCGCTACCATTGTAGGCCAAGAAACAAAACTGGTTAAATCAATACCAATGTCGCCAGTGCCAAATTTCTTGAAGTCCAGTCTATCCAAACAAGGTACACGATCAATATTCTTCCGGCTGTCTTTGTTAGTATATTGGCGAAGAGAGTCAATATTGTTATCGAAATCAAGATAACGAACCTTACGCCCAGCATTTGCCAATGCCGCAATAGCTCCTGTTTTTCCTGCTTTGGGATAACCAAGTAATAAAAGTCTGGCTGTCATATTGCAAAATCCTTATCATCAAATTCATTAATAGTTATTTTTCTATTACCATATAATGCGTAACTGCAAGTTTCACCAGTTACAAGAATAACACTATCGACTCTAACCGGGTGAACCCAATCATTGTCCTTCTCTTGTGATTCATCCCATACCGTTACTTCTACTTGATGCGAGCCTTGTGAATTTAGAATAGTAACTATTGTCGTCACGATTATTATCCTTTGTCGCGGGGCAGCGTTTGCCACCGCTCGCGCCCATCATTTGATGATGCGCAGAAGCCACGGAACGGGCAGCCAAAGCAACTTGCTTCATTTTTTAACCATGCCCGCATTGGTTGTCCGTTTAGTGTCTTTCTCCTATCGAGATAATAATGCAAGCTATCTTCAAATTCCAGTATTTCATCATTTGAACGCAATACTGGATACCTACCGAAATCTACCCACCCTGTCGCAAGTTGAATACCTTCAAGTAAAATTCCCTTAATCTTCCTTTCTGGCCATAACAATCGCGTGACCCATATATAGGCCGAGAACTGTAGGTCTGGCAAGAAGGCTCGGTAAAAATTCTCACCTACCGTCTTGGAACTGCTTTTGCGTTCCAAAACATATTCTTCTCCAAATGCTTCGACTAGTCCATCTATTCGGCCATTGAAAGTTATCCCGTCCACCGGATATTCAAACCGTATTTCGCTCGCGTGGGTCGGATGCATTCCCGAACCCGAACCAAACCGCTCTGCGTACCAAACTGGAATACGGGCCAATTGCCAGGGGTTGTAGATATCTGTCCAGCGCCACGCCTCCCACAACGATAAATATTCCGTAGCAGCTTCCACGCCCGCTTGTATTTGAGAATCCAATCCATTTTCGTAAGCATCGTCATACGCTGCCATAACTTCATGAACGGCACTACCCATTTCAAGAGGCCATGACCAATCTCGCGGTATTGAAAAAACATAAGCATAATAATAGCGCCTTTCACATCGCATAAAAAGACTGAGCGATGTGGCAGACATTCTAATATCATTCATTTGCTATTCTCAACATTTATTTAAGATTTTTGGCACCAATATATATCCGCATCAAAGCCGCAGCACAATAATGTGCATCAGCTATTTCATTAGCAACTCTATATTCGCAATTTTCAGACCCACAGCATAAAGAATTCTTGGCGTTCATGCCAACGAATCATCTTGATCAAATCCTCTTTCGTCAAATTCTGGAGTCTCTGCTTCGGTGGACATAACGCTGGGTTTAGGTTCATTCTCTAGAGTCTCCCAAAAAACTTTCAATCTCTTCTGCTTCCGGCCAGGGCCAGAATCGCCTACGAGCCAATTAGCTCTATCTTGCCGCAATGCTGCAACAAGAGTGTCCAAAGGAACCGGATTACGTTGAAGATGCTCCCATACTTGTTCAACTGAGATAGTTGCTTTTTCTTCCACTTCCAAAACACATGGGGGATGCAAATAACCTCTTTCTAGCAAATATTCCTTGACAGCATCCTTCCAATCAAGCCGAGACGGAAACGTTGGTTCTAATGCTGTTGTATCCGGCAACACAGGCCGTTTGCGGTCACGCTGCGTGATTTCATTAACTGTTAAATGGTTAAAAGCAGGAATCTGACTAATAATAAAAGCGGCAGCTTGGGCTTGCGTAACTGGCCCACCACTATCCACAATATTGTATTCTCCCCATTTTCTGTCTAATAAAAGAGTTTTTACAGCAATAGCAACTGACCGCGCACTTGTAGGCGTAAAAGAACGCCACGCCGCCGCCTTAACTTCCCGCTTAACACGGATAGCAGACTTAATAACTTTTTCAATCCAATTTATACGGCCAAACGCCGGACCATACATTGCCGATGTGCGAATGATTAAATATTCTTTAGCATACTGGCGAATATAGCCATCCCCAGCCGCCTTAGAAACCCCATATACATTTGTTGGATCAATAGCCAATGCATCCGTAATATGAACCAGTGCAATATTGTGCCTGTCACAATGCTGTGCCAACTCCCTGACAGCAATTTCATGAACGGCATGGGCTTCTGCGGGATGCTCTTCACAATAAGCTAAGTCAGTAATGCCAGCACAGTTAATAATTACGTCATAATATTTACCAGCTAATTTTTTACGTAATTGGGTCGGATTTTCCATATTTATTTCTGAGCGAAACATCGGCTCCGATGTAGGTAGCTGTAACAGAATCTCCGTACCCAACTGCCCGCTCGCGCCCAACAATGCTATCTTCACGATGTTTCTCCACAAGTTTCGACATAACATCTTCTATTTCACGAAGGTGACTATTGAAGGCCCAACGCAATTCCCGTTTAAATTGTGGCGCACATTCTGAATTTAATGCTTGTATTATTCTAGCCATTTCGTGAATAGATTTAGCTAGGATATAGATATCTTCTCTCATTGGTTGATCAACCTCAAATCATTTTTACCCACGCCTATAGATGTAGCGAAAATTATCTCCGTGTCAAATGGATTTATCGCAAACTTATGTTCACTTTTACTTAATGAACTAAATTCAAGGTACAAACAATTAGAAGATTCAAAAATATAGCCTTGGGCAAATCCATCCGGCACATATATTGCCTCTTCCTTTCCAGCCGTCAAGCGCAAAATGGTTTGCTGGCCCCTGAATTGCGATTGTGGGCGGCAGTCCTGAAACAAAATGAATCCTGCCCCGGATAGACAAGTAATCAACCTAAATAAACCAATACGTTGAGTTAAAAAAGATATTTCTTTGGGACCGCCAGGACGAAGGCAAGAAAAAGGCAATAAAAATCGTGGAGAAGAAAGTAATAATCGTAGATCAATAAGTATTGTTTCACTATTTAAAATAAATGATTTTAACTCTTGGGAAGCAAAACCCCCCAACAATGCCGGGCCATCGGAATATGGTTGATTTTTTAAGCTTAATCCCATTACCAACCAATAACCCAAACATAACCATTATAGCCAGCGCCGCCCGCAGCGTCATAACCGGCACCACCGCCGCCTTGGCCCCAAAAGTTTGCGTTAGGTCCATATGCAGGACCGCCAGTTAATGGATAAACAGTTTGATGCGTTGTTGGAGTTAAATAGGCATTCCCACCTGGACCACAAATAACACTGGATGTAGGAGCTACACTTGTAAGATAAACGATAGGAAATCCCCCAGTATCACCATTAATTGCAATACCAGCATAAGCGTTTGCCGCAGTGCCGCCAGAACCGGCTATATCGTTGACAGCCCCGCCACCGCCGCCAGAGGCAACAAAGAGATTATCGAAACTGGAAGTGCCCCCGCCACCGCCAGTACCACCAGAAATAACACCACCTGCCCCACCGCCGCCAACAGTAACATTATAAGACGCACCCGGAACAACACTTAACACGCCTTCCGCGTACCCACCACCACCACCGCCTGCCGCTGTAAAGTTGCTTCCTGCCCCAGCACCACCGCCACCACCACCTACAACACGAACCAATAATTTGGTAACGCCAGCAGGCACAACAAAAGCACTCGTCCCAGGAACAGTGTACCAATAACTCATAATTGTATCATTGGTAAATGTTGGGGATGAAGATGACATCATGTAACAATTACCAAGAGATAAAAGTCTTGCAGCAGAATAAGGCGGAAAATATGCTGCCGCTACACCTGATGTGCCATATGTACCATAGATAGTAGAACCATCTACTGGTTGTAGGTAAAGCCCGTGAG
>Ga0335085_10008530_pt1 | contig 15623 bp, 5 predicted proteins | sample Lox_Sample_45_FD_206712 | JGI IMG/M metagenome (GOLD analysis project Ga0335085, IMG submission 206712) | Soil microbial communities from Loxahatchee National Wildlife Refuge, Florida, United States - Lox_Sample_4.5 | ecosystem: Environmental > Terrestrial > Soil > Wetlands | place: USA: Florida...
GCCGGACGTTCCCCTTCTCACCGCGGAGGCCTTCCCGATATGCGCTCGCCCGTTCTGGCTCTCGTCCTCGTCGTCTTCGCCGCGTGCGGCTCGAGCACGGGCCCCGGATCCGCCGGAGGCCGGACCACGGCCATCACCGTCGGCAACGACTTCTACTCCCCCACGCCCGACACCGTCGTGTCGGGTGCGACCGTGACCTGGACCTGGGCCACGCCGTCGAACGGCCACACGGTCAATTGGGATTCGGGGCCGGGAACCCTCCCGGCGAACTCCGGCGCCACCCAGACGTCGGGGACGTACTCCGCGACGCTCACCGCGCCGGGCACCTATCACTACCACTGCGCGGTGCACGGGGCCGCGATGAGCGGAGTCATCGTGGTGCAGTAGGTCCTAAGGACCGGCGCGGCGCCTTGAAACGGGCCCCTATTCACGGGGCCCGTTTCGTGCATTGTTAGTTATGCGCAGTTCATCTATTACCCCAGGCCGGTTGTAGGTCGGACGTGCCCGTGAGGCGATCCATTCGCTCCAAACTCGTTCTCTGGCTGCTCCCGCTCGAGGCGGTGGCGGTGCTGCTCGCCCTCGAGGGGATTCTCGCGGCCCGGAACCTCCGGCAGCAGGTGCTGGAGACCGGGTATGCCGAGCGCCGGGCGGCCGCGGCGGAACGGCTGGCCGAGAAGGTCGACGCCGAGCTCGCCGCCGTCCTCCGGGGCGCCACGCCGGCCACGGCCATGGAATCGCTGGCACGCTGGCTCGATTCCCTCGTCGATCCCGGGCATCCCGACCCGGGCGAGCGCCGGGTGCTCGAAGGACGCCTCGATCGGGCGCTGGCCCTAGCGGCGGAGATGCGGGCCGAGTCCCGGGCCGCCCGCCTCCGGACGGACGCGCGGCTCCAGTTTCTGGTGCACGACTCGATCCTCGACGTGCTGGACGGGATCGCCACCGACGCGATGACCCGGGTGGATGACGGGCTTCGCAACGTGAGCGCCGCGCTCGGACAGCTGGGCGTTCTCGTCCCCGCGAGCGCGCACCGGCAGGTGATGACCGTTCGCCTGGACGCGCTGCAGGTCCTGCAGGCGTACCGGGTCGAGCGCTTCATCCAGGAAGAAGAGCGGATCGCCGCCGAGGGCGCGGACGTGGCGGGAGATGTGGCGGCGAGACGGGCCCACCAGGGAATCGCGGACGGCATCGCCGCCTGGCGCGTATACGTGACGGAGCAGGGCGGGGCGGCGGCCCGGGACGAGCTGCCGCTGCTGGACCGCCTGGGTGACGCCTACCGGGACCACGCGCCCACCGAGACGCTGCTCGCCACGGGAGACAGCGCGGTGTCCGGGGAGGACGACGAGATCGGGGCGGCCATGACGGCGTTCCGCGACCTCGCCCGCCGCGGGGATCTCTTTCTCGGTCTCTTGGCCGCGCTGTCCCTCGGCATCGGCGTGATGACCATCGTGATGCTGGAGCGGCAGGTGGTGCGCCCCGTGCTCGCCGTGACGGGCGCCGCCACGCGGCTGGCGGCTGGGGATTGGGAGACCCGCGCCCCGGTGGCCGGGCGGGACGAGCTTACGACCCTGGCCCGGACGTTCAACGACATGGCGGTGACTCTCGGCGAGCGCACCAGCCAGATCGAGACCGCGCGGATCGCGGCCGAGGCGGCGAACCGGACCAAGTCGGCGTTCCTCGCGAACATGAGCCACGAGATCCGCACGCCGATGAACGCGGTCCTCGGGATGGTCGAGATCGTGCTCGACTCCGACCTGACCGTCGACCAGCGGCACTCGCTCGAGACGGTGCGCTCCGCCGCGGAGACGCTGTTGGCGCTGTTGAACGACATCCTCGACTTCTCGAAAATGCAGGCCGAGCACCTGGACCTCGAATCGATCCCGTTCGACCTCCATCGCCTGCTGCACGAGACCGTCCGGATGCTGGCCATCCGGGCGGACTCGAAGGGAATCGAGCTCATCACGGAGGTGCCGGCGTCGGTGCCGGCGGTGTTGCGGGGTGATCCGAACCGGGTGCGCCAGGTGCTCACCAACCTGGTGGGGAACGCCATCAAGTTCACCGAACGGGGCGAGGTGGTCATCTCGGCGACGCTGGTCGAGTCCATCGACGCGGAGGCCGCCGTCTGCTTCCGGGTCCGGGACACGGGCATCGGCATCGCGGCCGACAAGCTCGATTCGGTGTTCGAGCAGTTCACGCAGGCCGACGCGTCGATGACCCGCCGGTACGGCGGCACGGGACTGGGCCTGACCATCTCCCGGCAGCTGGTCACGCGGATGGGGGGCCAGCTCACCGTCACCAGCGCCCCGGGTCGCGGGAGCGAGTTCGCCTTTACCTTGCGGCTCCCCATCGAAACGGGGCCGAGCCCGGCGCCGCGGTCACACTCACCCGTTCCGCTCTCCGGCGTGCGGGTCCTGGTGGTGGACGACAACGCCACCAACCGACGCATTCTGGTGGAGGTGCTGGGGGCGGAGGGAATGGTCGTCGTCGAGGCGCCGGGAGGGGCGGAGGGGCTCGCGGCGCTGCGTTCGGCGCGCCCCGGATTCACCGTCGCGATCATCGATGCGCAGATGCCCGTGACCGACGGTTTCGCGCTCGCGACCGCGGTGCAGGCCGATCCGTCGCTGGCGGAGGTCCGGCTGGTGATGCTGACGTCGGCGGGTCAGCGGGGGGACGCCGAGCGGTGCCGGGCGCTGGGAATTCGCGGATACCTGAACAAGCCTATCGCCCGCGCCGATCTCATCGAGGCGATCGCCCTGGTGCTGTCCCCGTCCGCCCCGAGCGACGTCGTCACGCGGCACACCATCACGGAGTCCATCGTGCCGGTCCGCGTGCTGCTGGCCGAGGATAACGAGGTGAACCGCCAGGTGGCGGTCACCATGCTGCGGAAGCGCGGCCATTCCGTGGACGTCGCCGAGGACGGCGCGCAGGCGATCGCGGCGGCGGCCGCCCATACCTACGACGTGATCTTGATGGACGTGCAGATGCCGGTGCTGGACGGCCTCGAGGCCACGCGGAAGATCCGGGCGCTTCCGGGAGGCGACGGTATCCACATCGTGGCGCTGACCGCGCACGCGCTCTCGGGAGACCGCGACCGCTTCCTCGCCGCCGGTATGGACGGGTACCTCACCAAGCCGTTCAAGGCCCGCGACCTGTTCGCGATGGTCGAGCGGGGGAAGCGCGGGCCCACACAGCCGCCGGTGGATCTCAGCGGCTTGCGAACCATGCTGCGGGAGGCGGGGGCCGAGGGGGCGGTGGCCGGCGTGATCGACACGTTTCTCTTGACGACGCCCGATCGCCTCGCCGCGGTGCAGCGCGCCGTGACCGCCGGAGACGTCACGGAGATCGGGCGGGCCGCCCACGCGTTCAAGTCCGCGGCGGCGAACATCGGAGCCGGGCCGCTGGCCGAGCTGCTCGCGCGCCTCGAGACCTCGGGCCCGCTCGGGGATCCGGAAGCCGTCTGGAATGAATTGAGGCGGGAGTATGACCGCGTGCGGGTCCAGCTGGAGCGGGAGCGGGCGGAGGGACCGGCGGCGGAAGCCGCCGATCCCCCGCGCTAGAAGCTAGACCCCCCGCATCGCGGGGCGCCCGCCCCAGCCGCCGGCGTGGCCGCGGCGGTGTCCCTCCATCATCCCGTGGTGCATCTGCGCGAGCTGGGCCCGCTGCGCGTCCGTCAGGAGCGCCTTGGCTCGTGCGTTCGTGATGAGCATCGCCAGGTGGGCCTCTCCCATCGCCTCGTGCGCCGCGAGGAAGTGGGTGCGGATCGCCACGGTGTCCGGCGACGCGGCGTCGAGCGCGGTCCGGAGCTCATCCATATGGGTCTTGATCTTGTCCATCGCGGCCTGTCCGTCGCGCTTCGCCGCGTCCCGGAGGGCGGTGAGGGCGGTGATCTGCTGAGCGGTGAGGCTGAGCTCTCCGTTCATCGCGATGAGATGGGCCGGACTGTATTCCATCCCGCCCATCATCATCCCCATCCCCGGGCCCATCATGCCGCCGTGCCCTTCCATCATTCCCGGGCCACCGGGGCCCATCCTGCCGCCCCGGTGGTGCCCGCTGTCGGGGGCGGCCGGCTGCTGGGCGGCCAGCGGTGCGCCCAGCATCGCCAGAACCGCGAGCATTCGCATTCCCTGTTTCATTGTGCCTCCATTCCGTGAGTCCGTGTCGTCATCGTGACCACTACCGATACGCGGGGCCGCGGGCAGCCATTGACCCGTCCGGGAGGCCCGCCAGACGGCGCCGTACCTCGGGATCCGCGTCGGCCCAGGCCCGGCGCACGTACGCTTCATACACGCGGGCGCTGTCCGTCGCGCCGGCCCGGGCGAAGGTCTCGGCCATCAGGTAGTCGAGCTCCGAGCGGGGCTGGTACCGGCCCATCGCGTCCAACGGACCGCCATATGCGGCCCGCAACACCGCCAGCGCCGAGTCGGTGTTCCCGAGCGCGAGGTAGGCCTGCGCCAGCGCGCGCTCGGTCACGGTCCAGCCCACCGTGCCCCACCGCGCCGCTTGAAGCTCGCGCACGGCCTCCGGGTACCGGCCGGCGGCCAGCGCGATGAGCCCGCGCAGATGGTGGGCCAGCAGCCAGTCCCGCCCGTAATAGCTGCGGGCGCTGAACTCCTCGACCGAGTCGGCCAGCACGCGCAGGCGCACCGTGTCGAGCTGCACCGGCGCATCTCCCGGCCATTGGCCGCCGGCCGCCTCCCCCTCCAGCGCGTGCAGCCAGCTGAAAGCGCGGGCGACGTCCCCGGTGAGCGCCTGCACCGGGGAGACCATCGACCCTTCGGCCCGGTCCCGCCGCATCCGCTCCCGGTCCATCCGGGCGTAGAAGTCCGCGGCCTGGGCCCGCAGATCGAGATGCGCGAGCGAGTTCGCCATCACCAGCTCCAGGCTCTGGGAGGTCGAGTCCGACCCGATCAGGCCCGCGAACGTCGCGTTGGACGCCCGGAACTGTCCCTGCTCCCGCTCGCTCATCCCCAAAAGGTCGAGCGCTCCGCTTCGCAGGGCGGGCACCGACGACCGTCTCCAGATCCGCACCAGTGAGTCCACGCCTTCGTAGTCCCGCGCCAGCAGCCGCACCGAGCCGAGCCGCAGGGTGAACCCCACGTCCCCGCCCGAGAGCGCGACGGCGCGCGTGATCGCCTCCTCCGCCGCCGCGTAGTGCCCCCCGAAGGCCAGCGTGGTGCCGAGGTCCCGCCAGGGTCCCGGCAGGTTCGGCTGCAGCGCGATCCACTGCCGGGCGGCCCGCTCGGCGCCGGCCAGATCCCCCTCCGTCACCCGCAGCTCCGCGAGCCCTCCGTAGGCCGAGCAGGGCACGCAGGGACCGGTGCCGGCGGTGGCGGCGAGGGAGTCGAGGGCGAGCAGTCCTTCCAGCACCGAGTCGGCGGCCGCCCACTTGCCGTGGTTGCGCAGGATGTCCACGAGCCGGTCGTAGCCTCGGGGATCGCGCGGGTAGCGGCGCACCAGCTCGCGGGCGAGGTCCTCGGCGCGCGCGTGCTCGCCGTTGTGCAGGGCCGCCGACGCGGCGAGGTCGAGCCGGTCCCAGGCCGTCACCCGGTCCCCCGCCCGCGACAGAAGGGGAGCGAGCCGCCCCACCGCGGCCGTGTCTCCCCCGGCCCAGGCCCCGCGGATGCGCATCACCAGGGCGTCCACGAATCCCGAATCGAGCGCGATGGCGGCGTCGAGCTCCCGCGTCACGTCGTTCGGACGTCCCTCCTGATCGGCCTGGAGGGCGCGGACGAAATGCTGGTACGCCTCCAGGTTTCCGGTCTCCACGTCCGCGAGACGCGGGCCACGGGCGCGCGCTTCGGTGGCGAGCAGAATGCGGGCCGCGGTTCGGTCGGCGACGGTGAGCACGTCGCTCCCGACGACGCTGTACACCTGCAACGGAAACCCGTCCGCGGCCCGGCGGACCGTGATGTCCACCGAGTACACTCCGCCGCCGTGGGTCACCCCCCCCGTCACCACCCACGTGGCACCGAGCCCCCGGCCCAGCTCCACCGCCTGGTCTGTGGTCAGGGCGGCCTCGCGCTCCACGCCCCGGCGGCGCGCCGCGTCCCGCAGGAGCGAGGGGTCGATCACGTCCAGCGCCGCGCCCCCCTCCGCCGCCCCGGCACGGGAGAGATCCGCGATGAGCATCTGCTGGAGCCCGTCCTCCAGCCAGCTCGACGCACTGTCTCCCTGGACGTTGCGAAGCGCCATCACCGCCACCACGGGCCGCGCGGACTCGGGGGCCCGGGACCGGCGCGCGAGGAGTGCGACCGCCGCGAGGACGGCGACGGCCCCGGCCGCCGCCACTCCGCGCCACGGACGGCGCCGGGCCGCCCCCGCCGCCCCCGCCGTCCCCGCCGCGAGCGCCGGGGGCGTGGTGCGGTCTCCCGGGCTCTCCAGGCGCCGCCGGTATTCCTCTGCCTGGGCCAGCACGTCGGCGTCGGGACTCCGCCCGTGATCGCGGGAGAGCCGGGCGCTCCAGCGCTCGAAGCCGCCGATCGCGTCCTGAAGGGCCGCGCGCGTGCCCGGCGCGGCCACCGCGGCGAGCCAGCTGCGGGCCGCCGCGGGATCGGCGGGGGCCGCGTCCACCCAACGTTCCGCCGTCGCCCGCCAGCGGGGCAGGTCGCCCGCCGCGGCCAGCGCCGCGCACGTGGGGGCCGCGCTTCGGGCGAACAGCTGCCGCAGCCGCTCCCGTTCCTTGGCCACCCAGTCTTCGAAGCGCGCCGAGCGCTCGACGTGCACGCCTTCGAGAAAGGGACCCCCGTAGAGCTCGACGACCCGGAGATGGTCCCCGCGCCCCGCCGCGTCGATCAGCTCCAGCGCGTCCACGGTCAGCGGCGCGTCACCGGACAGCGTGACGAGGGCGGCGCGCCCGCCGATGGCCTCCCGCCCCAGCACTCGGCGGAGGTGCGACAGCGCGTCGCTCAGTGAGTGCCGGGCGTGCTCTTCGTCCTGGTCTCCCCAGAACGTGTCGACCAGGACCTCCCGGGGAATGGCCCGGCGGCTGACGGCGAGGAGAGCGAGGAGCGCCAGCTTGAGCCGCCGCTTGGTGAGAGACTCGTCCTCGTCACCGGAGGCTGAGAGCAGGCGCATCTGTCCCAGTGTGACGAGTCTGAAGTGATTGCGGCTCAGCGTGTTGACCATGTTGATATCACAGTGAACTCGGCGGATAAGATGGCGCCATGTCCCGAGGAACAGAAGCCCGGGCGAGGCGCGGTCCGCTTCGCGCGGCTTGGTCTGCGTTGGTGGTCGCCGCGCTCGTGGGCCGGGGGCTGGGCGCGCAGGGGCCGGCGCGGGTCGAGCGCGAGCGGGCCGTCTACCGGGCCAGCCTGACGGCAACCCTGCTGATGGCTGGGTCCACGGCGGATTCGGCCGGCCCGGCGTGTCGCGTGGTGGCGCTCGAGTGGCAGACACTTCCCGGCGCGGCCGCCTATCAGGTCCAGGTGTCCGTCGGGAGCAAGGATCTCTGGGTGGCCGTGAGTCCGGACCGCCGGTGTCCGGGGGGCGGGTTCTCGGGGCCGACCGCCTACCGCGACCGCGTCTCCCGGCCCTCCGGCCGGCGGTACTACCGCGTAGTGGCCACGGCGGCCGATGGACGCGGCCTCGAAGTCACGGCACCGGTGCCGGTTGAGGTCCGGTGAAGCGGGCGCCGGCCCTGCTCCTCGCGCTTGCCGCCCTCGGGTCGGGTGCGGCGCGCGGGCAGAACCCCGCCTGGACCGCGACCCTGATGGTCCAGCCGTTCCCGAGTCCCTTCCTCGCCGACTGGCAGCGGAACCCCCAGATGGCGGTGCTCACCGTGCTGTATACGGGGCGGGGGAGCCAGAGCTTCCGCGTGGAGGCGTACGCGCGGGCCCGGAGCGGGGAGGTGGGCCGGGTCATTTCGCCGCCGGAGTCGTTCGCCTTCGGGCCGACGACGCAGCTGTTCACGACCACCGATCTCCTCACCTGGGACACCGAGCGGTCGAACGGCCGCTACGTCTACACGGTGCAGCGCACCGGGCGTCTGCCGGAGGGCCCGCTCCAGCTCTGCGCCCGGGTGCTCGACCTGAACGGCACCCAGCTCACGATCGTCTGCACCAACGTCACCATCGCGCTTCCGGACGCGCCCCAGCTGATCTTCCCCGCCACCGCGGGCGTCGTGCAGGGCGCCCAGCCCGTCTTTCAGTGGACGCCGGTCATCGTGCCGCCCGAAATCGGCGTGACCTACCGGGTGCACATCGTCCAGCGGGACGCCCGGCAAACCCCGGCCACCGCGCTCGCCGCGAACCCGCCGATTTTCGACGAGACGGTCGCCGGCACCCCGATGCTGACCTACCCGGTGAACGCGCTGCCCCTCGAGACCGGAAAGGAATACGTCTGGCAGGTCGAGGCTCTGGACCAGAACGGGTTGCCGATCACCCGCGGACAGGGCCAGAGCGAGATCCGGACCTTCACCGTCGGTGGACCGGGGCGCCCCCCCGCGACGCTGGCGTCCTTCCCCGACACGCTCACGGTCGTGCCGGGTCTCGCCCGGCTCTCGGGGCTGTCGAAGGCGCAGATCACCGAGACCCCCTTCGCCTACCAGCTGGACGGATCGGCCGTCCTGGAGCTCTCCGGTGCCTATCAGGGGAAGATCCGGGTTCAGCTCGACGGTCTCACGATCGACAAGCGCTCGGTCACGCCGCCGGTGTTCCAGAGCGGCGGATTCACGGGCACCCTGCCGTCGGGTCTGATTCCCGCCGCCGTCGGCGGGCCGTACGTGAAGTTCGCCACCGTCGCCTTCGACGCAACGGCGGGCCTGACCGTCGGCGCCAGCCTCGCGCTTCCCGGCCATACGGCGGTCCTCTTCGACGGCGCCGCGCAGCTGACCGCCGCCGGGCTCGCCGGCCGGCTGACGGTGGGAACGACCGCGGCGGGCGCGGCCCCGTCCGCGCCGATCGCCGTCGTGGGATCCGACCCCGCCCGTCTCGTGGTCAGCGGCGCGACCGTCACGCTGCCGGGGGGCGCGCTGAGCTTGACGGGAGACCTCGGGATCCTGGGACAGGACGCGGGATGCGCGGTGGGATCGGCGTCGGTCGACGCCCAGGGGAAACTCGCGGTTTCCGTCGGCTGCCGTCCCGCCACGCCCCTCGCGCTGGTGCCCGGCGTCTCGCGCCTGCAGCTGGCCCTGGGCGCGGTCTCCGGCACCTTCTCCGCGGATCTCGGCGCGGGCACGGCCACCTACCAGCTCTCCGCGTCGGGTCAGCTGTCCCTGGACGCGGGGGGCGCGCCGTGCGGCGGCAGCCTGAGCCTCACTCTGGCCGGCGGCGCGGTGTCCCCGGGGCCGTTCACCGCGAGCTGTGAGGCGGGGGGGACGGCTGCCGACCTGGGCTGGCTCACCGCCACGCTGTCCAACCTGCGCCTCCAGAAGCTGGCCTACACTCCGGGGCAGGGCTTCACCTTTTCCCTGCAGGTGGACCTCGCGCCGGCGCTCGCCGGGATCCCCGGTTTCCAGCTGCCCTCGGCCACCGCGGTGACGGTGGACCAGAACGGCTTCACCATTCCGGCCGTGGAGATCACGGGAACGCGCGGGCCCGTGACCGTGGGCGGGTTCGGCGTGCAGGTCACGCACGTCGGCCTCCCCGCCTTCACGCTCGCCTGGACGGACTGGCAGGCGCACAGCGCCGCCGGGTTCGCGTTCGCGGTGGACGGCACGGTGACGTACGCGGGCCTCCCGCAGGGCGAGCCGGCGTGCCTCGCGGCGCTGCCCCTCCGGATCACGGGCGCGAAGCTCGCCGGCGGGACGTTCAGTGCGTCGTTCCCGGATCAGGCGGTGACGCCGGCGTGCCGTGTGCCGCTCGGCGGGAGCGCGGCGCTCGACGTGGAAAAGGTCGGCGGCACCCTGGGGGTCCAGCTCTCGCCGACGCCCGCGATTACCCAGAGCCCATCGGTGAGCGGGGCACTCGAGCTGCCGGCCTTCTTCTCCTGTCCCTCGCCCACGGCCCAGCGGATCGAGCTGCCCGCCGCGGTCACCCTGGGGCCGGACGGGGCGCTGAGCGGGCACGTGGCCGGGGTCACGCCGGGGTGTCCCATCACGTTGCCGGCGCTCCAGCTCACCGTGACCGGCGCCGCGCTCGACTTTTCCGCGGGCTCGGCGGGGCAGGCCGCGGTGCTGTCGGGCAGCGCCTCCGCCCAGTTCACCGCCGGCGCGTCCGCTGTGACCGGTACCGGCTCGGTGGGGATCGACTTGATCCAGGGCCGGCTGGTCTCGGGAAGCCTCGCGTTCCAGGGTCCGTTCGAGCTCGACCTGCCCACGGCCAGCCCGGTCCTGGCCTTCTCGGTCGGGTCCGCGAGCTTCGACACGGCGGGGCTCCACGTGGACGGGCGCGCGCAGCTGCTCCTGCCGTCGCACCAGACCCTCGGTGTCACCTTCGACCAGGCCGTCATCAATCCCCAGACCGTGGCGCTGACCGGCGGGCGCGTGCTCTTCGACGCGCCCTTTGCCCTCGAGCTGGGCACGGGGTCGGGTGCCGCGCTGACGTGGAAGACGCTGGCGGCGGGCGCGGCGGTGGACGTATCGGCGGGAATCCGGGTGGACCTGCCCTCCGGTGTCGCGCTGACCTCCGCGGGTCTGACGGTGGCGGGCGGGACCGCGGGAGCGCACGTCGTATACGGAGGCAAGGACTTGGCCGCCGTGACGGCGACCTTCTCCTCGGACTTCGCGTTCGGGCTCGCGCCCGCCGGTGTGACCCGGGGCTCGGTGAGTTTCGCCTGGCAGGGGGCCGACGTCGGATCCGTGGACGCGCAGGGATTCCATCCCGACCTCGGCGCCCTGGCCACCGGCGTGCTCCCCGCCCAGCTCGGTCTGCCCACGACGGACATCGCCTACCTCCAGCTGCGGGACGCGCAGGGCAACCTGCTGGTCTCCTCCCAGACCACGTCGGCCGGCGTGCACGTCACCACCGCAACGGGCGCCACGGTGGCGCTGGTCTTCCCGTCACTGCGTCTGGGGCGCGCGGCCGCGCCGCAGCTCAACGTCGCCCTCGACGTCACGCTCGATCCCCTGGGCCGCGGCCTGGTGTCGGGGACCATCCACGCCACGGTGCCTGCCGGGGCCGCCGGGTTCGACCTCTCCGGAGCGGGCGTCCCGTTCGCCGTGGACAGCGTCACCTACGGGGCCGGCGGCGGCGGCTCTCCGTCGTTCGCGCTCTCGGGCGCGCTGGCGCTGTTCGGGCAGCGCCAGGCCGGTCCGGTCACCCTCACCCTCGACGGGACGGGGCGGCTGGCGGGATCGGTGAACGTCACGCTCCCCGCGCCCGACACGCTCCCCCTGGTTTCCGGGTTCAGCCGCCTGGCGCTCGTGCTGGCGCGGCTTTCGGGGACCTTCAACGCGGGACTGACGAGCGGCGATCTCGAGTACGACGTCAGCGCGGGCGGCGCCCTGGTCCTGGGTTTCGACCCGGCGTCGACTTATCACGCGGACGCCACGGTGGAAGTGTCGAACCTCGGCGTCCGGGTGTCACAGCTCACCCTGCCCACGGGTCTCGACTCGCTCGCCTTCCTCGACCTGGGACCGGCCCGCCTCGGCGTGAGCGGCCTGAAGGTGCCCACGCTGTCGTACGATCCCGCGGCGGGGCGCTGGAATTTCGACCTCGTGTTCAACGCGGCGCTCCAGTTTCCCCAGCTCGACTCCCTGACGCTGCCCACGGTGTCGGGCGTGGAGCTGACCGGCACGGGATTCACCATCCCGACCATCAACCTGCCGCAGCTCTCGCTGCCGGCGGCGACCGTGGCGGGCTTTCAGGTGACGCCCCAGGCGTTCCGGACCACCGCTCCCATCACGTACGACTGGTTCACGGGGCAGGGACCCGCCAACTGGGGATTCTCCTTCGACCTGTCGCTGGGGTTCGGCGCCGCGGCGCCGCCGGCGCTCAAGAATCTCCAGCTCTCGGTACTGGGCGCGGGTGTTGCGGACGGCGTGTTCACGGGCCAGGTCGTGTCGCCGCCGCTCCCGCAGCCCCTGGCCCTGCCCTGGGGGACGATCACCAAGTTCGGCGGCGGTCTCGCGGCCGTGGCGCAGACGGCGGGCGGCGTGACGCGCCAGACGCAGGGCGTGAGCGTCACGGTCACCGGCCAGTACGCCTACCCCGCCGTCCTCCGGTGCGCGTCGGCTCCCGGCGACACCGCCGCCGCGGTGAGCGTCACGGTGAGCGCGACGGGAGCGCTGTCCGGGACGGTGTCGAACGTCGCGCCGGCCTGCCCGGTCCAGCTCGGGCCCCTGGGCGTGCGGGTGAGCGCCGCAAGCCTCGTCTTCAGCGCCGACGCCGCCGGGGCCCAGGCCCTCGAAATCGACGGGACCGCCACCGTCACGCTCCCCGCCCCCACGACCGGAGACAGCGTGTCCGCGACCGGCGCGCTGGCGCTCGACCTCCTGCACGGCTCGGTGCTCCGCGGCACGCTGTCGGTGAACCAGCCGTTCCGCTGGAATCTGCCGGCGGGGACGCCGCTCCTCCCGTTCAACGTCAGCCAGGCCCGGCTCGATTCCACGGGGCTCACCATCACCGGGTCGGCCGCGCTGATGCTCGGGGCCGGCGATTCGATCGTCGCCACGCTCCACGACCTGCACCTCGGCTTCCCCGACTTCTCCGTGCGCGCCGGCAATCTCACCCTGACCAGCGGCTTCGGCCTCGAGGCGGCGCTGGCGGGCGGGGCGGGTGCGCCCACCTGGGCCCTGGTGCCGCGGACGGCGCCGGCGCCCACGACCAACGGCCTCCTGCTCCTCGCGCCCGATACCGTGGTCATCGACTCGAGCGGCCTGCGACTGGGCGGTTCGGCCGGCGCGTCGCTCGCCTTCGGCGGCAAGACGTACGCCGCGGGACAGCTCTCGGTGCGCTTCGACTCGGCCTTCGCCGTCGGATTCCAGCCGGTCGGGGTCCGCCGGGGGCGCGCCACGCTGCTGGCGGGGAACGACACGATCGCGGTGGTGAACGCCAACGGATTCCTGCCCGGCAACGTCTTCGGCATCCTCCCGGTCCCGGATTCGATCGCGCTGCCGTCCTGGGGAATCGCCTACGTGCGGCTCCGCCAGGCCGGCCAGCTCCTCGTTTCGACCGGCGCCGACCCCCAGGGCCTCAAGCTGAGCACCACGGCTCCGGTCCCGCTGGTCATCCCGGCGCTGGCGGCCCAGAACGACACGCCCACGGTGAACGTGTCGTTCTCGCTCGTGGTGAACCAGACCACGTTCCAGCCGGTGTCGGGCTCCATCAGCGTTTCCGCTTCGGGTGCGACGCCCCTGTTCGATCTCAAGAAGCTGGGCCTTCCCCTCGACGTGGAGCGCGTGGCCTACGAGCCGAAGTCCGGGGGCGGGTACGTGGTGCACCTCGACGCCCGCGTGGAGCTGCCGGCCGCGCTGGGCGGGGCGCCTCTCACCTTCACCAACCTCGAGGTGTCGCCCCAGGGTCTGAGCGGCACCGCCGACCTGGGGCACTACGCCACGACCTACGCGGCGGGTCTCACTCCCGTGGCGTCCGCGTCGCTGGGGTCGGCGGCCACCGTGCAGTTCACGGGCGTCCACGCGGTATTCGGCGCGGGAGCGGGGAATCAGGTCCAGGTGTCCGGTACGGTGACGGTGCCGCTGTTCGCCGCGGCCGGCGGCGCGGCCGCTCCCATCTTCTTCTCGGGCTCGGTCGGCGCCGCCAGCGGGCTCGTGCTGACGGTGGATCCCACCAAACAGTCATCCGCCACGCTCCCGCTGGGCGTCGCCACCTTCACCCCGCAAGCCGTGGGGAGCAGCCCCGCGTTCCAGGTGGCCGCCTCGGGGAGCGCGTTCACCCTGACCCTCTCGGGCTCGCTGGGCTTCCCCAACCTCGCCCCCCAGCTCGCCGTCACCATCCAGGGTCTCCAGATCGGCACCGGCGGGGTGCAGTTCCCGAACGCGTCCGTGTCCGGCAGCGTGCAGCAGCAGTTCACGCTGTTCGGGAGCACGTTCACCCTGAAGGACGAGAGTGCCGGCGGGCAGGCCTGCCCCGCCATCGCGGCGGGCTACGCCAGCCCCGTGGTGACCCTGACGCTGTCGGGAGAGCTGAGCTTCCTGAACAACGTCACCACCTTCTGTGGACTCAAGGTGGGCACCGACGGGTCGTTCTCGATCGCGGCGGCGTCCCTGCTCAGTCATTCCGTGGACGTGGTGCCGGGAACCGTCACGCTGGACGCGCTCAACATCACGACGGACCCCACCAAAGGCCCCGAGCTCACGGCCAAGATCGGGGTGAAGCTGCCCGCGCCGCTCGGGGGCTCCACGCCCGACCAGGCCACGCTGGTGGTCGCGAAGGACGGCAGCATCACGGGGGGCGGGACCATCGTCCTCGTGGATCCGAGCGCCCACCGCGTCTTCTCCGTGGGAGCCGCGACCATCGCGCTCGAGCAGGTGAACCTGGCGCTCGACTTCCAGAACCTGCGCCAGAACAGCTCGGTCCAGGTGGCCGCCGCCATCTGCCTCCAGCAGCCCGGATGCCCGGTGACGTCGGGCACCGAAATCGACCTGGGCGGTACCGCCGGCGGTCAGCTGACTCCGGGGCTCCAGATCGGCTTCGACGGATCGGTGTCGGTACCCCACGTCAGCATCCCCCATCCGATCACCTTCGATTCCACGTTCCTGCGGCTCACCCTGAACTCCGCGACGGGTTCGTCCGCACCCGCCGCCTCGGGAACCACCGGGGGCGGGGGAAGCTCCGGGTTCGTGATCTCGCTCGACGGATCGCTGGGGCTCAACCTGAACGCCGTCAGCGGCGGGCTCACGTTCAGCGGCTTCCAGATCACGTCCGACGGGCACATCAACATCTCGCCCTCCGCCATTGAGGGAGGCGACCTGAGCATCGGGTCGAGCGTATCGCTGTCCGTGAGCAAGCTGGCCTACGCCAGCAAGGACACGACGATCGGAGTGCCCGACGGCTCCGCGCCGACCGGCACTTCGGACCCGGTGGGGCACTCCACGACGGACTCCGTCGCGGTGAAGTCGTTCCTCTCGTTCGGGGCGAGCATCTCGGTGGTGAACGCGTTCTCGGGCGGCGTGAAGCAGGTCCTGGTCTACCGCGGCGCGGACAACAGCTCGCACATCCTGGTGGACTCCGCCCACTTCGCGATCACCGGCGTGATCGACATGGACGCGGACCTGCGGTACGACCAGAGCGGATCGAGCTGGAACATCCTCGTGGGGGGCAGCGCCAAGGCCCTGGCCCTCGGGAATCTCGGGCTGATCGTGGTGGGCAATCTGGGGGAAGACGTCTCCAGCAGCGGCACCGTGACCCGGCTGGGGCTCTTCGTGGCGGTGCAGGGTCTCCACATCGACCTGGCCCCCACGCCCATCACCATCACGGGCCTGGGCGGCGGGTTCTTCCTGAACCCCACGCAGCAGGACATCGACCTGGTGAAGTCCCTCTGCGGCGTCGCCGACGCCTCGGATCTCGTGAAGTCGCCCGCCAACGCGACCTTCGCCGTGATGCTCTACGGGCAGGCGTCCATCGTGGACGCCAACATCGCCAACGGACAGGTGCTGCTGACCATCACGGACCAGGCGGTGCAGATCGACGGGACCGTCACGGTGCTCCAGGTGGTGAACCTCCCGGGCGTGACGATGCAGGGCGCGGCCCACCTCTCCATCCCGCTCGGCTCCGGGGGCGCCGAGGGCG
>Ga0335085_10008532_pt1 | contig 15621 bp, 14 predicted proteins | sample Lox_Sample_45_FD_206712 | JGI IMG/M metagenome (GOLD analysis project Ga0335085, IMG submission 206712) | Soil microbial communities from Loxahatchee National Wildlife Refuge, Florida, United States - Lox_Sample_4.5 | ecosystem: Environmental > Terrestrial > Soil > Wetlands | place: USA...
CGTCGGACGGCTGGTCCAGGTCGCCCAGCGCAGCCGCCGGCCAGGCCACCTCGAGCGCCTCGCTCCGGTGGCGCGTCACCACCCGCTTGCCGCAGCCGTCGCCGTCGAGCGCGCGCAGCTCGGCAAACAGCGCCCGGTCATAGAGCATGGGCGGGGCGTCCACCCCCTCGTAGGTGGACACGACCAGGGGCGCCTCCCCGGCCCGGTAGCGCGCAACCACGGCGGCCACCATCTCCGCGGTGACGAAGGGCATGTCGGCGAGGAGAACCATCGCCGCGGGCGACTCTTCCGGGACCGAGGCGATTCCCGCCCGGAGCGAGGTGTGGATTCCCCGGGCGAAGTCCGGGTTGAGCACCGGCGTGCAGCGGAGCCCGGCCAGCTCTTCGCGCGCGCGCTCGCTCTCGTGGCCGAGGACGACCAGGATCGGCTCCAGCCCGGCCGCGGCCGCGGTGTGAACCACCCGGCGGAGCACGGTCTCGCCGCCCAAGCGCACGAAGAGCTTGTTCTCCCCCATCCGGCTCGAGGTCCCTGCGGCGAGGACCACCCCGGCCACCGGACGGCGGGAACGCTCATCGGACGCGCCAGCGGCGGTCATGGAACGGGGTCTCCGGGTGAGGCAAGGCTCTGTATTCTCGTGGTCTTCCGGTGTCAACGTGCTAACTCTCCCCGCCACGCGGCGGAGGGACTATGCGCATCGGAGTCCCGAGGGAGACCGCGGAGGGCGAGCGCCGGGTGGCGCTCCTGCCTGACGCGGTGGGTCGTCTCATCAAGGCCGGTGCCGAGGTGGCCGTCGAGCACGGGGCCGGGGCAGCCTCGTTCGCGCCGGACCAGGCCTACGTCAGCGCCGGAGCACAGCTCCTCTCGGCCGAGGAAGTGTGGGGCCGAAGTGACCTGGTGGTCAAGGTGCGCCGCCCGAGCGACGCGGAGACCGCCCGGCTGCATGACGAGGGGGCGACGGTCATCGCCCTCCTCGGGCCCGGAGCGAGCGACGCCTTCCTGGCCCGGCTCAACGAGCGCAAGGCCTCCTTCCTCGCCCTGGAGCGGGTGCCCCGCATCACCCGGGCGCAGTCGATGGACGTGCTCTCCTCGCAGGCCACGGTGGCCGGATACAAGGCGGTGCTGCTCGGCGCCGCGGAGCTCCCGCGCCTTCTGCCCATGCTCACCACCGCCGCCGGGACGCTGGCGCCCGGCCGGGTCTTCGTTCTCGGCGCGGGCGTGGCCGGGCTGCAGGCCATCGCCACCGCGCGGCGCCTGGGAGCGGTGGTGTCGGCCTTCGACATCCGCGCCGCGGCGGCCGAGCAGGTGAAGAGCCTGGGGGCGAGCTTCGTCAGCTCCGAGCTCGCCTCCGCCGAGGCGGAGACCGCCGGCGGCTACGCGCGGGCCCAGACCGCCGACGAGCGGTCGCGCACCCTGGCCGCCATCGCCGAGCACCTGCCGAGCGTGGACCTGGTCATCGGGACGGCGCAGATCCCGGGCAAGCCGGCGCCGGAGCTGATTACCGGAGCGATGCTCGAGCGAATGCGCCCGGGCAGTGTGGTGGTGGACCTGGCGGCGGAGACGGGCGGCAACTGCGCCGTCACCCGTCCCGGCGAGCGCATCGAGGTCGGCCAGGTGGTCATCCTCGGGCCGCTCAACGTGGCCGCCTCGATGCCGGTCCATGCCAGCCAGATGTTCAGCCGCAACGTGCAAACCCTCGTCCAGCACCTGATCAAGAACGCCGCGCTGGTGATCGACCCGAACGACGAGATCACCCGCGCCATGCTGCTCACCCATCGAGGACAGGCCTTCACGCCATGACCCCCACCGCGGTCATCCAGCTCTACGTGTTCGTGCTCGCCGGCTTCGTCGGGTTCCTGGTCATCACCCGGGTCCCGCCGCTCCTCCACACCCCGCTCATGTCGGCCACCAACGCCATCTCCGCCATCTCGCTGGTCGGCTCGCTGGTCGTGGCCGGCGCGGACCGGGGGACGGCCAGCACGGTGCTCGGCTTCATCGCCGTCACCGCGGCGACGATCAACGTGGTGGGCGGCTTTCTCATCACCGACCGGATGCTGAAGATGTTCCGCCGCCACGAGCTGCCCCCCGGGGACAAGAAGTGAGCCGCGACCTCGGCATCCAGGCCATCTACCTGGCCTCGTCGGTGCTCTTCATCCTCGGGCTCCGGAGCCTGACCCGGCCGGATCGCGCCCGCCGCGGGATGCAGCAGGCCGCGGTGGGGATGCTCCTGGCCATCGTCGGCACGCTGTTCCAGCACGAGATCATGCGCTTCGACTGGATCGCCGCCGGGCTCATCCTGGGTACGGTGATCGGCTACCCGCTGGGCATGTTCGTTCCCATGACCGCCATGCCGCAGCGGATCGCCATCTCCCACCTCTTCGGAGCGCTGGCGGCCACGGTGGTGGGGATCGCCGAGTACTGGCACGGGGGCCACGGGACCACGATCGGCCACGGCCAGATGGCGGCGCTGGGCTTCGAGGTGCTCTTCGGCGGGCTGACCGTCACCGGCAGCTTCATGGCCTTCGGGAAGCTCCAGGAATTCATCACCGGGATGCCGATCACCTACCGGGGCCAGAACGCGCTCAACCTCTCGCTCTTCACGGTGACCTTCGGGCTCTTCGTCTACCTCATCGTCTTCCCCGCCTCGGCGCCGCTCTTCTACCTGATGATCGCCCTCGCACTGTGCATCGGGGTGCTGATGGTCATGCCCATCGGCGGGGCGGACATGCCGGTGGTGGTCTCGCTCCTCAACTCCTACGCCGGGCTGGCCTCCAGCGCCACCGGCTTCGCCATCGGCAACAACGTCCTGATCATCGCCGGCGCTCTGGACGGGGCCTCGGGCTTCCTGCTCTCGCTGATCATGAGCAAGGCCATGAACCGCTCCTTCGGCAACGTGCTCTTCGGCGCCTTCGGAACGCCGCAGGTCAGCGCCGGCAAGACCGCCGAGGGGCTCACCGTCAGCTCGATCAGCGCCGAGGATGCGGCCATGCGGCTCGGCTACGCGGGCAAGGTGATCTTCGTCCCCGGCTACGGGATGGCGGTGGCCCAGGCGCAGCACCAAGTCCGGGAGCTGGCGGAGCTGATCGAGAAGAAGGGCGGGGAGGTGAAGTTCGCCATCCATCCGGTGGCCGGCCGGATGCCGGGGCACATGAACGTGCTCCTCGCCGAGGCCAACGTCCCCTACGACCAGCTCTACGACATGGACGAGATCAACTCCGCGTTTCCGGAGACGGACGTGGCGGTGGTCATCGGGGCCAACGACGTGGTCAACCCGGCCGCGCGCAACGACCCGAAGAGCCCGATCTACGGGATGCCCATCCTGGACGTGGACAAGGCGAAATCGATCATCGTCCTCAAGCGGAGCATGAATCCGGGGTTCGCCGGCATCGAGAACGAGCTGTTCTACGACGACAAGACCTCGATGCTCTTCGGCGACGCCAAGGCCTCCCTAACCAAGCTGGTCTCCGAGGTGAAGACGCTCTGAGCGCGGCGCGCGCCTGCGTCGACTAAGCTCCCAGCCGGGAGACGTCCGATGAGCGTCCTGCCCCACGCGGAGCCGCAGTGCCTCACCCCGGCCGAGCCGACGGTGGAGCTGGAGATCGACGCCCGCACCCGGGACCTGGGCGACGGGTTCACCGTGCGGAGGCTCCTCCCCGCCGCCGCCCGCCGGATGGTCGGGCCGTTCATCTTCCTCGACCACATGGGGCCGGTGCAGCTCGCCGCGGGCCGGGGGCTCGACGTGCGGCCCCATCCACACATCAATCTCGCCACGGTGACCTACCTCTTCGACGGGGAGATTCTCCACCGGGACAGCCTCGGGTCGGAGCAGCTCATTCGCCCGGGAGCGGTGAACTGGATGACCGCCGGCCGGGGCATCGTCCATTCCGAGCGCTCGCCGGCCGACGCGCGCAAGTCCGGGGCCCGGGTGCACGGGCTCCAGCTCTGGGTCGCGCTGCCGAAGGCGCTCGAGGAGGTGGAGCCGTCGTTCCGGCACCACGGCGCCGACAGTATCCCGGAGGTGGAGCGACCGGGGGCCCGGCTCCGCGTGGTCGCCGGAGCGGCGTACGGCACCGCGTCGCCGGTGCACCTGCTCTCGCCGCTATTCTATGTCGAGGCACGGCTCGAGCCAGGGGCCGTGCTCGAGCTGCCCGACGAGTACGCCGGGCGCGCGGCTTACGTGGTCGACGGCGCGGTCTCGTGCGACGGGGCGAGCCACCGTTCGAGCACGATGCTCGTCTTCCGTGCCGGGCAGCCGGCGTGCATCGAGGCGCTCGAGGCGGCGCAGGTGATGCTCCTCGGCGGCGCGCCGCTCGACGGCGAGCGGCACATCTTCTGGAACTTCGTCTCCAGCTCGAAGGAGCGCATCGAGCGCGCGAAGGACGACTGGCGGAGCCGGCGCTTCCCGCTTGTTCCCGGCGACGACGAGGAGTTCATCCCGCTGCCGGAGCGGTAGCGGGCCAGGGTCATGTCGAAAGGCGTCAGGCTTCTCCTCGCTGGTGTGGTGGCGGTCGTCCTCGCGATTGCCGCGGCGGTGCTCTTCGCGCCGGACAGGACGTGCCAGCACGCGCCGATGGGCGACGAGGGCGAAGGCGAGTGCCTCGAGATCGCGGCGCGCGCGACACAGTACGGTCGATGCCGGGTGATCGGTGCCCTGCTCCACGAGATTGCCACCAGCCACGACGACCTCGTCATCTCTCGCGGGATGGAGGGCTTCGTCTCCGCCCGGGCGTGTGGAGACCTGGCCGTCCTCCGCCTCCGGGTGCCGGTACCACCGCCGGCTCACGTGGTGCCGATGGTGGACGCGGCGCTCGAGGCCTGCCAGGCCGGAACGGCCTACACTCTGCAGCGCAAGCCAACGGAGGCCACTCCGAGCACCGAGACGGTCGTCCGGCTGGCGCAGGAGTCCGGCTGTTCGCGCATCTACGGCACGGGTAAGAGCCGGTAGCCTACTCCTCGAGCCCCGGGACGACGACTCTGTACGTACCCGGCGAATTGACCACGACCTCAATGTCGTGCGGGCTCCCCCGACCGAAACAACCGGCGCGCAGTCGCCAGCGGCCCTTGCCAATTCCCGTCAAGCGAAATCCTCCGCCGGAGTCGGTGACGGCTTCACGGTCGGGTTCGAAGTCGCTGTCCGACGACGCCTCGAGGCATGTCCTTGAAGTGGCACCAGCGACGCGGCCTTCGATGACCGCTCCGGCCTGGAGTTGGATCAGGTCTTCTCCGCCGGTCAGGACGACGTCAGTGCGCCAGTAGTCAGGGTGCATTCCATCTGCAAGGGTCAGCACCAGTTCCCGAGTCTCGCCAGCCTCGACCTTGGTCCAGCCGATCGCAACACCAGACTTGTCGGCAGTCGAGCACGTTGAGCTCACCCGATACTCGCCAGCCCTCACTTGGAGAGTGAATCTCCCCTGCTCGGCGGTGCCGTGGACCGTCGTCGCGCTCGGTGTGAGGGCGAGAGCTTCGACCATGCAATGGCCCACCGACACGGAATCCGCGCCAACGACCTGTCCGTCAATGCGAGCCGCGGCCTGCGCTCGGCGGAGCGTGAGCTCCATCGGAGACGCGGGCAGAGTCACCGGCGCTGCCCATCGATCAGTCGCCGCGATCAATCCGAGGAGGTGATCGCCCGCGCGGAACCCATCGAGCTCGAAGCGCCAAGGGCGTCCGTCGTCGACTCGGCCGACCTCCAGGCGCCCCCCGGAGGTCGGCGGGTGCTCCCTGACTCTCTGAGAACGACCTTGACTTCCGCGAAGGGCTGGCCGTTCTCGTCCAGGACACGCCCGGAAAGCCGAAGCCCGTTCGACAGCTCGATTCGAAGGGTGGCTTTTGTGCCGATGGCGAGGTCCGCTCGTGCGCGATCGGACGGGACGTAGCCTTCGGCCTCGACGGTGACGAGCACGGGACCGGGAGGGATTCCCCAGGCCTCCACGCGTCCAAGCGGACCCGTCAAGCCGTCGGCTGAGGTGGCCGGACTCCCTTCGAGGACCACGCCGCGAGCGCCGCGGCTCCAGTCGAGGTGGACGCGTGCCCCGCGGACTGGGTTGTCGAATTCATCCCGGACCATGACTTCGATGCGAGGCGGGCCGCGACCTGGATTGGAATTGCCTGAGGTCGCCTTTTGAGGCGCCGGAGGGGCGACGATCACCGTCTCGTGCTTCGACGCATTGCTGGCCGAAGCGGGCACCGGGCTCGGCGGCTCCGAGCTGCGGAGGCTCCACAACCCCACACCGACGAGCAGAGCTACCGGGGCGACGCCCCACGGCCACCTCCGCCCGGCAACCCATCGTCCCATCCATCCGAGAGCGTAGCGCTCCTGCTGCGCGCCGTGGACGCGGTCCCAAGCACCGTGCGACTGTGCGCGCCCCGATGAAGCTCCTTTCCCTCACCGTGCTCCTCGCCGCATGCGCGAGCTCGGCCCCGACCCTGGCCCCGGCCGGTGCCTCCGCGTCGACGTTCGCCCCGGCGAAGCCGGCGACCCCCGAGCCTCCCTCCCTCCGGCTGCCGACCACCGTCCGCCCGGTCCGGGAATCGCTCGACCTCCGGATCGTGCCCTCCGAGCCGAGCTTCTCCGGAACAGCCACCATCGTGCTGAAGCTGGATGGCACCACCGACCATTTCTGGCTCCACGCCGAGGGCTTGACCATCGACCAGGCCGACTTCCAGGCCGGCGGGAAGTCGGTCGGCATCACGACGTCTCCCGCCGGCGAGGACCTCCTCCTCGTCCAGCTCGGCGCCCGGACCGGCCCCGGAGAGGCCAGGCTCACGCTGCGCTACCACGGCACCATCGACCAGGCGCGCGCCCGCGGCATCTACCGGGTCGACGAGGGCAAGACGCCCTACGTCTACACCTTCTTCGAGCCGGTCGACGCCCGCCGCGCTTTCCCCTGCTTCGACGAGCCCTCCTTCAAGATCCCCTGGACGCTCTCGCTCACCGTCCCGGCGGCCGACGTCGCCTTCGCCAACACCGCCGCCACCTCCACCGCGGACGCGGGCGGCGGGCTGAAGACGGTCACCTTCGCCGAGTCCCGGCCGCTCCCCAGCTACCTGGTGGCCTTCGTCGTCGGCCCGTTCGAGGTGGTGCAGGGCAAGCCCGCCGGCAACGAGGGCATCCCGCTGCAGTTCATCGTCCCGCAGGGGCGCTCCGCCGAGCTGCGCTACGCCCAGGAGTTCATCCCCCGGGCGGTGAAGCACCTCGAGGACCTCACCGGCGTCCCCTACCCCTACGGGAAGCTCGACGTGGCGGTGGTGCCTCGCTACTGGGGGACGATGGAGCACCCCGGCCTGGTGGCGCTGGGCCAGACCTTCCTGCTCATGGCTCCGGACCAGGAGTCGCTCGCGCGGCGGGAGTTCGCCGCGCACATCTCCACCCACGAGCTGGCGCACTACTGGTTCGGCGACCTGGTCACCAACGCCTGGTGGGACGAGACCTGGCTCAACGAGTCGCTCGGGACCTGGATGGACCTCAAGGCCACCGATGCCCTCGACCCGGGCTTCCGCTTCCGCCGGCATGCGGTGCAGCGCCGGGCGGCCGCCCTCGCGGCCGATGCCCTCCCCACCGCCAAGGCCGTCCGCCAGCCGGTGCACACCCGGACGGACATCGAGACCTCCTTCGACGCCGCGCTGACCTACGACAAGGGGTCCATCGTCCTGGGGATGTTCGAGAGCTGGGTCGGCGCGCCGGCCTGGAAGCGGGGGATGAAGCTGTATCTGAAGACCCACGCCGACGGGAACGCGACCGCCGACGACCTGTTTCGCGCTCTGGACGAGGGAACCGGGCGGCCGGTGTCCCAGTCGCTGTCGACGTTCGTCGTCCAGCCCGGCGCTCCGCTGGTCTCGGTCGAGCTCCGCTGCCGTAAGGGGGAGCTGCCCGCGCTGGATCTGAAGCAGGAGCGCTTCCTCGTCGAGCGACCGCCCTCGCCGCCCACCAGCACCTGGCAGGTCCCGGTGTGCATTCGCGCTGCGTGGGGCGAGCGCCAGGAGCGGGTGTGTACGCTGCTCGTCGACTCCGAGTCCGAGCTCACCCTGCCCATCGCCGGCTGCCCCGGCTTCGTCACCGCCAACGACGGAGGTCTCGGCTACTACCGCGTCGCCTACGCGCCCGCGCTCCGCAGATCGCTGCTCCAGCACGTGGATCGCCTGGACCCGGTGGAGCTGGCCAGCTTCGGCGGCGATGTCGAGGCACTCGCCCAGCGCGGCGACATCCCCGTCGAGGAGGCGCTCGCGCTCGGCGCACGGCTGGTCACCCGCCAGGATGCGGAGGTCGCCGCCGCCGGCTTCGGGCTGCTCGAGCTCGTGCAGCCAGACACGCTCCCCGCCGGCCTCCGCACCGCGTACGCCGCACGGCTGGAGCAAGTCCTCGGCGCCCGGGCGCGTGCGCTGGGTTGGGAGGTGCAAAGGGCCGACTCGGCGGACGACCGGCGGCTCCGCCTGCTCCTCGTCCCGGTCGCGGCGCTCGTCGGGCGAGACGCCGCGCTCCGTGCCGAGGCGCGGCGCCTGGCCGAGGCATGGCTCCGCGATCCCCGCGCGGTGGATGCCGATCTGGTCAGCGCCGTCCTGGCGACGGCGGCCGAGGCGGGTGACACGGCGCTGTTCGAGAAGATGCTCGAGGCGGCCCGGACGCTGCCAAGGCGCCAGGATCGGACACAGGCCATCTCCGCAGTCGGCCGGTTCCAGGACCCGGCGCTTGCCGCCCGCGGCCGCGCTCTGCTCCTCGACCCGGCCTTCGACCTGCGCGACTGGCTCGCCGTCCTCAACGTACAGCTTCGCATCCCCGAGACGCGCGACGGCGCCTACCGCTTCCTCGACGAGAGCTTCGACGCCCTCGCCCGGCGGATGCGTGACGACGAGGTGGCCCAGCTCCTCGGCAGGCTGGGCTTCTTCTGCGACGCGAAGATGGGGGCCGCGGTCCAGGCCAGCTTCGGGCCCCGGGCGGCCAGGGTGGATGGTGGGCCGTTCCACCTCGCCCGGTCGGTGGAGGCCATCGACCAGTGCGCCCGCGTCGAGGCGCGCCTCCGCCCCGGGGTCACCGCCTGGCTCACCCGGCCGGCCGGGTCCCCCTCGGCGGCGCCCTGACTTGCGGTGGTGACGGACATCGCCGGAGGTCAGCTGACGCGCAGCACGACCTTGCCTGCCGTGCGGCGCTCCTCCACCGCCCGGTGGGCGTCGGCCACCTTCTCCAGCGGCAGACGCAGCCCGATGGTGCAGGTCAGCGTCCCCGCGGCCACGTCGCTCAGGAGCTCGTGCAGGGCGGCGGCGTGCACCCCCGGGGGATGAGGTGAGCGGAGCCAGTAGGCGCTGACGCGGAGGGAACGCCCGTAGAGCTTGCCGAGGTCCAGGGGAGGCGGCGGCCCGCTCGCCTCGCCGAAGAATATGAGATGTCCGAAGGGCGCCAGGGAGCGCAGGCTGGCCTCGGCCGTGTCCTTCCCTACCGAATCCAGGACCAGGTCCACACCGTGTCCGCCGGTGAGCTCGAGCACCTCTCCGGCCAGGTCGTCCGGGGCGACCAGCACCGCGTCCGCCCCCAGCTGCCGGGCGACCTCCGCCTTGGCCTCGGTGGAGGTCGTGCCGTAGACGCGTGCCCCGGCTGCCTTGGCCAGCTGCAGAACGAGCAGCCCCACCCCGCCGGCGACGGCGTGAACGAGGATGCTCATCCCCGGCGTCACCGACTCCATGGTGTGGAGGAGGTGGTAGGCGGTGAGCCCCTGGACGGGGAGGGCCGCGGCGACGTCGAAGTCGACCGGGTCGGGGATGAGCACCACCTCCGCGGCCGGCATCCGCACCAGCTCCGCCTGGCTCCCCCGGGCCAGACCCACCGCCCGCAGACCGCGCATCGCCGGGTTGACGCCCGTGCCCACCGCGGCGATGACCCCCGCCGCCTCCGTTCCGAGGATGGCCGGGAGCGGGAGGTGGGCCTCGTAGCTTCCGCGCCGGCGCTCGATGTCGGCAAAGTTGACCCCCGCGGCGCGGACGCCGAGAACGACCTCGCCCGGCCCGGGCTCGGGCGCGGGGACATCGTCGATGCGGAGGACCTCCGGCCCCCCGTGGCCGTGGATGCGCACTGCCCTCATGACACGAGGAGCTCCATGGGTGGCTTCCCCTGGCAATTAGCAGCGGGCTCCGACCTCCGTCGAGGGCGTCCGGGCCTGGCGCGGCGTGCCCTCCTGCGGCTCGGCGCCGCCGCCCTCCTGGCCCGGGCTTGCGCCCCGGCCACCGCTCGGGCGAGGGTGCGGCCTCGCATGGAGGCGGTGGCGACGCGGCTGGGTCCGCTCGAGGCGAGGGTGGTCCAGGCCGACGCCGGCGCTCGTCCCGAGCTGGCGGTGGTCCTCTGCCACGGCTTCGGCGCACCGGGGACGGACCTCGTCCCGCTGGCCAGCGAGCTGCTCCAGCGCCAGCCGGCCCTCGCTCCCCGGGTGCGGTTCGTCTTCCCCGCCGCCCCGCTCACCCTGGCCGACTTCGGCTGGGGGGAGGCGCGGGCCTGGTTTCCCATCGACCTCGAGGCGCAGATCGCGCTCCGGGCCTCGGGCGAGGCGGCGCGCGCCCAGCTCCGCGCGCAGGTTCCCGAAGGCCTGGCGCAGGCCAGGCGGCAGCTTGCCTCCTGTCTCGAGGCCGTCTCGCAGACCTCGGGCCTCTCCCCGGGGCGGATCGTCCTCGGAGGTTTCAGCCAGGGGGCGATGGTGAGCACCGACCTGGCCCTCCGCGCCGACGAGGCGCCGGCGGCGCTGGTCATCCTCTCCGGCATCCTCCTCGCCGAGGCGGAGTGGCGGGCGCGGGCGCCGCGGCGGAAGGGGCTGCGAGTCCTCCAGTCCCACGGCCGGAGCGATCCCATCCTTCCCTACGCCGACGGCGAGGCGCTGCGCGACCTGCTCGTCCAGGCCGGCTTGCAGGTCGAGTTCGTCCCCTTCGACGGGCCGCACACCATCGCCTGGCAGGCGCTGGACCGGCTCGGCGCGCTGCTCGCCTCGCTGCTAAAACCCAAGACATGAACGACCGTTTTCGCCGCTTCGCCGGCACCGACAAGTACCTCACCAGCCCGGCGCTCCAGGCGGCGGTGAACTGCGCCCTGGCCCTGGAGCGCCCGCTGCTGGTGAAGGGCGAGCCGGGGACGGGGAAGACGCTCCTCGCCGATGCCATCGCCTCGGCCATCGGCGCCCCGCTCTTCACCTGGAACGTGAAGAGCACCACCCGGGCCCAGGACGGGCTCTACGTCTACGACACCGTGCAGCGGCTCTACGACAGCCGCTTCGGCGACGGCGACATCCGCGACATCCGGCGCTACATCCGCTTCGGCCCCCTGGGCGAGGCCTTCCGGAGCGCGGAGCGGGTGGTGCTCCTCATCGACGAGGTGGACAAGGCGGACCTCGAGTTCCCCAACGACCTGCTCCACGAGCTGGACCGGATGCGCTTCCGCATCCTCGAGACCGACGAGGAGGTGGTGGCCCGGCACCGGCCGGTGGTGGTGGTGACGAGCAACAACGAGAAGGAGCTCCCCGACGCCTTCCTTCGCCGCTGCGTCTTCCACTTCATCGACTTCCCGGACCGGGACCTGATGGAGCGAATCGTCCGCGTCCACCATCCCAAGCTGGACGAGGAGCTGGTGGATCAGGCGCTGCAGATCTTCTACCAGCTGCGCGACATGACCCGGCTCCGCAAGCGCCCGAGCACGAGCGAGCTGGTGGACTGGCTGGCGGTGCTCAAGGCGGCCGGGCTGAAGGAGCTGAAGCTGGACGAGGCGCTTCCCTTCGTCGGGGCGCTGCTCAAGCGCGAGCAGGACATGCTCGCCTTCCACGAGGCGCTCGCGGCCGGCCGCCGCACCCGGGCCTGACGCCGATGTTCACCGGCTTCCTCTACGAGCTGCGCCGGCGGAAGGTTCCGGTGGGGACCCAGGAGGCGGTGGCCCTCGCCCGGGCGCTCGAGACCGGGCTCCACGACAGCTCGCTCGACGGCTTCTACGACGTCTCGCGGGCGCTCCTGGTGCACAGCGAGGCCCACCTCGACGCCTTCGACCAGGCCTTCCTCGCCCACTTCAAGGGCATCGAGGACCAGGGGGATACGCTGCTCGAGGAGCTGCTCGGCTGGCTGGAGGAGGCGTCCCGGCGTCCTCCCGAGGACCGGACGCCCGAGGAGGAGGCGGTGCTCGAGGCGCTCGAGCCGGAGGCGCTGCGCCGCCTCTACGCGGCCCGGATGCGCGAGCGGGAGCGGCGCCAGCGCGAGGGCCAGGGCCGCGGCGAGGAGGACGCGCGGGCGCGCCGTGGAGACGGACAGCGAGGCGAGGGCGGCGAGCAGGCCGAGGGTGGGGGTGGCCGGCGCGGGGCGCTGAAGACGGCCGACGCCCGGCTCTACCGCGGCTACCGCGACGACCGGGTCCTCGACACCCGCTCGCTGGGCGTGGCCCTGCGCAAGCTGCGCGCCTTCCAGCGGGAGGGCGCCTTCGACGAGCTGGACGTGGAGGCGAGCATCGACGCCACCGCGCGCAACGCCGGCGAGCTGGAGGTGGTGCTCCGCCCCCCGCGCAAGCCGAGCACCCGGGTGCTCTTGATGATGGACGTGGGCGGGTCGATGACCCCGCACGCCCATCTGGTGGAGCGGCTCTTCAGCGCGGCCAAGAAGGCCACCCACTTCCGGGAGCTCCGGACCTACTACTTCCACAACTGCGTCTACGGAGTCGTCTACCGCACCGACCGCCTGGCCGAGCCGCTCAGCGTCCGGGAGCTCCTGGCTGACTGCGGGCCGCACTGGAAGCTGGTGATGGTCGGGGACGCACTCATGGCCCCCTACGAGCTCTTGCTCCGCTCCGGCTTCACCGGTGGGAACACCGAGGCCGGGCTGGAGGGCATCGTCTGGATGATGCAGCTCGCCCAGCACTTCGAGCGCAGCGCCTGGCTCAACCCCGAGCCTCCGTCGAGCTGGTGGTCGCCCACCATCCGGACCCTGCGCAACGTCTTCGCCATGTTTCCCCTCACCGTGGAGGGGCTCGGGGAGGCGGTCGGCCACCTCACCCGGGGCGGCGTCCGCAAGGGGCCAGTGGTGCACCGCTGAGCTAGGCGCTGCGCCGCTCCTTGGCCTCGGGGGCGGCCTTCCTCTGGTCGAGCGCTACCTCGATCACACCGCCCGAATCCGAGAGCACTTGCAGCGAGGAGTGCCGAAGGAGGCGGCGCATGCCGCGGTTGTCGGCCATCACCTCGGCGCGGAACACCCGGATGCCCGAGCGGAGCGCGATGGCGACGAGCTCGTCACGCAACAGGCTCCCCAGGCCGCGCCGCTGCAGCTCGTCGGCCACGACGAACGAGATCTCCGCCGTGTCCGAAGGCGAGGCGAGCCGGATGTACCTTCCCACGGCCACCAGTCTTCGCCGGCGCCAGGCGACGATGGCGACGTGGTTCGTGCCATCTGCCGAGACGAGGTACTTCCACTGCGCGTCCGAGAGATCGGTGACGCTCGCGTGGAACCGGAGGTAGCGCGACTCCGGGGACAGGCGGCGCACGAAGGCGCGGAGCGCCCCGACGTCGCGACGGCGGATCTGCCGCAGCGTCACCTCCGTCCCGTCCCGAAGTCGTACCTTCCGGGACCACGTGGTCCGGCGAAATCTAAACATGCACCCTCCTGTTAACGCAGCGCATTACCATGTCCCATTGACGCGCCGCGCAGCGCTGAAAAACTCTAATGCTTTCAATATGTTCACATCTAGACAGCGACGCGGCGCGCACCCCGAGCTGCCCTCCCCCCGGCCGGCGCCAGCGAGGCTCTCATCGCGCGCAGGGTTGCTCAGCGAAGCAGTCTGCGGTGCTTCCGTTGAGGTGCCCGTTGAGGTGCCGTTGAGGTGCCCCCCGTTGAGGTGCCGCCCCCGTTGAGGTGCCAAAGGTCTTTCCGTTAAAGCTCAGTGGAAACGCGTACTTGGCGAGTCGCCTCGTATCGTGAGCTCGCGAAGATCTTGGCACCCTTAGTCCCCGAAGACCTTTGGCACCTCAACGGGGCACCTTCGCGGGGGCACCCGAAGACCTTTGGCACCTTCGCGGGGCACCTTCGCGGGGCACCTTCGCGGGCCACCTTCGCGGGCGCACCTTCGCGCCCTGCACCTTCGCGCCTTCGCGGGAGCTAGCCGCGCAGCAGGCGCAGCACCCGCTCCAGGAGCGATGACCCGGCGCCGTCCACCGCGCCGCGGTCCCCATCTTCCCCGGCCTCGGGCCCACTCTCTCCGAGCTCGGCGCGCCTGCGGCGGAGCTCCTCCCGGGCATCTTCCAGCTCCCGGCGGCGGGTCTCGTCCAGCCCTCCCCGCATGACGAAGCCCACCACCTCGCCGAGCTCACCAGCGTCAAACCACACACCGTGCGCCTTGCAGACATCCACCACCACGCCTGAGCGACGCCCGAAGTTCTCGCGGTTCATCAGCCGCCGGCACTGCGGACAATGGAGGTAGCGGACCTCGACCTCAGGCTGAGGTCGCGACGTGGGGGCGGCACCCGGCAGGGCGCTGGCCAGAGCCGCTTGCCGGTCATGCTCGCTGACAACCGCTGCGAACGTCGGCGGGTCGAGCCAAGTTCCACCGCAGCGGGCGCATTCCTGGAGGCTGGTCATTCCCAGCGTCCGCGGGGCGAGCCGGGCGCCCGCCGAGCCCGGGCAGCGCGGGCAGAGGAATTGCCCCGCGGCATCGGACACCGGACGGGCCGGGAGGTCGAGCGGCCCACCGCAGTGCTGGCAGAAGCGGGCCCCCTGGAAGACTCGGCCCAGGCAGCGCGGGCACCCGACCAGCGCCAGCGCTGCATGGCAGTAGGCGCAGGTGGCGCTGTCCGGCAACGCCGGCGCGCCGCACCGCGGACAGCTCAGGGTCTCCGCATCGCCCGTCGGCCGGCCGACGGTGACCTCGGCGCCGCAGCGGCAGCGGAATCGCGTCCCGGGAGCTCGTCCGCTCGCGTCGTAGCGGCCGCGGCATGCAGGGCACTCGACGATCATCGGCCAGTGAGTAGTCTAGCGCCCGATGGGGCTCGAACCGCTCCCGCTCGACGACCGCACCTGGCTTCTCGTCCTCACCGGCGCCGGGGTCTCGGCGGAGAGCGGCGTCCCCACCTTCCGCGGCGTCGACGGGCTGTGGCGTACCCATCCGGTGGAGCGAGTGGCCTCGCCGGAGGGCTTCGCCGCCGACCCGGCGCTGGTGTGGGAGTTCTACTCGGAGCGCCGCGCGCTGGCAGACAAGGTGGCGCCCAATCCCGGCCACCATGCACTGGCCCGCGTCGAGGAGCGGCTCGGCGAGCGCTTCCTGCTGGTGACCCAGAACGTGGACGGGCTCCACCGTCGGGCGGGGAGCACCCGGCTGGTGGAGCTGCACGGGAACCTCTTCACCAGCCGCTGCAGCCGGTGCACCCGGCCGCCCTTCCCGGATGCGACCACCTATCCACCCGGCACGGTGCCGGCCTGCGACGCCTGCGGCGCGCGGCTCCGGCCCCACATCGTCTGGTTCGGGGAGATGCTCGACGAGCGCAACTTGGGCGCCATCGAGGCTTTCCTCGAGCGCGGGCAGGCCGGCACCCTGCTCTTCCTCGCCGCGGGCACGTCCGGGGCGGTCTACCCCGCGGCCGGGCTGGTCGACGTCGCGCGCCGCGTGGGCGCCGACACCTGGCTGGTCAACGC
>Ga0335085_10008533_pt1 | contig 15621 bp, 17 predicted proteins | sample Lox_Sample_45_FD_206712 | JGI IMG/M metagenome (GOLD analysis project Ga0335085, IMG submission 206712) | Soil microbial communities from Loxahatchee National Wildlife Refuge, Florida, United States - Lox_Sample_4.5 | ecosystem: Environmental > Terrestrial > Soil > Wetlands | place: USA...
GGCACGGTCGTGGTGACCGGGCTGAACAAGCTGGAGATCCCGACCGTCACGATCTCGGGCTCGATCCTGACCCTGTTCCGCAAGTCGATCAAGGGCAGCCTGTTCGGCGACTGCAACCCGACCACCGACATCCCCAAGATCCTCGGGCTGTACCAGGCCGGCGACCTCAAGCTCGACGAGATCATCACCCGGACCTACAGGCTGGAAGAAGTCAACGAGGGCTACGACGACCTGCTGGCCGGCAAGAACGTCCGCGGCGTCATCGTCCACGAGCACTGACCGGACCCGGATGCCGATTCAGGTCGTAGGGCGCCAGCGCGAGGTCGAGCTGGTGCGAGCCGCGCTCGCGTCTGGCGCCCACATCATGCTCGAGGGCCCCCCGGGCACCGGCAAGTCCACCCTGCTGCGGCAGGTCGCGGCGGCCCGGCACGCCGAGTTCGTGGTCGTCGAGGGCAGCGCCGAGCTGACCCCGGCCCGCCTGGTCGGCTCGTTCGACCCGGCGCTGGTGCTCGAGCAGGGCTACCGCCCGGAGAACTTCTCCGACGGGCCGCTGGTCCGCGCCATGCGCGAGGGCGGCCTGCTGTACGTGGAGGAGCTCAACCGGGTCCCGGAAGAGACCATCAACGTCCTGCTGACCGTCATGTCCGAGGGCGAGATCAACGTGCCGCGGCTCGGCCGGATCGCCGCCGACGAGAGCTTCCGGCTGGTCGCGGCCATGAACCCGTACGACTCGGTGGGCACCTCGCGGCTGTCGATGGCGCTGTACGACCGGACCTGCCGGATCGCCGTCGGCTACCAGGACGCCGAGCACGAGCGGCAGATCGTGCAGCTCTCGGCCGAGTACGCCAAGCCGCCCCTGGTCGCCGAGGCGGTCGAGCTGACCCGGGCCACCCGGGAGCACCCCGACCTGCGCTCGGGCGCCTCGGTGCGGGGCGCCATCGACTACGCCCGGCTGGTCCCCGAGCTCGCCGAGCTCCGCGGCGTCCCCGCCGACGACTGGCAGGCCGGGCTGGACGCGGCGCTGACCACCCTGTCCGGGCGGATCCGGCGACACGAGTCCTGCCAGCGCTCCGCCGACGAGGTCGTCGAGGAGATCTTCCGGCGGGTCCGGGCGGCGGCCCAGCGGGGAGGCGAGACCAGCCTGGGGGAATGACCAGCCCGCCGGCCGCTCCCGGGGCCGGCGGGCTTCCGCAGCCGTCCCGGCCGCGGCCCCAGTCGAAGACGGGACGCCCGGACGGCGGGACCACGAGCCGGCGCGAGCTGTCCCGGCACGCCCGCTTCGGCGAGATCAGCCCGGAAGTGGGCATCCTGGACGAGCGGGCGATGAGCCAGGCCCTGGCCGACGACCCGGCCGCGTTCGAGCTGCTGGCCGCCATGACCAGGGCGACCGACGAGAACCTGCGCGCCGCCGCGATCCGGCTGTCCGCCAGCATCGTCCTGGAGCGGGCCCGGGCCGGCCGGCCCACGATGGGCGGCATCTCCCGGCTGCGGACGGTCCGCGGGGCGGCCGACGGCGACCTGGATATCGACGGCTCGATCGAGGGCGTGTCGCAGGCCCGCGCCGAGGCCCGGCCGGTGTCGGCCGACGACCTGGTTACCGTGCAGTGGGCCAAGGCGCCCACGGCGTTCGCCGTCGTGGTCGACCGGTCAGGCTCGATGAGCGGGGCCCGGCTGGCGGCGGCCGCGACGGTCGCCGCCGCCTGCGCGCTGCGCGCGCCGACCGAGCACGCCGTGCTGTCCTTCGCCGGCACGGTCGACGTGATCCGCCCCCTGACCAGCGACATCACCCCCGCCGCGGTGGCCGAGCGGCTGCTCCGGGTACGCGGTCACGGCGTGACCAGGCTGGGCGCCGCGCTCAAGGCCGCGGGGGAGCAGCTAGCGTCCGCCCGGGCCCGGCGCCGGGTGGTCATCTTGCTGTCCGACTGCCGCAGCACCGACGAGGACGACGCCCTCCCCGCCGCCCGGGCCCTGGATGAGCTGATCATCCTGGCCCCCGGTGACGACCACGAGCAGGCCGCGCACCTGGCTACCCTGGCCGGCGCCCGCTGGGCCGTGATCGACCGCCCGCTCGACGCCGCCGCGGCTCTCGACCGCCTGCTCCAGACCCGGGTGACAGCCTTAAAATCCTTTTTAACGAACGGGCCAGATGCGAGCTCATCCGCCCGCCTGACGCCTTCTTCCCCATCGCCTCGGCCGGCCCGGCGCCGTCACTGCCGCCGCCCCGAGATACCCGGGCGTCGCCTCGGCGACCGCGCCGATCGCGTCCACCGGCAGCTCCGCCGGGTCGGCGAACCGCAGGCGGTCCTTTCCGACCTGGAACGGGCCGAAGGCCGCGCCGTACCGGTCTTGCAGCTCACGCGAGCCCTGGTACGGCATCAGGTGCAACGTCACCGTGCGGGCCCCGGTCAGCCCGATGGCGAAGACCAGCCGGTCGCCCGGCCCCTCGAAGAGCAGGTACCCCGTCAGTTCCTTGTCCTTGTTCACCCGTTCGGCCAGATCGCCCGCGCGCCGGCTGATGATGTCCCGCAGGGTCCGGACGATGGCCCGCTGGTCCGGGCTGGCACTGGTGAGGAAGATATCGAGCTCGACTGCCGAGAGCCTGGCCACGCAGGCAATGCTACGGGGCTTAGCGGTGCGGTATCGAGTGGTCCCAGTCGGCGAGCAGGGTGCGCAGCGCCGCGGCCAGCGCGACCGGCTCGTCGAGCATGATGTGGTGGCCCGCGACCGGGATCTCGATGAGCGGGGCGATCCGGCCGAGCCGGTCGTAGATGGCCTCGCCCTGCTGCGGCGTGACCAGCCCGTGCTCCGCCCGGAACAGCGCGACCCGGCAGTCGAGCCTGGTCAGCAGCGCGGGGGTGAGGCTATCGCGGGCGAAGACCTGCGGGTCGAACTTCCACGTCCAGCCGCCCTCGGCCGGCCGGATCGAGGTGGCCGCGACGTGCTCGGTGATCCAGGCCAGCGCCGGCTGGTCGGGTATCGGGCGGAACCGGGCGATGATCGCCTCCCGGGTGGGGTAGACCCGCAGCGGGCCGAAGGCCCGGTGCTGGCGCGCCTCGCGGTCCTCGGGCGCCATGTCCCTGATCGGCGAGTCGATGGCGACCGCCCCGGCGATCTGGGCTCCGGCCAGAGTGGCCAGCCGCAGCGTGACCAGGCCGCCCATGCTGTGCCCGATGACGACGGTCGAGGCGGCGGTGCCGGCGTCGGTCACCACGGCGAGGACCTCGCGGGCCCAGATGTCGAGGCTGTAGCGGTCTCGCCGGCCGCTGTCGCCGTGCCCGGACAGGTCCATGGCAACCACCCGCCAGCCCCGCGCCAGTAGCGGGGCGATATGGTCCCACCAGCGGGAATGAGCGGCGCCGCCGTGGACGAGCACGATGTTCCTGTCCGCGGGGTCACCCCACGCCCGGTAGGCGATGGAGGTCCCCTCGCACGTGGTCTCCCGCTCTTCCGGCGCGGTGGCCAGGGCCGCGGAGAACCAGGCTGGTGGTGGTGTCATGACGAGAAGCGTCTCAGATCTGCTTAGCGATCGTCAGTTATCCTGTGTCCGCGGAATGCTGGGGTCTCGTTCCCGTTGGGCGGGGTGGCGTGGGCGTTCCGGTGGAAGCCCGCGCCGAGTGCCGCCCCGCGTGCCCGGTGGGGGCACCTGGCGAGTTGGGTGCAGGTCGCGTTCACGCGCTGGTCCCGGGTAACTGCGCGGGGCAGTCGCCGGGCCGGTGTCACGTGTCCCTCCGGATGCTGGCCGCCACGGGGTGAGCGTGGCGGGGAGGGTGCCGCGCGTCGCCTGGGCGCGCGGCGTGCGGTGCTCCTCCGGGGCGTCGCGCCGGTCTTCGACCGGTCCCGCCCGGAAGCGTAAGGCGCGACGACGGCCCGGGCTTCGAGCGTGTCGTCAATGGCGCGTACGGCCATGGTGTCGGCGTCGCGGCTGACAGCGGTCTTGTCCTGGTGGGCGAGGCCGCGGGCGGCGATCCGCTGCCAGGCGCCCATGTCGCGATCGCCCTGCCAGCCGCACCCGGGGCACCACGCCCACTTCCAGCCAGCGACAGTGGGCTGCTCTGGAGATTTGCAGTGGCGCAGCGGAGCGAGGCAGCGGGGGCAGTTCTTCGAGGTGCCGTGCGGGGGGACGGTGACGACGGCGATACCTTGCTCGGCGGCGATGTGCCGCAGATGCTCGGTGATCTGGCCGCGAACAGTCTGAGACAGGCGCGTGTTGAGAGCCTTGCCCATGCCGCGGGCCTCCATCGACCGCAAATCCTCGACATAGACCACGGTAGCCCTGGCGGCGATGGCCTGGTCCGCCGCCCACCGCGCCGCAGACCACGCTAGCGCGTCGTTCAGGTGCGAGCGGCGGCTGGCGACATGGCGGGCCTCATCCCGGAGGACCGCGGCTTTCGCCGTGAGGGGATGGTCGTCGCATTCGGAGGCGAGTTGCTGGTAGCGGTCGAGCTTGGCGTGCAGGGCTTCGCCCTGGCGGCGCAGCCGGTGCTGCCTGGCGAGGACCCCGCCCGCCCGGTACTGGGCGCCGGCCCCGAGCGCGGTGATCGTCCCGTCCAGGCTCAGGCGGCACGTCCCCGCGCTCATCAGCGTGTTGAGACCCCAGTCGATCCCCAGGGCGATCGTGTGCCCGGCGCGGTGGGCCTGCGGTACCTGCTGGGTGAACGAGATGTCGGCCATGATGCGGCTGCCGGAAACTCGCAGGGTGGGCAGGTGCAGTTTGGCGGCGGCCGGGACGGTCGGCGGCAGGAACAGGGGGACCGCGACCCACGCCCAGTCGCCGTAGCCGCGCGGGTCGGGACGGTTGGGGAGTTGGAGGCGCAGCAGGGCCCGCCGGGGGTCGGTTTCGTGCCGTTCGATGGTCGCCTGCTGCCGGTCGACGGCGGCGAGGATGAGCATCGCCGGCACCCTTGGCGGTGCCTCCAGTTCTGTCACGCCGGACGGGAGCCGCCCGTGGTCTTGCAGGTGGTGGGCTGCCTGGCGGGTGCGGGCGCGGATGACGGCGGAGGGCAGGTGCTCCCCGCCGGGTACCGCCGCCCGGACCGCGTCCCATTCCTCTGGGGTCCGTTTGGATGGGTCAGCGAGCGGCCAGGTGCTGGTGACAGCCATGGTGAGGGCGTCCCGCCACAGGGCCGAGCGCAGCAGGCGCCCGGCCTGCTCCTGGGCCATACGGGCGATGCGATCATTGACCTTGACGCCGTCCGGTGGGGCGGCGGCCCAGCCGAGGCGGCGCAGCGCCATCCAAGCCTGCGCGGGCAGCGACCGGCCGGCCTCGTCCTGCCCCGAGGCGAGCATCTGCAGGTCGTCGGCGTCCCAGTGCAGGGCTGCGAGGCCGCAGGCCATTCCCTGGACGAGGGCCGCGCACCACGCGACCCGCTCCGCCATCACCGTCGCGGACAGCGCCTCGCCGGTCTTCTCGTCGGTCCCGCCACGGACCAGCACGCGGGCGCTCGCGGTACGGGCCGCCCCGTCCGGGGCGGGGGCCGGCCCGCGGGTCACCGGACGTTCCCGGGCGGACGCCGGTCGGACCCGGCGAGCAGCCGCTTGGGCGCGGCCGCGGACCGCATCCCGTACAGGCGCCCGGCGAACGTGGTGACGAGGGAGATGAAGTCCTCCAGGAACCCTTCCCGTCCGCCTTGCGCCTGGGGGTGGAGGACCTCCACGGCGGCGCCGTGGACGGCGAGCAGCTGCCGCAGCCGCCCGGCCCCGAACCGGGCCAGGCGGTCCTCGTGCGTCACCCGGACCACGGTCACCTGCCCGTCAGCGGCCGCTGCGAGCAGTTTCTCCAGGCCGGGCCGGTCCTCCACAGGCCGGACGCGCGGTCCCTGAACACCCGGATCACCGTCCCGGTGGCGGTAACGCGCAGCGAGGACACTTCATTCAGCCAGGTGAGTTCTTCGGTGGCTTTCATGGCGGTCAGGTAGGCGCTGGCCTGGACGTAGGTCGTCCCGGTCTTGTCTGCCTGGTATCGCTGGCGTCGCCAGGCCAGGGTCTGGTTCCAGACGACGCGGATGCAGCCGAACGTGCGGTTCGGCACGCTGGTCTGTTCCTGGTCCGGATATGCCCGGCACTTGTACGCGATCCTCACGACCAGAAATTTTATTCGATTAGATCTGTATCTGTGAACGTGACACGCCGAAGGAGGAGCGACGTTTGTACCCCGGCTTGAAGACTCGGAGTCTCCACGCCGCAAACGATGACATCACCGCAGCCGGTAGGCCACGAGGTCATCGGCATGGAGGTACCGGGCGGTCGGCTCGCCATTGAGACGTTCACATCGGTTAACGAACCGGTCCTCGCCATCCATGGTGTCAGCAGCCAGCGTTGGCTGTGGAACTGGCTCTCGGGTGGCCGATCTCGGACTCAGCTTGGTCACGACCACCTGCGCGGCCACGGCGACAGCGTGGCCGTCAGCGGTCCCTCCTCGATGAGCAGCATGCGGCGGACATGATCGCGGTCCTCGATCATCTCGGAGTTCTTCGTCGCCAGACCGCGCCGCTGCTCGACTACCTCGCTCACGACCGTCCGGCCGGTGGCGGGCATCGACCACGCCGCGTCGATAATGACCATAACCGGCGCCAAGGCCACGGCCGAGCTGATCGCGGAGGCACAATCTTGATCACTTCCACTTCCACTCTCGTCGAGGCGCTGGGCCGCGGCCTACCTGGAGACCGCCTGGTCCTCGACCCGGACGTGCTCGCGGCCATGTCCCACGACGAGGCCGAGTGGGCGCCGGCCGAGCCCGCCGCGGCGGGCGTGCGGGCCCGCACCGAGGCCGAGGTCCAGCACGTCGTGCGGACCTGCGCCGAGCTCGGCGCGGCCGTCGTGCCGCGCGGCGCGGGCACCGGCCTGTCCGGCGGGGCCAACGCGGTCAGCGGCTGCGTCGTGCTCGACCTGTCCCGGATGGACCAGGTGCTCGAGATCGACGCGGACAACCTGATGTGCGTGGTGCAGCCGGGCGCGGTCAACAACGACGTCAAGGCCGCGGTGGCCGAGCACGGCCTGTGGTACCCGCCGGACCCGGCCAGCGCGCCGTGGTCCACCATCGGCGGCAACGTCGCCACCAACGCCGGCGGCCTGTGCTGCCTGAAGTACGGCGTCACCCGCGACTACGTCCTGGGGCTGCGGGCGGTCGTCGGCGGCCCGGTCGCCTACGGCGAAGCCGTCCGCCTGGGCCGTCGCACCACCAAGGGCGTGGCCGGCCTGGACATGGCCGGCCTGTTCGTCGGGTCTGAGGGCACCCTCGGCGTCGTGACCGAGGTGACGCTGCGGCTGCGCCCCGCCCCGGTCGGCACGCCGCGGACCGTCGTCGGCGCCTTCCCCACCCTGGTCGCCGCCGGCCAGGCGGTAGCCCAGATCACCAGGCGCGGGCTGACCCCGGCGGTCCTCGAGCTGCTGGACCGGGCCTGCCTGGAAGCGGTCGAGGAGTGGAAGCACATGGGCCTCGACGCCGACGCGGCGGCGCTGCTGCTGGCGCGGGTGGACACCCCCGGCGACTCCGGCGCGGCCGAGTCGGCCGCGATCGCCGCCACCATGGCCGAGGCGGGCGCGCTGTGGGCCGAACAGTCCACCGACGACACCGAGGCCGAGGCCCTGTTCGACGCCAGGCGGCTGGCCTACCCGGCGCTCGAGCGGCTCGGCCCGGTGCTCACCGAGGACGTCTGCGTGCCCAGGTCCCGGGTTCCCGAGATGCTCGAGCAGATCGCCGCGATCGCGGCCAGGCACGGGGTGCGGACCGCCACCGTCGCCCACGCCGGCGACGGGAACCTGCACCCGTGCCTGATCACGCAGCCCGGCGACGAGGCGGCCAGGGAGGCCGCCCAGGCGGCGTTCGAGGAGTTCCTCGACGCGGCCATCGCGCTGGGCGGCACCGTGACCGGCGAGCACGGCGTCGGCATCCTCAAGCGCGACGGCATGCGCCGCGAACTAGACCCCGGCTCCCTCGCCCTCCAGGCCGCCGTCCGCCAAGCCCTCGACCCCCGCAACATCTTCAACCCCGGCAAGGGCTAGCTGAGGACCAGTCCCTGGGATAAGAGGCGGCATCAGGAGCACCGGATGCCTCGCATCGGGGTGCTCCGTGTGCCCCCGCGTACCCTCTTCGGTACCCGGAGGCACACGCAGCCCATCTGGACGAGGGCAGCGGCGGGATCGCCGTACTATTACTCACTTCCGCACCACAAGCCCCTCGGCGAGGTCATCGCCTGCGCATGGTTGCCACAACACGCACGTCCTAGGGTAGACATTGCGGCAACCATGACATCACTGCGGGGGCCTGGCCGGATGGACGCTGTGAGTTCAGGGACTGGGAGGGTCGCACGGGATCACAGTGAGTAAAGAGCTCCGATCCTCAGCCGACGTGTCAGGTCACCCGGACTGACGTGAGATCTAGACAGCACCCCTCTTCGGTACCTGGGGGCACACGCAGTCCGTCCGGACGCGGGCAGCGGCGGGGATCGGCGTACCGCAGGTCACTTCAGCGCCACAGGCCCCGGCGAAGCAAAATACGTCACCGGTTGCTGGTCGTCAGTAGTCCTCGGTGTAGGCGGGCTGGCAGGGGAGGGGCTTGGCGCTGTAGGTGCACGTGGGGTGGTCGGCGAACGACGCGGTGGACTGGTCGACCCGGGCGCCGCACTCGGGGCAGGTCGCGGGGACCTTCCAGCGGGGCTCGTCGTCGACGATATAGTGCCCGACGCCCGCGGCAGCGGGCACGGGGGCCTCGCTCAGCAGTGCCTCGGCACGGGCCGCGCGGAGACCCACGACCCGCTCTGCCGCCGGGTGGCGAACGGGACCGGCGCGCGCGTGGTGTCGGTGGACTACCGGCTCGCGCCCGAGCACCCGTTCCCGGCCGGCCTGGATGACGCCGAGGAGGTCCTGCGCTGGCTGCGGAGCACAGAGCCGGGCCGGCCGGTCGGCGTAGCCGGCGACTCCGCCGGGGCGTCCCTGGCCGCCGGACTGGCGATCAGGGCGCGGGACCAGCGGATCCCGCTGGCCGCGCAGCTGCTTCTGTACCCAGCGACCGACCCCGGCATGACCAGCGCGTCCATCGCCGAGAACGGCGAGGGCTACTTCCTGACCCAGCACGACATGGCCTGGTTCTATCAGCAGTACCTGCCGGACGGCGTGGCGCGTGCCGCCGAGGCCGACCTGACCCGCGCCGACGTCGCCGGGGTGGCCCCCGCCATCGTGGCCACCGCCGAATTCGACCCGCTGCGGGACGAGGGCGCCGCCTACGCCGGCCGGCTCGAGGACGCCGGGGTCCCGGTCGAGTACGTGCCAGGTCCCGGGCTCATCCACGGCTTCGCCGCCTTCCTCGGCGTGGTCGACGCGGCCGAGGCCAACCTGGATCAGATCCTGGCCAGCCTCCGTCGGCATTTCAACGGCTGACCTGCGGACTTGCGCGTGGCTTCGGCGCTACCCAGCGTTTATATTCATCGCTATGACCCACCCCGCCCGGACCGGCGTCCGGCTCGCCGAACTGCTCGGCGTCCTGTCGCTGGCGGCCGATCTCGGCATGGGCCAGCCGATGGAGCACGTCCTGCGGCAGTGCCTGATCTCCCTGCGGCTGGCCGAGCGGATGGGCCTGGACGAGGCCGACCGGGAGGTGGTGTACTACACCTCCCTGGTGGTCTGGATAGGCTGTCACGTCGACGCCTACGAGCAGGCCAAATGGTTCGGCGACGACACGGCGCTCAAATCCGACTTCCGGCACTCCGATTTCGCCGCCGCCACCTCCAAGCCGATGTTCATGCTCCGCCACCTCGGCGCCGGCCTGCCCGTGGCGGAGCGAGCGCGGCTCGGAACCGGCTTCTTCGGCGACGGCCGCCGGGCCGCTGAGGCGATGCTGGAGAACCACTGGCTCGCGGCCGACGGGCTTGCCGCCCGGCTGGGCCTGCCCCAGCGCGTGCGGGACAGCGTCGAGCAGACCTTCGAGCGCTGGGACGGCAAGGGCTCCCCGAAGGGCGCCAAGGGAGAGCAGATCCTGCTCACCTCCCGGCTGGTCGCGCTGGCCGACGTGGTCGAGGTCTTCCACCGGGCTGGCGGGACGGACGCGGCGGTCACGGTGGCCAGGCAGCGGCGCGGCACCCAGTTCGACCCGGAGGTCGTGGACCTGTTCACCAGCCAGGCCGCGTCGCTGGTCGCGGGTCTGGACGAGGCCAGCAGCTGGGACGCGGTCATCGGCGCGGAGCCAGCCCCGGGAGGCCGGGCGACGCGGCTGGCCGGTCCTGAACTCGATGCCGCGCTCGAGGCTGTCGCCGACTTCGCCGACGTCAAGTCGCCGTACACCATCGGCCATTCGCGGGCCGTGGCCGACCTGGCCGCCCAGGCCGCCCGCCTGGCCGGGCTGGGCGACCAGGCCGCGACGCTGACCCGGCGGGCCGGCCTGGTCCATGACCTGGGGCGCCTGGGCGTGCCGAACACCATCTGGGACAAACGCGGCCCGCTCAGCCACGCGGAGGCCGAGCGCGTCCGGTTCCACCCGTACCTCACCGAGCGCATGCTGGTGTGCTCGCCCGCGCTCGCCCCGCTCGCCGCCGTCGCGGTGCAGCACCACGAGCGGCTGGACGGCTCTGGCTACCCGCGCGGCCTGTCCGGCGGGGCGCTGAGCCCGGAGGGGCGGATCCTGGCCGCCGCCGACTTCTACCAGTCCCGGACCGAGCCGCGGCCGCACCGGGACGCCTGCACCGCCGGTGAGGCCGCCGGCCTGCTGCGGGCCGAGGCGCGGGCCGGCCGGCTGGACGCCGGCGCAACCGCCGCGGTGCTGTCCGCGGCCGGTCACCCGGCCACCAGGCGGCCGGCCAGGGCCGCCGGGCTGACCGCCCGTGAGGTCGAGGTCCTCCAGCTGCTGGCCCGCGGCCTGTCCAACAAGGAGATCGCCGAGCGCCTGGTCATCTCGCGCAAGACAGCCGGCCATCACATCGAGCACATCTACGCCAAGACCGGCACCGCCAACCGGGCCCTGGCCAGCCTGTTCGCCGCCAGCCACGGGCTGATCCAGGACCCGCCCGACGGCGGGGTCAGGTCGGAAGCAGCTGGTACCCCGAGCACAGGACCCGCATCCAGGTGATGCGCGGGCCGTCGGTGAGGTAGTAGGCCTGCTGCTCGACCAGGTGGTCGCGATCAGACCGGCGGACCCGCACCCGGTAGGCGACGTGCTCGCGGTCCAGGACCCGTCCGGACATCACCGAGCACAGCTCGGTGATGTCGTCCCCCTCGCCGAACCACCGGGCCAGGATGATCTCCCGTACCGCCTGCCCGGCGGTGCCGGCCTGCCAGTGGCGGCCGGGCGTGAGGGCCTGGAAGTCGACCTGGTCGGCGAGCAGCGCGCACAGCGCGTCGGCGTCCTTGGCCGCCAGCGCCCGGGCGAAGTGCTCGCCCGCGCTGGCCGTCCCGGCGTCCCCGGGGGCTCCCGGGACCCCGCCGTCAGTAGCTGAACGTGGTCGCGGGCTCATCGCCGATCCATTCCCATAGTGGCACGGTGCCGCCCAGGACGGCGTTCTCTGCCAGCGTGTCCTCGGCCAGGTGCCGGGCGTTGAAGCAGATGGGGCAGACCAGGAACCGGCCCCCGGCCGCCTCGTACCGCTTGACCAGGTCCGGCAGCGGCGGGCAGCCTTCACACGCCACGCCCTGGGCTACGCCCTCCGATGCGAGCCTGACCGCCTCCTTGGTCAGGAACATCAGGGTCGGCCGCCGCTGCTCGGCCGCCCCCACGGCCACCAGGAACGCCACGGTGACCTTCTCCGGATCTTCCAGACCGGTCGTCAGGCTGACGACCGCCTTGCCGCTCATGCCGTCTCCTCTCCTCGTCCTTCACCTGCGAACGAGGATGGCGCACCCGGCCTGACCTGCGCATGGGGCAGCTGCCCCATCTTTACCGCGCCGTGCTTAGCCGCTCGCTGACGGAGACGCCGAGGGACAGTCCCTGCCCGCGGTGGCCAGCAGGTCCTGTGCCGCGCTCTTGACCTGGCCGAGGGCGGCCGCCACGGCTGACACCGTGCTGGCACCCGGGCTCGCGGTCAGGTTCTGTGCCGCCGTCCTGAGCTGGCCGAGCGCGGCGCTGAGCGCGCTGGTCTGCGTCTGCCACTTGCCGTGCGCGTCGTTCACCAGCTTTGTCAGGGCAGCCTTGACGCTCTGGATGTCGGAAGTGATCTCGGCCCCCATGCCCGACTGCACCGTGACGTGGGTGAGCTGGTCAAGCGAGGCCCGCAGGGCGGCGACGTCGGCGCATAGGACCGAACTCGACGGCGAGGCCGCCGCGGGCGACGAGGCGGCGGAGGACGACCCGCCCGGCGAGGTGCTGCTGGAGGCGCATCCGGCCAGCAGCGCAAGACCGCACGCGGTCACGACGACGAGCTTCCACCAGGCGACGGCCCTGGTCGCGGTTTCTGAGTTCATGGCTCTGCCAGCCTCTCGCGCGGACCGGTATCCGCGACTCACCCGCAATGGGTTATTTCGGGAGCGGGTGCGGGCAGGCTTGCAGCGTGGTGCTCCCGGTCCACGATCTCAACCCGCTGCGCCGTACCCCGTGGGTCACATATGCCCTGGTCGCGGCCAACGTCATCGTGCTCCTGCTCACCCCGGCGTCGCGTGACTCGGTCACCGGCCCGTCCGCCCAGGCGCAGCTGTGCAGCCAGACGGCGTTCTACGACCGCTACGCGGCGATCCCGCGCGAGCTGATCACGAACCGTCAGCTGGCCCGGGTCGCGACCGGCCAGCCCGGCCCCGAGCCGGACACCTGCTACGTGAGCAACCCGCCGTACCACAAGGAGCCGGCCCTGTCGGTGCTGTTCGCCATGTTCCTGCACGCGGGCTGGCTGCACCTGCTCGGCAACATGCTGTTCCTGATCGTCTTCGGCAACAACATCGAGGACCGCTTCCGCAAGCTCCCGTACCTGCTCTTCTACCTGTTCTGCGGCTACGTCGCCGCCTACGGGTTCGCCTTCGCCAACCAGACCTCGGTGCAGCCCCTGATCGGCGCCTCCGGCGCGATCGCCGGCGTGCTCGGCGCCTACCTCGTGATCTACCCGCGGGCGAAGGTCTGGTCGCTGCTCCCCTTCCTGTTCTTCATCCCCGTCCGCATCCCCGCGTGGCTGGTCCTCGGCAGCTGGTTCGTCCTGCAGTGGCTCTACTCAGCGGGCTACGCCGCCGCCGGCGGCGGCGATGTGGCCTACCTCGCCCACGTCTTCGGCTTCATAGCCGGCGCGGCCGTCGGCCTGATCGTCCGCGCCTCCTCCCCGCCACCCCGCTACCCGGTCCACCCTCGCTACAGCTGACGGATCTGCTGTCCCCAGGCTGGCCCTAACCGCCATGAGCCCGTTCTACCACCCGTCGCAGCGGGGGGCGGCGTGCCGTTACCGTCCCTGAGCCGACAGCACGCGGTCGATCCAGGTGATCAACTCGGCGATGATCTCGTCGCGGTTGGTCTCGTTGAGGATCTCGTGCCTGGCTTCCGGGTAGGTGCGGACGGTCACGTCGGTCATGCCCGCGGCCCGGTAGCGGTCGGCCAGCGGGGTCAGCAGGGCCAGGCCGCCGTTGACCGGGTCTGCTTCGCCCACCGCGATGTACAGGGGCAGGTCCGATCGGATGGCGGCGACCTGGGCCGGGTCCGCGCCGCGGCGGGCGCCGACGAACATGGCCTTGCCGGAGGCAGTGTCGATGCCGAAGCCGCACCGCGGGTCGGCCACGTAGGCGTCGACCATGGCCTCGTCGCGGGAGAGCCAGTCGTAGTCGGTGCGGGCCGGGGCGAACGGCGCGTTGAAGGCGGACAGGTCGATCGGCTGGTCCAGGTCGAGGGCGCCTTCGAGCAGGTCGATCGCCGCCGTCCCGGTCAGCACCACGGCGTCGGCGTCCGCGCTGTGGTCGAACAGGTACTGCTGGACGGCGAACGACCCCATGCTGTGGCCGAGCAGGATGAGCGGCAGACCCGGGTGCTCCGCCCGGACCAGGGCCGAGAGCAGGCCGATGTCGCCGACCAGCCCGGCCCAGCCGCCCTTCCCCAGATCACCGAGGGCGTCTGGGTCCGCACTGGCGCCGTGGCCCCGGTGATCCTGGGCGTAGACCACGAAGCCGGCGTCGTTCAGCGCCCGGGCGACGTGCTCATAGCGCCGCGCGTGCTCGCCCATGCCGTGCGTCAGCTGGACCACGGCCCGCGGTGGCCCGTCCGGGTCCCACCGGTAAGCGGCGATCTGCATGCCGTCCGCTGACGTATAACCGAATGTGCTCGATGGCATCGGGGACCGCCGCCTTCCGTGAGCGTCGCAAGCTGGCCTTCAAGGGCCGGTGATATTCTAATTCCTATTAAGGAGCCTGAGAGGGAGGGCATGGCCGAGCCGGACTACGCAGTGCCGGATTCGCCGGGGCCGGATTACTCAGCGCTGATCCGGCCGGACCGGGTGCACGGCTCGCTCTACACCGACCCCAGGGTCTTCGCCGGCGAGCTGGCCCGGATCTGGTACCGGACCTGGGTCTACGTCGGTCACGAGAGCGAGGTCGCCGAGCCCGGCGACTACGTGCGCAAGACCCTCGGCCTGCAGGACGTCATCATGACCCGGGGGACCGACGGCACGGTCCGCCTGCTGCTCAACCGGTGTGCCCACCGGGCCAACCTGGTCTGCGAGGCAGAGCGCGGGAACGCCAAGTCGTTCCGCTGCCCGTACCACGGCTGGACCTATAAAAACACCGGCGAGCTGATCGGCTTTCCGTTCAACCAGGGCTACGGCGGCAAGGGCACGATCGAGTCCGAGCTGTCCCTGGCCGCGGTGCCGCGGGTAGCCGAGCACCAGGGTTTCGTGTTCGGCAGCATGGCCGCGGACGGACCCAGCCTGGCCGAGCACCTGGGCGAGGCGGCCGGCGAACTCGACCGGCTGGCCCGGCTCTCACCAGAAGGCAAGGTCGAGCTGACCGCGGGCTGGCTCAGGCACCGCACCCGGGCGAACTGGAAGCTGCTGGCCGAGAACGAGACCGACGGCTACCACCCGCAGTTCGTGCACGGTTCCATCTTCAGCGTCACGCAGAGCCCGATCGGCGCACTGTATAGCGATAAATCGACCGCGGTGACCAGGGACCTGGGGCACGGCCACAGCGAGAACGACCTGCGGCCTGAGTTCCGCCGGATCGGGGCACCGATGCGCTGGTTCGGCACCACGCCGGAGCGGGTCCCCGGCTACGCGGCCCGGATGCGTGAGGCGTACGGTGAGGCCGCCGAGCAGATCCTGGTCGAGGGCGCCCCGCACGTCATGGTGTTCCCCAACCTGTTCGTGGCCGAGATCCAGGTCTTCGTCATCGAGCCGGTGTCCGCGGGGGAGTGCGTGCAGCACTCGACCGCGGTCCAGCTGGCGGGCGCGCCGGAGCTGAACCGGCGGATGATCTCCCAGTCGGTCGGCTCGGTCGGCCCGGCCGGGATGCTGCTCGCCGACGACACCGAGATGTACGAGCGCAACCAGCGCGGCCTGGCCATGCTCCGGCCCGAGTGGCTCGACCTGCGCCGCGGCCTGCACCGGGAGCGCACCGACGAGCGCGGCCTGAAGGTCGGCACGGCCACCGACGAGACCGGGATGCGCGGCTTCTGGGCCCACTACCTCTCCCTCATGGCGGCGGCGTGACCGGCGACCAGGACCTGCGGGAGTTCGAGCA
>Ga0335085_10008535_pt1 | contig 15620 bp, 10 predicted proteins | sample Lox_Sample_45_FD_206712 | JGI IMG/M metagenome (GOLD analysis project Ga0335085, IMG submission 206712) | Soil microbial communities from Loxahatchee National Wildlife Refuge, Florida, United States - Lox_Sample_4.5 | ecosystem: Environmental > Terrestrial > Soil > Wetlands | place: USA...
ATTGGGTGCTTTGAGATAAGCCGTCCTGCTCAAGATTCCTGGCCCACATTCTGCACACAATCCGCTTTGCAATCGGGTCAAATAATCAAATAGCGGACTGTCCGACAGTAAGCCGTCTTGTTTGCACGCTTTTGCATCTCTAGTTCATCGCTCATTGTGGAATAGAACCTTCTGTTCTCCGCCGGCGATTTTCCACGAGTTAGCGGGAACGCTACAAGAACGGGCGATAGTTTTGGGGTTTGGCCCGCCTGTTCATGCGGGGCGGGAAGGCTGGTGTCCGATCTCCCTGTTATGGTGTGGCGATAAGAGGAGGGTGGGTGTCGGCGGTCATCCAGGGTCTCCTCGTGCTGCGGTAGAATCTCCACACACGGGGAAGATGTGTCGGCCATGACGAGAAAACTCCCATTACGCGAACGGCTAATCCTTGACCGTGCGAGGCAGTTGGGTATTCCTGAACCATCGGATGCCGCAGTCGAAGCACATGCGAGAGCACAGTTACGTGCGAAGGCACAAATGTCGATTGCTTCCTTGGAGCCGATTACTCTCGAGGACCTCGCCGAAGCCGCTGCGGAATTCGAGGAAATCGAACCACGTGGCGGCTTCTACAGGCTCGCGCGTGGGTTGGTAGAAAAAGGCCTTTCGCTCGAAGGCTGCATCCTGATATTGGCAACTTGGAACGCGGGGCGTTTCTCGAAAGTTCACTTCAAGATTGACGATCTGCACAACGCGCTCGCCGAACTGCGTGGTGATTTTGCTGCTCTTGCCGAATACACCATCCAGTCGGCTGAGTTGGAATCTCACCGCACCCGCATCGAGGCGATGTTCAATCGCCTTGCAGCGATAAAAGGCGTGGAGTATACAGGTGCGCCGAAGGTGATGCATGTGATACATCCAGAGTTACTCGTCGCTTGGGATGCTTACATCCGTGGCAGAAGCGACAAGGAAGACAGGCTTTATGTCGGTTTGCCGTGCGTTGATTCCAAGAAGTGGTGCCTTCTACGATACGACCAAGCTGGCAGCGGCTATGTGGACTTCCTGTTAGATATGAAGAGTCGAGTGCAGACCTTGGATTATCCAAAGGGCGGCAAGACGCTTGCGAAGGCTCTCGATGAATGGAATTACGTCCGAGTTACAATACCGATTCAGGTGACAGAAAAGGCAGAAGAGAAACGGCGCAAGGAAGCGAAGAAGGCAAAAAAGGCAAAGCGCACAACTCAAGCTTTCACGGCCACCCGGTATGGATAAGCGGACAAAGACTTGCACGTGTCGCGCCTCGTCGTATAATCAGCTTTCCTTCCCCTGTAGTTGGCAATTCAAACCCGGAAACTCAAAATCAATATGGATGCGGGATTACTTGCGCAGCTAGTGGCGTCGATCCAGCAAGCGAAACTTGTTATTTTTTGTGGCGCTGGGCTTTCGATGGGCTTACCGAGCACCGTGCCTAGCGCTGGCGTGTTGACAGGGCAGATCATTGCTGACTACAACCTGCGCGGTTTGCCAGCTTTGCCACCCGCCGCCACGGTGAATTTGGAGACGCTTTCGGAACATTTATTTGCCGGGGGATACCAAACACTTTTCGTTCGCGACTTAGTTCGTTGGAGACCGTTCAAGCGGGACCCTAATGCTGGTCACCAAGCCGTTGCGGACTTCTTAACATCATCTGCGGTCAGGTTTGCTGTCACCACGAACTTCGACGAACTTGTCGAGGTCGCTGCAACAGAGTTGGGTGAAAACGCCTTCAATTACGCAGTGGACTCGAATAGCGCCAACATCAATCATGGTCACAACACATACCTCAAAATTCATGGGTGCGTGCGCGATCCAGATCATACTTTGTGGTGTCATAGCCAACTGAATGGTCCAGCCCCAGTTAGCGCTGCGAATCAAACGATACGGGATCGGATCGCGTCATCGACCGGATGGTTACAAGCGAATCTTCCGGAAAAAGACATCATTTTCGTCGGATTCTGGTCGGATTGGATTTATCTGAATGACGTTTTTGCAAACTATTTTCATTCCGTTCACGGCTCGATGGTTGTTCTCGTCGATCCACAGCCTGACGCAGACCTAGCAGCGAAGGCACCTGCATTATGGGCATGGGCGCAGGCGAATGGGAATTTTTACCATGTGCCGGAGTACGGAAACGATTTCCTCAACGAATTGCGTGACGGGTTCTCCAAGAATGTTCTTGAGCGTGTTCTTTTGAGTGCCGTCCCCGGATTCAATATAGCGAGAGCAGGAGTTGCTGTTCCGCCAACTGACTTCAACGGCGTATTGATCGAGGACCTTTACGCGTTAAGGCGCGACGTGGGCGGCGTCCCATCCGGGCAGATTCCGAAATATTTTCAGCCTGACGGATCAATGGACGGTGTAGGGCGGACTCACTTGCTTTTGCGTCACGCTGGCGCGACGCTTACTGGATCGCGATACATCAGAGGCGGCAACCGATTTCGAGTGGTTAACGGAAGGACCAAGCTCATCAGTCAAATCAAGCAGGAGTTTTCAGGAGAGCCACCCGCGCCACCGAGTACGTATGACGAGATCGTTGTGTGCGCGGGAGGATCGGACGATGGCGGGGTGCCTAGCCATATAATCCGAGGCGGCACAACGCCGACCGTCGTCAGGTCTGGAACCGTGGCACGTTGGATTTCCTATGAGAAAGCGATTGATGAAGGATTGTTCTAAAAGAGTTTAGCCCATGCGAATCTTGGAAGAAGCAAGAAACGTCCTCGAAAAGAATCGTTATGTCGTGTCTTCTCGCAGCGAAGACATGTTGCAGTTTGAAGATGAAACATTATTGGGGTTCGTCTGCGAGTTGCCTCTGCAAGTGCTCCTGCAATCGTGGAGCCGCAGACAGGATGAGTTTTTGAAAGCCAATGCCCGAATTTTAGATAACTCAGCGCTCAAAGCGTGGAATTTGTATTCGGTCTTTTTGAGTGCTGAAGTTCCCGATGAAGGAGCGCGAAAAACTCTCGTGGCGATTGAGGAAGACTTTCGAGCTAGTAGGAAGATCGTCTCTGCTGGACTACAGACGATCACCGACGTGACACGAGCGCTGTATCCTTTTATTCCGATTCAAAATGTTGCCCCACTCGAATCATCAGATTCGCTTCGGCAATTGAAAAGCCGACTCTCTGCACTCCCAGCCGCCGCTGTTGATGCCCTGCTTAGTCAACAAGGCGGTAACTCAGAATCAATTCTGAAACGCTTTCAAGAGGCACATGAGATTAAAGCAGATTGAATTGTCGGGATTTCGAGGATTCCGTGACCCTACTACGATTCCCTTCGGCGCGGGGTTCACGATAATCACCGGGCGGAATGGTAGTGGCAAGAGTTCCACCTGTGACGCTCTTGAATACGTGCTGACACGCCGCTTGGGGCGGTTCGGCCCCACTGATGTTGAGGGCGGTGAGCGCATCGACGATTACATCTGGTGGCGCAATGGGAAACGGTCTGCGAATAGGTATGTCAAAGCTGTCTTCGACCTAGACAATGGAACCACAGGCGAAAGAACAGTCACCCCGGCTGATGTTAAAAGCACGTTCGAGGACACTGCCTTTTACGACAACAGACCTTACATTTCAAACCCTTTGGCGCTGCTAAGCCAGACGATGCTGATTCGGGACGAATCAATCGTTAAATTCAGCACAGACCTTCCCGAAGCGGATCGCTTTGAGTTTTTTTACAAAGCAATTGGTCTGACCGACCTCGTGACAATAGAGGCACGGGCGAACACCTTAGTTAAGCAACTTGGACGCAGAACCGATGAACTGGAACGGGAGTATCGGCAACGAAGGGAAACGGTAGCACAAATAATTTCTTCCATCAGCGAAGCGAGAACAGCGGCAGCACACACTGCAACGCAAGACTTAGCCGCCACGCAACAACGCCTGCTCCTTCAAACGGGATTGGCACCCGACACTCCGCTGCGGCAATTGGCGACGGGCGTCAGTCAGGCACTTGCCCGACAAAGGCAGCGAGTCGAGCTACTAGATCGACTCAAGGCTGATTTGTCCCAGTCTCGTTCGTGGCTTGAACAGTTGCGGACATACGAGGAAAAGCGCGACGCCGTCAAAAATCAATTGGACGCTTCTGAACTAGCTTTGAAGGCGGCTGCTGACGCGCGAATCGAAGCTGGAAACAACCTTCGACAAGCCCAAGTACGCAACGTGCGCCTTGGCGCACTAGCGCAACTGAGGGAGCAAGGAATACGAATCGGATTGCAGGCTGACCATTGTCCGCTGTGCGGTTCGACGATTAGTGCGGCACAGTTTGAGGCACATCTGAATGAAATTCAAGAACTCGTCAATGCCGACAATCGCACTCTTACCGAACTGACTGCACTGGAAGCCAGCCGGACAACGGAGTACAACCAGCGCAGGAACGAATTTCAATCGCGAACGCTCGAATACAGCCGCGCTCTTTCCGATTGCGAAACTCTCAAGGCTGCAATGGCACAACTGCAAAGGTATGCCGAACAGCTAGGAGTGAAACTAGAAGCTGCCAGTATTGAATCCGAGCTGGTTGAATCTCGAAAGCGGGTAGCAGACCTTCAATCTGGCTTGGCTCAATTGGAGGGATCAAGCGCGTTCGACAGAATCGCAGATTTGGAGAAGGAACGCGCACTCGCTCAGGCGGAAGTCGAACGCGTGACAAGGCAGATCGACTCTTTGTCGAAAGCCACGCAAAATGCGAAGAGCGCGGCAGACACGACTAAGCGTGTGTCATGGGAATCGGTCGATGACTGTTTGGCAGCACTTTCACCTCTTCTTTCCGAATTGTTTGTCCGACTAAAACCTCACATTGACTATTCCGAAGTGCGATATCACATGCGTGGAGATGTTAAGCGATTTCTCAGTTTTGAAATCGGACAAGGGATCAATCCCCGGTTCACATTTAGCAGTGGGCAACGACGAGCACTTGGGATTGCTTTCCTCTTGGCTGTCTACTTGTCGCGCCCGTGGTGCAAACTCCCCACTCTTGTGCTGGACGATCCCATTCAGCACATCGATGATTACAGAGCGTTGCACTTCGCGGAAGTGCTCTCTTCAATCCGTCAGATGGGACATCAGATTATCTGTACAGTTCAAGATTCGGCATTGGCCGATTTGTTATGTAGACGACTCAGAAGCGCCAGCCTCGGCGACGGCTTACGAGTCGAAATGGAATATGAACCGGGATCAGGAGCAAAGGTAAAAAGAACGGAAGAAATCGGGCCTTTGCCCGAACGCGTTTTGATGTCAGCATAAATCCCTATTGCTTGCGATCTTGAGCTTGCGACAAACGTTTGGATGAAATCTCTTTAGACGCCATTTCGAAGCGTCAGGAATGCTCTTCAGGGACGGCCCAGCCGTCGGATATAATCACGGGTCTCCCCCTAATCCTAGATGGAGCAATAACTTGGGATCATTAGCTGAGCGCCCCCTTTCGACTGCTCGTCTGATATTTGACGTATGTGAACCTCGGGCCGATGTGCTCAAGGGCATCACAGACGCTGATTTCGCAGCCGACCTCGCGAAAGTCATCCGTGGTATTGCGCCTGAAGAGTACTTGACGCCCAGCAAGTTCTTCGCGACCACATATCCGACTCGCGGTCTGCAAAACTTGCTGGCGAACGTATGCGCGCGGCTTACCGGCACAGGCAACGAGGTCGCGTCAATCTTCCGTTTGGATACCAGCTATGGCGGCGGCAAGACTCATGGCCTGATTGCATTGGTGCATGCTGCGCACGGCATGCAAGGTGTTTCAAATGTTGCCGAATTCATTGATCCGGGTATCGTCCCGAAGAACAAAGTGCGTGTTGCCGCATTCGATGGAGAGAACGCAGATCCTGCGAACGGGCGGTCTATGGGCGAGGGCATTCTTGCTCACACCCCTTGGGGCGAAATCGCATATGGACTCGCAGGCAAAACCGGATACGAGAGAATTCGTCGGAGCGATGAGCAGATGGTTGCTCCTGGCGCTGAAACTATCGCGGAACTATTCGGCAATGAACCTACGCTTATCCTTCTGGACGAGCTCTCCGTGTACCTTCGTAAAGCCATGAAAGCGGCCCCAGGTGCCGGGGATCAGCTGACAGCCTTCCTGACCTCGCTGTTCAAGGCAATCGAAAGCTCCAACCGTGCTGCGCTGGTCTATACGTTGGCTATCGGCAAAGAAGGCCAGCCGATGGACGCGTATGCATCGGAGAACCAGTACATCGCTGATCGGATGGCTGAAGCTGAGAGTGTTTCAGCACGCAAGGCGACATTACTCAATCCGACGGAAGACGATGAGACAGTGAGCGTCCTCCGTCGCCGTCTGTTCGAGAAAGTAGATGAAGCGAAGGCTGGAGAAGTCATCACCACTTATCGAGCGCTCTGGTCGGCCAACAAGGAAGCCATTTCGCAGGAGGCGACGCGAGCGGAGACCCTTGAGGAATTCCAAAGAAGCTATCCGATCCACCCTGAAGTGCTCGATGTTCTGACGTCGAAAATGGCGACGTTGTCGAACTTCCAACGCGTCCGTGGCATGCTACGTATCCTCACCCGCACCATCGCACACATTTGGACGAATCGCCCACATGATGCCACTGCGATTCATGTTCATCACATCGACGTTGGGTATGCTCCTATTTTGCAAGAAATCGTGACTCGCCTTCAGCAAACCGCATTTGTGCCGGCCATTCGCAATGATGTCGCAGGGGCGGAGCCGGCGAAAGCCCTCGCCCAAGAGATCGATGAGGCAAGCTATCGAGGGCTGCCGCCGTACGGCACCTATGTTGCGCGGACAGTCTTTCTAAACTCGCTGGCATTTAACGAACCTTTAAAGGGAGTGACACCCGAACGTCTGCGTTATTCGATCTTAGGTCCTGGTACGGATATTGGATTTATTGAGGATGCACGAAAGAAATTCATTTCGTCGTCGGCATACCTCGATGATCGTCCGACCGCACCGATGCGATTCATGGCAGAAGCGAACCTGACGCAGATGATTCGTCGTCAGGAGCAGCATGTTGATAAAGCACAAGCGCGGGCAGAACTGAACGACGAGATTAAAAGGATTTTCGGGCCGGGCAAGTTTCAGATGATTCCGTTCCCTGGAGGTCCGTACGACGTGCCCGACGAAGTCGGAGATGGACGCCCACTGCTTGCTCTCATGTCGTATGACGGCGTCACCGTTGGCGGGTCCGTTGACGCAGTTCCTGAACTCATTGCCAAGATCTTCGACCGTAAGGGAGCCGCTGGGACCGATTTTCGGAGTTTTCGCAACAATCTGATCTTCCTCGTAGCCGACGACGTACGCAAGGAAGATATGCGCGCGAAGATGATTCGACGACTGGCTCTGATCGAAATGAAGAATCCGGAACGGCTGAAAGAGCTAGCTGAGCACCAGCAGAACAAGATCAAGGAACTAGAATCGAAGTCCCTTACGGAGCTGGCGGTCGCTATTCAGCAGTGCTATCGGCATCTCTTCTATCCTTCGCGGAATCGGGTGGGAACGAGCGACGTTGATCTGGCGCACACGGCCCTGGATGTCCACGCGACTGGGAACCATCCCGGAGAAGGTCAGCGCGCAATTACGCTTGGCCTCCAAGACTTAAACAAGCTGCGTCTGCCGGGCGACGAGCCGGATTCACCGACATACATCCGTGATCGCACTCCGCTTCGGAAAGGGCAGATCACCGTTGCTGCCTTGAGGGATGAGTTTCGTCGTGATCCAGCTCTGCCAATCCTCGTTGAGAATGACACTTTCGTCAAAGCGATACATAAAGGTGTCGAACAGGGCGAATACGTCTATCGCCGGGGCGATTTGCTCTACGGCAAAGGCGACCCTATGGCGATGATCATCGTTGACGAACAGTCGGTGCTGTTCACCACCGGCTATGCCCAGCAGCACAGCATTTGGCCTCGACAACCACAGGGTGGAAGTGGTACCGGGGTAGCGCCGGCGCCTGGTGGAGGAGGACTCTTCGGACCTGGAGCCGGTCCAATTGCTGGACCGGGATCTGGTCCTAGCTTTGGTGGCGGGGGGGCGGTCACTGTCGTCACGCCCGGCCAAAAGACTTTTACTGCGCAGGGTGTTCTTCGTGAGGCGCTCGTCAAGTTGTGGGAACAAGCGCGGGCAGCGAAGGTGGCGAAGATCGGTGCGCTCGAAATCCAGATGTACGAAGCGGGAGACGCATTCAAGTTGCTCGGAATGGTTGGCAGCGTGAGCAATGCAACCAAGAGCGTCACGTTTGTTGGGGGCTACGCTACAAAAGAAAAGAGTGAGTTTCAGTTTGACTACCGAGGTTCTGTAGAGGATGGCAAACCGGTAAAAGAGTTCCTCGACGCACAGTTTCGAGCTTCGAATCAGCAGGACTTGAAGACTACGTACGGGCTCCGTTTCGAACAAGGCCTTGATCTCGCGGGAGATGCTGCCGATAAACTGACCGAGAAGCTTGTTAAATTCGCAAGTGGCGCGGCCTACGTTACGGCGGTTGCAGAGGTGCAACAATGAACAGTGTGGCCCACAGGATTCCTCGCATGAGGCTGGTCGAAACTCCTAGGTCGGTTCCGCAGTATGAGGTTCGCGTCCGTAATCACGGCATTGGTGATACGGAAATTGAGGTTTGGGAGATGCCATCACCAGCTAGCCCGCAGCTAAAGAGCGCTGTCCGTGTTGCAGGCCTGCGTGGACGCAATCTGGAATTGGTAGAGCACCGGGTTCTGCGACGTTTGAACCAAGCTGGCATGCGTCTGCCTCGGTCGGCCGACAAGGTTCGCGGGTACAACCTTACAGAGGAATTGGCATTGCGACTTGGACTGCTGTTTCGGGCGCTGGCGCCTATGCGGAGCCGCGACCGGATGCGGTCGGTGATGGAAGGAATCGAGGCGATGGGACGTGAAGAAGCGGCCTATTGGCTCGGCATGGCGATGCACAGAAAGAACCCTCGTCGGGTGCTGACAGCACTCCGATATCTGCTTACCGAACCCTCCCACAAGAAATGAAAGGTCCTGATGTCTGCAGATACGCGCTTAATTGAGCGGTGGTTACCGATTGCTGCCCTTGGCGAAGAGAGCATCCGAGAGCGCCGCTCAATGACGTCGCTCCCGCCCACGTACTACCTCCATGTGTGGTGGGCGAGGCGCCCTCTAATTGCATCACGTGCCGCTATCCTGGCATCCGTTCTTCCTGGCTCAGCTAGCCATCAGCATTTTCTTCATTGCATAGGCATACACGGCGATCCAGTAGCAAGTCGTCGCCGTATTGATGTGGCGAAGAGAAAGGGCATTCGTTTCGAGGGCGAGGCTTACGAATATCCCCGTGCGTTTACCTACCGGATGGACCCAGACGACTCGAAGTGGTTCAACGCAAATGCGAAAACTAATGCAATAGTGCTTGACCCTACCGCTGGGGGTGGCAGCATACCATTCGAGTCTGTTCGAGCTGGACTCTCGACGGTGGCTAACGATCTGAATCCTGTTTCAGCTGTTGTCTTGCGCGCAACGGTTGACTACCCAGCTAGGTTCGGTTTGGAACTTCTCCCAGAATTTCGGCGCCTAGCAGAGATGTTTGTTGCAAAGCGGGAAGAGGCAATTTCCGATCTTTATCCAACCGAACCTTTGCCGGATTGTGTGCCGACCAATTATCTCTGGACACGAACAATTTCATGTCCCTATTGCGACGGGCTAGTACCGCTTTCACCGAACTGGCGATTGAACTCCGATGGGGTCGGCGTGCGTGTGACCCCCCACCACACGAGCGGCAATCGTCGCTGCACCTTTGAAGTTGTGAATTCTGCGAAAGAGCATTCAGAGGGGACCGTCACGGGTGGCGACGCTGTTTGCCCCTTCAGTGATTGTGGTCGTGTGATTAAGGGTGAAGAAATCAAGGTCCAGGCGCAGGCTGGTCAGATGGGCCAGCAGCTGTACGCAGTGGTTTACAGGCATCGCGTAGTTGTTCGAACCAAGTCTGGAAAGCCCAAGGAGAAGTGGGTACGCGAATTTCGCTCACCGCGAGTGGAAGACGACAATGTAAATCTGTTAGCCGAACGCATGTTGGAGAAGAATGAAGAGTGGCAAGCGCTGGACCTTGTGCCGGATGAACTGTTTCCAGATACAGCGAACGATGACCGTCCGATTCGGTACGGGATGCCACGGTGGCGTGATTTCTTCGCACAAAGACAACTTCTTGTTCATGGCATTAGTGTTCAGATATATCGCGAACTCCTGGAGGATGAGCGATCAAACGAACGACTGAGCGATATCCGGAAGGCCGCCTTTGTCTACCTGGCCCTAGCAATTGATTCATACCTGAATTATGGAAATATGTCTTGTCGGTGGGACAGTATGACCGAGCGCGTGAGATCGATTTTTGATCGTCACGATTTTGCATTTTGTGCTTCCTACTGCGAAATGGCGTTAGTGTTGGGTGCATTACCTAACTAATGACTGGGTTATTGAAAAGACATTTAACTGCATATCGGAATTGGTTGAGTTGGCCCGCGGCGAAAGGGTGAAGTCGACAAGCGGAACTGGGGAGCTTGCGTTTGATGCTCAAAGATTCGAAGCGCCGGAAATTGGTATCTCATGCAAATCGGCCGATGGCCTGGACCACCTGGGTGATCACAGCGTCGATGTAATCGTCATGGATCCGCCGTACTACAACAATGTTACTTACGCGGAACTCGCGGATTTTTTCTACGTGTGGCTTAAGCGGACAGCCGGGCATGTGATGCCGGAATTGTTTCGAACGACTCTGACGGATAAGGAACACGAAGCGATTGCAAATCCTGCGCGCTTTAGAGACCAGAAGGGCGCTAGTGCACTTGCCAATCGTGATTACCGAGAAAAGATGGCCGCAATCTTCGCCGAGTGCCATCGAGTACTGAAATCGACAGGCATAATGACGCTGATGTTCACACACAAGGCGACGGGAGCATGGGATGCGCTAACTAAGGGTCTGATGCAAGCCGGATTCACAATTACCGCCTCATGGCCAATTAACACGGAGGCGGAAGGCAGCCTGCACATTAAAGATCGAGCAGCGGCTAATAGCACGATATTTTTGGTGTGCCGTCCTCGAACGGCGAACAATGCTGGGGAGGGAAGGTACTGGGAAGATGTCGAGCCGCAGGTCGCGGGAGCCGTCAGAGAGAGGATCAAGGAGTTTCAGGATGCCGGTATCGGCGGGGTCGATCTATATCTAGCGTGTTTTGGTCCTGCACTTCAGAAGTTTTCGGAACACTGGCCATTGCGACGCGGAACGCCGCGCCCGCAACCTGAGGCCCGAAAGCGCCGAAAGCAGGCTGAATTGTTCGAGGAGGAATGGGACCCATACGAGGTGACGCCGGAAGACGCCCTCGATGCTGCTAGGCGCGAAGTGAAACACTGGAGGCTTCAGCAGCTGACTCATATGAAGGCACGTACAGATCTAGACCCGCTGACTTCGTTCTATGTCTTGGCTTGGGACGCTTTCAAAGCGCCTAAGTTTGACTACGACGAAGCACTGCGCTTGGCACGGGCGGTGGGTGTCGATCTGGAGAGAGACATTATCGGGCATGTCGCCGAAAAGAAGTCGAGCGAGATCTTACTGTGGGATAGCGCGAAAAGGGCGGCGAAGGGCTCGATCGGCCCAGCGGACGGTTCACGTTCGTGGCTCGATGCTGTCCACCACGCTGCCTACGCTGCTCGAAGCCGCAACCTTCAACACGCTCAGGAGATGTTGAACAAGGCGCAAGTCGATGGCGATCCAACATTCTTTGCGGCCCTTGAAGCGGTGCTTGAGGTGCTGCCGGTATCCAAGACATTCTCCGGAATTGACCTCGAAGGCGATGTCGCTGAATTTGGCAATGATTTTGAGGCCTTAGAAAACCTGCGCAAACTGGCCTTCGCGAAAGATGTAGATGAACCAGCGCAGCTTAAGCTGTGGAAGGAAGAAGCAGAGGCCGTGGAAGCTTCGCAATGAAGGATCTTCAAGATCAAATCGCCGAAGAAATAGGGATAGCGCGAGAACAGGTCGTTCGCACGCTTGAGCTATTTGCCGTGGCGACTCATCGTTCTTTCTATGAGCTCGACCAAAATGTCTTTGGAAAGCTGCGATGGAATACTTCACCGATGGCTTTCTTTCATCTACTAGGTGTCCTCAGCAGTTTCGCTGAAATGGTGGACGGGGAGTTTCATCCAGAAGAATATCTGCTACGCCTGGGAAGTAGTGAGGATTGGCAGCCGTTTTCCGATCAAATGGCGAATTGGAAACGTCCTGAGGAACGATGATTCTCTCAGATCGCACCTGGAAGTTGAAGTACACACCGGATGACGGCGACTTGGTCCGTCTTTTTTATGTGCCCGCTCTGGAAACCGCGGTTCGCTACGATCGTTCTACGGGATACTTCTCAGCTTCGGCATTGACGCTCGCGGCACGCGGCATTGAGGGTCTGGTCCGCAACAGCGGTCGTATGCGTCTGGTGGTTGGATGCACACTTGCACAGGCCGAAATTGACGCTATCGAGAAGGGATTAAAGCTCCGGGACGCCGTCGAACAGAAGATTAGCGCGTACCCACTCGACCCTTCCAACAAAGAAGCGGGGCAGGCCCTTGAGCTGCTGTCTTGGATGATCGCGAAGGGCTTTCTCGAAGTGAAGGTCGCTGTTCCTTGCGATCTGAATCGCAGGCCCATTCCATCCGATGGCATCTTTCACGAAAAGGCCGGAATCGTCGAAGACAAAGCCGGCTACCGGCTGGCTTGGAATGGAAGTCTCAACGAGACATCTGCCGGTTGGCAGCACAATTGGGAGAGTATCAACATCTTTACCAGTTGGGGCAGTGAACCCAAGCGTGTAGACGAAGAAGAGACGAACTTCGCCCGAATTTGGGCGGACAAGGCTCAGCGGATTATCACGCTCGACGTACCGACTGCGCTGCGAGCCGATTTGATGCGCTTCTTGCCGACGGATGACCGTCCGGCGCGTATGCGCGAACTAACCGCGGAGCCGGTGCCATCGAACCCAGTTCCAGTTGAACCCGAACCGCAGCCGCTATCGACCGCTGAATTACGACGCTTACTTTGGGGCTTCATCAAATATGCTCCCGGCTTTCCGAATGGCGGTGAGCGGATAGGTGAGGCTACTGCGGCGGTTACGCCCTGGCCTCACCAGATCAGAGCATTCCAGAGGATGTACGACAACTGGCCGCCAAAGCTATTGATTGCGGATGAGGTGGGATTAGGCAAGACGATCGAGGCAGGCTTGCTTTTGAGACAGGCATGGTTAGCGGGGAAGGCGAAAAGGATTCTCATCTTGGCGCCAAAGGCGGTACTGCGGCAATGGCAAATCGAGCTTCGCGAGAAATTCAATTTGAATTGGCCAATCTATGACGGCAAGCGCCTGGTGTGGTATCCATCGCCGGCAATGCGCGGGCGTGACTGGCAAATCGTTGAGTCGGATAAGTGGCATGGTCAACCATTCGTAATTGCATCTAGCCAATTGATGCGCCGTGAAAGCCGCGCAGAGCAATTACTCAAAGCAGAGCCTTGGGACATCGTCGTGCTTGACGAAGCCCATCACGCACGTAGGCGATCTGGCGGCATTGGGCCGGATGTGCGTCCCAACAAGCTACTACGACTGATGCGCTCGCTGAAGGACCGAACTCAAGGATTAATGCTTCTGACTGCAACGCCGATGCAGGTCGATCCTATCGAGGTCTGGGACCTGCTTAGCCTGCTGGGTTTGCCTACTCAGTGGACTGAGAACGCGTTTCGGAGATTCTTCAACCTTGCCGAGCAGCCAAATCCGGCACCGGAGGCCGTAGACGAGCTGGCTAGGCTATTTCAGGCCACCGAACAGGAGTACGGTGCCATAAACACCGAAGAGGCAATCCGGTTTTGTTCTGGAAGTAGGTTGCGTGCAAATCGGATCCTGCGTGCACTGCGTGACGTTGCAGACGTGCCTCGTCGGCAACTTGAGAATACCGATCGCAGATCGGCCATTGCCTTGGTTCGGGCGAATACGCCAGTCCGAAGGCTGGTGTCTCGACACACACGCGAGCTGCTGCGGAAATATTACAAATCTGGAAAAATCACTACTCCTATCGCTGATCGCCAAGTAAGAGATGAGTTCATTCGCATGACGCCCGAGGAGCGTGCTCTCTACGAGCAGGTGGAGGACTACATCTCGAATACGTACGACCGAGCATCGGAAAAAGAACGTACGGCGGTCGGATTCGTGATGACGATTTATCGCCGACGGCTTGCGAGCAGCTTTTGGGCATTAGAGGAAACACTGAACGGTCATTTGGAGGCCATCAAGAAGGGGGACGATGAAAGGATTGGAAGGGCCCTCGATGATGATGTGTTCGACAGCGAAGTTGATGACGAACTGCTCGATACTGATGAAGCTGCGGCCTTAGAACATGAAGCTCTGACTTTCGAGGAGCGTAGTGCAGTGGAGGATTTAATTCGGCGGATTCAGGCGTTACCACCAGACTCGAAGTTGGAGAAGCTTCGGATTGTCCTAGAAGACCTGAGAAAAGATGGGTATGACCGGGCCATGGTGTTCACGCAGTACACAGACACAATGGACTTCCTGCGCGACCAACTCAGCCGAGATTCGACCCTCCGTCTGATGTGTTACTCGGGTCGCGGAGGTGAGATCAGGAGTGCGGACGGGACCTGGCGGGTGATATCGCGTGATGATGCTAAGCGTCGGTTTCGGGAGGGGCAAGCAGATGTCTTGCTGTGCACGGATGCCGCCGCTGAAGGGCTTAATTTTCAGTTTTGCGGAGCACTCGTCAACTATGACATGCCCTGGAATCCGATGCGCGTGGAGCAGCGCATCGGTCGCATTGACAGGCTCGGCCAAGAGAACCCAATCATCCGAATCGTCAACCTCCATTACGATGACACTGTTGAAACTGATGTTTACAGAGCGTTGCGTAGTCGGATAGGACTGTTCGAGAGCGTAGTTGGAAAGCTACAACCCATCCTTTCGCAGCTACCACAGCGGATTTCAGCAACGGTGCTTACAAATATGGGCCGAGATCGGATCGTAAGTGACATAGAGAATGCTCTGGGCGAAGCTGGATCCGGCTTGGACCTTGACGCAGCAACGGATGCTGTACTTGAGTTAGGCGCGCGCCCGCTCCCGCTGTATGCCTTCGAGGATTTGGACCGTATAGTCACTTCGGAGTCGGCTCGGCCTGCAGGCATCCACGTCAACGGGATGGCGCAGCGCGAATATTCTTATTTGGGGCCTGGGATGAGCCAGCCGGTGCGGATCACGACAGATCCTGACTATTATGAGGAACACACTGAGAGTGTCGAGCTATGGTCACCCGGGAGTCCCGCATTTCCTGCGCCCGAGATCGTTGCCGACGCACAGGATCTTTCGCCGGATTGTTCCGTTGCTAAGCTGTTGGACTCAGGAGCAGGTGTATTCGCGTTGCCGACAAGATCCTGAGAAGCACATATTCGGCGCACCGTAGGCTTCAAAAGCATAGGTGTAGCAGGTGATTCCGGCAGCAGACGACTGATGGGCCGTAAGTCGAGAGCCAGCCCCTGATTTTCAGCTTCAGAGGGCGGGTGTCGTCGTCAATCGAGCGAAATGACCGGCATCCAAGTTACCCGGCAGTAAACAACGGCATTGGACGGCAGGTTGCAAC
>Ga0335085_10008536_pt1 | contig 15620 bp, 16 predicted proteins | sample Lox_Sample_45_FD_206712 | JGI IMG/M metagenome (GOLD analysis project Ga0335085, IMG submission 206712) | Soil microbial communities from Loxahatchee National Wildlife Refuge, Florida, United States - Lox_Sample_4.5 | ecosystem: Environmental > Terrestrial > Soil > Wetlands | place: USA...
CCCCAGGGCGAAGTCTGGTTCACGGCGACGGCTGTCGGGAGCAACCGAGCGCTCTACTCGACGACGCGATCCGGAAAGGTTCGCCTGCGCGTGCGCATTCCGGGCTCGCTCACGCTCCAGGATGTCTCGCGCGACGGGCGCGTGCTGGTCACGCGAGACACGCTTCGACTCGAGGTCGTCGGCCTGGCGCCCGGAGAGTCAAAGGAGCGGGATCTGACCTGGCTCGACTGGTCCCTGCCCGCGGCCCTTTCGCCGGACGGCAAGACGCTGCTCTTCTCCGAGGCGGGCGAGGGAGGCGGCGCCGGCTACTCGGTTTACATCCGAAAGACGGACGCCTCGCCCGCGGTGCGCCTCGGGGAGGGCAACGCGCAGGACCTCTCGCCCGACGGGGAATGGGTGCTCGCGATCGTTCATTCCGCGTCCGATCCGCAGCTCGTCGCTTACCCCACGGGCGCCGGGGAGCCGAAGATCTTCTCCAAGGAAAATCTCTCCGTCTATGGCGCCTCGTTTCTGCCGAGCGGCAAGACGCTCGTGCTGACGGCGAGCGAGCCGGGGCACGGGCCGCGGCTTTACCTGCGCGACTTCGAGGGCGGCAAGCCGCGCGCCCTGACCCCGGAAGGGTACACCGGAGATGGGATCGTGGCGCCCGACGGCAAGTGGGTCGTCGTGACGGGACCCGACCGAAAGCGCTATCTCTACCCGATCGCGGGCGGGGAGCCGGCCACGATTGCGGGTCTCGACAGAGATGAAGGCGTTGTCCAGAAAGGCGTCGACGACCGCTTTCTCTATGTCCGCCGCCGGGGAGAAGTTCCCGCGAAGGTCTATCGCCTCGACCTCGCGACCGGACAGAAGCAATTGTGGAGAACGCTGATACCCGCCGACGCGGCAGGCGTCTCCGGGATCAGCCCCGGTCCCACACCGAGCGGTGACTCGTATGTCTACAGCTACAACCGGACGCTCTCGGATCTCTATTTGATCGAAGGCGTCCGGTGACGCTCTTGGCGGGAAGCGACTGAAGCAGCGTGCCATGGCGAGCCCGGTTCCCAAGACGGTGATGGTCGTCGGAGCGGAGCTCGCGATCGTCTGGGAGGACGGCCGCGAGGACTACATTCCCTTGGAGAGGCTGCGCCGCGGCTGTCCTTGTGCAATGTGCCGGGGCGAGCGGGACATTCTCGGCAACGTCTACCGAGGTCCGCAGCGGCCGCTGACGGAGCGCTCCTTCCAGGCGGTCGCCCACCGGCGCGTCGGCGCCTATGCGCTCCAGATCGACTGGGCCGACGGCCACAACGACGGGATCTACTCCTGGGACACGTTGCGGGAGCTCGCCACGTCGCCGTAGCTTGCGAGGGGATCTGGCGGCCTCGGGCGCGGTGGCTGATCGAGCGAGCGTTGGCCCTTGGCCGCCACCGGCCGTCGGCTCGCCCGGATGCGGCCTCGACCGCCGGCCTGATCCCCTCGCTGCCCTCCGGCTCCCGCGGCGTGCGCCTTCTCCCTCGCGTCCGCTCGGGAGTCTTCGCACGCCGCGAGCGGAAAGACAGTAGGTCGGCAGAAACGCCTTTTTGGGCCGGCAGAAACAATCGCTCGCGACGCGACCAAGCTTCGCGAAGTTCACCGAGCGAAACGACTCGCGTCGCGGGAGCTGGAGCCTAGCGAGGGAGCCAGGCGAGCGGTCGAGGCCCTCTGGCCGAGCCGCGAGCCGGTGACGGCCGCCGTCGCTAGGGCAGACAACCGCCCGATCGAGTCCGCGCCGGCCGTCAGGTTCCCGAGCAAGCGAAAGCGACGGTACTTGGCGGAGAGGGGGGGATTCGAACCCCCGGTACGTTTTGCGTACACACGCTTTCCAAGCGTGCTCCTTAAGCCACTCGGACACCTCTCCGAGGCGGCGAATGGTACAACAGGGGTGCTTCGGAGTTCTCTCCCTCTGTGGGGACGCGGCCGCGGTGGGGCGATCGGGAAAGATGGCGGCCGCTCCGCTCCGCCGGCGCAGGCGCACCGGGCGACTCTCACGCGTGGCGCGCGCCGGTGGAGAGGCCCCGCTTGCGGGAGAGAACTCCTCGCACAGGGCCGGCCGCTGCGCGGCCGGTACGAGAGCAGGCGGCCAAAGAAATGCTCCGGACACGGCTCCGAGTAGAATCCCGAATCGACGTGAGTGGAAGAGGCGTAGATAGAGTGGATGGCGTCAGCGCTCCCTCCGACCTGGATCTCGTCCGCCGGATCAAGGCCGGGGACGAGCGGGCGCTCGAGCAGATGATCGAGCGGTACCACGCGCGGGTCTACTCCCTCTCCTACGGCGTGTTGCGCAACGCCGAGGACGCGGAGGAGTCGACTCAGGACACGTTCTTGACGCTCTATCGGAAGATCGGGACTTTCGACGAGTCGAAAAAATTCTTTTCCTGGTTCTACCGCGTGGCGCTCAACCAGGCCTACAGCCGGGCGCGGCGCCGCAAGCCCGCGGCCCGGATCTCCATTCAGGAGCATCTGCCCCGCTTCCACAACGACGGGCACCTGGCGGGGCCCGATTGGGCCGACGCGAGTGTCGCGATCGAGAGCGAGGCCTCCGCAAGGGAGCTCGCCCGGCGGGCCGAGGAATTCATCGGCGAATTGCCGCGTACGTACCGGGACGTCATCTGGATGGCGGATGTCGAAGAGATGCCGGCGGCTCAGGTCGCCGAGGTGCTCGGGATCTCGATCCCGGCCCTGAAGTCGCGGCTGCACCGCGCGCGGCTGCACGTGCGTCAGCGCTTGGCGGAGATTTCGCGGCCGGCGCGCCGCGCGGTGCCTCGGGAGGCCGCGGGATGACGAAGGGCAAGAAGACCCGCAGCCCCTCGGCGCATTGCCATACGGACGAGATCACTTGCGAGCGCCTCGTGATGGAGGCCCTCTACGACTTCGAGGAGGGGACGATGCCCGAGACGGAGCGGGCCCTGCTCGAGCGGCACCTCGGCTTGTGCCCTCCCTGCGTTCGCTTCTTGGACTCCTACCGCGCCACCGGAAAGACGCTGCGTGCCTTGAAGCCGCGCGACATCCCGCCCTCCCTCGCCCAGACGGTCTTCCAGTTCGTCAAGGAACGCTGCGGCAAGAAGCGATGAGCGCGGGCCCGGCGTGGGGGGCGCGCGTGGCGGCGGGTTTCGTGTGGCTTGCCCTCTTCTCCATCCTCTTCACGGCCGGTGACGCGTTCGGTCTCTGGCCGGAGTTGCCGCCGGGAGCATTGAAGGATCTCGACCTCGCGGTGGGCGCCGCTGGCCTGGCAATCCTCGGAGTGTGGCTGCTCCGCCGCCGATCCTCCCCCTGATACAATCGCGGCTCCGGCGGCCGAGGATGGGTTCGGGCCCTGTGCGACGGAAGCCTCCGAACCTCGTCAGGTCCGGAAGGAAGCAGCGATCAGGAGGCGTCCCCGTGCGCCGCAGGTCAACCTGAACTCATCTTCGGCCGCCGGGTGTTCTCTCGGGGACCGGCGGCTGACATCGGAGCGGCTCAATCATGAATAATCCAGGCTGAAGGCCATGCACGTTTCCCTCCCGCGCAAATGGCGTCCGCGCCGATTCCAGGACCTGGTGGGGCAGGAGGCGGTGGCCCGCACGCTGACCAACGCGATTTCGGAGAATCGGGTCGCCCCGGCGTACTTGCTGACGGGGCCGCGCGGCGTGGGGAAGACCTCGACCGCGCGTCTGCTCGCCCGGGCCTTGAACTGCGAGAAGGGGCCGACCCCCGACCCCTGCGGAGAATGCGCTTCGTGCAAGGAAATCCTGGCGCGCGGCGACTCGCTCGACGTGCATGAGATCGACGGCGCCTCCAACCGGAAGATCGAAAATGCCCGCGAGCTGATCGAGACGGTGCGCTACGCCCCGCAGCGCGACCGCTACCGGATCGCCATCATCGATGAAGTCCACATGCTGACGACCGAGGCGTTCAACGCCCTCTTGAAGACGCTCGAAGAGCCCCCGCCGCACGCCCGATTCATTCTCGCCTCGACGGAACTGCACCGCATCCCTCCGACGATCGTGTCGCGCTGTCAGCGGTTCAGCTTCAAGGCGCTCTCGGCGGCCGAGATCTCCGGGCAGCTCGAGAAGGTGGCGCGCGAGGAAGGGATCCGGGTGACACCGGAGGCCTTGAGAATCCTCTCGACGGCGGCGGAGGGCAGCCTGCGGGACGGCCTGTCGATGCTCGACCAGGCGGCAACGCTCTCGGCCGGTGTGGTGGACGAATCGCGCTGCGCCGAGATCCTCGCTCTGGTGGACCGGGAGCTGCTGGCGGCGCTCTACTCGGCCATCGCCTCGGGGGACCGGGGCGCGGCGGTCTCGGCCCTGGCCAAACTCGCGGAAAAGGGCAGCGATCCGCGGCACGTCTTGAAGGAGCTGGTTTCACTGTTGCGCACGTTGCTGCTCGCGTCGGCGGGGTCCGATTCCGAGCTGGCTCCTTCGGAGCGGGCGCGTCTTTCGGCGCTGGCGCGCGCGATGCCGTACGAAAACCTCTTGCGCGCGCTGTCCCTGGCGATCGAGGCGGAAGCCCTGGCTCGACGCGCCGACGACGCGGCTCTGGTTCTGCAGCTGACCGCTCTGCGGTTGGCGGAGCTGCCGCGGCTCAAGCGGGTCGAAGAGCTGCTCTCGGGAGGAGGGCCGGCGGCCTCCGGGGCGACGGTGCCCACGCGGCCCACGCCCGTTCCGGCGGAGGGCGCCCGGATCCTGTCTCTGGTCTCCGTGGAGCCGGAGCCGGCGGCGCCACCTCGTGCCGTCGTGGAGACCGAGCGGGCTCTCGGGCGCTTCCACGACCTCCTCGACTCGAGGCGGCGCGTGACGGCGGCGCAGGTCAGCCTCGCGGAGTCGGTTTCGCTCGACGGCGAGGACCTGGTACTGCGGTTTGGCATCGACAAGGCGGCGGCCAAGGAGGCCCTCGAGGAGCCGGCCGCGCGCAAGCTTCTCTCCGAGGTGGCGCGCGAAGCGTTCGGACGCCCCGTGCGCCTCGTGCTCAAGACCGGGCCCCCGGGAGACGGCGACCTCGGGAAGGCGGCTCGCGAAGTTCCGCAGGCGACGATCTCGCGGGAGAGGGCCTCCTCGCGGGCCGAGACGGATCCGGTGGTGCGCTCCGCCCTGGAGCTCTTCCACGGGGAGCTGACCGACGTGAAAGAGGAGGAGTAGGGAACAGGAGCGAGGGGCTAGGGGCGAGGGGTTGGGGACCGGAGCCTGCCCCACCCTCACACCTAACACCTCACACCTCGCCCCTGCGCGTCATGAACATCCAGAAGATGATGGCCCAGGCTCAGGCCATGCAGGCCAAGGTTGCCGCCGAGCTCGAGACGATGCGGGTCGAGGCCTCTTCCGGCGGCGAAATGGTCAAGGTCGTGATGTCCGGGCACAAGGAGATCGTCTCCGTCGAGATCGATCCGGCGGTGGTGGATCCGCAGGACATCGAGACCCTTCAGGATCTGATCCTGGCCGCCTGCCGCGAGGCTTCCCGGCGCGTGGATGAAGCGGTGCAGAAGAAGACCAGCACCCTGCTCGGCGGGATGATGCCGGGGCTGCGCTAGGTTCGTGCGCCCTCCCTCCGCCCTCCCCCAGACCTGATGGCGTTCACGCCAAAATCCTTCGACCGCCTGGCAGCGGAGCTGCAGCGGCTTCCGGGCATCGGCGTCAAGAGCGCGGCGCGTTTGGCCTATCACTTGCTCCGCTCGCCCCGGGAGGAGGCCGATCGGCTCTCGCGCGCCATCGCCGAGGCGCGGGAGGCGGTGCGTCGCTGCTCGGTCTGCAACACCCTGACCGAGGCCGATCCGTGCGACGTCTGCTCCGATCCGGAGCGGGACGCGTCGGTGCTCTGCGTCGTCGAAGACCCCGGAAACGTGGCGGTCATCGAGAAGACGCGCGAGTACCGCGGTCGATACCACGTGCTGTGGGGCGCGCTCTCGCCGCTGAAGGGGATCGGACCGGAAGAGATCGACGCGGACGGACTCGTCCGGCGCGTGACGCCGGAGGTTCGCGAGGTCATCCTGGCGACCAATCCCAACGTCGAGGGGGAGGCGACGGCCCTCTATCTCGCCAAGAGGCTGAAGACGAGCGGCGTCCGAGTGACGCGCATCGCCTTCGGCCTGCCGGTCGGGGGCGACATCGAATACGCCGACGAAGTGACCATGGCGCGATCGCTCGAGAACCGCCGGGAGCTCTAGCGCAACCGCGTTCCCCCGGCGAGCAGGCTCGCGTCCTCGATCGGGGCGGCCTCGCGTCGGGCACAGAGAGCCGAAAGCCGATTTTGAATGACTCTGCTACAATAAGTCCTCACAGGAGAACCATTTAATTCATGACCGCGCCCGACCTCGTCCTGTATGACGAGGAATTTCAACGCATCCGCGACTCCCTGCAGCGCCTGCGGCACGACGCCAACGCCAACGTCGTCTTTCTGGTGGACAAGAACGGCCAGCAGATCGCCGCGGTGGGGGACCTCCAGAGCCTCGACACCACCTCTCTCGCCTCCCTGACCGCCGGCAACGTGGCCGCGACCGACGGGCTCGCGCGCCTGATCGGTGAGAAGGAGTTCTCGATCCTCTTCCACGAGGGCGAGAAGGACAACATTCACATTTCCATCGTGGCGCAGCGGGTCATCCTCGTGGTCATCTTCGACGAACGCTCCTCCCTCGGCCTCGTGCGGTTGCGGGTCCGGCGGGCCACCACGGAGCTCGACAAGATCTTCGAGGACATCGCGGCCAAGGTCGAAAAGGAAAAGGAGTCACTTCAGGCCGAATTCGAGTCCCCGTTCGCCGAGATCACCGACGAGGACATCGACCGCCTTTTTTCGGAGTGATTCGTTCCGGCGTTTCGCCGATTTCGTAACCGACTCATGACGTTCATCAATTACGCGGCGCGGGAGATCAACTGCAAGATCGTGTACTACGGTCCCGGACTGTGCGGGAAAACGACGAATCTGCAGTATGTCTACGACCGCACGAATCCGGCGGCCAAGGGCAAGCTGATTTCGCTCGCAACGGAGACGGATCGCACCCTCTTCTTCGACTTTCTGCCGCTCGACCTGGGCACCGTGCGGGGCTTCAAGACCCGGTTCCACCTCTACACGGTTCCGGGGCAGGTCTTCTACGACGCCTCGCGCAAGCTGATCTTAAAGGGCGTCGACGGAGTCGTCTTCGTGGCCGATTCCCAGGAAGCGCGCATGGAGGCGAACGTCGAGTCCATCCGGAATCTCGACAAGAACCTGAAGGAGCAGGGTTACGACATCGCGACGATCCCGTACGTCCTGCAGTTCAACAAGCGCGACCTGCCGACGGCCGTGGCGACCGACGAGATGTACCGGCAGCTGAACATCAAGGGGGAGCCGACCTTCGAGGCGACCGCGACGACGGGTGTGGGGGTCTTCGACACCTTGAAGGCCGTGGCACGACAGGTCTTGATGGAGCTGAAGAAGCGCTGACAAAGAAGGGGTGAGGTTCGAGGGACGAGGGGCGAGGGGCCTGGGGCGCTGCCTCAGAAGGGGCGAGGTGTTAGGGAACGGGGCGCTCCCTCAGACCTCAGACCTCACACCTCAGACCTCACACCTGACCCTCCCTCAGAAGGGGCAAGGGGCGAGGTGTTAGGGAACGGGGCCCTCGAGCTTCCCTCGTCCCTCACACCTCGCACCTCACCCCTCGCTCTCGACCCGGGCCGCTTCGAAACACGGGCGCTCGTCCGTGCAGTCCTCCGGCTGCGCCGGGGCGTTGTCGGGTCCCTCCGGTCGCATCGTCTTGCCGCACCAGTAGGGGGCCGATATCCCGACTCGGGGAAGCGCCCGAAGGAAACGGCAGAGAGCGGGATCCTCCTCGCGCGGCCGCTCTCCCGCGGGCCGCGTGAATCGCCGCATGGGTTCCAGGGGGTCTTTCGGTTCGTCCCTCGAGCCCGGCCGCCCCATCACTAGGTCAGGGCATCTCGCAGCGAGCGCTCCAGGGCGACACGGGCGAGCTGCACCTTGTAGGCGTTCTGCGAGAGCGGCCTCGCGGCCGAGACCGCCGCCTCGGAGGCCTTCCGGTAGAGCTCCGGCGACGGCCTCGCCCCGGCGAGGACCGCCTCGGCCTCCTTGGAGCGCCACGGAACCTGGGCGACGTGCCCGAGCACGACGCGGGGGTCGGAGATCGTGCCCCCCGACAGCCGGAGCACCACGCAGACCTCGACCAGCGGCCAGTCGAAGCTTTCCTTCTCCTTGAGCTTTCGGTAGGCGGACCGCGTCTCCGATGACGGGGCGCGTAAGGAGACGGACTCGATGATCTCGCCCGGGCCGAGCCGGTTCTCCCGCGTCGGGTCCGGGTCGGGCCCGACGAAGAAGTCCTCGATCGCGATGTCTCGCCGCCCCTTGCGCGAAACGGTGTGGAGAGTCGCTCCGTAGGCGAGCAGCGCCGCTCCCGTGGCCGACGGGTGCACGCACACGCAGATCTGTTCGGTGTCGAAGATCGCGTGGAAGCGATTTTCTCCCTCGAGCGCGAAACAGTCGCTTCCCCCCTTTTTCCGGCAATCGAATTCCGCCAGCCGGTAGTACCAGCAGCGCGGCCGCTGGCAGAGGTTTCCTCCGAGTGTCGCCATGTGGCGGATCTGAGGTGTGGCCGCCTCTCCGGCGGCCGCGGCGAGCGCCGGATAGTGCCGCCGCAGTCCCTCGTTCGAGGCGAGCGCGCCGAGGGTCGCCAGCGCCCCCAGGTGCGCCGGAGGGCCGGCCTCGATGCGGTCGAGCCCGGAAATACGCGCAATCGAGACCACGCGCTCGGGCGCGTCCAGGCCTTCCTTCATCCGATCCACGAGGTCGACGCCACCCGCCTTGACGGCCGTCTTCGGGCGCGCCGCTTCGCGGGCCGCCTCGGGAAGCGAGCGGGCGGAGATCAGCGTGAAGGAGTTCATGCGCCGCCTCCTCGAGCCCGATCGACCGCCTCGAGCACGGCCTCCGGCGTGATCGGAAGCCTCGTGATCCGGGCGCCGATCGCATGCGAAACGGCGTTGGCGATCGCCGCGGCGGTCGGCACCGTCGCGGGTTCCCCGATGCCGACCGAATGGGTGTTGTTGACGCCGTCGTAAACGGGCAACACGATTGTTTCGATGTCCGGCGCGTCCCGGGCGCCCAGGATCTTGTACTGCTCCACGTTCGGGTTGACCATCCGACCGGTCTGGCGGTCGAGAACGCGGTCCTCGTAGAGCGCGTAGGAGATTCCCTGCAGGATTCCCCCCTGGATCTGGCTCTCCGTCGTGAGAGCGTTGATGACGAGCCCGCAATCGTGGACGGCCACGACCCGCTTCACGCGCACCTGACCCGTCTCCGTGTCGACCTCCACCTCGGCAAACTGAGCGCCTGCCGTGAAGCGCTTCCAGCCCTCCGGATGATTCTCGGCGCGTTCGGCCACGGCGGAGACGCCGGAGGAGGGCAGCAGCGCACAGGCCTCCGCCCATCCGAGCCGTTGGCCGGCGTTTCCCTTGCGCGAGAAGACGCCCTCGGCCCAGAGGACTTCCTCGGGCGCCGTGTTCCATTCCTTCGCCACGCGTTCCAAGAGCTTCTGCCGCGCCTGATACGCGGCCGCGCGCACCGTCGGCGCGCTCGAGGGAGTCGTCGTCGAGCCGCCCGAGGCCGGCCCGGGCGGGAGCCCCGTGTCGCCGATCCGGACGGCCACGCGGCTGAGCGGCAAGCCCAGCTCTTCGGCCGCCACGATCGCGACCATCGTTCGCGACCCGGTGCCGAGATCCTGCAGCCCGTGGTCCACCTCCGCCGAGCCGTCGCGGTGGATCGTCACCTCGGCCTTGGGTCCGGGGCGGCCGGTGTTGTACCAGAGGGCGGCGGCCATGCCGATTCCGCGCCGGACTGACGGATCGGCCGTCTGCCGCCGCGCGTCGCGCGCGGCCCAGCCGATCCGCTCCGCGCCGATGCGAAACTCCTCGCGCCGCACCTCCGAAGGATCGTTCTGGATGCGGAACGCGAGCGGATCCATGCCGAGGCGACGGGCGAGCTCGTCCATCGTGGCTTCGAGGGCGAAGGCGCCTTGCGGGTGGCCGGGAGCGCGCATGGCCGTCGATGGGCCGGCGTTGGTGAAGACGTCGTACTCCTCGGTCTTCACGTTGTCGCAGGCATAGATGTTCTTCACGGGCGCGGAGGTGCCGGTATTTCCGTTGATACCGCCGTTGCCGTGCACGACTAGCTGCAGCGCGGTCAGCTTGCCGTCACGGGTTGCGCCGGCCTTGACCCATTGGATCGCCGCGGGACGGTTGCCGGTCGCCAGCTGCTCCTCCTTCCGATCCAGGAAGAGCTTGACGGGCTTCTTCGCCTGGCGCGCGAGGCGCGCGGCGGCAATTCCCTCGGTCCGGGCCCCGAACTTCGCGCCGAATCCGCCTCCCATGTAGTCGCAGTAGACCCGGACCTTGGAAACGGGCACCGCGAGCTCCCGGGCGAGCTCGTCCCGCACGGTGAAGATCCCCTGCGTCGAGGCCCAGACGGTCAACTGATCGCCTTCCCAGTTCGCGACCAGGCCGTGGGTCTCCAGGGCGGTGTGAGTCTGGACCTGCGTGCGGTAGGTCCCCTCGACCACGGCGTGCGCCTCTCCGAAGCCCTTCTCGACGTTCCCCTTCTCGGAGGCGCGCGGCCCCTGGACGTTGCCCTGGATGGGCAGCGGCTTGGCGGCGCCCGGCATGTCGCCGGCGGAGGTCTTCGTTTCCGGGCCCTTCTCGAACACGAGGGGCGCGCCGGGCTTGACGGCCGCTTGCGCGTCGACGACGAAGGGGCGGGGCTCGTAGGTCACTCGAATGGCCTTTGCGGCATCCTCCGCGCGCTCGGGGCTGTCGGCGGCAACGGCGGCGATTTCCTGGCCGGCGAAGCGCACGGCGCTGCCCGGCTCGGCGATGACCAGAACGGCCTCGACGCCGGGCATCTTTTGGGCGGCCGAGAGGTCCACGGCGCGGACGGTCGCGGCGGCCATCGGCGAGCGGAGGATACGGCCGTAGAGCATGCCGGGCAGGCGCACGTCGATCGCGAAGCGGGCTTCGCCGGTGGTCTTGGCGGGGCCGTCGAGGCGCGGAACGCGGGTTCCCAGAATTCGGAACTTCTGAGCCGGATCGAAGGGCGGGGGGTCTCCCGTGGAGAGCTCCATTTTCTTGGTTTCGAGCCTTCCGTTGAAACCGAGTCGGATCTCTTGCTGGCTCATGTCAGACCCTCCTCGGACGCGGGAAGCTCCCCGAGGGCTCGATCGACGCGTTCGTCGGCTGTGAGAACGAGCGCTGGTCCGAGGCGCGAGGCGATCCGTTCGGGAGCCTCTCCTTCGCCGCGCGCCTTCACGATGCCAGCCGCCCGCTCGACGGCCTCCAGGACATGCGGATAGGCGCCGCAGCGGCAGAGATTGCCGGCGATCGCCTCCCGGATCTCCTCGCGCGAGGGACGCGCCTTGCGCTGGAGCAGCCACTGGCACGATAGAACCATTCCCGAGGTGCAGAAGCCGCATTGCAAGGCGTCGGCCGCGACGAAGGCCTCCTGAATGGGGGAGAGCTGCCCCTGCCGCGCGAGCCCCTCGATCGTCCGGATCTTCCGGCCTCGGGCCTCATGGGCGAGCATGAGACACGAGCAGACGGTCTCCCCGTCGACCAGCACGGTGCAGGCGCCGCACGCGCCGCGGCCGCAGACGACTTTCGTGCCCGTCAATCCCAGCCGCTCGCGCAGCGCCTCGGCGAGCACGACTCGGGGCTCGACGGTCAAGTGGTAGGTCTCGTCGTTGATCTCGAGCTCGAGCGGAACGGGTCCGGGACCGATCGATGTCGACGAGGTGGCCGGGCTCTTGGGTCCGACCCCCGCGGCGACAGCCCCCACGAGAGTTCCGCGGACTAGATCCCGGCGCGTCAGGCCGGGCTTCGGTTCGTCGGTCATACGAACCTCCCCTCTGGCAAGCCCGATCATAGTCCCGATCGCCGGCGAGGGTGCGATTCGGGCGTCCCGACGGGCCGACGAGGGGCCCGGGTGTGTCGGCGTTACTTCTTCTTCTCGTCCAGGCGCACGGTGGCGGAGGGCGGGGTGCCGGCCGCGGCGAGCAGGATGCGCAGGGACCGGCGCGTCGCTTCCAGCCGCTCGATGACCACCCTTCGTGCCTCGCGGCGGAAGCGGGGCAGCGGTGTGCCGGACTTCAGCCGCCGCACCTCTTCGGCGATCGAGCGATCGTATTGCAGGATCACCCGGCGCCGCTCCTCCAGGGAGAGGACGTCCAGAAACGCCATGCGCGCGAGTCCCTCGTCCTTGGAACGAGGCGGGGGGGGCGGCTGGGCTACCCAGCGGCGCAGCTCGCGGCGGCCCGCCGCGGTGATCCGGTAGAGGTTTCGGCGGGGCCCGCGCTGCGGCCCGAGAACCCGGAACCGAACGAGGCCGGCCCGCCGGAGGCGGGCCAGGGTCGGGTAGATCTGCGAGATCTCGGCTCGCCACAAGGGAGCGAGCTCGATCTCCAGAGCGCGCGCGAGATCGTAGCCGGTGCTCGATTTCTCCGAGAGGAGGCCGAGGAGGACGTCGGGGAGCGCCATGCCCCAAACTATATCAATTCAGATATAGTAGGTCCATCCAGCCGAGTTTCGCGGGACCGCGCGGGAGGAGAAGCGGAGAAAAAATAGGGGGCCCGAAGGCCCCCGAAGATCCGTGGAGAAGCGCGTAAAGTACTGATTTACTTCTTTTTCTTGGTCGCCTTCTTTGCCTTCTTGGCGGCCTTTTTCTTCGTGGCCATCGTGTCACCTCCCTCCCGACAGCTGATTGACAGCCTCCGGGCGAGATGCTAATTTTGCCGCCCCCTGGAAGGAGCGTATCGCCGTTCGTCTGTCGCTGCCGAAAATTCGATTGGTCATACGTTCCGGTCATCGCCGGGTGGGTCGCACAACCCATCCGGCGATTTCATTTTAGGGTCTTCCATTCGAGATACAAGAAAAATCTTGCAATTCCAATTTTCTTGATTCTCGCGTTACGCGAGACGGATGTCAAGCGCGAACGGAGCGCGAGGCGGAATCCGGCGCGGCGGAGGTGTTCCGGAATACGCGCGGCGCTCGCGCCGCGGGGCCCGAGGGCGTGCGAATAGAATGCCGCGCATGACGGTCGCCGCCGACGTGATCACCGTCGCGCACAGCCCCGACTCCGACGATGCCTTCATGTTCTTTGCCCTCGCGGAAGGGCTCGTCGACACGGAGGGTCTCTCCTTCGTTCACGAACTCTCCGACATCGAGAGCCTCAATCGGCGCGCCGCAAAGGGCGAGCTCGCCGTCTCCGCCGTCTCCTTCCATGCCTACGCCTTTCTCTCCGAACGGTACTTGCTTCTTCCGCATGGCGCATCCTTCGGCGACGGGTACGGACCGGTGCTGGTGGCGAAGGACCCGATCCCGCGCGAGGCGATCGAGCGCGGCGAGGTCGTCGTGGCTTCCCCGGGCGCGCGCACGACGGCGCATCTGGCGCTCTCGCTATGGGCTCCGGGCGTGCGCACGCAAGTCTGCCGCTTCGACGAGATCTCAGACGGGGTGCGGGAGGGTCGGCTTGCGGCCGGAGTGCTGATTCACGAGGGCCAGCTCACCTACGCCCGCGAGGCCCTGACCGCCATCGTCGATTTGGGCCGCTGGTGGAAGGAGGAAACGGGGCTACCCCTGCCGCTCGGGGGCAACGTCGTCCGACGCGATCTGGGTGCCGAGCGCATCGGCCGAATCTCGCGAGCCCTCTCGCGGTCGATCGAGTACGGACTGACCCACCGGGAAGAAGCGCTGAACCATGCCCTGCGCTACGCGCGGGGACTCGATCGGGCAGAGGCGGACCGGTTTGTCCAGATGTACGTGAACCGCTGGACACGGGGATATGGGCCGGAAGGGCGGCGGGCCGTGCAATGCCTCCTGGATCGCGCGCATGCGGCCGGCTTGGTGCCGGCCGTCGACGCCGAATACGCGCCGTGAGCGCCCGCGGAGAAGCCCGGAGGCGATCCCTCGAGGTGTGGACGGGAGTCGGCCCGACTGCCGTGCCGGCTTGCCGTCGCTGCCGCGGACGATGAAGACGGGCCGCCTGGAGACCCCCGTCCTCGTCCTGCACCTCTCGGCGCTGGCGCTGACCCTCGGCCCACCCATCTTCTTCGGCGCCGTCGTGGCCCCGGCGTCCTTTCGTCTGCTGCCCACGCGCGATCTCGCCGCCTCGCTCCAGGGCCCGGTCTTGACCCGCCTCTGCTGGATGATGCAGGGCGGGTTCGCCCTGCTGCTCCTGACCTCGTGGCTGCTTTGCCGATGGCGCCGGGGGCCGCGCGCTCTGACGGCCCTGCTGACCCGGGCGCCGATTCTCGGGATCATCGGCGCGGTGGTGATCGAGAAGTTGCTGATTCCGCCGATCGACAAGATCCGAGCCGAGGCTCCCGGCCTGATCGACAATCTCCCGGCCGCGGACCCGGGGCGAATACTCCTCGCGAGATACCACCGCCTGGCCACGACGATCTTCGCCGTCGAGATCGCGGCGGCGGCCCTGGTTCTGTTTGCGACGGCGCGTCTCTTGCGGCCGGAGGGCGCGGGCGGCCCGCCGGCCTCCGCGCGTCCGCCCGGGCCGAAGCTGCTCGATCTCGGGGGCCTCTAGCGGGATCGGCCGCGGGCCCCCGCGGGAGCCGCTAGCCCTCGCGCTTGCGGAGGGCGAGAACGATCAGGAGGAGTCCGGTGCCCAGGACGGCGAACGGCCAGAGGGGTTCCAGGCGGGCGAGCCAGTCCTCGAGCGAGAACCGGCGCCACCCGATCTGGGCGAGGGCGATCCCGGCCAGGATGATCCCCGGCACGGCCGGCGGCGGCTGTCGCCGGTGCCCGACGGCGCGATCGATCGCGGCGACGAGCAGAAAACCGCTCCCGAGACCGAGGAGGATGCCTGCGGCCGGCGGCATCCAGTTCTCCAAGGGCCGGCGCAGAAGGAACGCGGAGCCGAGCCCCAGCAGGATGCCCGCGGGAAGCAAGGGCCCCCGGAAACCCGAGAAGGCGGACAGGGCGAAGAGAATCGCGCCCAAGAGAAACAGCACCGGACCGGGACCCTCGAAGCCCAGACTTCGGGCGAGCAGTGCGTAGACTCCGACGCCGACGAGCGTCACGCCGAGAGTCAGACCCCGGTGGTCGGTCATGGACGCCGTCCGATTCGCGAGAATCGCGCCCGGACTCGGGGCCTCACCGCGGGCCTGCCGATTCCGAGGGTTGGCCGGTTTCCTCGTCCCAGCGGTAGAAGCCCTCGCCCGACTTCCTGCCGGTCTTGCCTTCGGAAACGAGGCGGCGCAGGATCGCCGGCGGCGCAAAGCGCTCCGGGTCGATCCCGCGCGCGAGCGTCTCGGCGATCGCGAGGCGGACATCGAGGCCGACCAGATCGCTCGTCTTGAGCGGGCCCATCCGGTGCCCGTAACCGAGCTCCATGGCGCGATCGATGTCGGAGGCCGACGCGACTCCCTCCTCGACCATGCGCATCGCTTCGAGCCCGAGGGCCACGCCGAGCCGCGAGGTGGCGAAGCCGGGGGCGTCGGCGACGCGGATCGTCTGTTTGCCCAGAGACTCGGCGAAGGCGGCGGCGCGGTCCAGCGTCGCCTCGGAAGTGGCCGTTCCCCGCACGAGCTCCACCAGCGGCATCGTCGCGACCGGATTGAAGAAGTGCAAGCCGACCACGCGGGCGGGCTG
>Ga0335085_10008537_pt1 | contig 15620 bp, 13 predicted proteins | sample Lox_Sample_45_FD_206712 | JGI IMG/M metagenome (GOLD analysis project Ga0335085, IMG submission 206712) | Soil microbial communities from Loxahatchee National Wildlife Refuge, Florida, United States - Lox_Sample_4.5 | ecosystem: Environmental > Terrestrial > Soil > Wetlands | place: USA...
CGGTCGCGGCGAGCGGCAGCATCATCGCGGACACGGCGAGTACGCGGCGGCGCGAGAACGCCCGCGCGGCCGCCCGCCTGTCCGTCACTGCCCCGGCACCCTCTCCGACCGTCCGGCCACCTGCCGGGCCCCCGCCCACCCACGTCTGCCTCACCCTCAGGGCACCAGGATGCCATGGCGCGGCGACCGCGACGCCGACCGGCGCGACAGTGAAAAGCAGCCGATCTGGCCGGCTGCGGATAGGCTAGATCAGACAACGTAACAGCGCAGGTCATGGACGTGAAGGAGGACCGTCATGCGAGGTGGGTCCCATCACGTTCCGGCGCGTCCCGGGCGCGCGGCCGGACGTTCTTCCGCCCGAAAGCAGGGCAAGGCGCCCTCCGGGCGCGGCAACGCGGCCGCGGACGGCGTTTCCGGCACCGCCGCGCTGGCCGGGCGCGAGGCAGCGCCGGCCGCCGCACCCGACGCCGACAAGATCATCAGGGTCGCCGAGCCCGTCCTGCACGCCCTCGGGATGGACCTCGAGTCGGTCAAGGTGACGACGGCCGGGCGGCGCCGGCTGCTCCGGGTGGTGGTGGACAGCGACCGCGGGGTGAGCCTGGACGACGCCGCGCTGGCCAGCCGGGAACTTTCGGTCAAGCTCGATGCCTCGGACGTCATGGGTGACATGCCGTACACGCTGGAGGTCTCTTCGCCGGGGGTGGACCGCCCGCTCACCCAGCCGCGCCACTGGCAGCGGGCGGTGGGCCGCCTGGTCCGCGTCCCGCTGACGCCCGCCGGCGCCGGTCACGCTAAATCGGCCGCCGGGCACGGCAAGGCCGTCCCGGGCAAGCTGGGTGCGGGCCAGGGCAAGCCCGGTCACGGCAAGACCGGGACCGCGGCGGGCGGCGCCGTCGAGGGCCGGGTCGTGGCCGCCGACGCAGCGGAGGTCACCCTGGACATCGACGGAGAGCATTGCCGGTTCGGCTACGCGGCGCTCGGTGCCGGAGTCGTTCAGATCGAATTCGGCCGGCCGGGGGAGCCGGACACGGGGGAGTTGCCGGACAGGCGGGGGCCGGAATCACGGGGACCGGGAGCAGAGCCCGATGGACATTGACCTCAGCGCCCTCCGGATGCTGGAGAGCGAGAAAGAAATCTCGATGGACACGTCAGTGAAGGCCATCGAGGACGCCTTGCTCGTCGCCTACCACCGGACCGAGGGCGCCGCCCAGGCGGCCCGCGTTCAGGTGGACCGCAGGACCGGGCACGTGACGGTGTGGGCCACGGAGGCGGCCCCGGACGGATCCGCCGCCCGGGAGTACGACGACACGCCGGACGGATTCGGCCGGATCGCCGCCACCACGGCGCGGCAGGTGATCCTGCAGCGCCTTCGCGACGTCGAGGACGAGATGACCTTCGGCGAGTACGCGGGCCGGGAGGGCGACATCGTCGCCGGGGTCATCCAGCAGGGCAAGGACCCCCGTGCGGTCCTGGTCGACCTGGGCAAGGTCGAGGCCCTGCTGCCGCCCGCGGAACAGGTCCCTGGGGAGCAGTACCTGCACGGCGAGCGGATCCGGTGCTATGTGCTGCACGTGCGCAAGGGACACCGCGGGCCCTCCGTCACGCTGTCGCGCACCCACCGCAACCTGGTCAAGAAGCTGTTCGCGCTCGAGGTACCGGAGATCGCCAGCGGCGCCGTGGACATCGTCGCGATCGCGCGCGAGGCCGGTCACCGCACCAAGATCGCGGTCCGGTCCAACCAGCCCGGGGTCAACGCCAAGGGGGCCTGCATCGGCCCGATGGGCAGCCGGGTCCGGAACGTCATGGCCGAACTGCACGGCGAGAAGATTGACATCGTGGATTATTCCGACGATCCCGCTTGTTTTGTAGCTAACGCGTTGTCGCCCGCACGGGTGACGGCCGTGCACGTGATCGACCCCGATGCCCGCGTCGCGCAGGTAATCGTCCCCGACTACCAGCTCTCGCTCGCCATCGGCAAGGAAGGCCAGAATGCCCGGCTTGCCGCCCGTCTCACCGGCTGGCGCATCGACATCAGGTCCGACGCCCAGCCGGACGGATCCGGCGGTCCCGCCAGCCCCGGCGAGCACGCGGCGCCCGCCGCCCGCAGCAGCCGCGGGGTGCCCGGGGCTCGCGGTGCGGTCGGGGAGCACGGCGCGGTCGGGGAGCACGGCGCCGCGGACGCCCCGGCACGGTAGAATGGCGGGCGGAATGGCCGGGTCGGCCCCGTGCAGCGTGCCTCCGGTGCGTACGTGCGTGGGCTGCCGGGAACGTGCGGCCAAGTCCAGCTTGCTCCGCCTCGTGGCGGCCGGGGGCCTCCTGGTTCCCGACCCTGGGGCGCGCTTGCCTGGCCGTGGTGCGTATCTGCACCTCAGCCAGGGATGTTTGGAGCTTGCGCAGCGCCGGAGGGCGTTCCCGCGTGCCCTGCGCACGCCGGGGCCGCTCGGTGCCGCGCAGGTGAGTGAGTATCTCGGGAGCCAGCCCGCGGCTACGTCACGGGCAGCGGCTCGCGAGAAACCCAAGAATCGGTAAAGCCGGCACCCCTGGAGACCCGCCCTCGCTCGGCATAACATAAGGGCGGGTAGCCAGAGCCGCACTGGTTCTGGACGTTCCTCCCCCAGGGGACATGCACGTCCTCCGGTTCGACGTAGCCCGGCGAACCGGGCAAAATGAAAGGCAAGAACGGCAACCTGTCGGGAAAGCAGGTCGAGACAGCGATGAGCGCTCGATGAGCACAAGGCGATGAACACCACAGGCTGACGTCAGCCCGGAGCACGCTCTGCCCCGGACTGGCGCGATGGTCCGAGGTAACCAGGGCCCGGTAGTCCGGGCCGAGCAGAGGAGCGTAGTGGCGAAGGTCCGGGTTTACGAACTCGCGAAAGAGTTCGGTGTTGAGAGCAAGACCGTGATGGTCAAGCTCCAGGAAATGGGCGAGTTCGTACGTTCGGCGTCCTCGACGATCGAGGCGCCGGTCGTGCGCAGGCTCAAGGAAGCTTTTGGCCCCGACGGGGGCAAGCAGGGCGCCGGGCGCGGCGCGGGCGGCTCAGCCGCGCCGCGCGCGGGCCGGCCAGGCGCACCGTCGTCCGGGAATGGGCAGGTTAACCGGGGCGCGGGCCGCCCGGGTGCCCCGCAGCCGGCTGCGGCAGGCTCAGCGGGCCGGGCGGGCTCAGCGGGTCCGGCCGGCCCTGCGGCTACCGGCCCCGCGGCTACCGGCCCCGCGGCTACCGGCCCCGCCAGGCCGGCGGCGGGCACGCCGTCGCCCGGTGCTGCCGTCCCCGGTGCTGCCGTCCCCGGGGGCCGTACCGAATCCCCCCGTGCCGCGGCGGCCCCAGCGGCCCCAGCGGCCCCGGCCGCCGCGCCTGGGCGGGCCCCGGCGGCGCCGCGGCCCGTCCCGCAGGCACCAGGTTCTTCGCACCCCGGCGCGGGCGGACCCGTCGAGACCACGGCGCCCCGGGGGGGGGCCGGCGGCCACGGCGGCCCCGGTGCGCCGCGTCCGGCGGCACCCCGGCCTGTGCCGCAGGTTCCGCAGGTTCCCCAGGGCGCCCGCGGTGGCCAGTCCGGCCATTCCGGCTCGCAGGGCGGAACGCGGCCGGGCGGCAGCCCGCGCCCGGCACCGCCGGGCCGCGGCGCCGGGCGTCCCGGTCCCCGGCCGGGCAATAATCCGTTCAGCTCCACGCCGACCGGAATGGGCGCGACCCCGCCGGCTCCCGGCCGTCCCGCGCCCGCGGGCCAGCAGGGCCATGGTGCGGGCGGCGGCCAGCCCGGTCGGCCGGGCACCCCGCCCGGTGGTCCCCGGCCGGGTCCCGGGCGCGGCCAGGGCCGCCCCGGCGGTCCGGGCGGTCCCGGTGACGGCCCGCGTCCTGGCGGCCCGCGTCCGGGTGGTCCCCGGCCGAGCCCGATGAACATGCCGTCCCGGCCGGCCTCCGGCCCGGGCCGGAGCGGCCCGGCGGGCCGCAGTGCCCCCGCGGGCGGCCGTGGCGGTCCCGGTGCGGGCGCGGGCGCCCGTCCGGGCGGCGGGCGGCCCGGTGGTGCGGGACCGCGCGGCGGTGGCGCCGGTGGCGGAGGCGGCGGCGCTGGAGCCGGCGCGGGCGGCGGTGCGCGGCCCGGCGTGGGCGCCCCGGCCCGTCCCGGTGGCGGCGGCCGGGGCCGGAGCGGCACGCAGGGAGCCTTCGGGCGCCCCGGCGGCCGTCCCTCCCGTGGCCGGAAGTCGAAGAAGCAGCGGCGCCAGGAGTTCGACAACATGCAGGCGCCGTCGATCGGCGGCGTGCAGGTTCCGCGCGGCAACGGACAGGTCATCCGGCTGTCGCGGGGGGCGTCGCTCAGCGACTTCGCCGACAAGATCGGGGCCAACCCGGCCTCGCTGGTCCAGGTCATGTTCCATCTCGGTGAGATGGTGACCGCGACCCAGTCGGTCAACGACGAGACGCTGCAGTTGCTCGGCGCCGAGCTCAACTACAACATCCAGGTGGTCTCCCCGGAGGAAGAGGACCGGGAGCTGCTGGAGTCGTTCGACATCGAGTTCGGCGAGGACGAGGGCGGCGACTCCGACCTGGTGGCCCGGCCGCCGGTGGTGACGGTGATGGGTCACGTCGACCACGGCAAGACCAAGCTGCTCGACGCGATCCGGCACACCAACATGGTGGCGCGCGAGGCGGGTGGCATCACCCAGCACATCGGCGCCTACCAGGTGACCGCCGAGGTCGACAACACCGAGCGGAAGATCACCTTCATCGACACCCCGGGCCACGAGGCGTTCACCGCCATGCGTGCCCGCGGCGCCGAGACCACCGACCTGGTGGTGCTCGTCGTGGCCGCCGACGATGGCGTCAAGCCGCAGACGACGGAGGCGCTGAACCACGCGCAGGCCGCGGGCGTGCCGATCGTGGTGGCGGTGAACAAGGTCGACAAGGAGGGCGCCGATCCGCAGCGGGTGCGGGCCCAGCTCACCGAGTACGGCCTGGTGGCCGAGGAGTTCGGCGGCTCGACCCAGTTCGTGGACGTATCGGCCACCAAGCGGATCGGCCTGGACACCCTGCTCGAGGCGATCATCCTGACCGCCGACGCCGAGCTGGACCTGCGGGCCAACCCGGCCCAGGACGGGCAGGGCGTCGCGATCGAGGCGCACCTGGACAAGGGCCGCGGCCCGGTGGCAACCGTACTGGTTCAGCGCGGCACGCTGCACGTCAGTGACTCGATCGTCTGCGGTGAGGCCTTCGGCCGCGTCCGCGCGATGCTGGACGAGAACGGTGACCCGGTGAGCGAGGCGCCGCCGTCCCGGCCCGTGCAGGTGCTCGGCCTGACCGCCGTGCCGGGCGCGGGGGACAACTTCCTGGTTGTCTCCGACGACCGGATGGCCCGGCAGATCGCCGAGCGCCGCGAGGCCCGCGAGCGCAGTGCCCAGTTCGCCCAGCGGCGGCGGCGCGTCACGCTCGAGGACCTGGAGTCGGCGCTCAAGGCCGGCGAGCGCGAGGATCTGCTGCTCATCATCAAGGGTGACGTCTCCGGTTCGGTGGAGGCCCTGGAGGATGCGCTGCTCAAGATCGATGTCGGCGAGGAGGTCGGCCTGCGCGTGATCGGCCGCGGTGTCGGTGCGATCACCCAGGACGACGTCAACCTCGCGATCGCCTCCGACGCGGTGATCATCGGCTTCAACGTCCGGCCGGCGGGCCGGGCGGGCGAGCTGGCCCAGCGCGAGGGTGTGGACATCCGCTACTACTCGGTCATCTACCAGGCGATCGACGAGGTGGAAGCCGCGCTCAAGGGCATGCTCAAGCCGGAGTTCGAGGAGGTCCAGCTCGGCACCGCGGAGATCCGCGAGGTGTTCCGGGTGCCGCGGGTCGGCAACGTGGCCGGCAGCCTGGTGCGGTCGGGCACGATCCACCGTGGCAGCAAGGCGCGCCTGGTCCGGGACGGCGTGGTCGTGTCGGACAACCTGAGTGTGGATTCGCTCCGCCGCTTCAAGGAGGACGCCACCGAGGTGCGCGAGGGCTACGAGTGCGGCATCGGCATCGGCTACAACGACATCAGGGTCGAGGACGTCATCGAGACGTACGAGATGCGGGAGAAGCCCCGCGCCTGATGCGCTGATCGCCGGGGCCGGGGACGCTGCTCATCCGGCAGCGTCCCCGGCCGCCCGTCGGCCGGAGGATTTGCGTATGTACGTGGCCGCGCTGACCCTGGACGTGCTGCTCGGGGACGTTCGTTCGCTGAAGCAGAAGCGCTCCGTGGTCAGGCCGCTCGTCGCCGAGCTCCGGCGGCGCTATCCGGGCGCCTCCGTAGCCGAGACGGGGCACCTCGACCTGCACCGGCGGGCGGAGATCGGCGTGGCGGTGGCCTCGGCCACGGCCACGTCCGCGACCGAGGTGCTGACCGGGTGCGAGCGCGTGGTGGCGGGACGCCCCGAAATCGAGCTGCTGTCGGCCCGGCAGCGGCTCTTCAGTGAAGAGGAGTGACGGACCATGGATGCTGCCCGGGCACGCCGGCTAGGTGACCGGATCAGTCAGATCGTGGCCGAGATGCTGGAGATGCGGATCAAGGATCCGCGGCTGGGGTTCATCACCGTCACCGACGCCCGGCTGACCAATGACCTGCGTGAGGCGACGGTCTTCTACACCGTGTACGGCTCGCCCGAGCAGCAGGCCGACACGGCCGCGGCGCTGGAGAGCGCCACCGGCGTCATCCGTTCCGAGGTGGGCAGGCAGACCGGCCTGCGGCACACCCCCTCGCTGACCTTCGTCGCCGACGTAGTGCCGGAGAACGTGCGGCACATCGAGGAGCTGGTCGAGGCGGCCCGCCACGCCGACGAGAACCTGGCCCACATCCGGGAGGGCGCGGTACCCGCCGGTGACCCGGACCCGTATCGCAAGCCGGCCAGCGACGAGGACGGATGACCGCGGCCGGCGGGCCCGCCGGGTCGGGTGAGGCGGGTGGGGCCTGCCGGGCGGGCGGGCCCGGCGGGCTCGTCATCGTTGACAAGCCCGCCGGGATGACGTCGCACGACGTCGTCGCGCGAATCCGCCGGCTGGCGGGGACACGGCGGGTGGGGCACGCCGGCACGCTCGACCCGATGGCGACCGGCGTGCTGGTCGTGGGCGTGGAGAAGGCCACCCGGCTGCTCGGGCACCTGGCCCTGTCGGACAAGGAGTACCTGGCCACGATCCGTCTCGGCCAGGCCACCGGCACCGACGACGCCGAGGGGGCCGTCATCGCGAGCGCCAGCGCGGCCGGCGTCTGCGAGGAAGCGGTGCGCGCCGCGATCGTCCCGCTGACCGGTGCGATCCAGCAGGTCCCGCCGGGGGTCAGCGCGATCAAGGTCGGCGGCAAGCGGGCGTACCGGCTCACCCGCGAGGGAGCCGCGCCCGAGCTGAAGGCCCGGCCCGTCACCGTCGCCTCGTTCGGGATCACCGGGCTCCGCCGGGACAGGGACCTGCTCGACGTGGACGCGGCCGTAACCTGCTCCAGCGGCACCTATATCCGTGCCCTGGCCCGTGACCTGGGCGCGGCGCTCGGGGTGGGCGGCCACCTGACCGCGCTGCGCCGGGTCCGGTCCGGGCCCTACCGGATCGAGACGGCGCGGACCCTGGACGAACTGGCCGCGCACTTCGCGGTGACGCCGCTGGCCGACGCGGCCGCGGCGGCGTTCCCCCGGCTGGACCTGACCGAGGAGCTCGCCCGCAAGGTCGCGCACGGCGCCCGCGTCCCCGCGGCGGGCCTGGGGCCGGCCCCGGCCGCGGTGTTCGGCCCGGACGGCACGCTGATCGCCCTCATGCGCGAGGAAAACGGCCAGGCCCGACCGCTCGCCGTCTTCGTGCCCTGATCCGGCCCGCCGCCGCCCTGCGCGGCCCGCGTCGGCCCCCGCCCGCCCCTGCCGCGCGGGCCGCCCCGCGCCACCAGCTGCGGGCCGCGTCGTCGTTCCTCACCTGGGCCGCCGCTCCGAACGGGTGCCCGATGGCACGATCAGCGGCGTTCGCATGGCAGGCTTGGACCAAGGGCGGTGTCGCCCCGGCAGTACCCACCCGATGATCGCCGGAAGGAGCGGAGCGTGCACCGCTGGTACGGCCTGGATGAAGTGCCGGAAGACTGGGGTGCGTCCGTCGTCACCATCGGCGTGTTCGACGGCGTGCACCGCGGCCATCAGCGCATCGTCGGCCGCGCCGTCGATCTGGCCGCCGGCGGGGCGGGCAAGGGCCCGCGGCTCCCCGTCGTCGTGGTGACCTTTGACCCGCATCCGGATGAGGTCGTGCGGCCGGGCTCGCACCCGCCGTTCCTGTCCACCGCGCGCCGCCGCGCCGCGCTGCTGGCCGGCCTCGGCGTGGACGCCGTCTGCATGCTGCCGTTCACCTACGAGTTCTCCCAGCTCGGCCCGGACGAATTCGTGCGCACCGTGCTCGTCGACCGGCTGCACGCGGCCGCTGTGGTGGTGGGGGAGAACTTCCGGTTCGGCCACCGGGCCGCCGGTGACGTTCCGCTGCTGGCCAAGCTGGGCGAGAAGTACGACTACACCACCGAAGGCGTGCCGCTGCTCGTGGCCGACGGGGTGACGATCTCCTCGAGCTACATCCGGGAGCGGCTGGAGGCCGGCCAGATCCGGCTGGCGGCGGCGGCGCTCGGCCGCCCGCCCCGGGTGGAGGGCGTGGTCGTCCGCGGCCACATGCGCGGGCGCGCGCTCGGTTTCCCGACCGCCAACCTGGAGTGCCCGCCGCACACCGCGGTTCCCGGGGACGGCATCTACGCGGGATGGCTGCTCAGCCTCACCGCCGACGGCGACGAAGACGGCCGCTGGCCGGCCGCGATCTCGGTCGGGCCGAACGCGACCTTCGGTGAAGCCGAACGAACCGTGGAGGCCTACGCCCTGGACCGCGATGACCTGGACCTCTACGGCGCCCACGTGGCCATCGACTTCTACGCCCGGCTCCGCGGCACGGTCCGCTTCGACTCCGTCGAGGACCTGGTCGAGCAGATGCACCGCGACGTCAACCAAGCCCGCGACCTCGTGGCCGCCGAGCCCCAGCAGTAGCGAGCACCGCAGCAGGCAACGGCGAGGCGATCGTTACCGGCCCAGCGAGCCGGGCCTGGTGCCCGGCGAGCGGCCGGTGTACCGGCGAAGTACCACCGCGCGGGCGCGAAGCGCAGCGGGGGGCTCCGGGGGGTCGTCCCCCCGGGCCGGCACAGTGCAGCGGGGGGCTCCGGGGGGGTCGTCCCCCCGGGCCAGCACAGTGCAGCGGGGGGCTCCGGGGAGACGACCCCCCGCCCGGGCCTGACACAGGGCCGTCCCCCCGGGTCATACAGCGTGGTACCGTGAAACGTTGCCGGCCCCTCGCCGGCAGGGTTAGCTGCACCCTCATGCGGCGGCCCACGGGACCAGCCTGGCCCGGAGATCTCAGGCGGCCGATGGCCGCGGGGCCCTTCGTGAAACGGCGGTCTCACCACCGAACGGCCCCCAAACGGCGTCCTGCCGCGACAGCGGACAGCGCCGGGACGGGCCGTACCGACAGTTGCGAGTCTAAGGAGCAACGTGCCGCTCGACATTGCCGTCAAGAAGGAGATCATGACGGAGCACGCGACCGCTGAGGGTGACACCGGTTCGCCGGAAGTCCAGGTCGCACTGCTGACCCGCCGGATCAACGACCTGACCGAGCACCTCAAGGTGCACAAGCATGACCATCACAGCCGCCGTGGCCTGCTGCTCCTGGTAGGGCGCCGCAGGCGGCTGCTGAAGTACCTGGCGAAGAAGGACATCACCCGCTACCGTGCGCTTATCGAGCGCCTGGGCCTGCGCCGGTAACGGCGCGGGTGACGGGAGCCGGGCGGGTTCTTTCCTGCCCGGCCTCACTCAGGTTCACGGCCCGGGTGCCGTCCGGCGCCAGGGCATCCGCGCGCAGCCGCGCGCGGGACCGCAGACACAACTGCATAGACGATAAAAGAGAGACATCCCGCGGCCCGGTTCCGAGCGATGGGCCGGTCCTCGGTAGTGGTCCTCGGGTCCGCCCTTCGCGGACTGACCCGCGGGCTTCAATCGAAGACCGGCCGCAGGCCCAGGCGGGCGATGCCCGCTGTGGGGTTCTGGGCGGTTATCCGCCCCGGCCGCGCCCTTCGCAGGGGAGCCCGGGGGGAAGCTCCTCCCAGCCAGTACGGCCAGCCAAATGGGAACGGGCAGTGCGGGATTCACCGCAAGGAGGTCTCACCCGTGGAGGGTGTGCACAGCGCCGAGGCCGTCATCGACAACGGCTCGTTCGGCATTCATAAGCTCAGGTTCGAGACGGGCAAGCTGGCCCGCCTGGCGGCCGGATCAGCCGTCGTGTACCTGGACGACGAGACGATGGTCCTGTCCGCGACGACCGCGGGCAAGCAGCCCCGTGAGGGCTACGACTTCTTCCCGCTCACCGTGGACGTGGAGGAGCGGATGTACGCGGCGGGCCGGATCCCCGGCTCGTTCTTCCGCCGTGAGGGGCGGCCGTCCGAGGACGCGATCCTCACCTGCCGTCTCATCGACCGGCCGCTGCGCCCGTCGTTCGTGAAGGGCCTGCGCAACGAGGTCCAGATCGTCGAGACGATCATGGCCCTGAACCCGGATCACCTGTACGACGTCGTGGCGATCAACGCCGCCTCGCTGTCGACGCAGATCGCCGGGCTGCCGTTCTCCGGCCCGATCGGCGGCGTCCGGGTCGCGCTGATCAAGGGGCAGTGGGTCGGCTTCCCGAACTACTCCCAGCTCGAGGACGCCACGTTCGACATGGTGGTCGCGGGCCGCGTCATCGAGAGCGGCGACGTCGCGATCATGATGGTCGAGGCGGAGTCCACGCCGCGCACGCTGGGCCTGCTCGCCGCGGGTGACAACCATGCGGTCGCGCCGACCGAGGAGATCGTCGCCGAGGGCCTCGAGGCGGCCAAGCCGTTCATCAAGGCGCTGTGCGAGGCACAGCAGCAGGTGGCCGCGCTGGCGTCCAAGGAGACCGCGGAGTTCCCGGTCTTCCTGGACTACCACGAGGACGTCTTCGAGGCGCTGGCCAGCGAGTTCTCCGACGAGCTGGCCAAGGTGCTGACGATCGCCGGAAAGCAGGAGCGCGAGTCGGAGACCGACCGGGTCAAGGCCCTGGCCGTCGAGCGGCTCGGCGTGCGGTTCGAGGGCCGGGAGAAGGAGATCAGCGGGGCGTTCCGCGCGCTGACCAAGAAGCTGGTGCGGGAGCGGATCATCCGCGACGGCGTCCGCATCGACGGCCGGGGGCTGCGCGACCTGCGCCGGCTCTCCGCCGAGGGGCACGTGCTGCCCCGGGTGCACGGCTCCGCGTTGTTCGAGCGCGGTGAGACCCAGGTGCTCGGCGTCACGACCCTGAACATGCTCCGCATGGAGCAGATGATCGACACGCTCAACCCGGAGCGCACCAAGCGCTACATGCACAACTACAACATGCCGCCCTACTCGACCGGGGAGACCGGCCGGGTCGGCTCGCCCAAGCGCCGCGAGATCGGGCACGGCGCGCTGGCCGAACGGGCCCTGCTGCCCGTGCTCCCCACCCGTGAGGAGTTCCCGTACGCCATCCGCCAGGTGTCGGAGGCGATCGGCTCCAACGGCTCCACCTCGATGGGCTCGGTCTGCGCCTCCACGATGTCGCTGCTGGACGCGGGCGTGCCGCTGAAGGACATGGTCGCCGGCATCGCGATGGGCCTCATCCACGAGGGCGGCGAGTACGTTACGCTCACCGACATCCTCGGCGCCGAGGACGCGTTCGGCGACATGGACTTCAAGGTCGCCGGGACGCAGGACCTGATCACCGCGCTGCAGCTGGACACGAAGCTGGACGGCATTCCCGCGTCCGTGCTGGGCGCGGCGCTCACCCAGGCCCGTGCGGCCCGGCTGACGATCCTCGACGTGATGCGCGGCGCGATCTCCGCCCCCGGCGAGATGAGCCCGTACGCGCCGCGGATCCTCACGCTCAAGGTCCCGGTGGACAAGATCGGCGAGGTCATCGGGCCGAAGGGCAAGATGATCAACTCGATCCAGGACGACACCGGTGCCGAGATCACGATCGAGGACGACGGCACGATCTACGTCGGTGCCACCGACGGCCCGTCCGCGGAGGCGGCACGCAATGCCATCAATGCGATCGCCAACCCGCACATGCCCGAGATCGGCGAGCGGTTCCTCGGCACGGTGGTGAAGACCACCACCTTCGGGGCATTCGTCTCGCTGTTGCCGGGCAAGGACGGCCTGCTGCACATCACGCAGATCCGCAAGCTGCACGGCGGCCGCCGGATCGAGAACATCGATGACGTCATCAAGGTCGGCGACAAGATCCAGGTCGAGATCCGCGAGATCGACGACCGGGGCAAGCTGTCGCTGGTGCCGGTCGAGGTGGTCGAGCGTGAGGCGGCGGGCGAGGACCTGTCCGGGCACGCCGGCGACGGTGACCGGGCACCGCGGGACCGTGACCGGGACCGCGGCGAGCGCGGTGACCGGGGCGACGGCGCGCACCGGACCCGGCAGCGCAGCCGCGGGCAACGTGACCAGTGAGCGGTGACACAGGGGCCGATGGCCTCGCTGACGGCGTGACCGTGCGCCGGACCGTACTGCCCGGCGGGCTCCGGGTCATCACCGAGTCCCTGCCGGCGGTGCGGTCCGTCGCGCTCGGCTTCTGGGTCGGCGTCGGGTCCCGGGACGAGGACGTCCGGCACGAGGGCGCCACGCACTACCTGGAGCACCTGCTCTTCAAGGGCACCAAGCGGCGCACGGCACTGGAGATCTCCTCGGAGATGGACGCGGTCGGCGGCGAGATGAACGCCTTCACCACGAAGGAGTACACCTGCTATTACGCGCGGGTGCTCGACGCCGACCAGCCGCTGGCCGTCGACGTCCTGTCTGACATGGTGACCGGCTCGCTGATCGCCCCGCAGGATGTGGACGCCGAGCGGAACGTCGTGCTCGAAGAGATCGCCATGAACGACGACGATCCGACCGACACCGTGCACGAGGCGTTCGCCGCGCACCTGTTCGGCGACACCCCGCTGGGCCGCCCGGTGCTGGGCACCGTGGAGTCGATCAGCGCGATCACCCGGGACCAGATCAACGAGCACTACCGGGCCAAGTACGGTCCGGAGCACCTGGTCGTGGCCGCGGCGGGCAGCCTGGACCACGACGACCTGGTGGCGCAGATCCGGCAGGCGTTCGGCGCGGCCCTGGACGGGGACGCCGAGCCTGCTCCGCCCCGGCTCAGCGGCGAGTACGCGGGGCCGGGGCGCACGCCGGGCACCGGCCTGCGGCTGGTCTCGCGCGGGATCGAGCAGGCCAACCTGGTGCTCGGGTGCGAGGGACTGCCCCGTAACGATGACCGCCGGTACGCCCTCGGCGTCCTGAATGCGGCCCTCGGCGGCGGGATGTCCTCCCGGCTGTTCCAGGAGATCCGGGAGAAGCGGGGCCTGGCCTACTCGGTCTACAGCTTCGCGTCGCAGAACGCCGATACGGGCATGTGGGGCATCTACGTCGGCTGCCTGCCGTCCAAGGCCGACGAAGTGCTGGCCATCTGCACCGGCGAGGTGGAGAAGCTGCTGTCGGGCGGCCTGAGCGACGCCGAGCTGGAACGCGGCAAGGGCCAGATGCGCGGCTCGATCGTGCTCGGCCTGGAGGACCCGTCCTCGCGGATGAGCCGGCTCGGCAAGTCCGAGCTGGTCTACCCGAGGCTGGAGCCGGTCGAGGAGACGCTCGCGGCCATCGAGGCCGTCAGCCACGACGACATACGCGCGGTCGCCGCCGAGGTCCTCGCCCGGCCCAAGGCGCTCGCTGTCGTCGGCCCCTTCGACGACGGCGAGACCTTCGCCGGCGCCCTCCGCTGACCCCCCGCCTCACGGCGCGGCAGATCGGGGCGGCTTTTCCGCGGTATGTGCGGAAAAGCCGCCCCGTTTCGTTCGTGGACCTCCCAGCGGCGCGGGGCTTCGCCGCGCCGGGCGGGCGGATCGGTGGTAGCTATAGGTGCAGTGGCTGATCCCGGGAGAAAGTGAGCGTCATGATCAGGGTGGGTGTGCTCGGCTCACGCGGCCGGATGGGGAGCGAGGTCTGCCGGGCGGTCGCTGGGGCGCAGGACCTCACGATCGCTGCGGACGTGGACGAGGGCGACGCGCTCGACGTGCTGACCCGCTGTGACGTCCTGGTTGACTTCACCCACCCGGGCGTGGTCATGGACAACCTGCACTGGTGCATCAACCAGGGGCTCGACACCGTGGTCGGCACGTCCGGCTTCGGTGCGGACCGGCTGGGCCAGGTACGCCGGTGGCTGGACGAGGCCCCGGGGGCACGCGTGCTCATTGCGCCGAACTTCTCCGTCGGCGCCGTCCTGATGATGCGCTTCGCCGCCCAGGCCGCGCGCTTCTTCGACTCCGCCGAGATCATCGAGCTGCACCATGCAGGCAAGGCCGACGCGCCGTCGGGCACCGCCCTGCGGACCGCCGCCATGATCAGCGAGGCCCGAGGCGCCGCTGGGCTCGGCGCGCCGCCCGACGCGACCGCCTCGTCGCTGCCGGGCGCGCGCGGTGCGGTCGTCGACGACGTGCACGTGCACGCGGTCCGGCTGGCCGGCCTGGTGGCACACCAGGAGGTGCTGCTCGGCGGGCACGGCGAGACGCTGACCATCCGGCACGATTCCCTGGACCGGGCCTCGTTCATGCCCGGCGTCCTGCTTGCCGTCCGCCAGATCGGCTCGCTCCCGCCCGGCCTGACCGTCGGCCTGGAATCCCTCCTGGGAATCTAACGGCCCAGCGACCCCGGGCCGGAGGCCCGGGTGAGCGGCCGTTCTGCCGGCGAGTACGCCGGCGGGGCGCGGAGCGCAGCGGGGGGGCCCGGGGGGCCTGCACTAGACCTTGCCGAAGAGGCGGTCGCCGGCGTCGCCCAGGCCCGGGTAGATGTACCCACGGGAGTCCAGCCGGTCGTCTACCGCCGCGGTCACCACCCGGACCACCGCTGGGCCCGCCCCCGCTTGCGACCCCGCTCCCGCCGCGCCCTGGCCGGGAAACGCCTCTTGCAGGCGCTTCAGGCCCTCCGGCGCCGCGAGCAGGGTCACCGCGGTAACGGAGGTGACCCCCCGCTCGGCCAGCATGGCGATCACAGCCTGCAGCGTTCCCCCGGTGGCCAGCATCGGGTCCAGCACGAATGCCTCACGGCCGGTGAGGTCGGCGGGCAGCCGGTCCGCGTAGGTGGACGCGACCAGCGACTTCTCGTCGCGGACGAGTCCCACGAAGCCGACGTCGGCCATCGGCAGCAGCCGGATCATGCCGTCGAGCATGCCGATGCCGGCCCGCAGCACGGGCACGATCAGCGGTGATGGGCTGCCCAGCCTGACGCCCGCCGCGTCACCGAGCGGGGTCTGCACGGTGACCGGCTGGACGCGGATCTCCCGGGTCGCCTCGTAAGCCAGCAGGGTGACGAGTTCATCGGTGAGCCGCCGGAAGGTCGCGGTCTCGGTGCCGGTTTCCCGCAGCGCCGTGAGCTTGTGAGTGATCAGCGGGTGATCGATAACCAGAGTCTGCACGGGTCAAGTGTGGCAGGCGCCGCACCGGTCCCGTATTGGCCCCAGGCTGGCCCAGCCGGGGCCCCGGGCTCACAGCGTCCGGCGCGCGCCCGGCGGGCCGGCCGACCG
>Ga0335085_10008538_pt1 | contig 15620 bp, 13 predicted proteins | sample Lox_Sample_45_FD_206712 | JGI IMG/M metagenome (GOLD analysis project Ga0335085, IMG submission 206712) | Soil microbial communities from Loxahatchee National Wildlife Refuge, Florida, United States - Lox_Sample_4.5 | ecosystem: Environmental > Terrestrial > Soil > Wetlands | place: USA...
TCGTTGCTTGAGTCCGCCCAGTTATTGGATTTGAAGTGGGTAAGGGTCATATAGCGGACGCCGAGGCGGTAATAGTCGCGAAGCACGGGGAGGCTGTCGGCAATCAGATGGCCGCCTTCCAGGCCCAGCAGCGCGGCGACTTTGCCTTGCTGATGGATTCGCACGATGTCGTCGGCCGTCGAGGCCATTTCCAGGTCCTGGGGGTTGCGGCGCACCTCTTCCTGCAAGGCATCGATGCATTCCAGCGTGCGCGTTACCCACAATTTTGGAGGGAAATCCTGCGGTTGGACAAAGACACCGAAGAACACAGCGCCCACGCGGCCGCGTCGCAGGCGCGGGATATCCAATTGGTAGTAAGGGTGCTCTTTTGCAAGCTGGTAGCCTTCGTCAACGATATACCCTGGAGTATCAATATGTGTGTCGATGATAATAAGCTGGTCTAACAGATTTTGGAGACGCTGTGGCGGAGCGGGGGGGGCGAGCAACATCCCTCCCATGAGCAACCGAATCAGCACCGGCGATAGAAGCATGCGGGTCATCTTATTTCAGGGCAGAGGCCATTGCAAGAATCCCGCGCCGGCCGGTGGCAAGGCAGAGGAGAAGCGCCTATCAGGACTTGGCAGTCTTGGAATTGGGCAGGGACAGGACGTCCGACCGCTGGTTGATCAGCGAGAGCGGTTCAAGACCTTCGGCGACGCGATTAACGTTCTCTGCCGCAAAGGCCGCGCGGCGCTGCCAGGTTCCAAAGGTGTTTCCAGCGATATGATTCGTAATAACCACGTTGGGCAGTTGAAGGAGCGTGTGCGCGGGATTAATCGGCTCGGTTTCGGTCACATCCAGGCCGGCGCCCCCCGGACGGCCGGTACGCAGACACTGGCCCAGCGCCTCGCAATCCACCAAGGCTCCGCGCGAAACGTTGATTAGAAATGCCCCGGGCTTCATCAGGCGGATCCGCCGCTCATCGAAAATATGGCGAGTCTGTGGCGTCAGGTGCAGGTGCACAGAGACAAAATCGGCCGCGGCCACCACCTCGTCCATCTTCTCCGGCCCGGCGGAAAACTCCACTCCGAATTCGCGCCTTTCGTCAGAGCTGATCTCGCGAATATCGATGGCATGGATGCGCATGCCGAAGACTGCGGCTCGCCGCGCCACTTCCCTTCCCGCCGCACCAAACCCAACGATCCCCAAAAGCTTCCCCGAGAGTTCGTTCCCCAAGGGCAGGTTGATAACCCCGGATTGAATGTTGTGCTCAATGCCATGCCATTGCCGCGCCAGCATCAGCATGAGCATGAAGGCGCACTCCGCCAATGGGACACCCGTAAGGTGGCCCGGACAATTGGCCACCGGGACTTTCTTAGATCGCCAGTACTCCAAGTCGAATTGGTCGATGCCGTTGCCGAGGATCTGCCAAAGCTTGATGCCCCTCGCCACATTAGCCATCTCGCGAGTTCCCATGACGCCGCCGAAATCGATGCCCACGTCGGCCCATTTGATCTGTGGGGCAAGCGGCTGATCGCGATCATACAGGTGCAGTTCGTGGGGGGGCTTGATAGCGTCAATGACATCCCGTCCCCACGGGTTGTCGGGGATTAAGGCGGGAGGAAGGTAAAGAACATTGAGCTTTTTCATGTTGATTGAGGAGGCGCCACTGCCCGCATTTCACCCAGGCAGCGCCGGGCCTCTGCGGCAAGATATCCGTCATCGCTTGCCACCAGAAGGAGACCGTCTCCGTGGCGCGCACATTCCTTGGCAAATTCGAGGCTGTAGCAGCCGGTGCCCATTATCTTGCCGCGGCGCCGGCAAGCAGCTCTAACCATGTCCACCGATGCCGTGAAGAGAGGATCATCAAACTGTTTGAAGCACCCGAGCGACATGGTCAGATCCATGGGGCCCATAACGACTCCGTCAATGCCATCCACACTGACGATCTCGTCAATGCGCTCAACGGCCTCGGGGCTCTCAATAATGGGCAGGCACAACATCGCCGCATTGGCCTTTTCCAGGTATTCAGCAGCGTCAAACCCGTAATTCACGGCGCGGCGCGGTCCCCAGCCTCGGACCCCCGCCGGAGCGTACCGGCAGAATTCCACCAGCCGGGTAGCTTCTTCGCCTCGATTAATGTTGGGGCACATTACACCCGGCGACCCGATTTCCAGGTAACGGCGAATCTCGTCGCGATCGAGCCGCATCGGCCGCGCCAGCAGGACGGCGGAGGTTCCCCTGGCGGCTTGGAGCATGAGTTTGAGTGTCTCAACATTAAAGGCGGCGTGCTCAATATCGACGGTCATCCAGTCATACCCGGCGCGTCCAAAAATTTCGACGACCGCCGGATCGGTCAGCCCAAGCTGCGCGCCGATACAGCACTCGCCGCCGCGAAGTTTCGCCTTAAACTGGAGAGCCTTCTCGATTTCGCTGATCACGTGGGTCCTACCCCCAATGCCCTGCTGCTTTCGATAGATTCAGCCCGGCGTCTTTGCGCCTCGGGCCAAGGTCTAACATTCACCCCTAGACCAGAAGTCATATTTTTCCTAGATGACCCGCGGTTTGTCAAGGTTCGAACCCCCTCCGGCACGGATTTTCGCTCGGAGATCGGCAAAAGGAGTTCAGATCTCCTCTCGGCCTGCAGCGTTGGGTCAAAGTTTCGTATCTAGACACTTTGACTTAGCACAGAGAAAAAATCCGCGCCCATCATGGGTTGAAATTCGCATAGAGCGATTCTTGCCTCGCAATGTCCTCCACTGCCATTCAATTGCAGCGCTCAACATTTTGATAGATATCACAAAACAGGAGGCCTACATGGCCTCTCCTGTTTTTTGTCGGGTCACGTGCATGGTCGTAAATAAGTGCTGTTCTGGCAAGGAGATTGCCCTGCTTTTCCTTGGAGATGAGTCAACCACTCACGAGGAGACTGCCATGGGACCCGGATGCGCCAACTGTCCGGTACTAAAGACATCACTGTTTCGCAACCTTTCGCCTGACCAAATTCAGGGCCTTGGATGTGTGTTTCGGCCTGCCCGTTTTCGTCGAAACCAGATCCTGTTCTTCGAGGGGGGCATTGCTCAGCACCTCTTTGCCCTGCACGCTGGTCTGGTGAAGATGGTAAAGACCCTGGACAATGGCCGGGAGCGAATCACCGGCGTGCTCTTCCCCGGCGAGTTGTTCGGCCTCGAATCCCTTACGGATATCTCCTACCCCCTCACCGCCGTCGCCCTGCGTGATTGCGAGATTTGCGCGGCGCCCCGCGACGAATTCGCCGCCTATCTGCGCAGCAATCCGGAGGTTGCCATTGGCATGGTGCGCTTTCTGGTCGGTGAACTGGAACGGGTCCGGACGGCGGTTACAGATATGAGCTTTAAGGACGCCCGCATGAAAGTGGCGACCTTCTTGCTTTCCCTCATCGGGGGCGACGCCCCCAATGGCAATGACACAGTGAGCCTGACCTTGCCGCTTTCACGACTGGAGATCAGCGAAGTCCTGGAGCTTTCGCCGGAAACAATCAGCCGCACGCTGAGTTCCTTCCGCCGGGAGCAGTTGGTGGTGGCGCGGGGACGGCACCTCGTCATCCATAACCGCCCCGGTTTGGAGACCGTCGCTCACCGCTGAGCCGATTTCTCCGCCGGGGTTAAGGACAGCCATCCACCAGCAAGGATTCCAGAAAACCAGTCCGCCGGTGTATGATTCCCTACCGCAGGGATATTGTGGAAAGACCGCTTCTTCGTCACAGTCCAACGCTGCCCAGGGAGATGTGTGTGACCGCTTCAAACAACGCAGTGGAAATTCTGCACGCCAACGCTTCTGCCGCCCGCGCCCGTGTCGGCCTTTTTGATTTTGACGGGACCCTTTCGCTTATTCGGTCGGGGTGGGTCGATGTGATGGTTCCCATGATGGTGGAAATCCTCATGGGTCTCCAAACCGGCGAGAGCGAATCCGACCTGCGCGCCCTTGTGGAGGACTTTGTGGCGCGCCTGACCGGCGAACAGACTATCTACCAGATGATGGAGCTTGCCCGGCAGGTGGAGTTGCGCGGCGGAAAGCCCCTGGAACCCCTTGCTTACAAGCACATGTACCATGAGAAGCTGATGGCCAACATCGAATATCGTCGGCAGGATCTTCGCCGGGGCGTGGCTTCCCCGGAAAAGTATCTGGTGCCAGGCGCCCGCGCGTTCCTTGAATCCCTGCGCGACCGGGGTCTTAAATTGTATTGCGCCAGCGGCACCGACGAAGTCTATACCCGGGAAGAAGCCGACCTGCTGGAGATCCAGGATTACTTCCAAGGCGGCATTTATGGGGCGCAGGATGATTATAAGAGCTTCTCCAAGGAAATCCTGATTCAGCGGATGATTTCCGGCCTGGAATGCCAGGGCGATGAATTGCTCGGCTTTGGCGACGGATTTGTGGAAATCAAGAACGTGAAGGATGTTGGGGGAATCGCCGTCGGTCTGGCCACCGCGGAACCCGATTGCCAGGCGGTGGATCCGTGGAAACGCCAACGCCTGGCAAGCGTCGGCGCAGATTTCATTGTCCCCAATTTCCTCAGCCGGGAGGAGCTTCTGGGAGTGCTGTTTGGAAGAGCGTAGCTGAAAGCCGATAGCTGACAACCCACAGATCATAGTCGATAGCTTCCCGCCGAAAGCCCAGCGGAGAATCCAGCCATTAATGAGTGGCGCAGACATTGACTTGCATGTCTGCGGCCCGGAGATGGTAGCTACACCTCGCCTCTTGAGTCCGGAATGGAATGTCCCTGGGCAGGTTGATCGCTGACGACAAGCCTACCAATGTCAACGGTGTAACAATCATACTGACTAAAAAGGTCTTCTAATCCCACCACCGCTCTAAGTTACCCATCCCGGAAGCCGCTAGCGATTGGTAATGGCGGGTTATATAAGGGATAAGCTTACCTTCAGATCTCCTTATAAGATTCCGACGCTCCTCTCGGTCGAAGGGGACAATGGGAGGAAGGCCCAGTTCGTTCCACAGCGAACTAAGTAGGGTCTCAACAGCGTTCGCCGGTATACTTCTCTTGGTGCCCTCGACCTCCATCAATATGAGCCCGACGAGTCCCTTAATCTCTCCCGCATAAACTGCATCTCGCTTGTCCTCTCGATAAGCCGCGGCAAATAACCCTTCCAATTCTGGAACTTCAATCCCGCCCCTGCCTCCCTCGATTCGAATGAAATCCCCCGATTCGGACCGGGTGGTATCGCGCTTCATCCAAGGCTCCGCGTACGCACTGTTGGAACAATGCAATAACAAGGTCCAACGGTTCGTCGTGAAAGACGAGATGTCAAGAGGACTGAGCAAGTATCGTTGAATCACGGATTCCCTGGGCTCCGAGAAGCCTCCAAAGATTGAAAACTTACTGAAGAAAATCGGCGTCTCGCCAGGAGGAGATGAAAGAAATTTGCGGAAGATGCGGTCGTCATTGAGCGCAGAGTTGATGCAGGCGAGTCTCCGAACGCCGGCTTTCTCAAGGTTCGATGGACTCATAGGGATTAACCCTTCCCTGCAAACCAAATACGCACCGTCCTCGGAACTAGCGTCGCCCTGACCTGCCTCCAAATTGTAGAGTTGCCAGCCGGGCGCCTCCATAGGAGACATGGACGAGGCGGGGATGCTCGCTTGTACGAAGAGCCATGCGATATGATCCAGAAGAACATCCCGAACCAATTCTTCTTTGAAGGGAATGCCGCCGCTCAACCTGTCGCGCGTTACCGTGAGGCCGCAAACGTTCTGGGGATCGAGAATGCTGACCACAGGCGCCCTGAGTTGCCTGCCCACCGCACCACGAAAGTCTTGGTAGTGAATTGTTTCAACGAACATTCCGTTCAAGTACAAATCGCAGTGTGGGTGCTCCTTTTCGAAACTCCATTGGATTATCACATCCCCATCCGCCTTAATCGCACGCCATTGAGACGGGATCGCGGGTGACGGGATTCGATAGCGGGGCGTGATGGAAGTGTTATGCGCGCCACTCCTCAAGATCATGGCGACTCGGGGTTCCGCGAGGGCATACCAGTCCAGCCTGGAATTCTCGGCCCCAGGACTTCGGCTCCACTGCTTTCCGGCCAGATCTTCATATACTTTCTGACTGAGCTGAAGCCTAATACGCGTGCCCCTCGGGACCGTTGCTGGCACGATCTCGATTCCATCGCCTGTGGGACTGTAGGTAAATGTATAGCCTTCTTGTGAAGTGATGTGGCGGGTGGCGACGTGCATGGAGTCAGAACAAAGAAATCCAGCGAGAACCCCAACCCCAAATCTCCCAATCCGAAGTAACTGGGATTGTTCATGTTCGGAGAACTGTTGGCTGTACCATGGGCTATTGCGGAATGATGCGCCAACCTTGAGGAAGTACTCGCGAACCACATCCTCGGTCATTCCAATTCCGCGGTCGGCGACTTCCAGCCAATATTGCCACTCCTCCGGGACGTCTTCCGGAGCTCCTGAGTCGCGTTTACAGAGGCATACAACAACGTCTGCCTGGCTCTGCTCCAGCAGCGGGTAATACGGTCCATCGCTTCCATGCAGCTTTGTTTTATAAACTTCGGCGGTTCGAACGGCATCTACGGCGTTCTGGACCAACTCTCTAACTGCGATCTCGGGCTTGTCTCCGTACAGCGGCTTCACCATGAGTCTTAGCAACGCATCCGCGTCCAGCGTCAATCGACCAAGTGGAGGCCGGTACGGTCTGTTATTAGCACGCGCGAAGTTGGCATTAGCAAGTGGAGTTGCGAGTCGGCGCAGACGAAGCTTCAGGTTCCGCAGGCGCATATGCCGGCCGAAGACCTCTCCCAAGATTGCCCAGCTATGGTCAAGTTCAGACTGAATGCCCTCCACCCAGTCTAGAATCCGCTGGTGGGCGAATGCGCTTTGGGGAAGCGCAATCACGTCTATTCGCTCAGGATCGGATGCGGAGTCATAACGAATTTCTTTGATTGCTTGATGAGCTTCCCATTCCCGTAGGCTGAACTGGCTCCGGATGCGCTTTACGGCTTGCAGGCCACTAGGGGCGCGTTCAGCGTAGAGGTCCAAATAATCGGCCACCCTGAGCAAAGTCATAAGAAATACAGGATGCGAATTATAAACTTCCAGCTGGCCAAAAAATTGCGCGTTAAGGTAGTTAAATGTTTCGCGAATTTGCAAGCCATGGCTGCGCGCTACAAGCCCGGAAAGATCCAGGAGTTCCAAAGGTTCCGAGGGATCGAGCGCCAGATTTCCCACCGCGCCGGTAGCGAATTCGTGGGCCATGCGCGGATGGTGCCGTCTAATGAATTCGCCGATAATCGGAAGGTCCCATTCCCTAATGTCCTCAACCCTAACCGAGTAGGCTTGGCCGGGCGTGACCTTTAACCGATCGGCATAGTCGGACCCCGCAACTTCCGCCCACTTCTTCGAATCCCAGTGCTTCGTATCGAGTTGGTAGGCACCCCACAGATCCGTCCAGGTGGCTTCGTCTAAGGTGGGATATCGAATCGTGTCGTGCTGACGAGAGAAGAGGGCTCGGAAGGAATCAGTAGTAAGATGCATCGCCGAGTCATGTAGGAGAACAGAGAGTATCAGGCAGGCCGCGTCGGTGGGTGTTAGTAGGGACCAAGACTCGTCTGCGATCAGCCATTCGCAGATCGCGAGGACGCGATTGAGATGGCCCGGGCCATGATCCGTGTACCCCGGAAAGAACGGCGTGCCGCTGGACCTGATCCATGGAGCGTACCGGTGCAGTTGGGAATGGATGTACCCATTCAGCTCGGGATCCTCAGCAAGCGTTCCGCCGATGCGTTCGGGTAAGTCTAAAAGCACCTGGGACACATTTTTTCTCCGAAATCAAAACAGCCAATCGCCCTGGCCAATAATACACGTTTGGGGGGCGCACTAGAAGAGGCCAAGAGATCACTTCCCTCCCATAGTTGGCGATAAGAGAGCTGAGGGCAAAAGACCAGTTCACTTCGGATTACTCGCGCCTAGTCGCCCCTGGGCTTATCCATTATCCCAGGTTAGTGCGGGCATTCTGGCGGTGTGTCAAGGGGCAGCCGGGAATTGGTGGCATCTTTAGCTTGAGCCGTAGCGCCGGCTTCCAGCCGGCACAGGAGCCGCCAAGCCGGCGGCGTTACACCTAAACTAGGACACCACTCGGAAATTGGATAGAGGCGGCCTAATTGACGAGAATCGGCCTTACCCCGAGTGATCCCCACGTCCGGCGCCAGCTTGACGTTTTGTCACCCCGGCCGCATTGACTCGCGGTCCCATTTCCTACCGGTAGGAAATTCCGCAAGATTTCCATTGACAACATACCTTGTCTTGGCGCTAGCCTTGAGGGGGAAGGAAGGTGTCAGCTGTCAGGCGTCAGGTGTCAGGTGACAAGTGGGGGGCTCGGGGTTGGGGTTTGGACGGGCAGGGCGCTCGGCGTGGTCATTCGGACTCCTGACGGAGGTGCCCGAGTTTGGGTGCAATGCCGCCGGCTTGGCGGCTCCCGTGCCGGCGGGAAGCCAGCGCAAAAGTTCAAAGCAGGGCACCACATTCCTCACTGCTGGCTCCTGACCTCTGGTCCTAAAACTCAGGTCGAGGCCAGGATTGGTATTTCCGCCACGTGGTGCTTTCCGCCCGGAGCGGGATTGGCTTCCACCGCCGAAAGAGTATAGATTGTAGCGTCGATCTCCGATCGACGACGGCGGTCGGAGACCGCCGCTACATCCGAATGCGGGAACACCTATGGCGCGCTTTATAGCTGTTAGCTATCAGCTTTCTGAGGCCTTATGAAATCCAAATATGAAACCTTCGACCGCTCGCAATTGCTGATCAAACCCCTCGACGAGCGCAAGCATGACATGGGGCTTGATTACATCTTGAAGCTGGATGAGCCGGCGCCGGAATTCTCCCACCCGCAGTTGGCCGAGGTGGCCAAGCGGCTGTTGGCTGCGCAAAGCCGCGGCGCGGCGAGAATCCTGATGATGGGAGCCCATGTCATCAAGGCCGGCGCCAGCCGCCACGTCATCGACCTCCTCGAGCGGGGCTACCTGACGCATGTTGCTATGAACGGTGCGGGATCAATTCATGATTACGAATTGGCGCGAATCGGAGCCTCCACGGAAAGCGTGGCGCGCTACATTCGCAGCGGCGAATTCGGGCTCTGGCGGGAGACGGGAGAATTGAACGACATCGCGCGCGAGGCCGCCAGCTTGTCGTTGGGACTGGGCGAAGACGTGGGGCGACGCATTGAGGAAAGCAGCTTCCCGCACAAAGATCTGAGCATCTTCGCGGCGGCTTATCGCCACTCTATTCCGGCCACTGTCCACGTGGGTATTGGGTACGATATCATCCACGAGCATGGGAACTGCGACGGTAGAGCCCTGGGCGAAGCCAGCTACCGCGACTTCCTGATTTTCACCAAGACGATGGAGAAGCTGGAGGGCGGCATCATGCTCAACTTCGGTTCCGCCATCATGGGCCCCGAAGTCTACCTCAAAGCCCTGTCCATGGTCCGCAACGTGGCGCACCAAAAGGGCCAGATGATCAAGAACTTCACCACCGCCGTGTTCGACCTGGTGCCCATTCAAGGGGACATCCACCACGAACTGCCCAAGACCGACCCTGGCTATTATTTCCGGCCTCATAAAACGATCCTGGTCAGGACCGTCGCCGATGGCGGGGAGAGCTACTATTTTTGTGGAGACCACCGGGCCACCGTGGCCGCTTTGCGCCGCGCCCTTTTGGAGGTGCAGTCATGACCATTCCGGAAATTCTCGAAGGGATCAAAAAAGTGCGGGCCCTGGTGGTCGGCGACATCTGCCTGGACCGCTGGTGTACCTACGACCCTGAGACCTCCGAGCCCTCCGCCGAAACCGGCATCCCGCGCCTGGGGATTGTGAGTTCGGAAGTCACGCCGGGAGGCGGCGGGACCGTGGCCAACAATCTCGCCGCGTTAAAACCGGCCAAGGTAGCTGTGCTGGGGGTTCGCGGCGACGATGGCTTTGGATTTGAACTGGATCGCGCCCTGACGGAACGCGGCATCGACGCCAGCCTGATGGTGAGCGCCGTTAACTGGCAGACGTTCACCTACACCAAGCTCTTAAACAGCAAAAACGGCGAGGAAGACCAACCGCGGGCCGACTTCATCAATACCCGGCCGCTTCCTTCCGATGCGGAACTGCGGCTCCTGACCAACCTTTCGACCGCCATCGAAGAGTTTGACGTCGTGGTGGTGGCAGATCAGGCGGAAACCTCGGCCGGCGGAGTCGTGACCGCCTCCGTGCGCGAGTCGCTCGTCAATCTGGCGGCAAGTCATCCCGAAAAGCTATTTCTGGCCGATTCCCGCCGCCGCATCCACCTGTTCCGCAATGTCATGGCTAAGCCTAATCAGAGCGAGGCCGAGGCCGCTTGCAAACAGCTTTTCGGAAGTGTGGATTTCCCGCGCCTACGCGAAAGCCTGAAAGCAAAGACCCTCTTCGTGACTCACGGTCCCAAGGGCGCGCTGGTCATCGAGGCGGGCAAGGAATCCTGGTCGAAGCCGCGCCCTGTGCAAAAGCCCCTGGACATCTGCGGGGCCGGCGATAGCTTTGCCGCCGGAACCGCCCTGACCATGGCCGTGACGCATGACCCCGTCGAGGCGGCCAGCTTCGGCAACCTTGTGGCTTCCATCACCGTCATGAAAAAAGGAACGGGCACGGCGTCACCCCAGGAGATTTTGGAAGCTATGGCTGAGGAATAACGTCATGTCTCGTCAGTTCGTTTATGAATTCAGCCCGCCAAGCGGGCGGAAGATCATCACTCTTGTCCAAAATACGATCTGCGCATCGGACGACAACCTGCGGCTTCGCCGCATGCCATGCGGGATGGCTCCGCCTTCCCGTGGCGTGACCTTACGATCCAACCTCCTCCGCACCCCGCTGGAGGCTGAGCCTCCAGCGGGGTGCGGAGAAGGAATAAAAAGGCTAATCGGCCCGGAAGGGCGAAGCCCTTCCGCAAAGCGGAGCGGCGAAGCCGCAACAAGAGCCGCAAGCGTCAGTTAATTTGGACAGCAGTGGAAGATCATAGCCCACGCCGTCAGCCGTGGGATAGCATACCTGCCCTCTCCCCCAACCCCTCTACCGCCCAGGTGGGAGAGGGGTGGCGGAGGAGGGGTGAGGGTTCCTTTACCCAGGGCTTATACCCTGGACTTCGATCTTGCGCCCCTTCGGGGCTGACCTGAACCGCCCAGGCTGAAGGATTTATTTAACGAACTTTCTGAGACATGAGGCTAGGGGGGTCCTTATGAGCGATTTCTCGATCGCCAAAAAAAAGGTCGAAGGCCACACCACCTATCTCTTGCGCGACCACAAAAGGAAGATGGACTTCGCCCTCGCCCCGGACATTGGCAATTGGGGATACAGCTTTAAGGCCAATGGAAAAGAGGTCTTTTACGCCCCCGAGTCACTCGAAGCTTATGCCAAGAGCCGCGGCCTTGGCTACGGCAATCCGCTGATGGCGCCGTTCGCAAACCGCATCGACCGCGAGTATTACTATTTTGAGGGGAAAAAATACCTTTTGAACGATGAACTCGGGAATTTTCTGCGCACTTCCCCCACCAACTTCCCTATTCACGGCTTGCTTCACCACGACCCGCGTTGGGAAGTGGTTAAGACCAGCGCCTCCGACGTCGCCGGCGCGGCGATCACCTCACGAATGGAATTCTACAAATATCCCGACTTGATGGCGCAATTCCCCTTCGCTCACGTGCACGAAGTAACCTACCGCCTGAAAGCCGGGAAGCTCGAGTGTGCGACGAAGATTACCAATTTGGGGCAGAGCAATATGCCCATCCATTTCGGCTACCACCCGTATTTTGTGCCGGACGGGTCGCGCCAGCAGTGGACCCTCAAGGTAGCGGCGCGCTCGCACTGGGTGGTGACGCCGGAATTGATTCCCACCGGCGAATTGGAACCGGCCGAAAAGTATCTGCCCGGGTGCACGGGGACATTAACCTTAGGCGAATCTTACCTCGACGCCGCCTTCACGGACCTCGTGCGGGACCACGATGGCATGGCGCGCTTTGCGGTGGGGGGCCCCACTCGCCAACTGGAAACTGTCTTCAGCCCGGAATTCACGACGGCCGTTTGCTTTGCCCCGCTCGAGCGGAATTACATTTGCGTCGAGCCCCAGACCGGCCCCACCAACGCCTTCAATTTGCAGCACGCGGGCCAGAGTAATAGCCTCCAGACGCTGGCGCCGGGCGAAAGCTTTCGCGCGTCTTTTTGGTTTATTCCCACCTGGTGCGAATCTTGATTTTCTTGCTGTCTTACTATAAAGTAAGATAAGAGGTGCTGGATGTTAAAAGCGCATTTATCTTCGCGGGGCCAAGTGGCTCTCCCCAAGGCGGTCCGTCAACAGTTGGGCCTGGAAGAGGGCGCAAGTCTGACCGTCCGAGTCGAGGGAGACGAGGTCATTCTGCGCAAAGCGTCAGCCGGAAGTTGGCGGGAGTGGGAGGGCCGCTTCAAGGGATCAGACCTGTTGGGAGATTTGACGCGCGGCCGGCGGAAAGAGTTGACTCGTGACCGCACACGTACTTGACTCCTGGGCCATGCTCGCCTGGCTTCAGGGAGAAGAACCAGCTCGCGCCAGAGTGCGGAAGATATTGGAGTCGGCCTCCCGCGGTGAGACCGCAGCGAGCATGTCCCTGATCAATATCGGCGAAGTATTCTATCTTATTGCCAAACGGCGAGGCGCAGCTACGGCCGAGCGGTTTCTCGCCGAGTTTTCGATGATGCCCCTCCAGGCGCTCCTTCCCGATCGAAAGCTGATTCTGAGTGCGGCCCGATTGAAAAGCCGTTTCCCCATTTCTTACGCAGACGCGTTTGCCGCGGAAACAGCCCGGCAGCAAAAGGCGGGGTTGGTGACCGGCGACCCCGAACTTTTCGAACTCGCCAAGCGCGAACCCATTGAGCTTGTATGGGTGGGGGCGTAGCGACCGTACGCAACGTTTTGGAGCTGACAAGTCGGCAGTTCGCTGACGGCTTTTGAATATCGGAGGCGCGTAAAAGCCCCTTACTTCCCAAACATCGTCATCTCGGTAATCTGCGCAACGATATGACCAATCAAAATGTGGCATTCCTGAATTCGTGGAGTCGCGTCAGAAGGGATGCAAAGGCAACAGCGCGCGACATCGCTTAACCAATCTCCGAACTTGCCCGTCAACGCGACGGTGACCAATCCTTTAGCCTTGGCCGCCGCCAACCTCTTCACGACGTTGGGAGATTTTCCACTGGTGGTAATTCCTACAGCCACATCCCCGGCCGCCCCCAAAGCTTGGATTTGCCGGGCAAACAAGTTTTCATAGCCATAGTCGTTGCCGATTCCCGTCAGTGCAGAGGTATTCACGGTCAAGGCTAACGCGGGCAGCGGCGAGCGCTCCATCTGAAACCGGCCCACAAATTCGGCGGCAATGTGTTGCGAATCGGCGGCGCTGCCGCCGTTCCCAAACAAAAGAATTTTGTGCCCGGAGCCCAGGGCGGCGAAAAGTCCCCGAACCTCGTCACCCGCTCCTGTCCGGCTGACGGATGGTGCCCCAGATGAACTGAGGGCACTGATCAATCAGATCGATGGGCTGTGGGCGGAAAAAGGCCACGCTCGGCCCGCCTCCCACGCTCCCCTGGAGCACTTAATGGGAATCCCCCCATCCGCACTTCTGCCGCCGATCCGGGAGGCATGCCGAAAGATCGTGGATTGCTTCTACCGCTGCTGCTTCGGAAGTTCCACGGTTTTGCCGGGAGAGATTCAAGCGTTAGCACAAGAGCTGAGGGTGGCCAGGGCTTCTCAAGACGGTAGTGACACCGCTCGATAGAGACTGTATAGAAGCTTTATGAAGCCTCTAACCATAGGGGATGCGAAAGAGAACCTACCGGCTCGACGCTACCGCCCAGGGGCGAGACATCGGGGTCATGCGCGGGACGGGGATTATCGCTCTTACCCTAGCGATTGAGAATGTGTTACCTTAGGCTGGGTATCGGAGAAGACAGCCCAAAATTCATTCGTGCGTTCGAGATTGGCGAACGAGTGTGGCTCCTTTCTCGCCCATCCCGATCCGTTTACGGTTCCGGACCGCCATGAAGGCGATTAAACAAAACTTAAACCGGCGAAGTTTGGGTTTCTGCGCAATTCTGACGACGCTTCTGACGTTGGGGAAGATCGTTCAACCCTCAGTTACGGTCGGCCAAAATAAACCGGTGGAAACGGCAGTCTCATCCGACCACCATGGGGAGGTTATTTTTCGCCTGAATTGCGCCGATTGCCACGGACTTGATGCTCGGGGCGGAGGGCATGGACCGAACCTCACCGCCAGCCGCCTCATTCGAACCGGAAGCGACTCCACCCTCACGAAAGTCATCACGCAGGGCGTACCGGGAACCGCCATGCCCGCAAATGACCTTACCGAGCAAGAGACTCGCCTGGTCATCGCCTACATCCGCTCGCTTACGGGCGGCGCCCAAAACACCGTTCATGGCAACCCAACTAGGGGCAAGGAGATTTTCAACGGGAAAGGTAATTGTACAAGCTGCCACATGGTCAATGGCCAAGGTGGGCGCCTGGGGCCGGACCTCTCGATGGCCGGCTCGTCTCGCTCCATTGAATTTCTCACCGACTCCATTCGCGATCCCAGCAAGGACCTGACAGAGGGGATGGGGCAACTCAACAGTCAATTCGAGTCCCCAGCCATCTACGAAACTGTTACCGTAGTAACGTCCGATGGGCGGCGGATCGTGGGAGTTCCGAAGAACGAGGATAATTTCTCCCTACAAATGATCGACGTGAACCAGGATCTCCAATTGTTCATGAAAAGCGACCTGAAGGAGGTCATTCACGAACGGAAATCCCTGATGCCCGCGTATGATGAGCAGGCCCTTAGCAAAATCGAGTTGCAGGACCTGTTGGCGTATTTGCAGGGCTTACGCCCCACCGCCGCGCCCTTCCCAGCACCGACCAAACCAACCCCACCGAGAGCGGCCGAAAAATAACTATGGAAAAGGATATGCGGGCGAGAATCGTCATGATAGCGGTGAGCTTGCTGCTTACTGTCGCGGCCGTACCGGGTTTCTCGCAGGTTACCTACGATCGGCTGCTGAAGAGCGATAAGGAGCCGCAAAATTGGCTGACCTATTCGGGTAACTACGCCGGCTGGCGCTACAGCACGCTCGACCAGATTAACGCCTCCAACGCTGCAAAGCTCCAGGCACAGTGGGTATTTCAGACTGGCGTACCCGGGCTATTTGAAGCCACTCCCCTGGTGGTGGACGGAGTGCTCTACGGGACGGGGCCGGAGGACGTGGCCTTTGCCGTGGACGCGCGCACGGGCAAGCCCATATGGCGCTACAAGCGCGCCCTTCCCGATAAGATGACGGTGTGCTGCGGCCACGTTAATCGCGGGTTCGCCATGCTGGGCTCCAACCTTTACATGGCGACCTTGGACGCTCATGTCATCGCCCTCGACGCCAAGACCGGTAACCTGGTTTGGGATGTGCAAGCCGCAGACTCTACCAAAGGGTATAGCTTTACCCTCGCCCCGCTACTGGTCAAAGACAAGGTGATCGTGGGGGTTTCCGGGGGCGAGTACGGTATTCGCGGATTCATTGAAGCTTACGATGCCAAATCCGGCA
>Ga0335085_10008539_pt1 | contig 15618 bp, 17 predicted proteins | sample Lox_Sample_45_FD_206712 | JGI IMG/M metagenome (GOLD analysis project Ga0335085, IMG submission 206712) | Soil microbial communities from Loxahatchee National Wildlife Refuge, Florida, United States - Lox_Sample_4.5 | ecosystem: Environmental > Terrestrial > Soil > Wetlands | place: USA...
GTTACAGAGAAAGGGGATTTCGGCGCGTGCTGCGTCCTCTGCCACGAGGTTAACCAAGAATCCCTTTCGATCAGCATACCGTATCACATCCCCCATCAATCGTTTCACACCCTCTTCGTCCAGTCCGAGCTTTGAGCGGACATGGAGAGGGCTCACCGGGCAGATGACAAAGACCTCCCTCACATCACATTCTACCGCCTGGTCCACCTCATCTCTTTTGAGCCGGATGGATACTCCGATCGAGGCGTTGAGCCCCTGGTGGGCAATTGAAGCGATGGCTTCCCTCTCCGCCGAAGATATGGACGGCATACCCACGTCGAGAATGGGCACACCGATTCGGTCCAGAGCGAGAGCGATCTCGGTTTTCTCTTCCTTGGTGAAGTAGACACCCGGGGATTGCTCGCCCTCCCTCAGTGTCCCATCCACAATATGAATCCTACCGGACGGTTCCATAAAAAAGTTTCAATGGCCCCCTTTCGAACGCCAGCTCATATAACGACAGAAGAGCCTGCCCCAAAAGGGATCGCTGGCCTTCGTTGGATCGGGGTGAAAGGAGCAGAAGTCCCGGCACTTGGCCTCCCGTAAGATTTTTTCAAAATCCTGTGGGTTCAGTTCCTTTCCGTTTCTCATGTAGTCAGGAATCGAGTAACCCAAGCCACCTTGTCCGGGAGAACTTTTTTGGTAAAAGTCGGCAAAGGTTTGCTTCGTCGAAACAATGCCGAACTCCTCCGGATGGAGGTGCCAGGGAGAGGCAGGCTCCAGGGAGATCGGAGCAGACCAGATTCTTCCTATGTTCTTAAACCTTCTCTTGATCTCTCTTTTCAAGGCAGAGGTCTTGGATAAATCAGGATACCTTTCTCCGGGGATTCCCATAGCGAAAAAGATATCGGCCCTGATCTTAAGCTTTTCTGCGACGGAGATGGCCTTCATCAATTCCTCATTGGAGTAGGTAAACGTCTTGTTGCGGTGCCTCACCCTTTCATCTCCGGACTCAGGAGAGAGCGCGATCATGGAGCCGTCAAGAATGAATGTATTTGCGAATTCCTGGAGGAAACGCTCTGATGGAAGAGAGAAGGATTCAAAGTAAACTTTCGTCCGAAGCTTCTTATTTCTCAATAAGGGGAATAAACCCAGATAGTATTTTTCTCCTTCTTTGCCCGGATCAAAGGCGATATTGAACATCTCGTAGCCTAACTCGACCGCTTCGGCCATCGTGTTGGCGACGGCTTCGGGTGAGCGGAACACCACTCCCTTTCTGCCATTGACCTTTTGCTGGGCCTCTGCGCCCCCTCCGCACCAGGTACAGTTTCCAAAACAGCCTCTGCCGATATTGAGAGGGATAAGGGGAGGGCCAAGATGAAAGTGTCGCCTGTTTCCTTCTTTGGAAAGCCCTTTGGACCAGACAAAGGGCATTCCAAGATAGCGAATATAAGTCTCCTTGCCTTCAAGCAAGGAGAGATGCGTATAAGAGGATCGATCCAAATCCTCTTCAGAGGCTACGTAGGAAAGAGGATTTTCTTTGACCTCTCCATCTTTTCTCCAGGTGAGGTTGGGGATGCTCTCCCAACCCTTTCCCTCCTTCACAGCATTCATCAGCGCGAGGAGCGGGATTTCAGCGTCGCCACGGATGATCGCGTCCAATTGAGGAAAAGAACTTAGAATCTCACTGTGAAAAAGACTGGCGGTGTACCCGCCCGACAAGAGGATGATGTCCGGCCGCTTCTCTTTTATCTCCTTGGCGATCCTCATCACCTCATAGGACTGCGGGTGAAAGTGGAGCGGGATAGCCACCACCTTGACCTCCTTATCCCTCAAAGAGTCGAGGGGCGAGGAGATCTTCTTTTCGATCCACTCGAGACCCAGATGCAAGATTTTGGTCTTATATCCTTTTTGCGAGGCGAGGTCAGCAAGAGACAGGGTTCCCATCGGGAGAAGGTTGACCGTCATATACTCGCCGAAGGGGCGGTAGAAATTGGAGAATTTGGGCGTATGAATAAAAAGGAGATCGAGAGATTCGGCCATTATGTTAGGTTGTATGCTTTTTTATAGCGTTGTTAATTGGAGGATTCTTAAAGTTGATCAATTATAACCTACCTTTCTTTTTTAAACTACATTCTCTCTTTATACGGAGATCAACTTGCAATGCCGATTTCCAATGATTAATTTAAAATTGAAGGGAGGTAAAACTTATGGCCGCACAAGAGAAAGAACTGAGCTGCAGAGACTTCAGACAAGATTGCGATTTTTCCGTGCGGGCGAAGACGGAAAAAGAAATCATGGATAGATGCCAGGCACACGCCTGCAGTGCTCACGGAAAATGCAGCACCTCGTCTGAAATGCGGGAGAAAGTCAGGTCTCGCATCAGAGATGTCATGATGTAAATCCCGTTGAAAGGAGGTGCAATTTAGGTTATAAATAGAAAAAAGAAACAAGGATTTTCGAAACCCGCAAATCTTGCCAGAAGGCCGAGAGGGTCCAATCTTTCGGAGGTTATGACAAGAAAACCAGAAAGCAAGAGCTTTCTGGGGAAAGCGGGCTTCGAAAAAAAGGAGACCCGGCCAAAAGCTGGGTTTTTTGTTTCTCCCCCAAATACATGGGTACAATTGAGAAATGTCTTCTAATGTAGCCGCCCCATCGTCTCTTTGATTAGCAGTTTGACCGTGTCTACATCAGACACGGGTGGCAATCGCAGGTCTCCAGCTTGCGCCCGAAAATGGTTCGAGACCCTGTATTTAAATTCTTTAATTACTCTATCAATGTTCGACCTAGGGTCAATCAGATTCTCCCACAGCAAGAGCAACTTATTCAACGTGTCGCTGCGGAATTCCCGTGTTCCGGTTTCGATAGAACCAGGAATTCGGGGAGTTACCAGCACGAGCGCGGCATTCCGTTTCGCCGTTCTGGTGCGAGCGTTAAACAGCAGGTCCACGATCGGAATATCTCCCAATCCGGGCATCTTGTTGAAACCTCCGACGTTCACTGCCTCGAAAAGGCCAGAAAGGATCAGGGTCTTACCGAAATCGACTTCGACTGTCCCGCCCAACGTCTGTTTGAAGGTGGTCAGTGCCTGCTGGAAAGTGCCGGGTGTGTTATCCACTAAGAAGGAACGGATGATATCGATTCGAAATTTGGTACGCTCGTGCGTGATTTCGGTCGGCGTAACCTTAACTTCGGTGCCGACATCGACCGGCTGCAATGAACCCAAATTAATGCCGCTGACACCGACGGTTACCCTGCTGCCGATGAAAAATTCCGACTCCTGACCGAGCGTTGCCACGAGCGAGGGGCGCGCAATGACTTCGTAATAATCAAACTTCGTGTTGAAGAGGTTCAGGCTATAGGTGACCTGGGGCAACAGCAAAGCGGTGGTCAGCGTGCGTGACATGGTATCGGTTGCGGCCTGAACGATCGTTTTCTGGGTCAGTTGTGAGGCACCGAACTGGATCGTCAGCCCGTCGAGCAGGTTGATTCCAACGCGGCGCGCGGTCGAGTCCTGGCTTAATAGGAGGGTCACCTCCACCATGATCTGTTTTGGATCCCCGCTCGCCACTGGACCGGGAACCGCAGGAGAGTGGGCCTGTGCCTGCTCGCCGGGGTTGTCCGCACGTTGATCCAGCGACGCAACCCGCAAGAGTTGCGATAGCCGAGGACGGTGGTTCTCGAGGTCATGTGCCTTGCCCGGCATCGCTTGACTCTTCGCCAATACCGCGTCAAGGGCCATTCGGTCCCCCCGGGCTGCTGCAGTGTATGCAGCAACCCGGAGCGCTTGGGGGTCCTTCGGTGCGAGCGTCAGCGCCCGTTCGGCTGCAACCTGGGCTACTCTCAGGTCACCGGCGTAGTACGCCGCGACCGCAAGCCCTATAAATGCATGGGGACGATCCGGCTTATCCAGGATCGCCCAAGAGAAATGTTCGGCGGCCTCCGGGTATTTCCTTTGTTCGAGGGCAACCAAACCGGAGAGGTAATGAGACCAAAAATACCCTGGGGCGAACTTCACGGCCGCATCATAGCCGACTTGAGCCAGTTCCAATGACTGTTGCGAGCTTTCGGCGAGTTGGTATGACAGCCCGTTCAGCAGGTGAAGGTATCCGTTCTGGGGCTCGGCCCGCAGTGCAACCGCAAGAAGCTCGCGGGCCGCTTCTGGCTTCCGTTGCAGTAACGCTGCCGAGATTTCCCCCTCACGCAGCTCTTGAGGCGTCGGCGAGTGATTGCCGTTCTGTGTCAAACCCGAGCAGCCAACCAGCGCCATCACCAGAACCGTTTTGATGGCTGTCATAAAAATACACCGATGATATCTTCTCCCAACCCGTGTGGAATTACCCATCAGTATTGGCATGAGTTTGCCCCCCGTCTTTTCTATTTTTGATGAATGCTAAGCAATGAATGGACTTTGAAAACGATAAAAGCTTGGCCCTGAGATGAGTCGAATATACCAAGAAGGGGGAGCGGAAGTCAACAAGATCATTCCCCCTCCCCTTGGGCCCACCCCCACGGTTACTTTCTGCAACGGCACAGTGCTCTCCTGCATCGTCACCGGAAGAGAGGAACAGGTCTGCGTCTGTGCCCGGCCGGTGGTCTGAAACGCGATTCCAATGGCGGCAACGATTAACATTCCTTGAATAATTCGGCGCATGTCGACTCTTTGGAAAAAAGTACCAACGAGTTTCTTGCTGATTGATTTTCGCAAACACAAACGATACTTATGTTTTTGCCTTACCGATCATTCTATGGTACGCATACGTTCCCCCACAGCAGGCATTCGAGCACACACAAGCTTCCCACAGGTAACCATTCACTTCGTAAACTACATATGCGTTAAAGTCCTTAATCTCACGGATTTGAATCTTGCTCCCGGGGATCTCCTGCTGCCAGAGTGCACCAAGACCTGCGTTGTCTTTCTTCAAGGATAGAGCAAGCATTTGAGAGGCGAAGGCACGATCTCGCCCCATGCGGTCGTAAAGTGCTTGAATTTTCATCAGTCCATCCACTTGAAGGTTGATCTCAGCTTTGGCTGCCGGATCAGCTTTGCCCGCCTGCTGCTTAAGCTCGATCAGGAGTTTATTGACCTCAGCGCTGGCTGCCTTTCCCGTTGCCATCACGGTTTCAGGAGTGTCCTTACTATCCGCCATCCCTGACGAAATAATCATCAACACCATCGCGAATGGAACTGCCGCAGCCATTAGTTTTTGTATCACACTCTTGGAAATCATAACTATTCTCCTTTCTGTTTTGGCTTCCCCTGTTATGATCCTAGTCTGTTAGAATTTCTGTACACACATAGATAGACCTACGCGGCAACACAAGTATGTGTCACTTTCCCACCACAATCCCCGTAACCGTCGCGGTCATGGGCAACGCGGAACCATCTATGCTCTGTGCATATGTATAGGTTTTCTTTTAGGTGTTAAATTTTTTGACACCAGGTAGCACAAGCACCGGAACTGGCGCAACACGCCACGGCACAGCAAATTTTATCATCACAACCGGAGCGAATCACCCATCTCTTACATGCCTTTGCATAAGCCGGCGGCGTAATCCAATCGAGTATGTAGTCAGCCGCGTTTGCAAGCCAGATTCCGGAGGGCAGCTCAGCCTTCATACAGCCGAGAACGGACTTGGGGATCTGGGACTCAGGGACCTCCGTCATGCGCGTGCCGCCAATAAAGAGGATGGGGTCTGACACGACTTTATCCTTCACAGTGACACGCGCTTCCAATTTTCCACGCAGGGTCTCAACAGCCCCGACCACGTGTTCTCCATCCTTAAGGTTCAGGGTGTCTAGATCAGGGAGCTCCAGCTTGTACTGCTTGCACTGGGCAGCTGCAGGACCTGCCAGCGCAAGGGTGACACACACCAGAGCCAGGATCCCTAACACTGCTGTCGACTTACTTCGGGTTAGATAATTACTCATTGTTATACCCTCCTCTGTGGTTTTTATATCAACCTAATTCTCAGCCTAAACAAAATAGTCTGATCAACAAATGGGGTGATCCCCGTATTTTTGAGTGAGATATACTGTATATTTTGAATGGTAGACATTGTTAGTCGGGGAGACATCATTCTCGACCAAGCGGGAGAGAAGCGCTGGCATGGGTGCGACCGAAGATTCCGAGGTCTCTCACATTCATTTCATGAAAGCAAACTGATGTAGCTGGAGTTTTAAAACTGCGATGGTATGCAATGTCGAGTTATATTGAATCATTGTCGTGGGTATCGAAAAGTTTCGATCATTATCAAGAAGGAAGCATGAATAACGCCATCAGCATCGTTGTCATGAGCGTAATCATTCTAGACCCATCCCTCTCAGTGCTTACTCCTAAAATACATACTTTTCACTGGCAAAATACTGTCTCTTGCTTATTCGCCTTCGTTGCCTTCTTTAGTAGATTTTATCTATGGCAAGGAGGTGAGAGTCGTGAGGGAAAGGAAGGAGGTGGAAAGAAGATCCCTGCCAGCTTAGACCGGCCCAAGAATGACTTCTTACCATTCATTAAACATTAAACCCCGGAAAGGAGGGTGCAACAATGTCGAATCATGCAACTCAAGTAAGGAAGTCGATTCATATGATAACAATCATAGCTATGGTGCTCCTCAGTCTTGCGCTGGCACATACTGCGGCTGCCCAGTGCAAACCTTTCATCCTTGAATCCCCGGATACAGACACCTTGAAACTTAAGGATGGAGAACACGTAATCGCATCCGCTGCCCACCCGAAAGGAAAACTGGAAGTGCGCGTTAATGTGAAAGGCGGCGTCGCGTCCGAACCTCAGTTCTTTCTCGCAGGCAAGCTCTTAAATGTAACCTCCCAGTCTAAGGTCAACAAGGACATTCTCGAGTGTTTCAAGAAGGAAATGCCTGCCGGGGCCTCGCTTTCGAGCTTAACTGACCGCATTTTTGATTTGTTTGTGCAGACGGCTGATGCTCGTGTGCCGAAATGTATCGTCTTCGTTGAGTGTCGTGATTCGGTGGGGCAATGCTGTGCGCTGGCCTGTTGCGGTAGTCAATGTGCCATCCGCTGTGCCGATTACTAATCTATTCCGCTGCGACTGTTGAACAGGTGCATGGGTAGCGTTACCGCGCTTGCCAGTTTCGCCGTCAGAGCGTCGGAGTGAAGGCCGCTGGGCCTGAACGATCCGGTCCCGACTATCGTTACAAGAACCGTGCCGTCCTTGAGGGTGGGACGCTGGCCGGAGAGCGTACTAAACAGAATGTTAACCGACCCGGTGGCGCATTTCCCGGAACCGTGATTGTCCTCCCGTTCACGGTCAACTCAGTGGGCACCTCAAATTCAAACAAGCCGCTTTGGGCATCGAGGCGGTATCGGCCCCTGCTGCCCCAACGGGCGCTTAGCTGGCAGCCGTGCTCGCTGCATCCCTGCCACGTGAAATCGGTTCCCGCAGTGGATTGGGAGGTCGTTGCTTCAAAATTGACCGTTCCGCGCATGCGATCTATCACCTTCCAATTTCCACGGTCCTCCTTCTGGTAAAACTCTGCGATGAATTCGCCGCTTCCCAAAATTGAGATCAGCGAAAGCTCCTGCTGGCTTTACTCTGCGATGACGATCGTCGGCGAAGAGTGCTCGTGCTCGCAAGGTTCCCTATCGATGATCACCTTTCCATCGTCACGATAAATATGGAGAAACCCTCGGCTTTCGACATCGTACAGCAACCCTTCTTCTTTCATGAGAACCTCCTGTTTGAATAAATCCCCGACCTAAACTCACCTTAAAGTTAGTCATTGATCCTCCAAAAGTCAAAAATGTTGAGAGAAGCCCGTAGGGCGACCCAAACAGGCATAGAGGAACAGAGAACAAAAACCCCGAAGTTGACAGCAGGGGGACGGAGTTGATTACGAAGGTAAAGGCAGACGTTCAACGTTTCGATGTTAGAGGAAGGAGAATCAGAAGGCTTTGGACCAGAGAAAGGTCACGGTGCTTCCGGCCTTCCCATCGCGGAGAAAGCCCGTGTCCCACGCATACTCGATATACAATTGGGATTTCCAAAGGAAACCGCTCGTCAAAGCCACTGCCGCCGTCTGACCCTTGTCGCTTTTGAATCCAATCTGGTTCAACGCGATAATCGTCGACCGGTCCCCCCAGATGAAGGCACCCCGCAGTTCGAGATACAGAAAAGGGAGGAGTTCGCGCCGGTATTCCAGATTGAGGAGGAGATATTTGGAAACGAGGGTGACCGTATCCAGAGCCCCTGGATAATTTGGGCGAGCGAGGTCATCCCTTTCCTGGGCGAGCGGGCCTCCGTCAAGACGTGTCGCATTGTAGCGGTCCGCACTCTTTTTGTCCATGTAGCTTCCGTGAACGCTCGCAAGAAGGCGATTTTTCTCCGACAGGCCCGGAATGCCGAAGACACCCATAAGGTACCCGGATGCGATGTAGTAGTTCTGGGACTCGTCCTTTGGAAAGGTGATGATGGCGTTGCCATAGTCTGCCCAATTTTCACGGTGAACGAAGTCCAGATTAAATCCCGCAGCCATCCCTGTGTGGGGGAGTTCCAAAAGGTTCCGACGAATCCCATCGTAGCGTCCCCGTAGCTTCACGCCATACAACATCGTATCGGGCGGGAGTTTGACATCCGGACCGGTTTCGCTCGTTTTTTTGGAATACAAATATCCAACCCGGCCAAGCACCTGAAGTCTCAGATCGTTATCGACCTGATAGGGGGCGACGGGGTAGCGGAGTCCGGCACCGAGGAAACCCGAAAGCGTCCCCCATTTCACAGCACTTTCATCGACCACTTCATTGCGGCGGAATCCCTTCTCGCTAAAGGGAATGGTATAGTTTTCAAATCGCGCCACAATCTCAGGGTGCCCGAAGCTCCTTGCGCCGTCCACTTCGTTGACGAATGCACTGGCGACGATGCGCAACTGGGCTTTCTCCCACGTTCGCCTTAAAAATAGGGCGAAGAGTGGAGCGGCGGCCGTGTCTGCCAACTCTGGAAAGTAAGCGGTTGTCCCCAGTTCCAGGGAGGTCAGGTTGCCCCTGTCCCGGGCGGGGATCGCAATACTTCGCCCCAAAAATTCTAGCTGGAAGGGTTCGCCGGCCAAGGGCGTATGATACTTTTCGTCGGTGTCTTTGGGCGCTAGCTCACTCTGCCCTGAAGCTGGGGTTTGGGTCGAATCCTGTTCGGCAAATGCAAGTTCTGGCTTCCCCCAAAAAGCAAGAATCAAGAGGATGAGAAAAAAAATGGGAAGCCGGAAGTATTTAGTTCGATGAATCCCTTTGAACGTCTCTTTCATTGCTCGCTTTCAGGAAACCTCGCCTTTCCAAATCTTAGCAAAACGGTAAGCAGAATTCTATTTTTTAAAAAAAAAGATCCCGAGCGCGACGCCGGCTCGCTCGATTACAGACCATGAATCAGGATAGGGGCGCGGCAGCGCGATTCTCACATGTTTGGACGGATACTATTTTGCCATCCTTCTTCGACTGTAAGAGCAAAAATGAGCTTGGGACATTTTTGTAAGTCAATGTGGGATTTTGTATCTGTGGGACAAAAAATTGTCACGAATTCAAGATTTGGCACCTAAGGTAATCTTTGGAATCTATTCTGAAATTGTTATTGGCAAACCACAGGCATATTTCTCCGGGTTTTGCACAGATTTTGCAGCCGAAATACATCATACCCACATCGCTTTTAATAGTATCAGTTCATAAGTCGGAAGCTTCACCAGACTCATTCTTAAACAGATAGGAGGACCCATGTATAGCAGACTGACGGCATGGCAAAATGCAACCAGAGATGCAAAGAGCAATCTTCCCGGCAGGAGCGACCCTCAATTCTCTTCGTTTGAGAAGGAGCTGATGGCCATGGCCAGGAATGAGGCCCGTCAAATCACCTCTTCCTATGGTCCTCAGTTGGAGGTTCTTAACGGAAAATACAAACCCTTGCTCAAGGATTATGAGCGTATTTCCAAAGACTATGATGCTCATGCCGCCAAGATCGGTCGCAGCGAACCCAGTGTGGAGTTGTCCAGGATGAAGTACTATGTGCTGATGGCCTTATTTGTGCTGGGTGAAATCCCCATGAATTCGCTCGCCTTCGCGGTGTTCGGAGAAAACCAGATTTTCACATGGATCATGGCGGTCGGTGTGGCCGTCGCCATCCCATGGATTGCCCACGCCATGGGGATTCTTCTCAAGCGTTGGTCTGTCCCGTGGTGGAAGAATGGAATTGCGGTCGGGGCACTCCTCTTCCTTACGATCGGCGGCCTGGTTGCGATTGGCTACGTCCGTGTCCAGTACCTGGGTGACTTGAGCAAGACGGGGGCCATCATCGGCTTTGGCAGCAGCACCCTGATCGGGGCCGCTTTTGTCGGGCTGAACTTGGTCATTCTAGCCGCTGCGACGCTCTGCTCTTATTTTGCCCACGATACGGATTCCATGCTGGAGCATTTACATCGCAGAACAAACCAGCTCGATAAAGCCAGACGAGCCGTGGAATCAAATTACAGGAAGATCCTGACCGAGCAACAGCAAAGACTCCACCGGATCCAGCAGCGAACCCAGGAGATCATCCATTACTACCGGAAAGTGAACCTGCGAAAACGCCCCGACCATGAGAAGCCCAAATCCTTCGACCGGGATCACGAGCTGGGTGTCGAGTTTGAAAATGGAGGCGAGGACATTAAACCGGAAACCGACAGCACCCGTCTAAAAATGGTGGCGGCAGGTTAATCTCATTCTTTAAGGATTGAGGTGAAAAATCGAATGAAACAGCAGAAGCTGAGACGACTGGGTCTTATCCTTATCAGCGCACTTCTTTTGAGTATCCCATGGACGTTGGGGACCGAAGCCTTCGCAAAATCCGAAAACTCCGTCCAGCCTCCGCGGCTGATCGTTATTCTTGTGGACATGTCGGCGAGCGCCGATCAAGCTCGGCGTACGGTCTGTAAGGAGGCGTTTGAAAAGATCTATCAGAATCTTCGACAAGGTGATCGCGTGGTGGTGGGGACGATCACCAGTCAGTCCTATATCGAATTCAAGCCGACCGTGGACGAGGAAATTCCGAAAAAGACGGTTTGGGACAATCGCCTGCAGTTTGAGAGAGCCCTGGCCAATGCCAAGGATAAGATTCGAAGGGAGGTGAATAAGCTCCTTTTGCAAAAGCAGGGAACACTGCTAACGGAGATTCTGGATTCGCTCAATATTGCAGATATCATCTTCCATGACGAGAAGGAGCGTCAAAAAATTCTGGTGATCCTTTCGGATATGATTGAGGACTCCAAGGAAGGCAAATTTGATAAGGATAAGATTACGGACGAGTATATTAACCACATCATCCGATCTCGCCAAAAAAACAAGCTCGTGCCAAACCTTGCCGGGGTTAAGGTCTATGTGGCAGGGGCCAGTGCAGCCGATTCTGAAAAATTTCGAGCGATCCAGACATTCTGGGCTCATTATTTTAGCGAAAGCGGAGCGGATTACTCCCCTCAGCGGTACGGACACTCGCTCATCAATTTTGAAAATGGATCTCAAGTGAATCAAGCCTCAAAATGATGGACTCCTGGGAGTCTCCGCCATGTCGGCATAAGGATTATTCTTCTGTCATGACGTCATCGGGGAGTTCGTTGGCGTCATCTCGTGTGATGGGGAAATACTTGGCAAGGGAAACGCCTATTTCCTGGATGGCCTGTGACAGAGCATCGCAGGCCCGGCCTTCTTTGATCCCTCTGGAAACCTCGTTCGCGAAGCGATTGAGGGTTTCCTGGTCCATCTTTTCATAGATGCCTTTGTCCGCAAGGACCCAGACCTTCCGTTCGAGGAGGGAGAGAAAGAAGAGAACTCCGGTATTCTTCTTTGTTCTGTAAAGTCCCCTCTCAAAAAAAGCCCTCTCAGCCCTCAGCCTGACTGCTTCCTCTTTTCTTCTGATTCCAACAAAGGCCTTCTTCAACACGTCCACTTTGATAAAGAGGAACCAGCAGGGGAAAAAGAAGATGAAACTCAGGGGAATATAGAACCAGAGGGAAGAGTCGAAAAAAAGAATGGTCAGTATCAACGATAAAAGGCTCGCGAGAAGGACACTCCCGAGAACCTCTGCCTCGATGTAGTGATCGCTATGATCGACAACCATGACAGCGATTTCTCCAATCGTTCTGGATTCGACTTCATGGGTGGCGGTCTTCAGCCTCTCTTTTTCTTCTGCCGTAAAGAATCTTTCCGATTTCGGATGCGCTCTCATCACCAGTCTCCCGAGGCTCCTCCTCCCCCGAAGGAGCCGCCTCCACCACTGAAACCGCCGCCGCCCCCGCCGCCAAAGCCACCCCCTCCGGAGAAGAAACCACCCGTCCCCGGCCCATAGAAAAACCCGCCGCCACGATGGTGACGATCGCCATCCTTTCGAGAGCCTCCGCCAGAACCTCTGGAAGAGAAGAGGCTGGGTAAGAGGAAACCTGCGCCAAATCCGAACACCGCTAAGAGAATAAAGGTGGTAATGCCCCCGACAGAGGCGAAGAGACGGACAAGTGTGGGCAGCCCGATGGCTCCAATGACTCCACCGAGAACACGGGAGATGCTGCCCATAATAAGTGTAAAGATAGCAAGAAACAGAAAGATACTAAGGAAAGGGGAGATGCTCCTCTGTCCGCGCCCGACCGGCCTTCGCTCGGCCCTGAACTCGCCCCGCGTGGCATCGATCAATGAAGAAACGCCGGCAATAAAACCCCCGTCAAAATCCTCCTGCTTAAACTTTGGTTTGATGACCAGATCGATAATTCTTCCTGCCGTCAGATCCGTTAACCTTCCTTCGAGGCCGTAACCCACCTCGATCCTGATCTTTCTCTCCTGTTTGGAGACGATGAGAATAGCGCCGTTGTCCTTTCCCTTTTGCCCGATCTTCCATGCCTCTCCGACTTTGATGCCGAAGTCCTCGATGTTTTCTCCCTCGATAGACGGGACGGTCAGTATAACGATCTGGGTGGAATCCGACTGCTCAAAGGCCCTCAATGTTTCTTCGAGCTTCGACTTGGCGGCGGGGCTGATCATCCCCGCATAATCGTTGATATAGCCCTGAAGTTTTGGAACCTCCAGGCCGTCAGCAGCGAAAGGCAAGCATAAGAAAAGAAGAATCGTTAAGAAAAAATATTTTTTCATTTCAGAATTTCACCTTATCACCCTATCCCCTTATCTCCCCACCACTCGTCTTCCCATCACCCCATCTCCCTATCATCTGTTTCTCTATCTCTTCATCTCCCTACTTCGCCGTCCTCTTCTTATTATCCGTAATTCCCTATCGCCATGTCTCCGGTTCTCCCCGTCTCTCTTTATTTTCTCCCCATCTCCCTATCTCCCCAATTCCCCATCTTCTGTCTCCTCATCACCCTATCTCCGTCTTTAGAACTTTACCTGGGGAGCTTTAGAAGCTCCGGGTTCGGCCTTGAAAGGCTCTTTCAGTGTCAGATGGAGCAAAAGGCTGTTGGTCAAACTGTTCGGGAATACCCGGATAGAGGTGTTGAAAACTTCAACCGCTTTGTTGTAGCGGGTCCGAGCGACATTGATCCTGTTCTCTGTTCCTTCCAGCTGGTGCTGGAGGTCTTGAAAGTTCTGGTTTGCTTTAAGATCAGGATAGCGCTCGACGACGAGCATCAGTCGTGAAAGGGCGCTGCTCATCCCGGCCTGGACTTCCTGAAATTGTGAGAAGGCCTTGGGATCGTCGAGAATATTTTTGGGCACCTGCACCGCGCCCACCTTCGCCCTTGCCTCCGTGACAGCGGTCAGGGTTTCCCTCTCATGCTTTGCATAGGCTTTTACGACCTCGACCAGATTGGGGATAAGGTCATTTCTTCTCTGATAAGCTGCTTCCACATCTCCCCATGCTGCCTTCACTGCCTCCTCATTCTTCTGCATCGTGTTATAGCCACAGCCTGAGAGCGCAACAAGGATAAGAACCGGCAGAGCCAACCTCAGTATTGCCCATCGTTTTCTCATCTTTTCCTCCTCTTTATCAGCAGAACCGTCGTGGGTTTGATAGCATCATGATAATGTAACAAGGATCTTCTTTCAAGTCGGCAACGAGTGATTCAAATTGTTCTCTAATGTAATTCTGGGGTTGGACCAAGACAAATATTGGCATGGTTGCTACTTGGTGTATTTTAGCTTGTGACAGATCAGACATTGTTCCTTCGGCGGGTGTTTTTTAGGTAAAGGGATAGCCTGAGAGTTGTGGCAGGTCATGCAGCCGCTTTCTACCTCAATCCTGTCCCCACCCTTCTTGATGGCCTCGTAAGAGGCTTGGTGCTTATCGTCGGCGGGTACTCGCTTGGCTTTCTCACGGAAAGTGCTTATGATGAGCACAATAAGCACGAGAACAACAGCTGCAATTGTTAATAAATCTCTTTTGGTCAATTTCATTTTTAACCTTCATTGCCATTCGCGCGAAAACATAGGCCTCAGTTGTTCCTGAGAACTGAAAAGATCGAAGAACATTCCTAAATCCTAAAGTAGGATTTGATCAGCTCTTCAAGCTGATTAAGGGAATCCTTGGCAATAAAACGGTCGGCCCCGCATCGAGAAGCAGCCTTTCGACATTCCGGCGTATCATAATTCGTCAGGACAAAAATGGTGGCGTCCGGATAAATTGCCTTGATTTTGCTGGTGAGTCCCAGCCCGTTTTCTCCGGGCAATCTGATATCCATGAGGATGAGGTCAGGAAGTAAGGCATTGATTCTTTGCAGAGCCTCAGCTCCGTTTACTGCTTCTTCAATGACTATCTGGGGGAAAGACTTTTGCAGGCTCTCCCTGAGGGTTTGTCTGAAAAGACTGTTATCCTCGACGATTAAGGTTCTAAGCTTATTCACTCTTCCCGGGCTGGGATTCGAAGAGGCCATGGTTTTCCCTCTTTTATAATATTTTCATTTTTTGGTATATTGGAAGTAAATAGGGTGGACTCTGTATTTCATTCGAGGGGAAGTCAGTATTTTTAGATATTCCTTTTACGATCCGCTCCGACTGTTTTGGCATCGGACTGAGGGAAGGGTTGCAGCTTATGAGCGACTTTTAGAAAAAGGAGCGGGATTTTACTTCTAGAAGGGCTATTTTGAGGCTAAATGATGATGCTTAAGAAATCCTTTAAGTCTATCGGAGCGGGAGCGGGACGGGATCCGGCTCAGTTGAATGACGCGCGATCAGGGGTATTCAGGGCAGGCGGTTGATCCCTTCAAATTGTTCAAAATGTTTGTCAAAGGCAAAGCCACTTTTCAGTTTAAGAGATCTCATGACGGAGAAACTTGTGCAGTCAGTAAAACTAAAATCCTTGTCGGCGTATCGTTTGAAAATGGCGAAGGCGAGGTCCTCATGAGAAGGAGTTACGGTGACCATTTCAATAAAACCACTCTTCTTTAGGTTCTCCCAGAAAAGAACGGCGATATGATGTGATATCCTCGCCCGGAGGTAATTCATGGTTTCGCAGACAACGAAGTTCGTGGTGACAAACCGCATCCCCTTTTCCTTTGCATCTCTGTAAAAGGCGGCAGCAGCTTTATGGTTTTCGTCATCCGCATCGGTGAGGGCGATGAAGGCTCCCGTGTCTACAAACAACTTCATTGTTTTCTCCTGTAAAGGTAGCGGTCATGCTTTGAAGACGCATCTTTGATGCCTGATCTTGCAATTCC
>Ga0335085_10008540_pt1 | contig 15617 bp, 13 predicted proteins | sample Lox_Sample_45_FD_206712 | JGI IMG/M metagenome (GOLD analysis project Ga0335085, IMG submission 206712) | Soil microbial communities from Loxahatchee National Wildlife Refuge, Florida, United States - Lox_Sample_4.5 | ecosystem: Environmental > Terrestrial > Soil > Wetlands | place: USA...
AGCACGTCTTCGGCAACCCGCACTCCGTGAACCCGACCTCGTCGGCGATGACCGAGCTCGTCGAGGGCTCGCGCGCGGCCGTGCTCGACTTCTTCCGCGCGTCGCCCGACGAGTACGTCGCGATCTTTACGCCGAACGCGACCGGTGCGCTGCGGCTCGTCGGCGAGGCGTACCCGTTCTGCGCGGGCGACCGCTTCCTCCTCACCTTCGACAATCACAACTCGGTGAACGGGCTGCGCGAGTTCGCGCGTGCGCGCGGCGCCGAGACGACGTACGTCCCGACCGCCGCGCCGGAGCTGCGCGTGGACGAGAGCCTCCTCGACCGCTACCTCGCCGAGGTCGGCGGCGCGCATCACAACCTGTTCGCGTATCCGGCGCAGTCGAACTTCTCCGGCGTCCACCATCCGCTCGAGTGGATCGACCGCGCGCACGAGCACGGCTGGCGCGTGCTCCTCGACGCGGCCGCGTTCGTGCCGACGAACCGGCTCGACCTCTCGCGCTTCCACCCGGACTTCGTGCCGATCTCGTTCTACAAGCTGTTCGGCTGGCCGTCCGGCGTCGGCGCGCTGCTCGCGCGGCGCGAGGCGCTGGACGAGCTGGAGCGGCCGTGGTTCTCGGGCGGGACGATCGTCGCCGCGTTCGTGCAGCGCGACTGGCACCAGTGGGCGCCCGGCGCCGCGCACTTCGAGGACGGCACCGTCAACTTCCTCAACCTGCCGGCCGTCGAGATCGGGCTGCGCTATCTCGAGCGGATCGGGATCGAGACCGTGCACGAGCGCGTCGCCGAGCTCGGGTCGAGGCTGCTCGAGATCCTCGGCGCCCTGCGCCACTCGAGCGGCGCGCCGGCGGCGACGGTCTACGGGCCTTCCGACTGGGACCGCCGCGGCGCCACGATCGCGTTCAACTTCCTCCGCACCGACGGCGCCGTCGTCGACGAGCGCTACGTCGACCGCGTCGCCGCGCGCCACCGCATCTCGCTCCGCACGGGCTGCTTCTGCAACCCCGGCGCCGGCGAGGTCGCGTTCACGATCTCGCGGGAGACGCTCGTCGGCGGCGAGTTCGGCGAGGGTATGACGCTCGACGACTACGTCGAGGCGATCGGGCTCCCGTCGGGCGGCGCGGTTCGCGCGTCGCTCGGGCTCGCGTCGAACGACGCCGACCTCGAACGCTTCGCCGCCTTCGCCCGGGAGTTCGTCGACCTCGCCGCCGTCCCGGACGACCTCCCCGCGCGGACGGGCTGCTGAGCTGCTACGATACTTGCGATGTCAAGTAATACGGAAGCGGTCACGACGACGAAGGCCTACTCGGGACGGCTGGAGCCGCGCGAGCGGAGCCCGCGCCCGATCGACGGCCGCGTCGACATCGGCCACGTCCACCTGAAGACGGCCGACATCCAGCGCGTCCACGACTTCTACGTCGGGATCCTCGGCTTCGACGTCGTCCTCCGCATGCCCGACGCGCTCTTCGTCTCGGCCGGCGGCTACCACCACGACCTCGCCTTCAACACGTGGGAGTCCGGCGGCGGCTCGCCTCCGCCTCCCGGGACGACGGGCCTCTATCACGTCGCGATCCGCTACCCCACGCGCGCCGCGCTCGCCGACGCGCTGAAGCGCCTCGCCGACGCCGGCTGGCCGCTCGACGGCGTCAACGACCACGGCACGCACGAGGCGCTCTACCTCCACGATCCGGACGGGAACGGGCTCGAGCTGTACTGGGACCATCCCGAGGAGGAATGGCCGGTCGACGAGGAGGGCCACCTCGCGTTCGCCTCCGGCGGCCCGAACGTCACGCGGATGGTGCGCGAGCTGCTCGAGCTCGGCTCCGCGCAGAGCTCGTAGAGATCCTCATCCCCATGGGATGATGCGCACGGAGGCCCCCAGGGGCTTAGGATCCCTGCGGAAACTGACATCAAGGAGGCCTCCTTGCTCGCTACGCAATACCCGTTCCTCAGCGTGATGTGGACGCTGATCGTGATCTTCGCCTGGATCATCTGGTTCTGGCTCCTGATCACGGTCTTCGCCGATCTGTTCCGGCGGCACGACATCTCGGGCTGGGTGAAGGCGCTCTGGATCATCTTCGTGATCATCCTCCCGTTCCTCGGCGTGCTCGTGTACCTCATCGCCGAGAGCCACGGGATGGCGGAGAGGAACCAGAAGCAGGCGCAGGCGGCGCAGTCGCAGTTCGACGACTACGTCAAGACCGTCGCCGCGCAGTCCGATCCGACCGAGCAGATCGCGAAGGCGAAGGGTCTGCTGGACAGCGGAGCCATCTCCCAGGCGGAGTTCGACTCCATCAAGGCGAAGGCGCTCGCCGGCTGAGCCTCTGCGGCGACCGGAACGCGTCGAGCCCACGCGCCCACGCCGACTCCAGGTCGGCGCCGGGCGGGAACCGGTCGTTGAGCTCGAGCACGGTCATGCCGTGGGCGAAGGCCCAGGCGGCGCGGGCGAGGTCGGCGTCGCCGCCGACCGCTTCGACAACCGTGCGCCCGGCGCGCTCCTCGACGCCGGGCGCGAGGTTGTCGCGGTCGAGCGCACGCTCCGTCATCAGCCGGTACAGGTGCGGGTGCGCGAGCGCGTACGCCCGGTACGCGCGCGCGAGGGCGGCGAGCGGATCGTCCGAGTCGCGGATCGCCGCCTCGAACACCTCCGCCTGCTCTTCGAACGCGTCGGAGATGACCGCGTTCTCGAGCGCCTGCTTGTCCGGCAGGTGCTTGTAGATCGAGGGCGCGCGGATCCCGAGCCGCTCGGCGAGCCGGCGCATCGAGAGCCCCTCCGGACCCTCCTCCTCGAGCAGCTCGCGCGCGGCGGCCACGATCTCTCGCGCGCGCGGGGTCAGCGTCGCCTCCATCGCCGCCAGCCTAGCTAACGGCGTTAGCCGGAGCAAGCCCCGGCCCGGCGGCAGGTAGCGTCGCGCCGTGGAGCTCGGCCTCTACACGTTCGCGGAGCTGCCGGACGCCGGGGCGGATCCGGCGGCGAGGCTGCGCGACCTGCTCGAGGAGGCGCAGCTCGCCGACGAGCTCGGGCTCGACGTCTTCGGCGTCGGCGAGCACCATCGCCCCGACTTCGCGGTGTCGGCGCCGGCGGTCGCGCTCGCCGCGATCGCCGAGCGGACGGCGCGCATCCGGCTGACGAGCGCGGTCACCGTGCTCAGCTCCGACGATCCGGTGCGCGTGTTCGAGGAGTTCTCGACGCTCGACCTGCTCTCGGGCGGACGCGCGGAGATCATGGCGGGGCGAGGCTCGTTCATCGAGTCGTTCCCGCTCTACGGCTACGACCTCGCCGATTACGACTCGCTGTTCGCCGAGAAGCTCGAGCTGCTGCTCCGGCTGCGGGAGAGCGAGCGGGTCACGTGGTCGGGGAGCCACCGCGCACCGCTCGACGACGTCGGCGTGTACCCGCGGCCCGGCCGCGAGATCCCGGTCTGGATCGCGGTCGGCGGCAATCCTGACTCCGCCGTGCGCGCCGGCGCGCTCGGGCTGCCGATGGCGCTCGCGATCATCGGCGGCCTGCCGGAGCGGTTCGCGCCGTTCGCGGAGCTGCACCGCCGCGCCGCGCTCCAGGCGGAGCGCGAGCCGCCGGCGCTCAGCATCAACTCGCACGGCTACGTCGCGGACACGTCGCAGCGAGCGCTCGACGAGTCGTTCCCCGCGGTCTCCGCGATGATGAACCGGATCGGGCGCGAGCGCGGCTGGTCGCCGATGCTCCGCCAGGACTACGACGCTGCCGCCACCCGCCGCGGAGCGAACTTCGTCGGCAGCCCGCAGCAGGTCGTCGAGAAGATCCTGTTCCAGCACGAGATCTTCGGGCACGACCGCTTTCTCCTGCAGACGAGCGTCGGGCCGTTGCCGCACGCGCAGGTGCTGCGCTCGATCGAGCTGTTCGGCACGGAGGTCGCGCCGGCCGTGCGCAAGGCGCTCGCCTGAACGACGAAGGCCCCGCCGGAGCGGGCCCTCGTCGACTGCCTTCGGCGGCCGGTACGTCAGCCGCACTGGGTCGCGCCGGCCATCGCAAACGCGGACTTCGGCCGGCCGTCGTTCAGGTACTTCTTGAGGATCGAGACGAACTGCGCCGGCTTGCCGGCGTTCCAGGCGGTGATGGCAGAACCGACTTCTGCGATGTCGACCTTCACCGCTGCGAGCGCCGACGTACCCGCCGCAGTCCTTCCCGGCACCTTCTCCAGCAGACCCAGCTCCTGGCTCTCGAGCGCCTTCGCCTTCTGCGCGAAGGTGTACAGCTGAGCAGGAGTGACGGGCGTGCCGAATTCCTTCTTCGCCTTCGCCAGCCAGGCGACGCAGATCGTGTTCGCCTGCGAGGCCCAGTTGGCCGAGTGAACGTGCGAGGAAGGCGCCGCCGGCGCAGCGGCCGGCAGCACGGCGCTCAACACCAGCGCCACGGGGATGAGGAGCCTGCGCATGGGCCTTTGTATCGGGCTTGCACAAGCGGCTCCGGCCCCTCGAACGGGGGATGTCGGGTGTGCGAACATACGTTCGTGTCGGCCACCGCCTCCATCCTCCACGCCGACCTCGACTCGTTCTTCGCGTCGGTCGAGCAGCGCGACGAGCGGCGGCTGCGCGGGCGGCCGGTGATCGTCGGCGCCGGCGTCGTGCTCGCGGCGAGCTACGAGGCGAAGGCGTACGGCGTGCGCACGGCGATGGGCGGACGGCAGGCGCGGCGGTTGTGCCCCGACGCGATCGTCGTCCCGCCGCGGATGTCGGCGTACTCGGAGGCGAGCAAGGCCGTGTTCCGCGTGTTCGACGACGCCTCGCCGCTCGTGCAGGCGCTGTCGATCGACGAGGCGTTCCTCGACGTGCGCGGGATGGAGCGGAGCGTCGGCTCGCCGGCGGCGATCGCCGCGCGGCTGCGGCACGACGTCCGCGAGCGCGTCGGCCTGCCGATCACCGTCGGCGTGGCTCGCACGAAGTTCCTCGCCAAGGTGGCGAGCGGCGTCGCGAAGCCCGACGGGCTGCTCGTCGTTCCGCCGGAGCACGAGCTCGCGTTCCTCCACCCGCTCCCCGTCGAGGCGCTGTGGGGCGTCGGCCCGGTGACGGCGCGGCGGCTGCGCGGAGTCGGGATCGAGACCGTCGGCGAGGTCGCACGCCTGCCCGAGAGCCTGCTCGTGTCGATGCTCGGCCGCGCGGCCGGCCGGCAGATCCACGCGCTCGCGCACAACCTCGACCCGCGCCCGGTGCACGTGCGGCCGCGCCTGCGGTCGATCGGCTCGCAGCGCGCCGGCCGCCGCTCGCGCTCGTCGCAGGACGAGATCGACGCCGACGTCGCGGCGCTCGTCGACCACGTCACGCGGCGGATGCGGACCGCCGACCGCGTCGGCCGCACGGTCGTGCTCCGGCTCCGCTTCGACGACTTCACGCGCGCATCGCGCTCGCACACGCTCCCGTATGCGACCGCGAGCACCGACACGATCCTCACGACGGCGCGGACGCTGCTCGCGGAGGCCGACGCGCTGATCCAGCGGCGCGGCCTCACGCTCGTCGGCATCTCCGTCGCGAACCTCGACGACGACGGCGCCGTCCAGCTCGTGCTCCCGTTCGACCGGCTGATCCCGGAGGCGCTCGACGCCGTCCTCGACGAGGTGCGCGAGCGCTTCGGCTCGGCTGCGATCACACGCGCCGCGCTGATCGGCCGACCGCAGGGCCTGACGGTGCCGCTGCTTCCCGACTGAGGCACGCGCCGGCCGGGGAGCCGATGCGCCCGGCTCCCCGGCCCTCCTGCGCTCAGGACAGCGGCACCGTCGTCAGGGCGAACGCGCCCTGCATCGGCACGTCGAAGCGCGCCACGCCTGCGGCGTTCGTCGTGATCGTCCCGGCGATGGAGTTGGTCCCGTCACCCGTTGCGTTCCAGACCGCGAGCGTGAACGTCGTGTACGGCGGCAGCCCGCCGATGCTGTACGACGACGACACGCCGTTCGGCGCAGTCAGCTGCCCGCCGTTCGTGTCCAGCCCGAGGACGGTCAGCTGGCCGTCGGGGCCGGCGTACGCGGTCAGCTCCTGCTCGGGCGTGTCCCACTTCCAGTCGGGCGTCCCCTCGAGCGCGATGGGCTCCGCCTGGTCGTCCGCCGTCCACGGATCGACGCCGACCACCTGCCAGCCGGGCGCCGTCGTCTTGAAGACGAGCTGGAACGCGTAGTAGGTCGGGTACAGCGCCCAACCCTCCTCGGGCGGCCCGATCGCCCAGAACGACTGGTTCGCCTTCGTCCGGTCGTAGGTGGCCCAGTAGAGATCCCAGTTGGACGCGCCCACGAAGCCGAGCTGCGCCGAGTCGATCGCGAACCAGAGCCGCTGGAACGCGGCGAGCGGCATCCGCCGCAGGTCGGTGCAGACGGCGTCCTGGTAGTACGCGTACTTCAGGTCGGGCTTCGTCCCGCAGCTCGTGACGCCGCGGACGCCGTACTCCATGATGAACGCCGGCTTCTGCGCGTCCGCCGGAAGCTGCTGGTGGACGAGATACGCGACGTCCTTGAGCCGCTCCTCCATGCGGCGCGTGTCGAAGTAGTTCCAGTAGATGTGCTCCGACCACCCGTCGATGACGTCGTTCATGTGGGCGACCATGTAGTCGAACCAGGCACGGTGCCCGCCCGGCGTCCCCTCGGTGTTCTGGACGAGGTCGCCGCCCATGATCGAGATCTGGGAGCGGAGACCGCGGGCGCGGAGCTCCGCGTCGATCGCACGCACGAGCGCCTCGTACTGCACCGTCGTCATGGCGCCGCCGTTCGGCTCGTTCCCGATCGAGATCCACCGCACGTTCGTGTCCCCGCGGCTCACGACGAGGTCCTGGAGCACGTCCGCGAACCGCGACATCCAGAGCGTCGGGTTGAGCTTCGCGGAGGCGACGCCCTGGTACGCGATGACGATCTCCGCGCCGGAGTCCTGCGCCAGCTGGACGACGTTGCGGAACGAGTCGAGGTTCTGCTGCCACTCGGGATGGGTGCCGTCGGAGTTCTCCTCCCAGTTCTCGCTGAAGAAGATCCGGACGAGCTGCGGCCCGAGCGCAATCACCTTCGACTCGAGGTCGGGCAACGTCGCCGGCGGCGGATTCGTGATCGGTGCGTAGAGATGGTGGTTGAGCTGGAAGCCGTACCCGTCGAGGCTCTGGACCAGCAGCCTCGACCGCGCCAGCTCGTCCTTCGACACGTCGACCGTCGCGGCGCGCGTGTCGTTCGTCGCGTCGTACTCGTCCGGCGCGACACCGCTGACGACCACCGTCAGCTGGGACGGCACCGGGTTCGTGAGCGCGACGTCCGGGAACGTCACCGTGACGTGTCCGCCCGCCGGCACGGTCACCTGCTGCGGGCCGGCGAGCGGGCCGACGTCGCCCGCGAGCGCGACCTGCGCGGTCGCTCCCACGTCGCCGTTGACCTCCGAGATCTCGGCCGTCACGCCGACCGGCCGCGTCGTCAGCGTCTCGAGCGGCGCGTTCACCGCCGAGACGACGAGGTCGGGCCGGAGCAGCGACGTCGTGTCGCCGTGGACCTGGTACGCCCGCGGCGGCGAGCCCGGCTGGACGACGGCGAGCACGTCGACCCGCCCCCCGCGGTCGACGCGATCGACGGGGATCCGGACGACGCCGTCCGGCGCGGCCACGTCCTCCTGGGTCGTGAGGACCCGGAGCTTGCCGCTCGTCGAGGCGAGCGAGACGACGAGACTCTTCACGGTCGTCACCGGTGCGCAGCCGGAAGCGGCCGTGAACTGGAGGGTCAGGTCGGTGTCGGCCTTCCCCGTCAGCGCGCCCGCGGTCATCGCATAGGCGTACTTGAGCGGGCACGTGCTCGACGGCGTGGTGCCGCCGCGCGCTCCCGACGCCGAGGCGAGAGCGAGGACGAGGACGAGCGCGCCGACGAGCCTGCTCGGCGCGAGAGGACTTCGGGCCATGGTTCCCCCTTCCCGGACGGCGTGCCGACGCGCCGCAGACGCGCATGCCTGCCTCCACACGCCGTCCTCCTGGGTTCCGCGAGGGGCCGCTACCGCAAGGAGGGCATCGCCCGAGCCGGCCGTCGCGGGAACGTCGCGATCACCTTCCGCCGAAGCCGGCGAACGGACATCCGGGGATTCCCTGCCGCGGCGGCGCTAGCGGCCGAGCGCGTCCGCGACGAACGCGGCGATCGCCGCGCCGAACGCGTGGCGGCTCTCCTCCCACGCGTAGAACATGTGCCCGCCGCCGAAATGGCGGACGGTGAGGCGCCCCGCGGTGGCCGGGTCGAGCCGCATCAGGTTCCGCAGCCGGTCGCTCGCGAAGTACGGCGTGACGAGGTCGTACCGCCCGTGCGTGATGAACGCCTTCATGTGCGGGTTGAGCGCCATGCCGTAGCGGAAGTCGTCCGTGGCGCCGGGCGGCGGCTTGAAGAAGTGCGCGTCGCTGTCCTCTTTCCACGCGCGGTTGACCTCGTAGCTCAGCAGCTCGTACTCGCGGTCCGTCTCGACGCCGATCTCCGAGCGAAGCTGCCGGTTGATCGCCATCGTGTACGCGGGCGCGATTCCCGCCAGCGTCGGGTCGGGGCCGGCGAACACGGCGCGGTCGGGGAACGGGTCGGTCGCGGTGATCGTCGAGTCGTAGAGCCCGACGACCTTCCGCTCGTCGCGCAGGAGCTCGCGCGCGAAGACGTGGATGGTGATCCGGCCCTCCGCACGCGCGACGAGGTCGAGCGGGAGCCCGATCAGGTCGGCGAGCCGGCCGAGGACGCGGTCGCGCTCCGGCTGGTCCATCGACGCGCCGCGCGTCAGGAACGAGGTGAAGTCGCCGGTCGCGAAGCTCTCGGCCTCCGCGTGCACGGTCTCGAGCGGCGTGCCGGCCGGGAAGGCGCGCGAGCGGCCGTGGTGCACGGCGGCGCCGGCCATCGTCGGCAGCTGGTCGACCCACGTGAGCACGTCGTAGTCGGTCGGGACGAGCGACGCGATCTCGAGCGCGGGCGAGATCAGGATCGCGCCGTTGAGCCCGATCCCGGTCGTCTCCTGGAGCGTCTTCACGAGGCGGCCGACGCGGTAGCCGCCGTAGCTCTCGCCGGCGATGAAGACCGGCGAGCCCCAGCGGCCGTTCGCCGACAGCCAGCGGCCCATGAGCTCGCAGAGCGACTCGAGGTCGCGCTTCTGCCCGAAATACTCCTTCGGGTCGGCCGCGTCCCCCTTCGTGTCGTCCTTCGCGGGGTCGTCCTTCTTTTCGGGCTCGATCACGCGGCTGAAGCCGGTGCCGACCGGGTCGACGAACACGAGGTCGGCGAACGCAAGCCACGAGGCCTCGTTCTGGACGAGCCGCGGCGGCAGCTCCGGCAGCGTCCCGTCCGGCGGGAACGCGACGCGCTGCGGGCCGACGGCGCCGAGATGGAGATAGGCGGACGACGCGCCCGGGCCGCCGTTGAAGACGAACATCACGGGGCGGCCGGCGTCGCCGTCGTCGGCGACGTACGCGACGGAGAAGATCTCGGCGGCGGGCTTCTCCTTCCTGCGGAGGACGAACCACTTCGCGGTCGCCGTGTACGGGATCGGCGCCGCACCGCCCGTCCACGTGCCCTTGACCTCCGCGCCGGCGGGCGGCTCGTGATCCGGCTTCGCCGCGTTCGCGTCCTTCGCGTCCTGTGCGCCGTCCTCGCTCACCGCGAGGACGCTAGCGGAACGACGGGCTCAGTCGTCGCCGGGTGGCGACGGCAGGAGCGGCTCGACGAGCTCCGTCTCGAGCAGCGCGAGGAGCGCGCAGTGCGGTCCGTGCTCGGACGGGACGCGGAGCCTGTCCACGCGGATCGTCCGGCCGCAGAGGCACACGCAGTGCTCCGGTTCCTCGCTCGTGATCCGGCCGCGCGTGTCCGCACCGCGGCCGGCTTTCCTCCACCACCGCATCGTCTCGATCCCCCGGCGTTGTTTGATCAAATATCACTCGCAACCGTAGCGACGCCGATCCGTCTTGGCCTGACCCAAGCTGGGCGGTCTTCGTCGCCGGTGACGGATCGGTGACGGCGACCCGGCAACCTCCGAGGATCGTGTCGGTGACCCGGGTCGTGTCCAGCGAACCGCGCAGCCGTGTCTAGCCGAGGTGCCGCGGCCCGGCCGACGCCGCAGGTCGACCAAGCGGCCGGAGCGCGTGGCCGCTCGACCAGCGAGGGACGACGCCAGACCTCCTCCCCCGGGGCCCTCGCAAACGCCCTCGCACTGCACCCCGACCTCCCGCTCGTCCTCGCCGGCAACGAGACGCTCGTCCTCGGCGCTCGCACCGGTCCGTCCGTCGCCGACGGCGTGATCGCCGGACCTCTCGAGCCCGGGACCGTGGCCGAGTCGCTCGGGCTCCGCGTCACGCAGACCGACACGCAGCACGCGGAGATCGTGTACGGAGGCTCGTGGATCCGCATCGCCGGCGTCCCCGGCGACGTCTACGCCTTCACGATCGGACCGCCGATCGAGACGCCGCCGAAGCCTCAACAGCAGATCGCCCTACCGGGCGGCCCGGGATTCGTGCCGCTCCTCGATCCGTTCACGACCGAGCCGGTCCAGCCCGAGCTGCCCCAGCGGCTCGTCCGCCTCGTCTCGACGAGGTGGATCGTCGACGAGCACGTCGACGACGATGCGCGTGTTCCGCCGCTCGTCCTCCAGAGCCGCATCGCCGAGGCGCGTGACATCGCGGCGCGGTTCCCGATCCTCGACACGTTCGACGTCGACGAGTACGTGGACGGCGACCGCGCGCAGCTCCGTCTCGAGCGCTCGATGATCGTCATCGACCGCGGCGCCGCCGCCGAGACAGTCGCAGGCGAGGGAAACCGAGCGCGCTACGCCTACTGGATCGACCCGGAGTGGTCGGGCCCGCGCGGGACGGAGAAGCGCGTGGTGATCGTCGCCGCCCCGGGCGTCACGGTTCGAACCGGCGAGCCTGAGCACCCGTGGGGCTACGACTTCGGACGCAAGCTCGTCGCCGAGCTCGTGCGGGTCCCGCATCCGGGTCTCGTGCCGGCGCAGGGCACGCGCCTGAACGTCGAGGAGTTCGTCGGCGTGGACGTCGTCGATCCGAATGCGCCGAAGGGAATCCTCGCCGCAGTCGCGGGGCTCGACGGCGACGGCCGGCACTCGGACGCGGTCGAGATCTCGACCGGCCTCGCCGGCGTCACGATCACGCATCCGTGGAGCGGTGCACGCCTGACGCTCCAGCCGGCGACCGGCCTCGGCGGCGCCTACGCGTGGCAGGTCGTTCCTCCGGTGAACGGCGCGCCGGGCGAGATCCGGGCGGTCGTCGGCCCGGGCGTCGAGGTCGATCTCGCGGAACCGGTGCCGCAGCGGCTCCGGACCTACGGCGGTCCGACGCTGACCCCCAGGAGAGGGGAAGCGCGGTACGGCGAGGGAATCGAGGAGCAGGCGTTCGAGTTGAAGCTCGTCGAGGTCCCCGACGCGGCGATCGTCCCGATGCAGGGCACGCCGCTCAACATCGAGCACTTCCTCGTCACCGGCGGGCGTCCCCGCGAGCCCGACCGGCACGAGTGGCTCGGCACCGACGACACCGGGTTCATCATCGCGACCGTCGTCGCGGACACGGTGATCAGCCTGATTCCCGTCGTCGGCGAGCTGTACGCGATCGGCGAATTCGCGTACGCCGCGTCGACCGGTCACGACTGGTGGGGACAAGACATCGACGACGGCGGCAAGGTGATGATGGGCGTCGGTGCGGCATTCAGCCTCATCCCTCTGGTCGGCGGGCTGAGCAAGTTGATGCGCGGCGCCGCGGACGTCGCACGCGTCGCGCAGGTGGCCGAGCGGGTCGGGATGCGGGCGGAGGAGATGCAGGCCGTCCTCGTGCGCGTCGGCGCCTCGGTCCAGGGAAGCGATGCGGCGGTCGTCCAACGGGCGACCCAAGCCATCGTGCGCGGCGAGGAGATCGCCGAGGAAGACGTCCCGGCGCTCGAGCGCGTCCTCGGCAAGGTCGGCGCCGGAGGGCTCGAGCTCGGCAGCGTTGCACGGACGGGGATGAGCGGGGTCGAGCTCGGCCTCGCGACCGCGGACGCGCCTCTGCACCGTCAGACGTACCTCGAGAACCTGCTGTCGGCGGTTCGGACGACGGGCGACGTGCCCGATGAGCTGGCCGAGCCGCTGGTGCGGTCCGGCCACTTCGGGAACGGAGCCGAGGCCGGCGCCGCCGTCGAGCAGGCGCTCCGGGACTCGGCCCGCGGCGGAGATGTCGTCGCCGACGAGCGGCTGATCGCCGACGTGGCCGAGAAGGCGGGCCGAGCCACGGAGCGCGTGCAGGCGGCGGGCATCGAGCGGCTCGCCGGACCGAGCCGGCGCCTCGACGTCACCCGGCCGGAGCTCGTCGCCAAGTACGAGGCGCTCGTGGACGAGAAGCTTCCCGACATCGTCAAAGACGTGCTCAAGAGGCAGGGGAAGCGGGCCCCGACGCCGGCACGGCAGCGCCTCGCCCAGCTCCGCACCCAGTTCGACGCGCTTCAGGCCGAGGTCGGGGGTGCCGTAGAGCTCACCGCTGCGCAGCGCGACACTGCGAACACCATCCTGCGCGAGGCCCGCGACCTCGCACGGGACGACTTCGACAACGTGCGGGATGCCGTCTGGCGCCGTCTGCGAAGTGCACGACAGCATCCCGATCTCGCTTCGATCGAGACGGAGCTGCGCGCAGCGGGCGACGTCGGAGCGTCGCGGGAGGGCGCGCTTGCGCTGCGGACGGTGAGGGAAAGACCGGGCGGGGTGCTGGAGGAAAGCTTCCAGTCGATGAACCTCGAGCACCGCACGCGACTGTCCGACAACCCATGGCTCTACAACAACCCCGAGAACCTGCTCGCAACCGACGTTGGACAGAACCAGCAGTACCTCGAGACGCTGCGACAGCGCGGCAGCATCTGGCCGACGAGCACCACCGAGGACTTCATCGTGCGACACAGCCTCAACGACGAGAACTGGGACTTCCGGCCTCGCACGCGCTGAGCAGAGCGCCGTAGAGTGACGAGATCGACGACCTGCTGGCTTTCTACGGGACGCTCTTGTCGGGGCTCCCGGCCCGGCCCGGCCGGCCGGACCTGGCGCCGCATCTCGAGCTCGTCCGGCCGTGCGTGATCCCCGGCCGGCTCTTCGACGTCGGGCCCTACCCCGCGCTCGTCGCGGGCGACGGGACCGTGCGCGGCGAGCTGTGGCGGACGACGTCGCCCGACGCCCTCGCGATCGTCGACGCGTGGGAGGGCTACGAGGCGGCGGTCGAGGACCAGGCGCCGTACGTGCGCCGGCGGATGCGGCTCGTCGAGCCGGACGTCGAGGCCTGGACGTACGTCTGGAACCGTCCGCTCGACGGGCTCGTCGAGATCCCCGACGGCGACTGGCGGAGGCACTTCGGTGCGAGTCCGCCCGCGTGGGCGGGCGCCTGATGAGCGCGGGCCGGGTCCAGCTCTGCGGCCGCTTCGTCGTCGAGCTGGACGGACGGCGGGTCGAGCGCGAGCTGCCGCGGCAGGGCCGGCTGCTGCTCGCCCACCTCGTGCTCGAGCGCCGTCGCCCGCAGACGCGGGACCGCCTCGCCGATGCGGTCTGGGGTGACCGGCCGCCGCCGTCCGCGGCGGACGCGCTCACGGCGCTCGTCTCGAAGGTGCGGACCGCGGTCGGCGCCGAGATCCTCCGCGGGCGCAGCGAGCTCGAGCTGCACCTCCCGCTGGAGACGGCGGTCGACGTCGAGGTCGCGGAGACGAGCGCGCACGCGGCGGAGTCGGCGACGGCGCTCGCCGACTGGCCGCGCGCGTGGAGCGCGGCGCTCGCCGCGCAGATGATCGCGTCGCGGCCGTTCCTCGTCGAGCACGACGGACCGGCCTGGGTGGACGAGCGCCGCCGCGAGCTCGCCGAGGTGCTCGCGCGCAGCCTCGAGTGCTACGCGCGCGCCTGCCTCGCGCTCGGCGGCACCGAGCTGGCCGGCGCGGAGCGCGCGAGCAGGCGGCTCGTCCGCATCGCGCCGCTCCGCGAGAGCGGGCACATCCTGCTGATGGACGCGCTCGCCGCCCGCGGCAACACGGCGGAGGCGCTCGCCGCCTACGAGGAGCTGCGCACGCTCCTCCGCGACGAGCTCGGCGTCCCGCCCTGCGCGGCCGCCCAGGAGCGCCACCGCGCGCTCCTCGCCTAGCTTCCGCCTGGGTCGCGCCAGCGGCGGCGGCCCATCCTCCGCCTGTCCCTGCACGGAAGGAGGAACGAGATGGCAAACACGGCGACCGGCGGACTCGGCGCGGCGCTCGCGGCGGAGGTCCGCGGGCAGGTGATCGACCCCGCCGACGACGGATACGACGAGGCGCGGGCGCTCTACAACGCGATGATCGACAAGCGGCCGGCGCTGATCGCCCGCTGCGCCGACGTCGCGGACGTGATCGCCGCCGTCAGCTTCGCCCGGACGAACGGCCTCGACCTCGCGGTCCGCGGCGGCGGGCACAACGGCGGCGGCCTCGGCAGCGTCGACGACGGCCTCGTCGTCGATCTCTCGGGCCTGCGCCACGTCGGCGTCGACCCCGACAGCCGTACGGCGGTGGTCGGCGGCGGCGCGACGCTCGGCGAGGTCGACCACGCGACGCACGCCTTCGGGCTCGCATTGCCCGCGGGGATCATCTCGACGACCGGCGTCGGCGGGCTGACGCTCGGCGGCGGCCTCGGCTACCTGACGCGGCAGTACGGGCTCACGATCGACAACCTCCTCGCCGCCGACGTCGTCCTCGCGGACGGCACCTTCGTCCAGGCGAGCGAGAGCGAGCACGAGGAGCTGTTCTGGGCGATCCGCGGCGGCGGCGGCAACTTCGGCGTCGTCACGTCGTTCACGTTCAGGCTCCATCCCGTCACGACCGTCGTCGCCGGGCCGATGCTGTGGGAGCTCGACCGGGCCGCCGACGTGCTGGGCTTCTACCGCGAGTTCCTGCCGCAGGCGCCGGAGCGGCTCAGCGGCTTCTTCGCATTCCTGACCGTCCCGCCGGGCCCGCCGTTCCCGGAGCAGCTGCACCTGAAGAAGATGTGCGGCGTCGTCTGGTGCCACACCGGCTCCGAGGAGGAGGCGGCGCACGATCTCGCGCCGATCCGCGCGTTCGCCGAGCCGGCGCTCGACGGCGTCGGGCCGGTGCCGTTCCCGGCGATCCAGTCGGCGTTCGACGGCCTCTATCCGCCCGGCCACCAGTGGTACTGGCGCGCCGACTTCGTCCGCGAGATCCCCGACGAGGCGATCGCCCGGCACGTCGAGTTCGCCGAGCGGCTCCCGACGATGCAGTCGACGATGCACCTCTATCCGGTCGACGGCCTCGCCGGCCGCGTCTCGCCCGACGCGACCGCCTGGGGCTACCGCGACGCGCGGTGGGCGCAGGTGATGGTCGGCGTCGACCCCGATCCGGCGAACGCCGGCGCGATCCGCGACTGGACCGTCGACTACTGGGAGGCGCTGCACCCGTTCTCGCTCGGCGGCGCGTACGTCAACTTCATGATGGACGAGGGAGACGCGCGCGTCCGCGCGACGTACCGCGGGAACTACAACCGTCTCGCCCGCGCGAAGCAGCGGTACGACCCGGCCAACGTCTTCCACGTCAACCAGAACATCCGCCCGGCGGACTAGCGCCTGCGCCGCATGCCTCTCAGTCCGTCGAGGATGAGGCCGAGGCTGAACTCGAACTCGCGCCGCCCC
>Ga0335085_10008541_pt1 | contig 15616 bp, 13 predicted proteins | sample Lox_Sample_45_FD_206712 | JGI IMG/M metagenome (GOLD analysis project Ga0335085, IMG submission 206712) | Soil microbial communities from Loxahatchee National Wildlife Refuge, Florida, United States - Lox_Sample_4.5 | ecosystem: Environmental > Terrestrial > Soil > Wetlands | place: USA...
CCGCCTCGGCCCTGGCGCCCGGCTTGCTCCGCCACGCGGTCCGGACGCCCGCGGAGGCGATCTCGCTCATCTGGTTCTCCTCGCCTGCCTGGCCCGGGCGTCATGCCCGGACTGACGCATTCCCGGGAATCCCGGACCTCCGCAGCGCATCTCTCCTTACCGCCCGGGAAGGCAAGAAGAATACTAAGGGTCATTTTTCGGGGGTTCAAGATTTAGCGGCAAGAAAGACCTACGCTCTTGTCATATGGCAGAAAAGTGCAGGTGAGAGCCATAATAGATGACCGTCCATGCTCAATCCCTAAAACCCTCTGGTGGTATTCTATAAACCCCGCCAGGGTATTTAGTAAACCCCGTCAGGGTATTACCTGGCGGCCAGTAAAGTCATCGGGCAGGCCGGTCGCGGGTCTCGCCGCAGATTCGCACAGCGCCACGTCGGCACAAGAGAACGAACGGCTGTCGCGCCGTAGTGTCATGCTGAGGGTTACGTTCCGCCGCAGCCGCGACAATCCGAGCTGCACCTGCGCGAACGGCACCTGCGCCGACTGCCAGTGCGGGAGGTAACGCACCGGGGGTGAGCCCGGATTCCAGCGGCAGGCCGGCGTCGTGCCCGCCTGCGGAGGAAGGCGGCCAGCCACCGTGAGTACTCCCCGGCCGGGCAGACGAACACGATCGTGCGCGAGCGGGGGAACGGGTTCCCGCGCCGGAAACTGCTCGCGCGCCATCGCCGGGACCGCCTGAGGGCTATGCGGCCGCCCTGGCACGGCAACTCCACAGCGTGGCGGGTGACGAGCTGGTGCTCCTGCAATGACTCAGCTCACCGCGGCCAAGACGCCCGGAGGTATGACCTGCCAGGTCCCGGTGGGCTAGCCGGCGAACTCGTAGCCGGCTTCCCCGACCGCCTCGCGCAGCGGGGCGTCGCCGGGCAGCGGGTCGCCGGTGACGAGAACGGTGCCGCTCGCGACGTCGACATCGATGCCGGTGACACCGGGCAGCTTGCTGATCTCGGCCTGGACGGCGCTGGCGCAGTGGTCGCAGGTCATGCCGGTAACCGCAATGGTACGAGTAGACACGCTCACATCGTAACTCCCGGGCCGGGCCGGCTTCTACGCCGTGTAGTACTAGAAGGTACGGTGGGGCAGGCAGCGGGGACCTCAAACGACGCGTCCGTCCTCGTCGGGGAGGCGAGATGACATTTGTCTCATGTTCCGGCCGGTGTCTCGCGGCCTCCGGTGTCACCTCGGTACGATCGCGTCATCGTCGTTACCAGCGGGTCGGCGAGGTGATCCGGTGATCCGCGAGGCCAAGCTTCTCGGGTTCGTGATCCTGCTCGCGGCCATCTTCCTCGGTGCCCACCTGGCGGGATCTCACCTCGGCCCGGTGACGACCTCCCATTCCCAGGTCAGCTACCCGGGCCAGGGCGGCGGTACCGGCGGCATGACCATGGGCGGCGGCTCCGGCGGGACCGGTCAGGACCAGGGCACCGCGCCCGCGGTGAAGCTGCGCAGCGGCGGCCGCCCATGAGCGGCACCGAGACCAGCCTCCCGGACATCGCCGAGCGCCAGGCCGAACTGGTCGTGGGCGGGATGACCTGCGGCGCGTGCGCGGCCCGGATCGAGCGGCGGCTGAACCGGCTGGATGGCGTGGCGGCCACCGTCAACTACGCCACCGGGCGGGCCTACTTCGCTAGCACCGGCGGCCGCGGCCCGGCCGAGCTCATCGGCGTGATCGAGTCGGCCGGCTACACCGCCGAACCCCCCGCCCCGCCGTCCCCGGACAGCCCGCCCGGCACCGACCCGCAGACCCGGGCGCTGGCCCGGCGGCTCGCGGTCTGCGCCCCGCTGGCCGTGGCGGTCATCGTGCTGTCCATGGTCCCGGCCGCGCAATTCCCCGGCTGGCAGTGGGTGAGCCTGCTGCTGGCCGCGCCGGTCGCGACCTGGGGTGCCTGGCCGCTGTACCGGGCCGCCTGGTACGGCCTCGGCCACGGCGCCGCCACCATGGACACCCTGGTCAGCGTGGGCGTCGGCGCGTCGTTCTGCTGGTCGGTGTACGCGCTGCTGTTCGGCGGCGCGGGCGCAACCGGGATGAAGATGTCCTTCGCGTTCACCTTCGGCCAGGCCAGCGGGGACACGCTGTACCTGGAGGCCGCCGCCGGGGTGACCGCGGCGGTGCTGGCCGGCCGGTACCTGGAGGCCCGGGCGCGGGACCGGTCCGGCCTGGCGCTGGCCGCGCTGGCCGCCCTGGGCGCCAAGACGGTCGCGGTGCTGCGCGACGGATCCGAGCGGCGGGTCCCGGTGGACGAACTCAGGGTCGGGGACCTGTTCGTGGTCCGGCCCGGGGAGAAGATCGCCACCGACGGGATCGTGGCCGAGGGCAGCTCGGCCGTTGACGTGTCGCTGGTCACCGGCGAGTCGATGCCGGCCGAGGTCGGCCCGGGCGACCCGGTGACCGGGGCCACCGTGAACATGAGCGGTCGCCTGATGGTAAGGGCCACCCAGGTCGGCTCGGACACCCTGCTGGCGCAGATCACCCGCCTGGTCAGCCAGGCGCAGGCCACCAAGGCCGGCGCGCAGCGGCTGGCCGACAGGATCGCCGCGGTCTTCGTCCCGTGCGTGATCGCCGTCGCCGTCGCCACGCTGGGCTTCTGGCTGGGCGCCGGGCTGCCCGCCGCGTCCGCCTGGAGCGCCGCGGTCGCGGTCCTGGTCGTCGCGTGCCCGTGCGTGCTCGGCCTGGCCACCCCGACCGCCCTGCTGGCCGCGGTGGGCCGCGGCGCCGAGCTCGGCGTCCTGGTCCGCAGCGCACAGGCGATCGAGACGGCGGGCCGGATCCGCGCCCTGGCGCTGGACAAGACCGGCACGCTGACCACCGGCACGATGACCGTGCTCGACGTGATCACCGACGGCGCCGACTCGGACGAGGTCCTCCGGCTGGCCGGCGCGGTGGAGGACGCCTCCGAGCACCCGGTCGGCCAGGCCGTGGCCCGCGCTGCCGCCGCCCGCCTGGGCGCCCTCCCGCCGGTCACCGCGTTCACCGCGCTGCCCGGCGCTGGCGTGCGCGGCACCGCCGAGGGCCGCGAGATCACCGTCGGCCGCCCGGACCTGTTCGCCGAACTCTACTTCACCGTCCCTGCCCCGCTCGGCCAGGCCGCCGAGAGCGCGGAGGCGCAGGGCCGGACCGCGGTGCTGGCCGGCTGGGACGGGCAGGCCCGCGCCGCGATCGTGGTCGCCGACCAGCTCAAGCCGCACGCCGCCGCGGCGGTGGCCCGGATCAGGCGGCTGGGCATCCGGCCGCTCCTGGTCACCGGGGACAACTCCCGCGCCGCCCGTTCGGTAGCCGCCGAGCTGGGTATCGCGGACGCGGACGTCCTGGCCGGGGTCAAGCCCGAGGGCAAGGTGGAGGCCGTCCGGGACCTGCAGGCCGGCGGGACCGCGGTCGCCCTGGCCGGCGACGGGGTGAACGACGCCGCCGCGCTGGCCCAGGCCGACCTCGGCATGGCCATCGGGACAGGCACCGACGCGGCCATCGGCGCCGCGGACCTGACCCTGACCGGCGGCGACCCGCTGAGCATGGTGACGGCGGTGGAACTGGCCCGGGCCACCATGACCGTGATCCGCGCCAACCTGGCCTGGGCCTCCGCCTACAACCTGGTCGCGATCCCGCTGGCCGCGCTCGGCTACCTCAACCCGCTGTTCGCCGGCGTCGCGATGTCGGCCAGTTCGCTGATCGTCGTCGGCAACAGCCTGCGGCTGCGCCGCTTCCGCCCCCGCGCGGCCCGGGAGCAGCACCGTGCGTGACCTGCTCCGCGCCGTCGCCGGCCCGCTGATCTGCGCCGCCGTGGTGACCGGCCTGCTGGCCGCCTGGACAGGAACCGGCGGGGGCGGCACGCTCACCCGGGTCAGGCTCCAGGTCACCCAGGCCGCCGTCCCGATGCGCGCGTTCACCCCGCAGAAGGCGGCCGAGGTGCACGCCGCGACCACGTTCCTGACCATCAGGAACCTCAGCGGCACCCCCGACGAGCTCGTCGCCGCACGCACCCCGCTGGCCAGAAGCGTCGCGCTGCGCCAGCGCGGCCCCGCACAAGGCGGCCCGCTGGTCATCCCCGCGCACGGCACCCTGACGCTGACCCCGATCGGCGACGACCTGGTCCTCCAGCAGCCGTCCGGTTACGAAACCCGCGCCACCGTGCCGCTCACGCTGATCTTCCGCCACTCCGGCACCGTCACCATCGACGCGCCGGTCACCGGGCCGGGCACACCATGACCGCCGTCCCCGAGATCACCACGGTCGAGCTGGTCATCGGCGGGATGACCTGCGCCGCGTGCGCCGCGCGGGTACAGGCCAAGCTGAACAAGCTGGACGGCGTCACCGCATCCGTCAACTTGAGTACCGAACGGGCCTGGGTATCCGCCCCGCCGAACCTCTCAGCGCGCGACCTGGCCGACGTGGTCGAGGCGGCCGGCTACACCGCCGAAGTGGCGGCCTCGCCCGGGCACGACGGCGACGCGGACGCCACCGCGGCCGACGAGGCCGCGGTGCGGCGGCTGCGCCGCCGGCTGACGCTGGCCCTGGTATTCTTCGTGCCGCTCACCGACGCCTCGCTGATGCTGTCGGTCTTCCCGTGGACCCGCTTCCCCGGCTGGCAGTGGCTCCTGGTGGCGCTGGCGGTGCCGGTGGCGACCTGGGCGGCGTGGCCGTTCCACGCCGCCGCGCTGCGGCAGGCCCGGCACCTGTCCTGCTCGATGGACACGCTGGTGTCGCTGGGCATCCTGGCCGCCTGCGGCTGGTCGGCGTACGCGATGTTCGTGCTGGACCGCGGCCAGCGCGGGCTGAGCGGCCTGGCGAACCTGCTGCACGGCTCGGGCGGCGGGATCTACCTCGAGGTGGCCGCCTCGGTGACCACGTTCCTGCTGGCCGGGCGGCTCTACGAGGCGAAGGCCCGGCGCACCGCCGGGCAGGCCATGCGGGACCTGGCCGCGGCCAGCGCCCGGGACGTCTGCGTCCTGGACGACGACGGGACCGAGCGGCGGATCCCGGCCGGCCTGCTGCGGGCGGGCCAGCGGTTCGTGGTCCGGCCGGGGGAGCGGATCGCCGCCGACGGCGAGGTGCTGTCCGGCCAGTCGGCGGTGGACCGCAGCATGATGACCGGCGAGTCGGTCCCGGTCGACGCGGCCCCCGGCGACGCCGTGACCGGCGGCACGATCGCGACGGCCGGCCGCCTGGTGGTCCGCGCCGACAAGGTGGGCGCGGACACCCAGCTGGCGCACCTGGTGAGGATGGTCGAGCAGGCCCAGGCGGGCAAGGCCGGCATCCAGCGGCTTGCCGACCGGGTCTGCGCGGTGTTCGTCCCCGCCGTGCTGGCCTGCGCGGCGCTGACCCTGGCCGGCTGGCTGCTCGCCGGGAGCCCGGCGGGCCATGCGTTCGGTGCCGCGCTGGCCGTGCTGATCATCGCCTGCCCCTGCGCGCTGGGCCTGGCCACCCCGGCCGCACTGGTGGTGGCCTCGGGCCGCGGTGCCCAGCTGGGCATCTTCATCAAGGGCTACCAGGCGCTGGAGTCCTCCCGCGCCGTCGACACGGTGGTGCTGGACAAGACCGGCACCGTCACCACCGGCCAGATGACGGTTACCGGCGTGCTCGCCGTCCCGGGGGTGAGCCGAGGCGACCTGCTCCGGTTCGCCGGATCGGTGGAACAGGCCTCCGAGCACGCCGTCGCCGCCGCCGTCACCGCGCTGGCCACGGCCGAGGCGGCGCCGCTGGCCCCCGCCGATGGCTTCCGGGCGCTGCCCGGCCTGGGTGCCCGCGGTACCGTCGGCGGACACGAGGTCACCGTCGGCCGGGCCACGCTGTTCGCCGCGGTACCCGCCACCGTGGCCGCGTGGTGCCGCCAGCAGGAGCTGGCCGGCTGTACCACGGTCCTGGTCAGCTGGGACGCCGAAGTCCGCGGCACCCTGGCAGTGCGGGACACGGTGAAACCGTCGGCTCCCGCGGCCGTCGCCCGGCTGCGCGACCTGGGCCTGCGCCCCGTGCTGCTCACCGGCGACAACGCCGCCACGGCGCAGGCCGTGGCCGCCGTCGCCGGGATCGACGAGGTCCTGGCCGAGGCGCTGCCCGCGGCCAAGGCCCGGGTCGTTGAAGATCTGCAGAGGGAGGGCCGTTCGGTAGCCATGGTGGGGGACGGTGTCAACGACGGTCCGGCCCTCGCGGCGGCCCGCCTGGGACTGGCCCTGGGCTCCGGCACCGACGTGGCCATCGTCGCCGCCGACATGATCCTGCTCCGCGACGACCTGGAGGCCGTGCCCGACGCCATCGCGCTGGCCCGGGCCACCTTCCGCACCATCCGCCGCAACCTGGCCTGGGCCTTCTGCTATAACGTGCTGGCCATCCCGCTGGCCGCGCTCGGCTTCCTCAACCCCCTGGTCGCCGCGGCCACCATGACCCTGTCCTCGGTCTTCGTCGTCTGGAACAGCCTGCGCCTGCGCCGCTTCACCCCCCCGCCGCGCCCTATGGGGATAGCGCCTCACCCTCGACGTCGCCGTCGGCCCGGCCGACGGGTACCCCACCTCCGCCGGTTACCGGGTCTGGTGACAGCCGCGGCGCCGCCTAGGATGGCTGAATGCCTGTCCTGGGCACCAAGCTGCACGTCCCCGCGATGCGACGGCGGCTCGTTCCCCGTCCCCGGCTTACCGACCGCCTCCGAGGCGAGCCGGCGTCGATGCCGCGGCTTGTCCTGGTGTCCGCTCCGGCCGGGTTCGGCAAGACGACCCTGATCGCGCAGTGGCTGGCGGCAAGCGAGCGCGGGGAGAGTAAGCCGGCCGGGCCGTCACCGCGCGTGGCGTGGCTGTCGCTCGATGCCGAGGACAGCGAGCCGCGCCGGTTCGTCACGCACCTCATCGCGGCCATCCAGGCGAGTAGCCCGCAGGTGGGTGCGGAGGCCCTGGCGCTGCTGGACAGCGACCAGGCTGGCCAGGCCGTTCTGGTCAGCCTGGTCAACGATCTCGACGAGCTCGCCGGGCCGACCGTGCTGGCTCTCGACGACTACCACGTCATCGACGCGCCCGACATCCACGAGTCCGTGACGTTCCTGCTCGGACACTTGCCGCCCCAGGTCACCATCGCCATCACCACGCGCGCGGACCCGCCACTGCCCTTGGCCCGGCTGCGCGGCCGTGGCGAGCTCCTCGAGCTGCGCGCCGCGGACTTGCGCTTCACCGCCGACGAGGCGGACGCCTTCCTCAATCACGTTATGGGCCTCGACCTCGATCCGGCGCACGTCGCCGCCCTCGAGCACCGCACCGAGGGATGGGCCGCCGGGTTGCAGCTGGCGGCTCTGTCGGCCCGTGGCCACACCGGCGCCGGGGACTCCGATGGGGTGGCCGGCTTCATCGACGCGTTCACCGGCAGCCACCGCTTCGTCCTGGACTACCTGGTCGAGGAGGTGCTCAACAGCCAGCCCGATGATGTCCGCAGGTTCCTCCTCGACACCTCGGTGCTCCAGCAGCTGACTGGGCCGCTGTGTGACGCGCTTACCGGCCGCGACGACGGCCGCCAGACGCTGGAGATCCTCGAGCGCGGGAACCTGTTCGTCGTTCCTCTCGACGACCAGCGGCAGTGGTACCGCTATCATCACCTGTTCGCTGACGCACTCCGCGCCCGGCTCCTGGCCCGGCACCCGGACCGGGTGCCCGGGCTGTACCGGGCCGCCAGCCGCTGGTACGCCGAACACGGCATGCTCGCCGACGCTATCGTCCACGCGGTCGCCGGCGAAGACTTCGATCGCGCGGCCGATCTGGTCGAGCTCGCGCTGCCAGATCTCCGCAAGCACCGGCTGGACCGCACGCTACGGGAGTGGCTGCGCGCCCTGCCGGACGGCGTCGTCCGGGGGCGTCCACTGCTGGCCGCCTTCCTGGCCTGGTCGCGGCTGTCCGAGGGCGACCTCGACGGGGCCCAGGTGTGGCTCGATGGCGCCGAGAGGGCAGTGCAGGCCGGCCGTTCGGCTGAGATACCGGGCCTTCCTGGTTCGCTGGCGGAGGCGGCCCGCGCCCGGAACGAGGAGCTACGGGCCCTCCCGGCCACGATCGCGCTGTATCGCGCCTCGGTCGCCCAGGCCCGCGGCGACCTCGACGGCACCGTCGCGCACGCCCGCCATGCGCTGGAGCTGGCCGGGCCGGACGACCATCTCTCCCGCGGTGGCGCGGCCGGCTTCCTCGGGCTGGCCGCGTGGGCCGCGGGTGACCCCGGCACCGCCGTGGACACGTTCAGCACGGCGGTCGCGAGCCTGCACAAGGCCGGCAACATCGCGGACGAGCTCGGCGCGACCGTCGTCCTGGCCGGCATGTGGCTCACCCGCGGCCGGCCGGCGGAGGCCCGCCGGCTGTACGAGCGGGCGCTCGCGTCGGCCGAACGGCATGAGGGATCATTGCTGTCCACGACCGGTGACCTGCACGTCGGCCTGGCCGACGTGCTCCGGGAGCAGGGTGACCTCGACGCGGCCGCGCACCACCTCCAGCAGGCCCGGGAGCTGGGTGACCGGGCGTCGCTGCTGGAGAACCGTCACCGCTGGTACACGGCCACGGCTGGGGTGCTGCAGGCGCGAGGCGACCTCGACGGCGCGGTGCGGATGCTCGACGACGCCGAACGGGAGTACCTGCCCGGCTTCTTCCCGGACGTGCGGCCCATCCCGGCGTTGCGGGCGCGGGTCCGCATCGCCCAGGGCCGCCTCGCGGACGCGTGGGACTGGGCGCACGAGCACCATGTGACCGCGGCCGATCCGCCGGCCTTTCTGGCCGAGTTCAACCAGCTCATCCTGGCGCGCCTGCTCATCGGGCAGTACCGGGCCGACCGGGACCAGAGCGGCATCGAGCAGGCCCGCGTCCTGCTCGATCGTGTCGTCGACGCCGCGCAAGAAGCCGGGCGCGCGGGCAGCCTCGTCGAGGCCCGGATGGTCCGGGCGCTAGCCCGGCACGCGGCCGGCGAGACCGACGCGGCGATCTCCGATCTCGCCGCGGCCCTGACCGACGGCGTCCCGGCCGGCTACCTCCGGCTCTTCCTCGACGAGGGACCGCCGATGGAAGAGCTGCTGAGAGAGGCCGAGCGCCGGCCGGGCCCGGCAGCGTCTGCCGCGGCCGCCCTCGTGCTGCGCGCGGACGCCACGACGGCGGCCGCGGCGGCCCCCGCCAGCGACGAGGGCCTGAGCGACCGCGAGCTCGAGGTCCTCCGGCTGCTCGCGACCGAACTCACCGGGCCAGAGATCGCCCGTCACCTGTTCGTGTCGGTCAATACGCTGCGCACCCACACCAAGCACATCTTCACCAAGCTGGACGTCAACACCCGCCGGGCCGCCGTCAGCCGCGCCGCCGAACTCGGCCTGCTGTAGGGGCGAACCACCACCCGGGGCACATCACCTGGTGATGCGGGGTCACCACGCCGGTTCTTAGTGTCCTTGACGTGGCCGGACATCCCGCCCGGCGCACGACCCCAGGACCAAGGAGCCCGCCATGACCGTCACCCCGACCAGCCTCACCCGGGCCGCCGGCATCTCCGTGGCGCGCCGGAGCCCTGTTCATCGCCGTCCAGATCAAGCACCCGCCGCACGATACTGCATGATCGCGGCATTCATGCAGTTTGATCCGCGGGCCGGGGCGCTACGAGGTCCGGCTGGCGTTCCAGAACTGCCATCGCGCCGCCATGTTCCGTCCCGATGCCCTCGAGGCCCGATGACCATGTGTCGCCTCAGGTAGCCGGGTCGAGGCGAACCTCGCTCATCTCGGACCAGCCCGCGCCAGGCAGCTCCTGGTACACGATGCTCGGGACTCGTGAGACCACCGAGGGCAGCCATCCGAAGAACCACTGGGCGTGTTCCGAGGCGACGTGGGCCTCGCCAGCGGCCTGATCGGCGTAGTTCGCCACGACGACGAACCGGTTGCTCTCCTCGACGTCCTCGGAGCAGGTGAAGCGCAAGTTGCCCGGCTCCGCGCGGACCTGAGCGCAGTAGCGGGTAATGCCGGCCAGGAAGTCGTCCCGCTTGTCCGGGCGGGTGTCGATGCTGATGACGATGAAGATCACGACTCTGCTTTCCTGATCGTCACTGGGGGAGCGGTCAGGGCTCGCCGCATCAGGACCGCCTCGGCCGAGTCACCCTCCTGGCGCTTGTCGCTGTCGTCTAGCATCTCCAGGGCCACGACGATCGGCGCGCCTACCAAGACGGCGAGATTCAGGGCGTCGCTGGACCGGGCATCCACCAACTCGACGCCGTGTGGTCCTTCGGCCTCCACGGTGGCGGCGTAGGCACCCGAGACCAGGGCGTCGAGCCGGATCTCGCGGATGCGCCCGCCGAGGCTCCGGACCAGCTCCGCCATGAACTGATAGGTCATCGGGCGGCCCCACGGTACCTCACCCAGGCTGCCCGCCAGGGCGAACGCCTCGGCACTCCCGATCTGGATCACCAGGTGGCGGTCGCCGTCCAGCTCGTTCAGCACGACGAACTCGCAGACGCGGTTCCCGTCGTTGAGCCCGACAACCTTGCTGACCTGCATCCTCGCGAAGCCGACATCTGTCGCCGCGACCATGGCCGCCTCCCTTTCAAACCGGGCGCATGCCAAAATGGTACGCCAGGCTTAGTGGAGGGATCGGTCTGGTGAACGGCGTCGCTGCCCCGCAGGCTGAGTCTGTCGCGGTGGCCTGGAGGATGCACGACTGGCAGGCCCGCCCGGCCATCCGGGCCGGCCGGGTGCTGATGCGAGATGAGCTGGCCGGCCCGCACCGGGGTCCGCGCCGTGTCTTCTGGTTGCTTGACGAGGGTGTTCAGCTGATCTACGAGCCCTTCGGCTGGATTGATGAGTGGTATGTCGACGTGGTGCGGATCCAGGCGCGACGTGACGACGGACGGCTCACGTATCACGTCACCGATGAGTACGCGGACATCATCGTCGAAGGAATGGGGCCGGCCTACCGGATGATCGATCTGGACCAGCTGGCCGATGCCATGAGCGAGGGCTCTATCGACACCGAGCGCGCCGCCGAGGCGCTCCGGTGCGCGCAGCGTTTCACCGACCGGTACCTGCACCGGGGCGGGCCGTTCCCGCCGCCGCAGATCCGTGGCTTCTTCGCCTCGGATCACCGCTATCCGCCGCTGCCGCGCCCAGCCGTAAGCGACCCCGAGCCGGCTGCGCGGCGCGCTAGGTGATGCGGCCCTGCGGATCGACCACATCGGGGATGGTGCAGCGCAGTGGCGCCGTCGTCCTGCCCGGACCGGGCGCCGGGCGGGAACCTCAGGTCGAGCATGAGCCGGACTGCCTCGGTGTGGCCGTGGCCGGCCGCGTCGGTCAGGATCCGGTGATCCGCTTGCATCTCGATCGCCGCGGACAGCGGCGAGACCGGATGACTAGGGACTTTCATGGATGCGGTGTCCGGCGGCCGACCGTAACGTGGAGCCCTGGTGTCGGAGGGGGAGGCGAGGCAACCATGACGGACGACGACCTGCGGCGCGATGTCGCCGCCGAGCTGTCCTGGGATCCGCGGGTGGGCAGCCCGGCGATCGAAGTGTCGGCCGCCGGCGGCATGGTCACGCTGCGCGGGACCGTGGCCAGCCTCAGGCACAAGCGCGCCGGGGGCAACGCCGCCGCCCGCGTCCGCGGGGTCACCGGGGTCGTCAATGAACTGAGGGTGCAGATCCCGGACCGGGACCGGCGCGACGACGAGGACCTGTGCGGCGACGTACTGGAAGCGCTGATGCTGGAGGCCGCGGTGCCGATGACCGTCGATGCGCAGGCCCGGGACGGCTTCGTCACCCTGACCGGCACGGTGGAGTGGCACTACCAGCGCGAGGCGGCCGAGTCCCGGACCGCGAGCGTGCCCGGCGTGGCTGGCATCGGCAACGCCATCGCCCTGGCCAAGGCGGCCGAGGCGGCCGATGGGCGTGCCGCAGCGGACGCCATCAGCTGCGCGTTCCGGCGCGATGCCGTGCTCGACCTCGACCGGCTATCGGTCGAGACCTTCTCTGGCGGGCTGGTGATCCTGTCCGGCACGGTCAGCTCCTGGGCCGCGCACGATCACGCCGTGGCCGCCGCCTGGTCCGCGGCTGGCGTCACCGAGGTCGATGATCGCATCGGTGTCGAGTACTCGTCGTAGCGGGGCCGCTGGTATCCCCGGGCGGATCGTCAGTCCTGCCATGCGGGTGTCTTGTGATCCGCGAAGGTCCGGGCGAGCTGTACCCGGCTGGTGACGTCGAGCTTGCGGAAGACCTTGTGCAGGTGGTACTCGACGGTGCGGGCGCTGATGAACAGCTGGCCGGCGATCTCCCGGTTGGACAGGCGCTCGGCGGCCAGCCGGGCGATCTGCGCCTCCTGCGCCGTGAGCACCTCCTCGGTCCCGAGGCTGCGCGGGCGGGCCCGCTCGCCGGTAGCGCGCAGCTCGGCCCGGGCCCGGCCCGCAAAAGCCGTCATGCCCATCTCGTCAAACATCTCGAAGGCGCGGCGGAGCTGGTCGCGGGCGTCGCGGCGGCGCCGCTGGCGGCGCAGCCACTCCCCGTACACCTGGTGCGCCCGGGCCAGTTCCGGGACGAGCCTGCAGCGCTGCAGGTGGTGGACGCCAAGCCGGTACTCCGCCTCGGCATGGTCGTCGTCGGCAAGCAGCGCCCGGCTGCGAGCCAGCAATCCCAGGGCCAGGTCGGTCCCGCTCGCCAGCGCCCAGGGCGTGAAGGCCTCGAGGGCAGCAGCCGCGGTATTGCGCTCCCCGCACCTGGTTCCGGCCTCGACCACATCCGCGAATGCGGCAAAGCCCAGGATGTTCTCCCGCGGGAGAGCCTCCAGCGCGTGGTGCACCGCGGCGGCGTAGTCGCCCAGGCCTAGCTCGAGCGTGGCCAGCGCTCCGTGCACTCTCAAGACCTCGTACCTCTTGCCCGGCCCGGCGTACTCGCGCAGCATCCTGGCGGCGAGCTGGCGGGTATCTGCTTCCCGCCCCTGCCGGGCCAGAGCCCACAGCTCTTGCCAGGTGTAGGCGCCCAGGATGGCCCGGTAACCTGTCGCCTCAGACAGCGCCCGTCCCTCCGCCAGCGTGGCCTCGGCGTCCGTAAAGCGGCCCTCTTGTACCTGGACGCTCAGCTGGATGCCGATCGCGGTGAGCAGCGCCGCGATCGCGCCCCGGCCACGCAGCTCCGCCACCCACCGCCTCTCCATCTGGTACCGGGCCGAGTCGTCGTACAGCAGGCCGGCGGCTTGGCCGACGGCCATGAGATGCGGCAAGGCGTCATCGGGGATCGGCTGGCCGGCGGCCAGTGGCACGATGGCCTGGCGAAGCAGCGCGGCGCCATCGGCGTAGCGGCGCTCGCCCACGGCCGCGAAGCCGTCCAGCAGCAGGTCCGCAAGTGCCGCTCGGGAGTCTGCCACCTTCGGCGCCGAGCGGACCGCCCCCAGGAACTCGGCCATCCAGGCCCCGCCTGAGAACTGTGCCGCCACGAACGCGTCCAGCAGGGTGTCGCGGGCCAGGCGGTTCTCGGACGGCTGGAACATCCGTGCCGCGTCGAGCAGCACCGACGTGGCCTCGGGCATCTGCCCGGCCGCATACAAGCTCTGACCCTCCAGCCGCCTGGCCCTCGCCCGGGCCGGCGCATCGGCCAGGCGCGGTGCCGCCAGGCTCAGCAGTGCCCGCGCCGCGGGCGCCTCCCCGGCCGCCAGCCGGTTCTCGGCGGCCGCCAGCATCCGCCGGGCCTGGTGACCCTCATCTGGGGTCAGCGCGGCCGCCCGCTCGAGGAAGGCGGCCCCGCTGCCCCAGCCACCGCGGCCGCGCGCCCGGTCCGCCGACCGTTCCAGCTCCGCGGCCACCCGCTCATCCGGGCCAGCCGCCGCCTCGGCCAGGTGCCAGGCCCGCCGGTCCGGATCAACCTCCGGATCGGTGACCGCGGCCAGGGCCTGGTGCGCGCCGCGCCGCGCCGCGGCCGAAGCGGCGTAGTACACCGCCGACCGGATCAGCGGATGGCGGAACCGCACCCGCGGCTCCCAGGACACCAGCCGCTCCGCTCCCGCAGCCTCGCCCGCCTCGGGATCGATCCCCAGATTCCCGGCCGCGTTCCAGATCAGCGCGGGCTCCCCGGTCGGGTCGGCCGCCGCCAGCAGCAACAGCGTCTGCGTGCTACCGGACAGGGACCGCACCTGGGATCGGTACAGCTCCTCCAGACGGCCCCCGAATCGCAGCGGCCAATCCAGCGGCTCCGCACCGGACAACTCGGCGGCGGTCAGCTCCGTGGCCAGCTCGACCAGCGCCAGCGGGTTACCCGCCGTGTCGGCCGCTATGCGGAAACTCACCTGCCGATCGACCCGCGCGCCCGCCGACGCCGCCAGCAGCTCCTGCGCTGCCTCTTCCGCCAGCCCGCCGACCGTCAGCTCCTGCAGTCCCGCCAGCACCACGGCCCGGTCCTCCTCCTGCCGGGTCCGGGTGGCGAACACCATGCCCACCCGGTCCGCGTACAGGCGCCGGGCGACGAACCCGAGCACCTCGATCGACACCCGGTTCAGCCACTGCGCGTCATCGATGAGGCACAGCACCGGCCGCGCGGCCGCCGCGTCGGTCAGCACCGTCAGGGCCGCCATGCCGACCAGGAACCGGTCCGGCGGCGGGCCGGCCACCAGCCCGAACGCCGACCCGAGGGCCTGCCGCTGCGGCGCGGGAAGTCCCTCGAGACCGCCCAGGAACGGGATAAGCAGCTGATGCAGGCCGGCGAAACCCATGTCCATCTCGGCCTCTGCGCCGGCTACCCGGGCTACCTGCATATCGCCGGCCTGTTCGGCCGCCCAGTCCAGCAGTGACGTCTTGCCGACGCCCGCCTCACCCCGTAGCACCAGAACCCCGCTCAGCCCGTCCCGGACCGCCGCCAGCACGCCCCCCAGCGCGCCGGTCTCCACCGCCCGGCCCAGCAACGCGCTAATCCCTCTGCCCTCCTCCGCCCTGGCCGGCACGGCTAGGAACCGCCATAGGGGCGGCATCACCTCAATTCTCGCAGTTGGTGCGGCGGGCGATGAAGGCAGCTTCTCCGATGCCGTGCTAGCGGGCAGGCCCGGGCGGACCCGTCATGGGTTACGGGCTTCCTCCCCGGCGGCTGATCAACCCGTCTTTGGTAAGACCGTACTGGGCCAGAAAGCGTTCCACGAAGTTGTACTCGACGGGGTCAGGTAGCACCCGGTGCACCTCCTCGGCGAGGTCCGGCAGCGCCGCTATCCGCAGCATGCGGACCACGTGCTCTCGTGTGACCTGCATCGCTCGCTACCCTTCCGTCTCGGTGCGCCGCATGGCCTCGACGGCGTCGAGAAGGTTGTGGAGGCCGGCTTCGTAGCGCTGCTCATCCTCCGGATCGGACAGCCATTCCTCGATCGGCAGGCTGACGGCCTCCTCCTCCGGCGAGCCGGTCTCGGCCAGGGTCAGCTCGGTACAGACGTTGATTTCGAGTTCCTGCAGGAAGGCGCTGCCGCCGGCTGGGGTGCTCGTGGGGTTCATGAGGAGGCTCCTTCGGGCTGGTATGAACGGGGGGTCGCCGGCGCGGAATGGCTGAGCCAGTCCGCGAAGCGGGTCGCGCCGATGCGGGAGTTGTCGCCGGGGATGAGGGCGCGCTCATCCGTGACTTCCAGGCCGTAGT
>Ga0335085_10008542_pt1 | contig 15614 bp, 9 predicted proteins | sample Lox_Sample_45_FD_206712 | JGI IMG/M metagenome (GOLD analysis project Ga0335085, IMG submission 206712) | Soil microbial communities from Loxahatchee National Wildlife Refuge, Florida, United States - Lox_Sample_4.5 | ecosystem: Environmental > Terrestrial > Soil > Wetlands | place: USA: Florida...
GCCAGTATTCTTTGCGTTTCCGTCAGGAATTTACATTCGATGAATTCAGTCGCATGATTTCCTTCGGATACAATCTTTTTGAAACCAATAATGATGTCGTTTCCGATCCGCTACAATCTTATCTGACCAGTGGTCCCGGAACTCTATTGTCGACAAGTTTTTTCTATGACAAAGAAAACAGGTTGGTAAAGATGATTGATCAAAGCAGTCGAGTTTTCACCAAAACCTATGACATAGTTGGCCGATTGACCAGCCAGACAGATCCGTATGGCAATATCATTAGTTACACTTATGACAGCGTAGGAAATTTGCTGCGCGAGGATAAGCAGGAGGTGATTAAAGATCCGGTATCCAACACCATCACGGGCAGGCGGTATTTCTCCAATACTCATCTCTATGATGAACTGGACAGACTCGTGCAAACTACTGATTCATTAGGAAACAAACTCAATCTTCAATATGACACGAGGGGACTCACGGTAAGTCGAAATTATTCAGGTGCCAATCAGACCGATTTTTCTTATGATGTTTTCGGAAGACTGACTACAACAACGAGATATCTTCTCTCTACTACCAACCCCGCAACAAAAATACCTGTCACTGTCTCTTATCTATATGACCCGGATAATTTGCTTTTGACTCTCACTGATCCTTTGTCCCGAAACACCAACTTTCAATATAATGGATTGGGATCAAAAACGTTGACTCAGTTATCTGACGCCTCAATAAGCACCTTGTCTTATGACTCTACCGGAACTGTCAACTCAATAACTGATAACAATGGTCTGGTAACCCGGTTCACAAGAGATTTGCTAGGAAGGATTATCAGACAGGATATTGACAAAAGCGGACTTACTAATCCTGAAGCTATTGAAGGATGCACGTTTAACGCATTTTCTTTCGATAGTGTTGGCCGGCTTGAAAAAGCTGAAAATGATTTCTCTCTTTGTCAATATACCTATAACTCACTGGGATGGTTAAACGAAGAAGAATCCACTATAAAACCTTTTCAACCCACTGTCGTTTCACAGGATTTTTTGTTGAAACGGGCTTATAATAATAACGGAGTACCCTCTTCAGTGACTTACCCTTCAGGTCGGCAGATCCAATTTTCAAGAGATGATATTGATCGAATTACAAGTATTGACCAGGTGGCCACAGGAAACGGATTTCCCGGGGACAGTAGCATGGGACAGCTATACAATATCGCAAGCTTTGTATATGCAGGATTACAAAAAAAATCTGTCCATAGAGCTAACAATACGACAACGGAATTCGGATATGATTTCGGAGGCAGAACAATAGAAATAACTCATCAGGGGCAAAACAATATACTTCATCTTCAATTTTTGTTTGATGAACTTGGGAACATGGTGCGAAGAAATGAGCTCGCCGAAGAATTTGGTTCAACTGTTTTTTTCACTTACGATGAATTGTTAAGGGTAACAGCGGCGGGAGAGAAACCGTCGGCGGAAATGCAAGACCTTTCCCCCTTGGCGCCTTACGGAAATCCTATTCCTCAAACAATACCGGACGGACAAACGATGATTAACAGTCTTGCGAATGTCCAATCCGTTTCCGGTCGAACTTACACATATGACCTTGCCGGGAACAGAATCAAAATGACTGGTGGAATTTCAGGGGACCTCAACTATGCCACAAATAACTTGGATGAATTTACCGACCTGAACGGAACTTCTTTTCAGTATGATAAAAATGGAAATCTTATCGATGATGGAAAATTTATCTATCGTTATGATTTTAACAATCGCTTGATCTCGGTATACAACAAGGCAGATAATTCTAAAATTATTTCTTTTGCAATCGATACGAGCGGCAGGAAACTGGTTGAGATTCGCCCTGCAAATTTGCGCAATCTTGTATACTCTAATTTAGATGTTATCGAGGAATACCAAAACGGACAACTTGACCAGAGCGTGGTATGTGAGGAGGGAATCGATAATCTCCTTCTATTAAGCAGAGAAACCCGTGATTTTTTTATGTATACTGACCTGGTTAAATCAGTCCGGTTTTTGATAAATAAAGGGCAGAAAGAAAATTATTATGTTTTTGACGAGTATGGAAATACTGTTCAGCAGGGTACAAATTCTCTGCAAAATGCCTATCAGTTTAATTCCAAAAGATTGATCGAGGAGATCAGCAAATATGATTTCTATTCCAGAATCTACAATCCATTGATGGGAAGATTTCAACAAAGAGATCAGAAGGGTTACACGGAGGGAACGAACCTTTATAGCTTTGTCAATAACAACCCGCTGACAAAGACCGATCCCCTTGGAACGGAAAGTCGAAAAGAAATCGGTCCTGTAGCAGCAAAACTCGGCGCTGAAATTGCTTATCGGCATCCTTCTGGTTTTACTCTGGAGGTCCCTGATAATTTTGAGAACGATAAAGTAGCTGCCTATAAAGAGAGAATTAATAATCCAGTTGATCGCGGTGTGGGAATAAGGTCTGCAGTTCCAGGTGAAAGACTGCGTAGACGCGGAAGCGACGTGACCGACCGGATCAGAGCTGACAACCAAAATTTAAGAGATGAATTTGAGGCTACACTTAGTGTTGAAGAAAGAGAGAGCATCGGGGTTGGAGGAAATGCTGTTGATCATACAGTGGAGCTTCAACACATCATAAGAGGCAATAAAGGCGGAGCAAATACAGTGAGACCGCAGGACCATCGCCTGCAAGATTTTTCACTAAATAGTTCTCAAGGTTCGCGGGCAAAGAATTTAAGACTTGCGCAAGTCGCTGCGGGCACCCCCACAGATGTTTCCGCCGGTGGTGTGGCGCGAACCAGAGACATGAATAAGTTTTGGAATCTCAAGGGGTATAGAACGGGAGTAAGATATTTTGGTTATTATAATTTAGGTGGTGGTACATGGTCATCTTTGATGTCCGTCAACGATAGTATAAGAAAAGGTGACTGGTTTGGGACTGGCATGAACACAAGTGCTTATCTTGGCGGTGCTTCAGAAATCGGGGGGATGATAGCATTTGCTATAAATGGATCCACCACTTTACTAACCGTTGGAAGGTTCCTTGGAGCTCCGGCAGCGGTCGTGGGCTCTTTTATTATCGGCCTCAAAATCGGAACCAACCTTTATAACAACTATGTCGATCATGAAGAAATGATGGATGTGGGTTCAAGAGTTGAAAGATTCACTGGATCAAGAATATTGGGTGGCATAGCCGCTTCAATTGATGCAATGAACAGTGCTATAGAACATATTCCAGAAGCAGCCATCGACTATGCAAAGGAAACCTGGACATTTCATGGAAGCGAAATTGATTGGGGTAAAACGGTAAGGCCATGGAGATGGTTTGATTGAAATACATCTTTTAGTAAAAATAATTGCCCTTCATAACATTTTGATGAAAGAACATTCAATACATTCGAAAATATGATCTCTATTCAACAGGAGTATACTCTTATGCAAATCTTACCGAAGCAACAAAATAAATTAATTTGTCCCCTGCATTAAGGCTAAATACCTTGGTTTGGATTTAATAGAACTAAAGATGTTTTACGCTTTGTATTACACTTTGGTTGCAACTGTTTGAGAATCATATCGAGGTTCGAATCCTCGTCGGGCAACTTTTGGAAACCGAACCTATTTTTTTACTTCTATTTAGTTCATTAATAAATTATTAGCTGGAATTTGTTTTTAGGTTCTATTTCAAATAGAACCTTTGCCTGTACTGGCTTTCATAAGCTCACACTTATCTTTTATCGTGTTGGATATTAAATACTTTTCATAAAAATGATTTATTCAAAGTATTCTGCCATGTCAAAAAATTGAGGAAAAATCACAAAATGTTTTACCATTTGTTTTACAGTTTGTTTTACACTTTTAGACCTCTAAAATTTTAATCAGTTCTACACGTTTATGACTTTTTTAATTACAAAAAAGCTGTCGATTGAAATGATTCTTAGCAATATTTCTCAGACGGGAAATTGTAATTATAAATGGTCCGAAAATATGGGGAGTTTATATCGTCATTGCATTCTGACAAATCGCTAAAAAATAAAATAGTTAAAAGATTCTAACAAAAGAATCGGCTGTTACTCTTTATTGCAAAACTATCTGTGTTGGCTTGGAAACAATTATTTGAGGTTTGCCATTGTCAAGTTCCAGTTTCCCGGTAATGCAGGCATCTCTATACACATACATCATTTCGGGTCGGTCTTCAAAATTTTCCAGATCCTTTCCCCATATAACTATTGTAAGGAGTTGATTAGGATAATCGTCGCCTACTTCCAGAAATGTCGGCGAGTTTTTTAATCTATACAGAAAACGGCCTCCGTAAATTTTCGTGCAAATTTTTACTGTGTCACCGATATGCTTCGAGATATCTTCAATTTTAATGACCTCCTGCGAATTCGCATTTGCACAACAAAAGCAAAATACTATTGATAAAATTATTTCGACTTTCATAACAATCGTCGCTCTGTCTATATAGAGCCAGCATCATCTCCGTAAAAGTAAAATATCACTATGGTATATACTATTGAAGGATGATTAGAAATTTATTAGAAATTTGTAAAAAAAGCTTTTATCGGTCATCGTGTGTTAATTTCATTCATTACTTAATGGAGATTTGAATGTCAGCAATACTTCTTATAGAAGACGAAGTGCGTATTGCCGAACTAATTAAAAGGGGTTTGGAAGAACAGGGCTTCTCGGTTACTGTAGCTTTTGATGGGGCTTTGGGCAGAAAACTGGCAACATCTAATCACTACGATATTATTATTACAGATATCATTTTGCCGAATTTAAATGGCATTGATCTTTGCAAAGAAATCAGAAACGTCAAACCGGATATTCCCATTATCATGCTTACGGCTTTGGGCACAACTGACGACAAGGTTGAAGGTTTTGATGCAGGGGCCGATGATTACCTGGTTAAGCCTTTTGAATTAAGAGAGCTGCATGTGCGTATTCGGGCTTTATTGAAACGCAATAGTAGTAAAACAAATGCTCAAGGGTTTTTATTAAAATATGGAGATGTTGAACTAAACCTTCACACAAAAGTTGTAAAACGAAATGGGAAAGAAATTGAATTGACACCCAAAGAGCTTAAACTATTGGTGTACATGATGCAAAATCCTGAAAGGGTTTTAAGTCGTTCCGAAATTGCGGAAAAAGTATGGGAAACTACATTTGACACCGGCACAAATTTCATTGATGTATATATAAATTACTTGAGAAAAAAAATAGATAAAGACTTTCCGATAAAGCTGATTCATACCAAACCCGGGCTTGGTTTTATCTTCAAACAGGACTAACCATGCAGATTAAAACAAGGCTTACACTTTTATTTACCTCCTTAATTGCTGCGCTATTATTAGCTTTTGCACTCACCGTTTATTTCATCTCAGCAGAGACAAGAGAAGATGAATATTTTAAAAGGCTTAAACAGCAGGCAGCCACGAAAGCCAGCCTCTTATTTGATACCAAAATTGCCCCGCATGTACTACAGTTGATTTATAAAAAATCCCCGAATGCTCTTTTCCAGGAAGAAGTCGCTATTTACGATACCTCATTTCAACTATTGTATCATGATGCTGTTGACATTGATAAAGTGAAAGAGACAAAGGGTATGATAGACAGCATCGTTTCTCAAAAAGAAATCCAGTTTTATATCGGAGATTTGCAAGTAGTAGGGTTTTTATACAAACGGGGTAATACAGATTATGCAATTACAGCCGCAGCAAAGGACGACTATGGGTTAGCCAAACTGGCAAAACTTCGAAATACATTAATCATAGCTTTCCTGATTTCTATAATTGTCATTTTCTTAGTTGGAAGATTTTTGGCAAAACAGTCACTAAAACCTGTTTCTACCTTGATAGATAAAGTGAAGAGTATTACTGCTACCAATTTAGATTTAAGAGTGGATGAGGGGAACCGAAAAGATGAAATAGCAGCACTGGCAATTACATTTAATGAAATGCTGAATAGGCTTGAAAACTCTTTTGATGCACAAAAACAATTTGTCTCAAATATTTCCCACGAACTAAGAACGCCACTAACGGCTATGCTTGCGGAATTACAATTAACAGCAGCAAAAGAAAGAGGCAATGAGGAATATAAAGAGGCACTACATCACATCATAGATGATACCCAAAAGCTTGTCCGTCTCTCAAACAGTTTATTGGATCTTGCTAAAGCCAATTATGATCAATCAGAGATTAACTTTAAAAAAGTCCGTCTGGATGAAATATTACTCGATGCAAGGAATGACGTGCTGCATAATTATTCTGAATATAAAGTAAGCATCAACTATGAAAACGAAAATGATAATACACTTGCAATAAACGGGAATGAATACCTTTTAAAAGTTGCTTTCATCAACTTAATAGAAAATGGATGCAAGTTTTCGGCCCATAAACAAAGCAATGTTTTAATTACATCATTATCGCCTGTCACTATTCTGAAATTTTCGGATAATGGCATTGGAATTTCAAAAGGCGACCTGCCATATATCTTCGATGCATTTTACCGAGGCGATAACAAACGAAAGGCCGAAGGGAACGGCATCGGCTTATCACTTGTTCAAAAAATCGTGACCCTTCATAATGGAGTAATAGATGTCACCTCTTCGGTAAATGAAGGGACAACTTTCATAGTGAAATTGCCCTTCTAATAATTTTCTAATACAATTCTAAAGAGTCTCTAACAGCAATCCCACAAGGATCACTTTATTTTTGCGCTGCAAATAAAATTGCACCCTGATTCTTTTTATTCATCGTTAATACAGATAACAACATGAAAGGGAACCACTATACTGCATTAATTTTTGTAGTTGTTTCAGCGAATTTTTTTGCATGCCATTCAGCAAAACAGGAAACGGATGCCTCTAATTATACTTTACAGGGTGATACCATTGTAGTTCCAGAAAACTCCAACCTGAAAAGCAAACTCATCATTTCATCAGTGCAAAGCCAGCCATACCGTTTGCAAATGCTCACTGCAGGAACAGTAAAAGCAATCCCGACCCAGTATGCAGAAATAGCTCCGCCATTCGCAGGGAGAGTATTAAAATCGTATGTGAGGCTGGGAATGAAAGTAACGCCTGAAACAGCCTTATTTGAAATCAGCTCTCCCGATTTTATAACTGCGCAGAAAACTTTTTTCCAGGAAAAATCTCAATTGCAGCTTGCTGAAAAAACATTGAAACGCCAGCAGGATTTAATTGCAAACGGAGTCGGGACGCAAAAAGATTTAGAAGAAGCACAAACAGCTTACGAAGTAGCTAAGAAAGAATATGAAAATGCAGTCATTGCGATAAAAATATTTAAGGCTGATCCGGATAACCTTGTCCTGGGTCAACCCCTTGTAGTTAAGGCTCCTATTGCCGGTGAAATTATAGATAATAAAATTGTCGTAGGCAAATTCATTAATGATAATGCGTCCAGTGTTGCTATCGTTGCAGAATTATCCAAAGTATGGGTTGCCGGGCAAATAAAAGAGAAAGACATCCGCTTTATTCATGAACTGGATGAATGTAATATCGAAATCGCTGCTTTGCCTGAAAAGCACATTAAGGGGAAAGTATATCATGTGAACGAGATGGTGGATGAAGACACCCGGAGTGTACAGGTTTTAATTGAGTGCGACAACAAAGATCATACACTAAAGCCCGGCATGTATGTGACCGTCAACTTTGTTAACGCTCCTACTTCCGCAATTCTGATCCCCTCCAAAGCGGTAATGCAGGCGAATGATGAGAGTTTCGTATTTGCAGAAGTTTCTCAGGGAAAATATCTGAAGAGAAAAATCGAATCAGCGGGATCGGAAAACGATAAGATAGTTATCAAATCAGGTTTGAACGATGGCGACAGAATTATTTCAGAAGGCGGCTTTTATTTGCTTAATGCCGAGTAAGAAGATTATTAAAAGAACTGTTCATGAAGAAATTAATTTTTACGGCTATAAAAAAAAGATGGCTATTTGTTGCATTGTTTATAATGCTTGCAACATTCGGTTATTATTCATGGAAACAACTTTCAATAGAGGCTTATCCTGATATTGCTGATGTCACTTCGCAGGTAATAACTCAGGTTCCGGGCCTTGCTGCTGAAGAAATAGAACAGCAAATCACCATCCCCATTGAAAGGGCTCTGAATGGGATGCCCGGCATGCACGTAATGCGCAGCAAAAGTACTTTCGGTCTTTCGGTCATTGTTATAGTATTTGAAGATGGCATTGAAGATTATTGGAGCCGTCAGCGAATACAGGAACGATTGAATGATGTACAACTTCCTTATGGTGCCCAACCGGGCTTAGACCCCCTTACATCTCCCATTGGTGAAATATACCGTTACATTATTGAAAGCAACAACCATGATCTGCGTGAGATTACTGATTTGCAGACCTGGACCATCATCCCCCGTATCAAACAAGTTCCGGGCGTGGCAGATGTAACCAACTTTGGTGGAATTACTACTCAATATCAAATTGAACTTGACCCACGAAAATTAGAACAATATAAACTAGCTCTCGCCGATATTCAAACAGCAATTGTAAACAACAATGCGAATGCCGGCGGAAGTGTACTTACAAGAGGCGATCTGGGTTATGTTGTCAGGGGGATTGGTTTAGTAAAATCGCTCGAGGGGCTGGGAAACATTGTGGTGAAATCAGTGAATGGAGTTCCGATTTTTTTAAAAGATGTCGGCACTTTAAAATACGGCAACCTGGAAAGAAAAGGTATACTCGGTTATACGGACAGAAAGGTTAATTATACTGAAAGTGATGAAGGGATTGTATTATTATTAAAAGGACAAAACCCATCCATAGTTTTAGAGGGGATTCATAAAGCAGTAGATGACCTTAACAAAAATATTTTACCTGCAGGAGTTCGAATCCGCCCTTATCTTGACAGAACAAATCTTGTAAATACAACGCTCAATACAGTTTCTCATACACTGTTGGAAGGTATGACCCTGGTTATTATTGTCCTGATTATTTTCCTGGGAAACTGGCGTGGGGCATTGCTTGTTGCGATCACTATCCCGCTCGCGCTACTCATCGCATTTATTTTGATGCATCTTACTAAAATCCCTGCCAACCTGCTCTCACTTGGGGCGATCGATTTCGGCATTATCGTAGATGGGTCAATTGTAATGATGGAAAGTATTTTAAAGAAAAGAGAAGAGAATGAAAAAGAAGAATTGCATGAACTTGCTATTGGAAAAATAGCAGTTGCTGTTGCCAAACCTATCTTTTTTGCAACTATTATCATTATTACCGCATACCTGCCCTTGTTTGCCTTTGAAAGGGTAGAGAAAAAACTTTTTACACCAATGGCCTTCACTGTTGGCTATGCACTATTGGGTGCTTTGGCCGTCGCTCTTTTATTGATACCCGGTCTTGCATTTGCCCTTTACCGTCAACCAAGAAAAATGTTCCGAAACAGATGGCTTGAAAAATTGGCTGCTGCCTATGACAGAGGTGGCAAAAAAGTCATGAAAAACCCCAAACAGGTTTTTATCCCTTTAATATTTGTTCTTATTGGCGCTATTATTCTGACTATTACTGTGGGCAAAGATTTTTTACCACCCTTGGATGAGGGTTCTATCTGGTTACAGGTGCAACTTCCGCCAGGACTATCGTTGGAAAAATCAAAAGAGCTGAGTGACACGTTGCGTACGCATACCATGAAATATGCTGAAGTCACTTATATCATTGTGCAGGCAGGAAGAAACGATGATGGTACTGATCCGTGGACAGCCTCACACTTTGAATGTTCCATCGGTTTAAAACCATATCATGATTGGCCAAGAGGCAAAACAAAATATGATCTTATTGATGAACTCGCAAAAGAATACGCCACAATGCCTGGATATACAGTTGGCTTCAGCCAGCCCATGATTGACGGTGTCATGGATAAAATTGCGGGTGCGCATAGTGAGCTGGTAGTGAAAATATATGGTGAAGATTTTAAGGAAACCCGTCGTATTGCAGAAGACGTCCTGGGTACATTAAAGGAAGTGCACGGTTCAGCAGACCTGGCAATAGACCAGGAACCACCATTGCCTCAATTACAAATACAAGTGGACAGGGATGCTGTGGCTCGTTACGGTTTGAACGTTAGTGATGTGGCAGAACTGATAGAGGTAGCAATTGGTGGGAAAGCGATTTCGCAAATCTTTGTTGGCAATAAAGTGTACGATGTTATTTGCCGGTATAATGAAGAAAGCCGCAACACGCCGGAAAAAATTGCCAACCTGATGCTTACTTCCCAAACAGGAGCAAAAATTCCTTTGTCGCAGGTAGCGACTGTCAAAACTTCAACAGGTGAGAGTACGATAACCAGGGAGATGAACAAAAGGCATTTAACTGTAAAGCTCAACTTGCGAGGCCGCGATCTGACTTCATTTTTAAGAGAAGCCCAGTCAAGAATTGAAAACAATGTGAAATATGATCATGAAAAATACAATATCAATTGGGGTGGCCAGTTTGAAAATCAAAACAGGGCGTATTCAAGATTGACTGTGATCGTGCCTCTGGCACTTGGTATTATGTTCATTTTGCTATATGGGGCTTTCGGAAAATTTCGTCAGGCGGGTTTAATCCTGAGTGTGGTACCTCTCGCATTATTTGGTGGTATGGCCGCATTGAATATACGAGGGATGACCCTGAATGTTTCTTCTGCTGTTGGCTTCATTGCACTATTTGGTGTTGCTGTGCAGAACGGAGTGATCATGATCTCGCATATCAATAATCTCCGTAATGAAGGGATGGCATTACTGGATGCAGTCATTAAGGGAGCCGAACACCGTTTTCGTCCGGTCTTGATGACTGCTACGGTTGCTGCGCTTGGCTTGTTGCCTGCATCACTGGCAACTGGTATCGGGTCAGATGTGCAGCGCCCACTGGCGACTGTAATCGTTTATGGTTTGTTCGTAGCAACTACCATAACGCTTTTTGTTTTGCCGCCTCTGTATTACCTGATGGAGAACAAATGGGGCAAAAATGATTTCATACATGAAAAAAATATTCATCAAAATGCTTAAATCCCACAGAATGAAATATGCTTTATTTTATTCCCGGCATTTTTCCTTTAGCATTTTATTCATTCTTTGTTTTATAAAGAGTACAGGGCAGATTGATACTTCATTTAATAGGATTGAATTGAGCCTCAGTGAGTATCTTTTTTTGGTAGGGAGAAATAATTTAGGATATGCTGCCCAGAAATTCAATATCAATATGGCAGAGGCAGATATCGAAACAGCTAAAATATTTCCCGATCCGGAATTAGATATGGGAGTATTTAACAATCAGAATGAATCTCTTAAACTTGGTTACGGCTTTAATACCACTTTGAGTAAGACATTTGAATTGGGTGGTAAAAGAAAAGCAAGGATGAATCTTGCACAAAGCGAACTGGAATTATCAAAGGCTTTACTGGAAGATTTCTTTCGTAACCTGCGCGCAGATGCAGCAACTGCTTATTTCCTTGCCATGAAACAAAAGTTTCTTTACCAGGTTACTTTGGATTCGTATGAAGCCATGATATCCCTTGCCAATGCTGATTCTATAAGATTCAGAGCCGGAGCGATCATGGAAATTGATGCAAGGCAATCGAAGCTTGAAGCAAATTCCTTATTGAACAATTTATTGCAGGGAGACGCAGATTGGAAAAACACTTTGCTGCAATTAGGTATGATGCTCGGCAAACAGCAATATGATACTTTTTTTATTCCTTCCGGCAGTTTTGACAAATTGGAAAGGGATTTCGATTTGTATTCACTCATTACCACTGCACAAAATAACAGAGCTGACCTTAAAGCGGCATTACAAAATAAAAATATTTCCCAACGCTCTTTAGACCTTGCAAAAGCAAACAGAAAAATAGATCTGGGAGTATCAATCGGGGCAACTTACAATACGGTTTCGCATAATGACATAGCGCCAACACCCGCTTATACCAATACAGCTTTGGGTCTTTCAATACCATTGAAATTATCTAACAAATACAAAGGTGAACTTAAAAAAGCCCAATATTCAATAAATCAATCCGGTTTACAGTATAGTGAAGTTGAATTACAAATCAGAACTGAAGTAACCCAAGCCTATCTGAATTACCTGGCTATACGAAAACAAGTAAATCAGTTTCGGGCAGGAATGTTGAATGAAGCAAAAAAAGTGTTGGATGGAAAAATATATAGCTATCAGCGGGGAGAAACATCACTACTCGAAGTATTGAACGCGCAGCGGACATACAATGATGTTCAACAAAATTATTATGAAACGCTTAACAATTATGCATCATCCCTTATTGAGCTGGAAAGGGCTGCAGGGATTTGGGATATACAATAAAATATAGGAGAATACTTCAAACATGTATACCACAAGTTAATTTTTAAAACGGAGTTATGTATTACTTTGGTCATTTTCCAAGCGCACTTATACTATTCATTACTGCAGGTATTTATTGTCCGGAAAACTACGATCAGTCAATGAATAGGTTTGAAAAAAGATTGCTCATATGCCATAACCAAATACCGACAGTCGCCAAAAAAAATTGTGATTGGTATATTTTGCTTAACGCAGATGGTATTGCTAATAAAGAAGGCAATTCAATAAAATTCAAAAACTTTAAGCGATCATTCAAAACAGGATCATTTACTATTAAGTTGGAAAATAACCAAAGGATGATATTAGAAAATCAAAAGGTTTGGGGCTATGAAGGTCTCAATTGTACTATTTACAGAAATTTTGATAACGATTTTTTGCAAATAGAAGAGAATGGCAATTTGATTATTTACTCAGGGAAAACAAAGGGCTTCAGGGGTAGATTGCTCACCGTTTATTATTTCAGTAAAACACTGTCGGATCCCGTTTTTAGATTAGACAAGAATAATATTGGCGAACAGTTTAAAGATAATGCCTGTTTTTTAAGCAAGGTTGTAAAAAGGCTCAGTTGGCCTAACAATTATGCCGCACGGGATAATAAAAAATCATCCTTTATTATAACAGAGATTATGAATGAGTGCAAATAAACAATCCTTTTTTACAATGTCCAGTCGAAACTCCATAGAATCCTTTCCAGCCTGTATGCCATTTCATACTATATTTGGCAAAAGGAATTCTAAATAAAATTGGTGAGATATTTTTTTCGTTGATAGCAGTTGGGTTCTTTCAAAAGGCGATCAGGTTGAGAATTCTAACCAAAAATGTTTTACACTTTGTTTTACCGTTTGTTTTACACTTTTTGAAAACAGAAAATTGTTTTTTCTTTCCTAATTTTCTCTCATCGCAAATATGCAGTTGTTTGAAAAGAATTTTTCACACATTTTCCCATGTGGGAAAAATATTTTTTGAAGAAAGACACAAGCTGGTCCGACTATCTTACAAGAATTTTTTACTTACATCTAATAACCGTCGGACACGCTTGCGCCAGGGTCGGGGGGAGGGGAAGACCAAATCTATTCCGAACCCTCGATCATTGGCATGCTCAAATGCGGCGCAAAGGGATATATCCTGAAAGATATTGAGCCCGCAGAATTCAAGACAGCTCTTGACTGCCTGGTAAGAAAAGGTTTTTATTACTTGGATATGGTGACAGGTAAATTGATTCATGCAGTAAATTTCCTGGATGAATCTGAGCTGGAAATAAAAGCACTGACAAATTTGAATGAGAGGGAAACAGAATTTCTCAAACTGGTTTGCACGGAAATGACATACAAGGAGATTGCTGACAAAATGTTTCTCAGTGTCCGTACCATCGATGGCTACCGGGATGATTTATTTGAAAAATTAAATGTGAAAACAAGAGTTGGCCTGGTTCTTTACGCAATCAAAAACGGGATCGTGAATTTGTAAAAATGATTTTTTTCACTTGGCTGAACCTGGAGGAAATCATCAGTAACATTTAATAATCCTGCAATATTTTTGAACTGCCTTTTCTAATTTTCATTCGTGTTTCTATATTTCAATTCATCAGTTCGTGCAATTTCTTCTCAAGCTCTTCGCCTCTCAGGCCTTTTGCGATGATCTTTCCTTCCTTATCCAGAAGAAAATTGGTTGGAATGGCATTGACGCCATATTGCACAGCTGCATTGTTTTTCCATCCCTTCAGGTCTGAGACCTGGGTCCAGTTCAGGCGGTCCTTCCTGATTGATTTTTCCCAATTATCCTTCTTATCATCTAGGGAGACTCCAAGTATTTCAAAGCCCTTTGGATGGTATTGATGATATACCTTCACGACATTGGGGTTCTCGGCCCTGCAGGGTCCGCACCAGCTTGCCCAAAAATCTATGAGCAGAAATTTCCCCCGGAATCCGGATAGCTTTATTTGATTACCCGCAGGATCATTCATCGTAAATTCGGGAGCCGGATTGCCAATGGCCGTAACCCTCGTTTTATCCAGCACTTCTTTAATTCTTTTTCCGTAAAAAGAGGACCTGGTTGCAGAATCCAGCATCCGGTAGACACTGTCTAATTCATTTGCATCAGGTTCGATAAAATACTGATCGTAAATTTCAAAAGCAGCAATAATGGAAGAGGGATGCTGCCTTGCATAGTCCTTCGCTAAATTCTTTTTCACCCTGTCTATTTCAGGGAACTTTTTATCGATACTGTCCATCGCCTTCTTGTCTCCTTTTTTATGGAGGCTGTCGTAAATTTTTCCAAGTTCATTTTCTTTGTCTTCGATGGGCTTCATTGAGGCGAGGAACCTTTTGTATTCATCCTGGAAGGCAGAACCCCTGACGATTGACTTGTCCAGTGAATCCTTTGACCCGCTCAGATGTATTGTTCCTGTATCCAGGAAAAAACCCAGCTTGAATTGCTTCATGCCTTTTTCGTAAATCCCTAAAATGCATAACTCCGGCTCCTTCAGTTTTCCGGAAAAAACAAATTTACCGCTGTCAGATTTCAGTGAATCAGTAACCCGCGGTTCCCTGCTCGCGTGCATGAGAAAGACCCAACCTGAGTCCATGCCCGCAATTTTGCCAATAAGATGATAGCTTGAATCGTATCCCTGTTTAGCTACTGACCCTTCCGGTGAATGACAACCCGAAACTGTATAAAGCAAAAATGACAAAATAAACCCGGCTGCGAGTTTCATGATTTTTTCTTCAAAATTACGCAAGGAAACATACTGCTGTCAGCAATTTCCGGGATCGGTGAATGAAGGCGGCCCTGACCCGGTGATTCATTAGAAAAATTAAATGTCAGGGAAGGGGTTGCATTCATCCTTCACATGATCAAAAATGCCAACGTGAATTTGTAAAAGAAATCTTATAATTTGAGTTTTTCCTCAATTCTAAATGTTTACACCGATGCCACTTATGCTTTAATTTTCTTAAATTGCTATAAGTGGCTTTCAATGAAAAACATTCTCAAAATATTTCTTCCATTTTGTTTGATATTTATACTTGCTTTCTCAGGATGCAGGAAGAAAAATGCTTCCGGAAGCCAAATAAGCCAGCTTCCTCCATTGACTACACGCGGATTAAATACATTTGGGTGCCTGGTAAACGGCAAGGCCCTCGTCCCGGAAGAGCCGATAGGCGACATTGGTCCCTATTATGCCTGCACCTATCAATATTTATACGCTGATACAAGCAAACCCTATGATTTTGC
>Ga0335085_10008543_pt1 | contig 15614 bp, 11 predicted proteins | sample Lox_Sample_45_FD_206712 | JGI IMG/M metagenome (GOLD analysis project Ga0335085, IMG submission 206712) | Soil microbial communities from Loxahatchee National Wildlife Refuge, Florida, United States - Lox_Sample_4.5 | ecosystem: Environmental > Terrestrial > Soil > Wetlands | place: USA...
GCAGCGGATCGCGTGCGATCTCCATGACGGGCTCGCGCAGGAGCTTGCCTACCTGGAGCGCAACCTCGATTCCCTGAGCGGGACGGCCGACGAGCACAGCCTGCGCCGATTGCGCCGGGCGGTAGAGCGTGCGCAACTGGAGTCCCGCCGGGCTATCAACGCGATGGCGGCGCCTAGCGGCCAGCCATTCGAAGTCGCGCTCGCCAAGGCCGTGACCGAAGTGGCCGAGCGTTATCACGTGGACCTCGACCTCGACCTGACCAGCAACATCCGGCTGTCGGCGGCACGACGGGAAGCCCTGGTGCGGATCGCGTGCGAGGCAGTGACCAATGCGGCTCGCCATAGCGGGGCGAGCCTGGTCAATCTCGGACTGGAACATGACGGCTCGGGCGTCCGGCTGCGGGTAAGCGACAAGGGCCACGGCTTTGACATCGCCGCCCCCGGTGACGGGTTCGGCCTCACCTCGATGCGCGAGCGTGCGCGTTCGGTTGGCGGCGAACTACTCGTCTCCTCGAGACCTGGGCACGGCAGCCAAGTGGAGGTGGCGGTTTGAGCGCGACAACGAGACCGCTTCGCGTGCTGATTGCCGACGATCACGCGCCCAGCCGGGATGATGTACGCCGGGCACTGGAACCTGACGCCAGGTTCTGCGTCTGCGCCTCGGTCGCTGATGCTGCCGGAGCGGTCCAGGCCGCGCTGCAGGAGCGACCGGATGTCTGCCTGCTCGACATCAGGATGCCCGGCGGCGGCCTGGCGGCGGCGTGGGAGATCGCCGCACGGCTTCCTCAGGCGAAGATCGTCATGCTCACCATCTCCGATGACGACGCCGACCTGTTCGGTGCGCTACGGGCCGGAGCTCACGGGTACCTGCTCAAGACGATGAGCCTGCAGCGGCTGCCGGAGGCACTCAACGACACCTGCTCGGGCGAGGCGGCCATGCCGCCTTCCCTCGTCGCCCGGATCATCGAGCACTTTCATGGGCGTGAGCCCCGGTGGCGGCACCTCGCGGCCGACGACAGCCTCGGTGAGCGGCTCACCAGCCGTGAGTGGGAGGTTCTCGGCCTGCTGGCGCAGGGACTGTCGACCGGCGCGATCGCCAGGCGGCTAGTGCTCTCGGCCAGCGTGGTACGGGTCTATATCGCGGCCATCGTGCGCAAGCTAGGGGTTCCTGACCGGGCCGCGGCCATCGATCTGTTCCGGCACCGTACCGACACATGAGCCGAGCCGGCTCAGGGTGCTTAGGAATCTGAGCGCCCGGCCACCTTACCGCCTCGCGGGACCTAAATTAAGCTGGCCCACGAGGGTTTCTCCGGACCGGCTAACCCGGCACCGGAGAAATCAAATCACCGCTGCGTGCGGATTATTGAGAGCCAGCGCAGCGGATGTGATCGGGCACAGCCTTCGAGTCGGGATTTCACGGCTGATTATGTGCCGGCCAAAGGCTGCTGCCAGGGGTGGGGAGCGGTAAGTGAGGATTGTCATATTCGACGGTCAAAGGATCCTGGCCGAGGCGCTGGCGGCTGCCCTCGATGCGCGGGGGTATCAGGTGTTCGCGGTCGCCATGACAGTCACCGATTGCCTTGACGCCATTGATATCGGCCGGCCGGATGCCTGTCTGATCGGCCTCCAGTCCAGCGGCCGGCCGGCCGGCCTCAAGGCCGCGGGGATAATCCGCCAGCGGTACCCGGACACGCGAGTGCTGATACTGTCCGAGCGCTCCGATCCGGACATTCTTGCGCAGGCCACCGATAGCGGTGTAGCCGGTTTCATCGGCAAGGACCAGAGCGTCGATCAGATTGCCGCCACGCTGGACCTGCTGGCCGCGGCGGGAGACAGGCCGGACTCCGGCCTGCTCCGGATGCCGCCTCGTGGCCCCGCGAAACCGAAGAGCCAGGGCCATGAGATGTCATCCAGGGAGAAGCTGCTCGAGCTGTCACCTCGCGAGAAGGAGATCGTCGCCCGGATCGTCGAGGGGCAAAGCACCCGGCAGATGTCCTTCGCCATGAACATCACCGTCAGCACGGTGCGGACCTACGTAAAGAACGTGCTCGCCAAATTCGGTGCGCATAGCCGCCTGCAACTCGCGGCCCTGGCCAGCCAGGACAGCCTGGCGATTGACCTGGCGCGCGCGGACCACACGCTGGCCCTCACGGGCGAGAGCATCATCTGGCCCAATCGCGGATCGCCGGTGCGGGACCCGGTCAGATGATGACCGAGATGGCGTCAGCGGCAGGTATTCATGTGCTCGTCATCGACCAGCACCTCACATTCCGCGACGCCCTCGCGACCCGGCTCCGGGCGGAACATGACCTGGTGGTGGTGGCCGACGTCCAGTCGACGGAATCGGCTCGTCGCGCGCTGGTGGGACGCTCAGCCGACGTGGTCCTGCTCGATGCCGAACTGCCCGGCGACGCGGGGCTCGCCTTCTGCGCTGAGATGACACGGCACGTGCTCGAGCCCCGTGTTGTCATGCTCGGCACGGACTCCAGGGCCGGGCAGATCGTGGCCGCGGTCCGCACTGGCGCGGCCGCGTGGGTACGCAAGGACGAGTCGATCGGCCATCTGCTGCGTGTCATCCATGGCGTCGTCCGCGGTGAGACCTGGTTGCCGCCCGCGGATCTGGGCGGGGTTCTGCGCCTGCTGATCGAGCAGCAGGATGACCGCCGCGACTGCGACGAACTGCTCGCGGCCCTCACCCCGCGCGAGCGGGACGTGCTGTTCCATCTCGTTCAGGGGGCGGGCCGCAAAGAGGTCGCGGAGCGCTTGCAGCTGTCCGCGAACACGGTCCGCACCCACCTGCAGAGCCTCATGGCGAAACTCGGCGTCCACTCCACGCTGGAGGTCGTTGCGCTGACCCGCCCCCGGCTGGGGGCCTTGCCGGAGGTTCGCCAATTGCGCATGTCAACTACGTCATCTGGGGATAGGCCGTCCGGATCAAGCCAAACAAGATGAGATCCGACACCGAGCGGCGGCGCATGCCGTGGCCCGTTGGCTGGTGATGTTCTGGGTCGTATGAGCGCGGGCCGGTAGCACGATATGTGCCGTCTCGCCATTGCGAGACGTCGCCCAGGATCTTCGGAAAAGGTGGGGAGCGGAAGTGTTCCAGAGCAGACCTGGTAAGAAGAACCAGCTGTGGCCGTTCCGCCATTACCGGCGGCCGGGGACCCTGGTCATCGCGGCGTCCTCTGTGGCTCTGGCTATCGCCTGGGTACCGGCAATCGCCCCGGCGGCATCGGCCGCGACCTCCATCGTCGTATCGCTCAATTTTGACAACAACGTCGCGAACGAATACTATCTCGGCTTCCAGGACGCCCTGCAACCTGCGGGAGTGGGGGCAACCTATTTCATCAATAGCGGAACCATAGGCACGTCTAACAAACTGTCCTGGTCCCAGGTAAGCTCGCTGGCCGCGGCGGGAGACGATATCGGCGGCAAGACGGTCGATGGCACGAACCTGACCACCCTCACCAGTCAGCAGCAGATCAGCGAGATCTGCAACGACCGGCAGAACATCAGCTCGCACGGGATAACTCCCATCACGTTTGCTTACCCCAGCGGTGCCAGCAATTCGACCATTCAGGGCGAGGTGCAGGGCTGCGGCTACGGGAACGCCCGGACCGCGGGCAGCCTGAGCCCGACGGGCGCTACGTACGCGGAATCCCTGCCGCCGAGGAGCTGGCTGGCACTGCGCGCCTACGCACCAGGCGGACAGGTCACGCTGTCCAACTTGGAGTCGCTGGTATCCGGCGCAGCTTCCCATGGCGGCGGCTGGATCCCGATCGTCATCCAGCGGGTGTGCTCAGCCACGCTGGATCAGTCGAACTACAGCAACTGCACGGCTTCGCCCGGGTGGATCGACCTCGGTGACCTGCAAACGTTCATCTCCTGGGTCCAGGGCGCCGGCCAGTCGGGTGACGCGCCGGCCGGGACGGCATTCCAGACCATGAGCGCCACGGCCAAGGCGGCCGACACGTCGGCGCCCACCACCACCATCTCCTGCAACGGATCGCCGTGCCAGTCCTCTACCTACAGCGGGACGGTAAACGTGACCCTCGCGCCGGCCGACCTCGGTTCCGGGATAGCCAGTACCCACTACACCCTTGACGGCACAACGCCCACCCTGTCCAGCCCGGCCTACACCGGCCAGGTCCCGCTGACCGGCACCACCACGGTCGAGTTCCGCTCATGGGACAACGTCGGGAACGCCGAGACGGCACATACGCAAGCCGTATCGATTCAAGAGGGTGCTGACTCCACCCCGCCGGTCACGACGATCTCCTGTAATGGCGGATCCTGCCAGAGTGCGCCCTACTACCAGCCGGTGACGGTAACGCTCAGCGCCGCGGACAACCCCGGCGGCTGGGGCGTCGCCCATACCTACTACACCACCGACGGAACAACCCCCACCGTTTCGAGCCCGGTGTACAACGGGCCGTTCACCACCCACGGGCCGGTAACCGTCAAGTTCTTCTCCACCGATCTCGCGGGCAACGCGGAGCAGGTGAATACGCAGCAAGTCACCGTGGACACGGTAGTGACGCTCACCTTCGATGATCAGTACGAGGATCAATGGCTGTACTCGGTACCGCTGATGCGATCCCACAACATGACGGGGACCTATTACGTCATTACCTCGGACTCCGATAACGGGTTCTCTTGCTGCATGTCCTGGACCCAGCTAGATACGCTGCAGGCAGAAGGCAATGATGTCGGCTCGCACACGGTAGACCACCCCGATAATCTCACTACGCTGACAATGGATCAGCTGAACCAGGAGATATGCGGCTCCCGGCAGGACATGATCAGCCACGGCATTAGCGATCCGGAATCCTTCGCCTATCCGGACGGGATTTACAACGCGACCGTTGAGAGTGTGGTAAGGCAGTGCGGGTTCTATGTAGCCCGCGGCGGCGGTGGCATCTCCAACTCGAATACCACGCCAACCGCGCCATACGTGGAGACGATCCCGCCACGTGACCAGTACGCCATTCGTACGATCGCGGTCGATGGCGCGAGCCCGGAGAATCTCTCTGACCTGCAGAGTTTCGTGACCGCCTCCGCGGCCAACGGTGGTGGCTGGCTGCCTATCACGTTCCATGATGTCTGCGATGCCAACGCATCCGATTTCGCTGACTGCATGTCGAAGTACGGCTCTATTCAGGACACGATATTCGGCCAGTTCCTCGACTGGCTTGCGGCTGCGGGCCAGCCAGGCGGCGCGCCTGCGGGCGTGATCGTGAAAAACGCCTGCCAGGTCATGAACTGCCCCTGACAGTTTATTGGGTTCCCGATATCTCCCCATCTGACGTAGGCATCCCCGCTCATGCGGGGATGCCGATCTCCAGCCGGAATACGTCAGGCTCTGGAAAGACGCATTAAATGCAGATCGCGCACTACTCGAGGGGGAAACGTGGGTCTGCTATCGGACGGAATTCGTGTTGGTGTTGTCGGCGTCGGATATTGGGGATCGAGGCACGTTCGCGTGCTGCGGTCCACGACCGGCGTGGCCTCGGTCGCGGGTATCGACCAGCGGTTCATCCGGATCGATAACGGCGAACAGGAAGCCGAACACGGCATCGTCGCCTACGCAAGCCTGGAAGAAGCCCTGCCGCATGTCGACGCGGTTATCATCGCCACGCCGCCGGCCACCCACGCGCCCCTGGGCCTGGCGGCGATCGCGGCCGGCAAGCACGTGCTGATCGAAAAGCCTCTGGCCATTACCACGGAGGACGCGTGGTCCCTGGTGGAAGCGAGCGACGCGGCCGGGGTCGTGCTCATGCCAGGTCACACCTTCGAGCACAACGCGGCCGTGCACAAGCTGCGTGACCTGGTACGCCGGGGCCAGCTCGGACGGCTGTTCTACCTTGACTGCGCCCGGCTGAACCTCGGCCTGTACCAGACGGACGTGAACGTCATTCTCGACCTGGCCCCGCACGACATCTCGATCGCCAACTTCGTGCTGGGCTCGCGGCCGACGACCGTCACGGCGTGGGGGTCCCGCCATGTTCACCCCGAGCACGAGGACGTCGCCTACCTGCGGCTCGATTACGCCGACCTCGGCGTGCGGGCGCACCTGCACGTGAGCTGGCTCGATCCGCACAAGGTACGGCGGATCACGGCGGTGGGCTCGAAGAAAATGGTGGTGTACAACGACATGGCGGATGGCGAGCGAATCCGCATCCACGACAAATCGGCGGTCCCGCCCGACGACGGTGATGGACCCCTCTGCCAGGTCGCCTACCACCTCGGCGATGTGGTGTCGCCCTTCGTCGCCTTCGCCGAGCCCCTCGCCGTTCAAGATCAGCAGTTCATCGACTGCATCGCCAACGGCAGTCGCCCGTCGGTAGACGGCAGCAGCGGCCTGGCCGTGGTCCAGGCCCTGGAATGCGCGCAGATCTCCTTGCAGGAACAGCGGCCGGTGGCCCTGGCCGAGATAGCGCGGCACTCACCGTCAGGGACGGCAGCGAGCACGGCTCTGGCAGGAACCTCCGTTGGCTGACTACGTTCCCTTCACGGACCTGACCGCGATGGCCGCGGAGGTGTGGCCCTCGATCGAGCAGGAGTACCTGGCCTGCCTGCACGGCGGCGGATACATCGGCGGTAAGCCGGTGGCGGCGTTCGAGCAGGAGTGGGCCGCCTACTGCGGTGCGGGTTTCGCCATCGGCGTGGCCAACGGAACGGACGCTCTTCAGCTCACGCTGACCGCGCTCGGAGTCGGCGCCGGCGATGAGGTCATCATCCCGGCGAACACATTCATCGCGACGGCCGCGGCCGTGGTACGGGCCGGCGCCATCCCGCGCTTCGCCGACGTCAGCGACGACACCCTGCTCATGACGTCGGGCACGTTGCGAGCCGCGCTCACACCGCGGACCCGGGCCGTCATAGTCGTCCACCTGTTCGGTCAGGTGGCGGAGATGGCCGACATCGTCTGCGTTGCCCGCGAGGCCGGCATCCAGGTGATCGAGGATGCGGCCCAGGCACACGGTGCGGAATGGCGCGGCCGGCGGGCCGGATCGTTCGGCGACGCCGCGTGCTTCAGCTTCTATCCGGGGAAGAACCTGGGCGCCTTCGGCGACGCTGGCGCGGTGGTCACGTCCCGGCCGGAGCTAGCCGACCGGGTGCGGGCCCTGGCCAATCACGGCCGCTCTCACGGTGCCTCGCACTATGAGCACGACTATGTCGGCACCAACAGCCGGCTGGACGCGCTCCAGGCCATCGCGCTGTCCGGGAAGCTAGCCCGTCTCGATACCTGGACGGAGCGGCGGATGGCCCTGGCTGCCCGGTACCAGGACCTGCTCGGCGGCATGGCGAACGTGAGACTGACTTGCGTTTCGCCGTCCGTGCGCCACGTCTACCACCTCTTCACCGTCCGTCTCGCCGGGCGCGACAGGGTCAGAGCCGAACTGGCCAGGCATGGCGTTCAAACCGGCGTGCACTATCCGGTGCCCTGTCACCGGCAGCCCCCGCTGAGACGATTCGCGGACCGTCCGCTGCCCGTGGCCGAGCGCGCAGCGGGGGAACTGCTGTCGTTGCCGATATTCCCGCACATGACGTCGGGACAAGTCGATCTCGTGTGCGCGGCGCTCAGCGACGTCGGGCCGGAATCAGCCGCCGGATCGGTGCGGGCCGATGCCGGGTGAACCGCAGGAAACCGGAGCGATGCCGATGGGCGCTGATCGAGGCATACACGCCGGATACCCGGTGGAACGCGGCCGCGCCGAGGCGCTGATCCTCGGTCCCGGGGCCCGGCTGCGGTCGGGAACCGTGCTCTACGACGGCACGACGATCGGGCTCCGCCTGCAGACCGGACACGGCGTCGTCATCCGCGAAGGATGCCGGATCGGCGACGACGTCTCGATCTGGAGCAACGCCGTCATCGACTACGGCTGCCGGATCGGCGACCGGGTGAAAATCCACTGTAACTGCTACGTGGCGCAATATACCGAACTCGAGGACGACGTTTTCCTCGCGCCGGGGGTAACGATCGCCAACGACCTGTACCCGGGTGACGAGCGCTCGGCCCGGTTGATGGCCGGCCCCAGGATCGGGGCGGGCGCGCAGATCGGTGTCAACGTGACCGTCCTGCCCTTCGTCAGAATCGGCGCGGGCTCGCTCATCGGGGCCGGATCGGTGGTGACCCGCGACGTACCCGCCGGTGCGGTCGCCTTCGGTAACCCTGCCGTGGTTCGCCGCGCGGTCGCGGACCTGCCGGTCGTGGAAACGCGGGTAGTCGCGGACGAGACGTCGGCCAGCCGGTACCGCCTGACCGCCAGCCGCACCGTGACGGGAATCTCGCCATGACGCAGCTCGCGGCGGGCAAGGGCGTCATTGCGCTGAGGTTCGGACATGACGCGGCGAAACGAGGCCTGGATATCACCGTCTCGCTTGCGCTGATCATCCTTCTGGCGCCGTTGCTGGTGGTCCTGATAGCCCTCGTGCGGTTTACGTCGGCTGGGCCTGCGCTGTTCAGTCAGGAACGGCTGGGTCGCGATCGGCGGCGATTCACCATGCTCAAGCTGCGCACGATGTACGTGAACCGGGACGATCGCCTCCACCGTGAATACGTGGCCAGCCTCCTGTCGGCGGACCGGGAAGCAGACAGGTCGCCAGGCAACGGCCTGTACAAGCTGGACGATCCGCGTGTCACCTCGCTCGGAGCCTGGCTCCGCCGGACCAGCCTGGACGAGATCCCGCAGTTGATCAACGTGCTTCGAGGCGAGATGTCCCTGGTAGGACCGCGGCCGGTACTGCCGTGGGAAGCCGAGATGTTCGCGGAAACGCACCAGAGACGTTTCGCGGTCAAACCCGGTATCACCGGCCTGTGGCAGGTCAGCGGCCGCAACCGGCTGACCATGCGGGAGGCCCTGGAGCTGGATGTGGAATACGTGGTCCGCCGTAGCCTCGTACTCGACCTCGCCATCTTGTTCCGCACCGTGCCGGCTGTCCTGCGCGGGGGCACGAGGTGACAGCGGACACGCCCGCCGAGGTCGCCGCGGAGCCCATGGCCGGCGATTCGGAGCTGACTACCCCGGAGGGTGCGGTCGGTGATTCGCTCTCGGTCGCCACCTGGACGACCATCAGCCGTGTCACGGGGGTCCTGCGGGGCGTGGTGATCGCCGCGGTCCTCGGCGCAACGTATTTCGCGAATACCTACCAGTTCACCAACTCCCTGCCGAACCTCATCTTCTACGGCCTGCTGGCCGGGTCGCTGTTCTCTTCGCTGCTGGTACCCGCGCTCGTCGAGCACATCGACTCCGGCGACAGGCACGCCGCGGCGCGCACCGCGGGCGGCCTGCTCGGGATGGCGCTGCTGGGCATGCTGGCGCTCGTCCCTATCGTCGCGGTGGCCACTCCGTGGCTGCTGCGACTCGGCTCGATCGGGGCCGCCGATCCCGGAGCGGCTGATGGCCAGGCGCGCCTCGGCGCCATCCTGGTGTTGCTTCTCCTGCCACAGGTGCCGCTGTACGCCGTCGTCGGTACGGCGACGGCGGTGATGAACGCGCACCGCCGGTTCGCCCTCGCGGCCGCAGCCCCCGCGCTGGAGAATCTCGGCACGATCGCGATCCTCGGCATGGTCGCCCTGCTCTACAGCCGGGCCGTCACCGAGCATCACGTTCCCCGCTCACTGCTCCTTCTGCTCGGCCTGGGCACGACCGGCGCGGTGATGCTGCATGCGGCCACGCAATGGTGGGGGGCGCGGCGGGTGGGCGTCACCTTGGTGCCAAATGCCGGGTGGCGTGATCCTCAGGTCCGGGCCACCATCCACCGGGCCCTGCCCGCGCTAGCCCAGGCCGCGCTCGCCGCCCTCCAGCTGGCGGCGCTGACCCTCATCGCGGACCGTGTGCCCGGCGGAGTCGTGGCGTTCCAGCTCGCGACCAATTTCTACTTCCTGCCGATCGCCGTCGGAGCCACCCCGGTCGCCCTGTCGCTGGTGCCCAGGCTGTCACGGATGACCGCGCCAAGCCAGGCTGGCTTGTTCCGCGACACCTACGTGCGGGGCCTGGTCTTCGCCTCGTTCCTCGTCGTCCCGGCGGCCGTTGCCTACGCCATCCTCGCCAGGTCGCTGGCGGGGGCCATCGGAATGGGCGCCTTCGGCGCGGGCGGCGGCCGCGCGCTGCTGGCCGCGGCGCTCCTCGGGCTGGCACCGGGGATCATCGGCGAGACGCTCTTCCTGGTCACGACCTACGCCTGTTACGCACGGGGAGACACGCGATACCCGTTGCGAGGGATGATCATTCATACGGCCGTCTGCGCCGGGGGACTCGCCCTGGTGACGCGGCTATCCGGACCGTCCCTGCTGACCGGTCTCGGCCTCAGCTTCGCGGCCGGGAGCTTTGCCGGGTCGGGCTACCTCGTCCGCCACCTGCGGCGCGGACTGCCGCGCGGCGGTGAGCCGGCGGTCCGCCCGCTCCTGCGCACGGTGGCCTGCTCGGCCCTGATGGCCGGTCCGGCCTGGGCCTGCGCGCGTGTTCTCGCTCGCTACCTGAACGGCCCGGCCGGCCGCGCTGCCGTGATGCTGATCGTCAGCGTGCTGGGCGCCGGCGTCTACTTCACGGCCCAGGCCGCGTTGCGCGCACCCCAGATGCAGTGGGTGAAGGGGGCCTTGCTCAGCCGGCGGTGGCTCGCGGCGAGCCCGGCCTCGGCGGGCTGGGCCCCGGGTCTATGGCAGCCGGGAGGACGGTATGTTCCCGGGGCTTCACGCTGGTACCGCCGGAAGCTGGAGATAATAGACACCCTGCAGGTGGTGACGCCGTTCCTCAGGCGGCGGCGACTCGATGCCCTGCTGCTGGCCGGCACGATCGGAATCGCCGCCCTAGCCGGGATAAAGGTTAAGTACGCGCTGCTCGCAGTGCCGGTGATCTGCCTCATGGGCTGGGTCATGACCAACCCGCCTGTCGCCGCGTACCTGCTGATATTCCTCACGCCGCTCGTCGTGGGCATCAACGCCGGGGCCATCGTTCCCACGCTCAGGCCGAATGAGGCGCTCTTGGCGGTGTGCGGCATCGCCATCGGGCTCCGGTGGCTGACCGGGCTCCGCACGGGCGAGACCCGGTGGCCGCGCATAGACGGCGTGGATGTCAGCCTCATCGCGCTGGGCATCGCCAGCTCGGTACTTCCCCTGATCATGATGGTCGCGCGGCAGCGCGCCATCGGCTCAGACGATCTCCTCTACTGCATCGTCATGTGGAAACTGCTCGCCGAGTACGCGATCATACGGACGGTCATCACCACCCGCGAGCAGGCGATGCGCTGTCTCTGGCTGTCCATGCTGGCGGCCTCGATCGTCTGCTTCGTGGGCATTCTGCAGTCGCTCCACCTGGCCGGGGTACCCGGACTGCTCGCGAGGTACTACGCTCCGCTCGGCATCGATACGAGCCTGGAGAACGGCCGCGGCAGTTCACTGCTCGGGCTGCCCGCCGCAGTAGCGGACCTGGCTATCCTCAACCTCGCGATCGCGATCGCGATGATCGTACGCGGTCACCCGAGACGGCTGTGGCTGAGCTGCATCGGGGTGCTATGCGCACTCGGCGTGGTGGCCGCCGCGGAGTTCTCCACGCTGATCGGCCTGGTCGTTGCCGTCGTTGCCATCCTCGTGCTGACCAGGTCGGGCCGTATCGCGGCGGCGATCGTTCCCGTTGCCCTCATCGGCGGGGTGCTGCTCTGGCCCGTGATCAAGATCAGGATCGGCGGCTTCAACTCCGCCACTGGTCTCCCGGTGAGCTGGGTGAACCGGCTCTACAACCTGCAGACCTACTTCTGGCCGGTGCTGTTCTCGGACCATAACTGGATCCTGGGGGTCCGCCCGGCAGCCCGGATCGCCACGTCGAGCAGGCAATACGGCTACGTCTGGATCGAGAGCGGCTATACGTGGCTGCTCTGGGGCGGCGGCATTCCCTTGCTGGCCAGTTACATCGGATTCGCTATGACGGCCGTCCGGAAGGGCTGGGCCTACATGCGGCGTGTCGATGCCACTGGCATCGCCGGCACCGCGGTCGCCGTGGCCATCTGCTCGCAGACGGTCCTCATGCTGTTCGATCCGCACCTGACCTATCGCGGCGCGAGCGATGCGCTGTTCATGATCCTGGCCCTGGTCCGGGTACTGCCCGGGGGGCAGAAGACCGAACCGGCGCGCACCCGGCCTGCCGCGCTGACGACATCCGGCTCGCCGCGGCAAATGGTGAGCGCATGACGTATCAGATCACAGCCATCGCAACTAAATGGGGCAAACATGACGTTGCTGCATAAACGGATCATCTGGCTGGTTATCGCCATGATGGCCGGTGCCGTGGGGGGGTGGCTGGCTTATGCGGCGAAGCCACTCTCGTACACCTCGACCGCCCAGGTGGATATCGAGACACACGTCATCGAGAACACGACACCGGTCGTACCGAACATGGCGACGGAGAAACAGGTCGCCACCTCGGGAATCGTGCTGGCCAGCACGGCGCGCGCGCTCGGCGCGACGCCCACCGACCTGACCAGGGACCTGAAGGCCAACGCCTCGGGTACCTCCAACATCCTGTCGATCGGTTGCACCATGCCGACCCCGGCCCAGGCTCAGCGCTGCGCCACCGCCGCTTCGATCAGCTACGTCGCCTACCGCAACCAGGCCTCGGCCGGCAAGACCGCGCAAGCGCACGATCCACTGCACGCCTCGGTGGTTACGGCCGCACCGGTCCCCCTGTCCCCGGCCGGGCTGGGCAAGAAGATCCTCCTGCCACTGGGCGCCATCCTCGGCTCGATCCTGGGCATCGGAGCCATCTTCCTGCGTGACCGCCTGGACGACCGGGTGCGCGACCGCGCCGACCTGGAGCGATGCCTGGAGGCTCCGGTGCTGGCCGGAGTCCCGCGGATACGGCGCCGGGCCGGGAGCCCGGCGACCATCTTCACCCGGGCCCCCCTGTCGCCGGCGGCTGAGGCCTACCGCCACCTCCGGGTCCGCCTCGAGCCGTTCATTACCTCCACATCTGGGCGGGGAGGGACGCTGGTGGTGACCAGCTGGGGTGTCCGCGACGGCCGGACGTCGGCGGCCGCCAACCTCGCCACCGCCCTGGCTCACGCGGGCGCCACCGTGATCCTGGTCGACGCCGACCTGCGGCGCCCGTCGCTGCACACCGTCTTCGCGACCGGCGAGCGTCCAGGGCTGGCCGACTTGCTGGCGGGACGAGCCTCCATCGAGGAAGTCGCGATTCCCACCGACGTGCCGGGACTCAAGCTGGTAACCGTGGGCGAATTGACGAGTCGTTCCGCTGACTTGTTCGAGGTCGAGTGGCTGACCAAGGCATTCGCCAAGATGAGGGCACGCGCGGAAGTCGTCGTCGTGGACAGTGCCCCCATCCGCGCGATATCGGATGCGATCACTCTGGCCCGGGTCAGCGACATCGCGGTCCTGGTGGCCAATCTCCGGCGCACCCATCGCGCCGACGCGCGGGCCGCCGTCCAGGAACTCAGGGCGGCGAATCCCCAGGCCATCGTCGGCGTCCTCAACAACGTGCCGCGCCCGCTCCGGGAGGGCCAGGCCCGGTCCAATGTCCCGGCTGGTCCCGAATCGCTGCTCGCGCAGTCCAGCGTGCCATCAGCCCTGGCCACGATGGTGCCGCCGCGGGGACAGAACGGGAAAGGCAGGACGCCGCTGGCCGGCCTGACGGGCAAGCAGGAACCGCGGCCCGGCCGTCCGGACTCCGATGACGAGCCCACATCATTCCGGGACCCCGAGTAGTGGCGCGGCGGGAGTGCCGAGCCGGCGGAGGGATTGACATGCGAGTTGCGATGATCGCCTATACGCCGTATGAGATGGATGCCCGGGTCAAACGGGCCGCCGAGGCGCTAACCGATCGCGGTCACCACGTCGACGTCTTCGCCGCCGCGCAAGGAGGAATAGAGCCGGCCCGCGACAGCCGCCGGCTTCATATCCGTCGCATCCGCATGCGCAAGCAGCGGACAGCGGCCTCGCGGTACGCGCTCGAGTACGGCGGCTTCTTCATCTGGGCATTCTCCCTCGTCAGCCTGTTGCATCTGCGTCGGCGATACGACGTCGTCTACGTCCACAACATGCCGAACTTCCTGGTGTTCGCCGGGCTGCTGCCCAAGATCACGGGGGCCAGGATCGTGCTGGACATCCACGATCCAACCGCTGAGCTGCTGGCTTGCATCCGGGGCCGGGACCTCTCGCCCCGGCTACGGCGCATAGCCATCGGGGAGGAACGGATCAGCATGTCCTTCGCCGACGCGGTGATCACGGTCAACGAATCCATGCGGCAACGGCTGAGCGCGACCTCCCGTCAGCCGGTCGCAGTGGTGATGAACCTCCCCGATCCCGAGGTCTTCGGCTCCCGGGAGAAATTCCGCCCGCGGACAGCCGGCCGGTGGCTCGTATACAGCGGCACCATCGCCCGCCGTAACGGCCTGGACCTGGTGGTGCGGGCACTCTCCCGGCTGACGCCCGAATTCCCGGAGCTGGGCCTCCGGATTTTCGGGGAAGGCCCGGCGGTGGAGTCCGTACTGCGGCTGGCGCGAGAAGAAGGAGTCGGCGACAGGGTGCAATACCGGAGCTTCGTTCCGCACCATGAGATTCCCGCCGTGGTGAGCGACGCGCTGGCCGGCATCTCGGCCCAGCGTGAGGATGCCTTCGGCTCCCTGGTGTTCTCGGTCAAGGTGGCCGAGTACGCGGCGCTGGGCCTGCCGGTGATCTGCTCGGGCTCGGCCACCATGCGGCATTACTTCGGTGATGACGAGATGCTGTTTTTCGAGCCAGGGAGCACAGATGACCTGGCCCGGGCCATCAGGGAGCTGCTGGCCGACCCGGCCGCCGCCGACGAGCGGGCGCTCAGGAGCCAGGTCAAGCTGGACAAGCTCAGCTGGTCCGCCCAGAAACAGACGCTGGTCGAGGCCGTCGAAGCGCTCGCGGGTCCGGCCCGATCGCACTCGCCGCGCCTGCCGGGGATCAGGGTTCCGGCCCGGGGTTTCCGGCCGGAGCGATCCGTCAATTCCCGATGGTCAAGCAGAAGGACAGGATGACAATGAGCATGTCCGCTTCGCGGAGTCCGCTCCGCCACCCCGCAACGGAAAGCCTCGCCGGGCTGGACGACACCATGCCGGGGTCCATCGAGGCTCCCGTGCTAGTCGTGGGCCTTGGCGAGGTCGGGCGGCCGCTGCTGGAGATTCTTCGCGGGGAGCATCAGGCGGCCGGCCGGGACATCGACGATCAAGCCTTCCACGGCGTGCGGATCCTTCATCTCTGCTTCCCGTTCGGTGCCGATTTCGTCGCGACCGCTCGCCGGTACGTAGTGCGGTACGAGCCCGAGGTCGTCGTGGTGAACAGCACCGTGATCCCGGGCACGACCAGGGCGATACAGCTGGAAACCGGTACCGCCGCCGTGTACAGCCCGGTGCGCGGGAAGCACACGCGGATGACCGAGGAGTTGCGGCGATACCGGAAGTTCGTCGCGGGAACCTCGGCGGAGGCCGTCTCGCTCGTGGAGGACCACTTCGCGGCGGCGGGCATGACGACCCGGCGGATGTCGTCGTTCGAGTCGCTCGAACTCGCGAAGCTGCTGGAGACCAGCTACTTCGGCGTCCTCGTCGCCTGGGCGCAGGAGATGGACCGGTTCAGC
>Ga0335085_10008544_pt1 | contig 15612 bp, 11 predicted proteins | sample Lox_Sample_45_FD_206712 | JGI IMG/M metagenome (GOLD analysis project Ga0335085, IMG submission 206712) | Soil microbial communities from Loxahatchee National Wildlife Refuge, Florida, United States - Lox_Sample_4.5 | ecosystem: Environmental > Terrestrial > Soil > Wetlands | place: USA...
CCCGGCATCGGCGAGTCTGCTCACGTAGGCGCGCTGCTCGCCGACGGCCCTGGGCAGCCCGATCCCGGTCGTGAGGACAAGTTCACCGCCGGTCAGCCAGGGGGTGGGATCCACCAGGTCGCTGGCGTGCGCCCAAGTCAGCTGCTCACGCGCTGGCACCCCGGCCACTAGGCGCAGGCCGAGGTCGTCCTGGGCGAGCAGCCATTCCAGGCTGACGGTCACCGCGGCCATCACGCCTCCGGTCGATCGCCACTTCGGCTAGCGGCATCGTCAGGAAGTCGACAGCCTGTCCATGTGGCTTGCGATCGTCCCAGCTTACCTTCGGGGACGAGACAGTAGGTGTCGGCGGCCTACTGTTTGACCAGCGTGCCGACGGTGACGTGCGGCCAGTGGATGCCGTTGAAGTCGAGCATCACCAGCTGCGTGTACTGCAGTTGGTGCTTGTCCGGCTGGCCCCCGGTGCCGGCGATCGTCTCGATCCAGAACGTCGCCTGGGCTTGGGTGGCCTTGGCGTTGCCTCCGGGAGGATTGCCGCTCGTGGCCAGAAACGCAGTGTTGGCGGTGCCGCCGCCGGCCTTGATGACGCTGTGATCGGTCGCCACGTGCAGGAACGTCCGGCTCTTCATGGTCGTGCCCTGAAGTGAGGACTGGAGTGCGGCCTGCAGCACGCTATTGGGGTTCTTGACGATGTTCTGCGTCACACCGGGAGCCACGAAGCGGAACTGGGTCGGCTGGGACAGGTTCAGCTCGGTGAACGTCTGGGCCACGGTGTTGAAGGCGCTGTTCGCGGGGGCCGGGCTGCCGAAGAAGAACGGCAGGATGTTGTTGTCCGGGATGGTCTGAGGACCTCCCGGGTGCACCTCAGCGACGCCCTGGGCCAGGATGACCGTGCCGTGCGGGATCGACGCCATGCGGACCACCGACGCCGGTTCGTTCGGATCGGTCGTATGGGGCACCGTGGCCCAGATGCCCGGCTCGATGTGGAGCCCCGCGCCGGTGCTTGACTCGCTGATCTGCTGCATGTAGGTCAGGCCGAACATGTCGATGTCCGCCATCGCCAGCCCGCGGTTGGGGATCGGCCCGTTGATCCGCGTGAACACCAGCGTCTCGTCGGTCTTGTTCAGCTCGAGAAAGCGGTCCTGCGGGCTGGCCGGATGGTGCGGCCTCCAGATGGCGTTGAAGCCATGGCCCTTCCACGTGCCCAGCAGGCCTGCCAGGGCCCCGAGCGGATCGGGTGCCGCCGCGAGCGCCTTGATCGCCTCCGGCGCCTCTGCCTCAGGCGTGGCGAGCCCCGCGAACGCGAAGTCCGGGTCCGTCTGCGTACCAACCGTCATGATGACTCCCCTCCAGGATCAGTATGGAGTCCCGGACAGGTCCGGGCTCGGTGATCAGCTAGATCAGCGACTCACGACGCACCCTCGTGATGGTGTCCGGGACAAGAGCCGCTGCGGATTGGTCCGGGGACTGTTCGCCCGTTACGCGTGGCGAATGGCCGCCGCGTTTTCCAGAGCAAGCAACCCGACGGACTTCTCGCGCATCTCGAGCTTGCGGATCTTGCCGGTGACGGTCAGCGGGAACTCGTCCACCACGATCACGTAGCGCGGAACCTTGTAGTGTGCGAGCCTTCCGGCGGCGAATTCCCGCAGCTTCCCGGCGGTGAGTGGATCAGCCCCCGGGCGTATCTTGACCCAGGCACACAGCTCCTCGCCCTTCGCACGACCACGACCTCGCCGTTGTTCACCCCTTGCCGGATGAGTTCCCGCCTCGCCAGGGCTACACGCCGGCTTTAGGCAGAGCCTTGTCCAGTTCTCGCCGAGAGCGGATACCGAGCTTGGTAAAGACGTGGCGGAGGTGCCACTCCACGGTGCGCGGGCTAAGGAACAGGCGCGTGCCGATCTCCGGGTTGGACAGCCCGTCACGAGCCAGTTCGGCGATCTGCCGCTCCTGTGGCCTCAGGTCGTCGCTGGTGCCGGCGGTCCGACTGACAATCCGCTCGCCCGTGGCCAGAAGCTCTCCGCGGGCGCGCCCGGCGAACCCATCCATCCCGATCGCTGTGAGCTGGTCATGCGCGACGCGAAGCTCCTCCCGCGCGTCCTGGCGCCGGTTCTCGCCGCGCAGCCACTCGCCGAAAAGCAGGTGGGCCCGGGCCAGTTCCGGACGCAACCGCGTGCGTCCGAGGCGGTCGATCGCCTCACGGTAGAGACCCTCGGCCGTGTCCCCGGTGGACACCAGCGCCCGCGAGCGGGCCTCGATCCCGAGGCCCCAGTCGGTGGCGGTGACGCTGTTACGCTCCTCGATGCGCTCGAGGGCTCCGGCGGCCACGTCCATTTCCCCGCATTTCGCCGCTGCCTCGACCATCTCGATAAGCCCCCATCCGGCCACGACCAATTCGGGGGTGGCATCGGCGGCGTCCTGGGCTGATGGCAACGCCTCCCGGTGGCGCCCGAGACCGTTGAGGATGACCGCCCGGGCATGGTCGACGAACTCGATAGCGGTTCCCTGGCCGCCAGCGGTCGCGTCACGAACCGTGACGTCGCTGAGCCTCGACACGTCGGCTTCGCGGCCCTGAAACGCCCTGAGGAAGAGCGCCCCGTACTGCAGGACCTGCGTTCCCGTCGCCTCCGTGACCGCGTCGGCTTCCGCGATCAACCGCTCGGCCCACCCGAAATCGCCACCCATAGCCACCGCTTCGGTCAGGATGTTCAGGGCCACCGCGAGGACGGTGAGGGCGCCCAGGTCGCGAGCCAGCTGGACGGCGCGGCTGCCGATGGCCACGCAATTTTCGTAATCCCACACGACCGCGGCCCCTACCGTCGCCAGCCACCCCCAGCGGAGCACTTCCTCGACGGCCGCGTCTTGGCCGGCGAAGCCCGCAGACGCTCGTTGCAGGAACGGTGTCGCCGCCTGGCGGCCCTCCGTCAAGAGCAGAGCAAATCCGTCGAGGAGCAGATCGGACGGACGAGGGGGTTCGGCGGCCGGCGGGGCCCGGCGTACCTCCGCCGAGACGTGGTAGAAACTGCCAGCGCTAGCCAGTTTCCCGGCGAAGAGCGCTGCGCACCAGGCGTCCAGGTAGGTCTCGCGGGCAAGTCTGGGATCGAGCGCCTCGAGCGTCTTGGCGGCCCGGAGCAACAGGGGCGGAGCGTCGCTGCCGCGGCGCTGGGCGTAGGCCGCCATGCCATGCAGCAGCTCCGTGCGGCCGCGCTGAAGCTCATCCAGCGGGCCGGATTCCGCCACCGCCAGCATGGTCAGCGCCGGATCGTACGCCCCGGCGCTGAGGCTGGCCTCCGCCGCGGCCAGCGCCCGCCCAGTCCGCCGCGCCGGATCAGCGGAAAGCGCGGTCGAGCGCTGCAAGAACGCGGCCGCGGCGGCGACTCCGCCGCGGGCCTGTGCCCGAGCGGCCGAGCGTTCAAGCTCGGCGGCGACCTCCTCGTCCGGCCCGGCCGCAGCCTGGGCCCGGTGCCAGGCCCGGCGATCCGGATCGGCCCGCGGGTTGGTCACCTCGGCCAGCGCCGCGTGCAGCTGCTGCCGGTCGGGCAATGACGCCGACCGGTACACCGCCGAGCGCGCCAGCGGATGCCGGAACCGGACCCGGCCGCCGAACTCGACCAGCCCGGCCTCTACCGCCGGCGTCCCCACCTGGACCGGGATGCCCAGCCGCTCGGCCGCCCGCCACACCAGCGAGGCATCGCCGGAGGGATCGGCCGCCGCCAGCTGCAGCAGCCGCCGGGTTTCGGCGGGCAGGGCGTCCAGCTGGCGGGCGAAGCTTTCCTCGATCCGGCCGGCCAGCGGTATGGTGCCCGGCAGCCCGAAGCCGCCCGCCAGCTCGGCCGGGCTCAGCCCGCGCGGCAGCTCCAGCAGCGCCAGCGGATTGCCGCGAGTCTCGGCGATGATCTGGTCCCGGATCCGCGCGTCCAGCGGCCCGGCCAGCGCCGCATCTAGCAGCGCCCGGGCGTCGTGGTCCTGCAATCCTCCAATTTCCAGCTCGGGTAGCCCGGCTAGCTCTGCGCCCGGCTCGCGGGCCGCGAATACCAGCCCGACCGGGTCGGCGTCCAGCCGCCGCGCTACGAATCCCAGCGCCTGCGCCGAGGCCCGGTCCAGCCACTGCGCGTCGTCGACCAGGCAGACCAGCGGGCGTTCCCCCGCCCCGCCTGACAGCAGGCTCAGCACCGCCAGGCCCACGAAGAACCGGTCCGGCGGCGGGCCCGTGCTGAGACCGAACGCGGTTCGCAGCGCATCATGCTGCGGCGGCGGCAGCCGCTTCGCGCGGCCCAGCATGGGCGCGCACAGCTGATGCACTCCGGCGTACGCCAGTTCCATCTCCGACTGCACGCCCACTGCGTGTGCCACCCGGCACCCGGCCCCCGACGCCTGCCCGGCCAGGTAATCCAGCAGCACGGTCTTACCGACGCCCGGGTCGCCGCGCACCACCAGGGCCTGGCTCTGACCCGCCCGGACCGCCTCGATCAGCCGATCGAGCGCGCCGCGCTCGCGGCGCCGGTCTTTCAGCTCGGTCGCGCGGCTCCGCGGCCTGGGATGAGTGGTCATCAGCCCGCCGCTACGCCGCGTCCTGGCCGTCTGGCTGAGCGTGGGCATTCACACGGCCTCCCGGCTGGTCCAGATCACCGGCCCAATCGGGCTAGGACCGGCCGTCACGAGCACCTCAGGTGCCACTTATGGCTGGTGCCGATCAAGATCATACCTAGGCGCGTGTCGCGGTTATAGCTACCTCTGGCCCATTGGAGCTGCGCCAATGCCTGGATCGAAGCGTAACGCGTTTCCCGTCACGCCGCTTATATCTGGCGGGCGCCCGCCCTGGCCGGGCGACCGCCCGCCGGGCCGTAGCGCCGCAGCCGCCATTGCTCCGGGCTATCCCGCCAAAGGTGCCATCGCCTTCCCTTTCCCGGTCACCCGGAGTGGACTGGAGCTGAGGCCACTGGCGCGGGAAAGGAGAACGTCATGAGCGCAGGCGGATTCTGGGCCAGAAGCCGGGCCAGGCGGGACGAAGGCGAGCACGCGGCCGCGACCGGGGTCCCGGCCCGCACCGGGGAACTGACCGTCATGGACCGGTGCGACCGCTGCGGCGCTCAGGCCTACGTGCGGGTGCTGCTGCCCAGCCGCCTGGAGCTGCTGTTCTGCGCGCACCACAACAGGGAGCACGCGCGCGCCCTGGCGGAGATCGCCGTCGAGATCCACGACGAGACCCGGCGGCTCGACCACGCCGCGGCGTGACCGGCCGGCGGGGCTGACCAGGGTACTGGCCAGGGTGTTCACCGGGTCGCCACCGGTGGCCTGGAATGGCTCCGGGCGCGATTATCGGCACGGATCGTCGGGCTTCGTCGTCGTTGCGGGGGCCCGGCTGTCGTCGTGACGGCCCGGCGCCCCCCGCATCCCGTCTTGAGGTGTCTGCCGAATTCCCTGGTCAGCGCCCTGTTCTTGGAGGTCAGGTGCGAAGTCGGCTACGTCCTGCTCGCCGGTGACGGCCGGGCGGCCTAAGCGGGCTTGCGAGCTGCGGGCCGCTCGCGCGAAGCAGGTGGCGTCAGCGCCCCGCCAGGGTGCTGTCCAGGGAATTCAAGGGTGCGTCCGCGCGGCCGGGAGGGCGATGGTGGAGTGACGCATCTTGGCTCGGCCGAAGGGAGCCGGAAATGATCGCGCACTCCGCGCGGCGCAGGGCAGCACCACGCTGTCACGCGAGGCGGCACCGTCGACGTCTCGTCATGGCCGCCCGGTGGAGGCGTGACGCAGCCTGTCAACCAATCAAGGGAGTGGCAATGGCACAGGCGGAGTACCCGGTGCATGCGGCACCGTCCAAGGTGGTGTCCGACGATCTTCCTCCGGGTGAGGACCAGCGGGCCGGCCAGAACCGGAGGCCGGCGGAGCCGGCCGGGCTGCCCGGGGCGGCAGGGGCGCCGCAGGCAATCGAGTTGCGGCATCTGCGTTACTTCGTAGCGCTCGCCGACGCCGGCAGCTTCACGCATGCCGCGGAGCGGATGTTCATCGCCCAACCCACGCTGAGCCAGCAGATCCGGCGGCTGGAGGAGTACGTCGGCGCGCCTTTGCTGCAGCGCCGCCGCGAGGGCCTGCGGCTCACCCCGGCCGGCACCGTCCTGCTGGACGCCTCGCGTACCGTGCTGTCGCTGGTGGACCACGAGGTGGACCGGACCCGCCAGGCGGCCGGGCTGGGACGGCCGCGGCTGCGCGTGGTGGTGCCGCCCCGGCTGCCCGACGCCCTGGCGGTCGGGACCGCCTGCGCGCTGCAATCGGCGGCTTCGGCCGCGGAGGTGGAGATCACCTGGATAGAAACCCCCCTCGACGCGGAGTTCTCGCTGATCCGGCAGCGCCGGGCCGACGCTGGGCTGGGCTGGCTGACGGATCCCGATGCGGCGCTGCCTGCCCCGCTAGAGGTCATGAGCCTGGGGGAGTTCCAACCTGACGTGTGGATTCCCGCGGCTCACCCGGCGGCACATCACGGGACGATCAGCCTGGACGAGCTGGGCCGGATGGATGTCATCCACGGGCCGCGCCGGGCCGAACCCGGAATCTACGACGCCTGGACGCGGGTGCTGCGCACGGTGAATCCGCGCTTTGAATTCACCGATCCCCCGCTGCGGCATTCGCTGCCGATGGCCCTGGCCTTGGCCGCGGCCGCGGACCGGCCGACCGCGGTGCTGACCGGCCCCGGCGTCATCGCCGAAAACCAGCCCGGGCTGATACGGCTGCCCCGGGCCATGGTCACTCATGACATGGTCCTGGCCGGTCTCGAGCATCACCCGCTGACCGCGACGGCGGCCGTCGTGTGGAACAGCGACCTGCCCCGCCCGCTCCAGCAGATCCTCTTCGACGCCGCCGACCGCGTGGCCCCGCTGCCCCCGGCCCGGGCCGGCGAGCGCGAGCCCGCGGCCATCGGCCTGTAGGACCGCGATTACGGGACGGCGGGGGACAATGAGCCATGGGTATCAGGCACTACCCCTCCCGGCCGCTGGGCACCGGACACGACGATGCGCCCTGCCGCGAGATCATCCCACCCGAGCCGAACGGCTGGGACACCATCGCGGTGACCGAATGGGAGCTGCGCCAGGCCGAATGGACCGACAGCCATCCCTTTGACGAAACCAACTACGTCCTGGCGGGCGTGCTTCATGTCGAGTCTGACGGCCAGACCGTCGTGGCCGCGGCTGGTGACACCGTCACGGTCACGGCCGGTTCCGTCGGCCGGTACTGGGCTCCCGGCTATGCCCGGATGCTGGCGATCTACTCGCCCAATCCCGACGGCCGCCCGTCCGCAGACATCGGCTATCGCCGCCTCTGAATGCCTGCCGGCTCGCCCCCGGCGAAGGATCGATACGGGATCTTTCTGCATGGTTGCCCCGTTCATGTCGTAAGAGCTGCATGAACGGGGCAACCATGTCGTATGGACGGCCGGGCCGGGGACGGGAGTCGGCTCGTGCCCCCGGCGGCGCGCCGCGGCGGCGGCCAGATGTTGCCTCCGCCAGCATCCCGGCCGCAGCCGTCACGGAACGCGGCAAAACACCAGCGCACGCCGCGGATCGTCTCACCCGCCCGGCGCATCACGCCATCGGTGCGAGCCGGTGCCGCGCTGCCTCAGATCACAAGGCATCCGGAGACTTACGTATGATCGACTGTGGGTACAGACCAGGGAGTCAGGAGTAAGAACTTAACGGTGCCAGTAAGGAACCGCATGTCGCGAAGGAAGAAGATCCTATGGATAAGTCTTCCTACCCTGATCGCACTGGTCGTCTTTGCTAGCCTGCTAGGTTTGACGGCATCATCCGGGGATTCGTCAACGACTGCCGGCCAGCCTGCATATTCCCCGGTGGCGGCCAATATCGAGCCCCTTCTGAACGTGGGCAAAGGCCCTGCTGACGAGGGCTACTTCGAGAGGACCAGCTCGACCCTGGCCGCGGCAGCGGCGGGCACCTACAACTCGAGGTTCTATGAACTCGGCAAATTGCTGGTCAAGAACGGACTCGGCCATACTATTATCAGCCTCGGCCGTGAGATGAATGGCAAGTGGTACGAATGGAGCCAGCATCGCGCGCCATCGTCCATGCCAGATGCTTACATCCTCGCGTGGCGGCACATAGTCACGACTATGCGGTCAGTACCCGGTCAGCATTTCAAGTTCGTGTGGACGGTGTACCCGACCGGCACGTCGGTAGCCGAAAGCTGGCCCGGCAGTGCCTACGTTGACTACATCGGAACCGATATCTTCGACTGGTACGGCGGCCCTCACGGTACCTATCCGCACACTGCGTCCGGCGCGCTTGATCACGAGGCAAAGTGGCAGCAGATCCTCACCACCCAGCCCGGCGGCCTGAACTGGATGGCCGCGTTCTCGCACGCCACGGGTAAGCCGATCATCATCCCCGAGTGGGGACTTGACTTCCATACGTTCGGTGGTCAAGACAACCCGATGTTCATCACGAACATGATGGCCTGGATGAAGGCCCATCACGCTATCGGGCTCTACTGGGGCGGAGGGCACATCAGCCGGTCTCCGACAGCCAGCGGCCCGCTGCTGGTCAACCAGGGGGAATCGGCGCAGAACAACACCCCTAGCATCGTCAACGGCATGGGGAAGCTGATGGGAGGCCGCTTGCAGTACGCCGGCGTTTACCTGCCTGACGGCAAGTGGTTCTCGGAGAGCATCGATCAGCCAATACTCGCCCGGTGGCAGCACACGGGTTACCGGTTGATCCTGAGCGTGCCGATGGTCCCGAACCCTCCGGAGATCAAGTCTTATTCCGGGCCGCCTGAGCCAGGACACAAGTCGTATCAGCTTGCCGACTACCCGGATTCGGTAGCCGCGCTCCGGCGAGGCGTGTAGCGGTAAGGCCGGTTCGGGTTAACCCCCGAACGGTATTCCGGCGAGCCCCACTGCCAAGACTCACGCTCGCCTCATGGGAAAGGCGCCAGCGCGGGAGCAGGCTTGTCCTATGCGGTCCCGGCAAGGGCCGGGACCGGCGAGCCGGTAGGGGAGGACTGCGATGTACCCCCGCAGCGTTCATGCTCTCCAGGCTGACGCCTTGTTCGCGTCGGCGCTGCAGCGGAGCGACGAACTGACCGTCAGCCAGATCCGGCGCGCCATCACCGCTTCCCTCGACGGGTACGGTGTCACGGGCTGCGCCGGACGGGTCGCGCAGGAGTTCGGCGACCACCCGGAGACCGCGGCCGCCCGGATGCGCTGGGCCCGGGCCGCGGTGGCCGCCCTGGAACGCCGGTCGTCTGGCCCGAGGACGCGGCGGATGGCCGCCGCAGCGTAGGAGCCCGGCCGGTTACCCGGCGACCGGGTCGATCGGGGTGAGCGGGATCACGGGTCCGAGTCGCTGCTCGATCGCCTCGGCGACGGCCAGGCAGCGAAGCTCGGTGTACTTGCCGCCCATCACCTGGACGCCGACGGGCAGGCCATCGGCCATCCCGGCCGGTACCACCGCGGCCGGGGTGCCCAGCAGGTTGGCCGGGAGAACCGGGCGCATCAGCTCCAGGGTCGCGATCGCGTTGTCGAGGCTGGCGATGTCGAAGTCCAGCGGGAAGGCGGGCTGGGACCAGACCGGGCTGAGCAGCACGGGGTATTCCTGGTACCACAGGCTCCAGCGGCGGGCCAGCCCGTGCCGGGCGGTATGCGCCGTGGCCCAGCCGGCCACGTCCAGGTCCGGCAGGTACTCAAGGGCGTAGTCGAGGAACTGGCGGCCGCCGGGCCCCATGAACTCATCCAGTACCGGTTTGATGACCGTCAGGTCGGCGGTAAGGATCGTGCTCCACAGCTCGAGCGCCTGCTCATAGTCGGGCGGTACGGTCTCGGTGACCTTGAAGCCATCGTCGGCGAGCGCGTCGGCGGCGCGGCGCACCGCCGCGGCCACCTCGGGGTGGGTGCTGCCGCCGGGCGGCTCAGGAAGCACGGCGACGGCCGGCCGTTCGCCGGGGGCGAGGTCGGTGAAGACGGCGGGGACGCTCAGCGGGTCGCGCGGATGCTGTCCCGCGATCGCCGTGAAGCCCGCCCGCACGTCAGCGACCCGGCGAGCCATGACCCCTTCGACCGCCATGAGCTGGAAGGAGATGTTGTAGTCCTCGGGCGGGATCACGGTAGCGGCGGGCACCGCTCCGGTCGAGGGCTTGATCGATGCGACGCCGCAGCAGTGCGCCGGATTGCGCAGTGATCCGCCCAGGTCGTTGCCCAGGCCGAGCGGGCTCATCCCGGTGGCTAGAGCCGCGGCTTCGCCGCCACTCGATCCGCCCGGGGTGCGCTGCGGATTCCACGGGTTGCGGGTCAGGCCGTGCAGAGCCGAGTCGGTGTGGACACGCAGGCCGAAATCCGGCAGGTTGGTCCGGCCCACGGGGATCGCGCCGGCCGCGCGCAGCCGTTCGACCTGCGGGGCGTCGACCGGGGCGACCGCCTCAGCCAGGGCCGGGACCGCCTGCGTAGTGGGGGTGCCGGCCAGGTCGATGTTCTCCTTGACCGTGCACGGGACGCCATGCAGCGGGCCGAGGCTGGTGCCGTCCGCTACCGCCTGGTCGGCCGCGTCGGCGGCCACGAGAGCCTGGTCCGCCAGGAGCCGGACGATAGCGTTGAGCTGAGGATTGACCGCCTCGATGCGATCCAGGTGCGCCTGGACGACTTCGCGGCTGCTGACCTCACGATTGCGGATCAAAGCCGCGAGTTCTACAGCGCCCATGCGCCACAGTTCGCTCATGCTGCCCCTCCCGGTCGAAAACGAGGTAACCGTAAGCCATCGGATACATCCGGGTAAAGAGGGATTCCCGTTTTAACCTGCCTGGTTTGCCGTGGGCACTTCCAGATCGCGGGGCCGGTGCGCGCCCTGGTGCGGGAGCGGCTCATGGTGCCCGCATCCCCGGGATTAACGGGGAAGATCCGGGCTATGGGGAGGTTTCAGGGGACCATAGCCCCCCGGATCATCCCCGAAGCCGGGATCGTCCCCGTTCCCTCGTAGCTGCCGGTGACAGGCGGGCACGGCTGAGGCCGACGAGGCCGCACAACAGCCCCGACAGGTTAAGACGACAAGAGTGATCGACCGGTATTTTGGCACGTCGCGGCGAAACTGGTCCTGACCGTGGGCTGACGGGGCCGCTGCCTGGCGGCTATGCCACGATGGGACGCACCACCGTCGACGGCTCAAGGGCGCACCGCGGCATACGGCACCCTGGGATGCCAGGGGAGAGGTGAGCGTGCCATGACCGCTGAGGCCGACGCCACGATGGCGCCCGATGGGCCGGAGCCCATAGGCCAGCGGCGGGTACTGGTGATCATCGGTGCGCTGCTGCTCGGAATGCTGCTGGCCGCCCTCGACCAGACGATCGTCGCGACGGCGCTGCCGACGATCGCGGGCGATCTCCACGGGCTGTCGCATCTGTCCTGGGTCGTCACGGCCTACCTGCTCGCCTCCACGGTGTCGACGCCGCTGTGGGGCAAGCTCGGCGACATGTACGGCCGGAAGATGTTCTTCCAGGCCTCGATCGTGATCTTCCTGATCGGTTCCGCGCTGTCCGGTCTGTCGCAGTCGATGGTCGAGCTGATCGCGTTCCGCGCCATCCAGGGGCTCGGCGGCGGCGGCCTGATCGTCGGTGCGCAGACGATCGTCGGGGACGTCGTCCCGCCCCGCCAGCGCGGCCGTTATCAGGGGATCTTCGGCGCCACGTTCGGGGTCGCCAGTGTGCTCGGCCCGCTGATCGGCGGCTTCTTCGTGGACAACCTGTCCTGGCGATGGGTCTTCTACATCAACCTCCCGATCGGCGCCGTGGCCCTGGCGGTGACCGCGGCGGTGCTGCCCGGCCGGCTGAGCAAGACCCGTCACGTGATCGACTACGCGGGCACCGCGCTGATCGGCGCGTCGGCGGTCTGCCTGGTCCTGCTGACCTCGCTCGGCGGCAACACGTTCGCCTGGAACTCGTTCCCGATTTACTTGCTCGGCGTGCTGGCGGTGGTCAGCGCGGCTGGTTTCGTCGTGGTGGAGCGGCGGGCGGCCGAGCCGGTCATACCGCCGCGCCTGTTCGCGAACGGGGTGTTCAGCTCCGCCAGCGTGGTCGGCTTCGCGGTCGGCTTCTCCATGTTCGGCGCGCTCGCCTACCTGCCGCAGTACATGCAGGTCGTCCGGGGGATCTCACCGACCCTGTCCGGGCTGCGGCTGCTGCCCCTGCTGGTCGGGCTGTTGCTGACCTCGACCGTCACCGGCTTCCTGGTCACCAAGTGGGGCCGGTACAAGATCTTCCCGGTGCTCGGCACGGCGCTGATGACCGTCGGCCTGTTCCTGCTGTCGCGGCTGGGCATTCAGACGAACTTCTGGCTCGTGTCGCTGTACCTGTTCATCCTGGGCGTGGGCATTGGCGGGTCGCTGCAGGTGCTGATCATCGCGGTGCAGAACGCGGTCGACTACAAGGATCTCGGCGCGGCCACGTCCGGCGCCACCTTCTTCCGCTCCATCGGCGGCTCGTTCGGCACCTCGGTCTTCGGCGCGATCTTCTCCGGTGTGCTGGCCGGCGACATCGCCGCCGCGCTGCACGGCGTGCCGCTGCCCAGCGGGCTCAGCGCGTCCGCGGGCGCCAGCCCGGCCGTGCTCGCGCACCTGCCCGCGGCGATCCGGGACGGCTACATCGCCGGGTACGCGCAGGCGCTGCACACGGTGTTCCTGTGGGCGACGCCCCTGAGCGCGCTGGGTTTCGTGCTGAGCCTGTTCCTGAAGGAGGTGCCGCTGCGGGACACGGTAAAGGCGGTGGACCGGGCCCACAGCACCGCCCCCACGGTCATTCCCGCCACACGCGACTCCGCGCAGGAGATGGAGCGCGCGCTGATGGCACTGTTCGGGCGCGAGCGGCGGGCGGAGACCTACCGGCGCCTCGCGCAGGATGCTGATGTGCGGCTGGGTCCTCGCGGCACCTGGCTGATGTACCGCATCGCGGACCACGCCCCGATCAGCGAGGCGGAACTGGCCCGCCAGCTCGGCATCGACGTTTCCGATCTGGAGCAGCGCCTGACCGAACCCGTGACCGCCGGCTATGTCTCCGTGGCCACCGCCCGCACGGCGGACGGAGACGGCGCCAGCACGGGGGACGGGGACGGCGCCAGCACGGGGGACGGGGACGGCGCCAGCGTGACGCTCACCTCGGCCGGCCAGCAGGCCGCCGGCCGGCTGGTCGCCGCCCGGGAGGCCGGCATTGACCGGCTGGTGACGGACTGGGAGCCCGATAAGGTCCCGGAGTTGCGCCGGCTGCTCGGGCGGATCACGACCACGCTGGTGGCCACCGACGCTTCACCGGAGCGGGACGGGGTCACCGCCCCGGCCACTCCCTCGAGATGACCTTACGCTGTTGGAACTAGCCGCCCGGCTGCTCCGTTATCGGGCTGGGGGTCTGGACGTGACAGCGTGGAGCCGCGTGGCGATAACAGTGGCCGCGGTCGGGGTGACCGCGGCGCTGGCGGTCTCGGCCGGCACGACGGTTACCGTCACGCCAGCGGCTGGGCTCGGCCACAGGCCGGCCGCAACTCTCGCGTCGTACCGGGCGGCGGTCATCGTCAACGGCGCCCGTCCCGGTCCCGTCTTTCAGGGCATCGGCGCGATCAGCGGGGGCGGCGGCAACTCCCGGCTGCTCATCGACTATCCACCTCGTGAACGCGCGCAGATCCTCGACTACCTGTTCTTGCCGCGCTACGGGGCCTCGCTGCAGATGCTCAAGCTGGAGATCGGCGGCGGCGGTTTCTCCTCAGATGGCTCGGAACCGTCCGTCGAGGCCGTCAGGGGCCGGCTGGACTGCGGTGCCGGATATGAGTTCTGGCTAGCCCGCCAGGCCCTGGCGCGCAATCCCGCGATCAAGCTGTACGGCCTGCAATGGTCGGCCCCGGCCTGGGTCCGCGACCCTAGCGGAGGACTGTGGAGCCGCGCGGACGTGGGCTACGTCCTCGACTGGCTCCGGTGTGCCAGGCAGAACGGCCTGACGATCAGCTATATCGGCGGCTGGAACGAGCATTTCCAGGGCACCCCGGTCCAGCGGGCCTGGTTCGTAAACCTGCGCGCGGCGCTGGACGCGGCCGGGTTCACCCGTACCCAGATCGTGGCGGCCGACGAGATTCCGCAACTGGACGGGCACGGGCGGATGGGATATTCCGCGCTGCTCGCCTGGCAGACCGTCGCCGCCGACATGGTCACCGATCCGGCCTTCGGCCGGGCGGTCAGCGTGCTCGGCGTGCACGATACCTGCGGGCTGCCCACCACCGGGTACCGGTGCATGATGGCCCCCGGGGCGCGGACCCTGGCGGCCCGCACGGGCAAGCTGCTGTGGGAAGCCGAACTCGGGGCCACCCCCTCTACCGGAACCAACCCGATGCTCCCCGGCCCGGGCGGCCTGGCTCGCGCGCTCAACGGCGTTTACGAGCAGGCCGGGATCACCGGTGTCCTGATATGGCCGCTCATCGACGCGATGCCGCCCGGCCTCCCGCACGAGAACCGGGGCCTGGTCTGGGCCGACCGTCCCTGGGACGGCTACTACTACGTCACGCCCCTGACCTGGGTGATCGCCCAGACCACTCAGTTCACCGCTCCCGGCTGGCGCTACCTGGCCGGGGCGAACGGCCGCCTGCCCGGCGGCGGCTCGTACGACACCTTCCTGGCGCCCGGCCGTGCTGCCTGGTCGATGGTGGCGCAGACCTCCACGGCCACCGCGCCGCAGCACGTCATCATCCACATCACCGGCGGCCTGCCGGCGCGGGTGGTGCATGTGTGGAGCACCAACCTGCGCGGGCCCGACCAGTTCATCCGGCGCGGCGACATCACCCCCCGCCGGGGTGCCTTCACCGCCCTGCTCCAGCCCGGGTACGTGTACACGCTCACCACGACCACCGGGCAGTCCCGGGCCGGCGGCCACCCGCCCCCGGTCCCGGCGGCCGGGCCGATGCCGGTGCGCTACACCGCCGCCTCCGACGGCGCCGGCCTGGCGAACAGGCTCGCCCCGGTCGAGGGGTCGTTCGGTTACGAGCACGGCGTGCTGACCCAGACGACGGCCGGGGAGCCGGTCGAGTGGCAGTACCCCGGCCCGTCACCCGCCCCGTACGCCATCATCGGCTGGAACAACTGGCGCGACTACACCGTCTCGGCCCGCGTCATCCTGCCGGCGTCCGGGGCGGTCTCGCCGCCGCCCGGCGCCGCGCTGATCGCACGCTTCCAGGGGTTCCGGGGGGCCGCCGTCAGCCAGTTCCGGGGCTACGAGCTGAAGGTCCGCGGCAACGGCGCCTGGCAGATCGTGGCCAACGGCCCGGCTGCCGTGATGCTCGCGTCGGGACGCGTCGCGCCCGCCCGTACCTACACCCTGAGCCTGACCACCCGTGGCGCCACCATCTCGGCGCAGATCAACGGTGTCCACGTGGCCACCGTCAGCAGTCGCGCATACCAGTACGGGCCCGCTGGGCTGGGGAGCCTCGGATACTATCCGGTACGCTACTCGAGCTTCACCGTCCGCTAGGCTCCTAGTCCAGGCCTAGCTTCTCTTTACTCTCCTCCAGGCCCTCCTCCAGGGCCTCGCGTACGCGGGTCACCTCCTCGCTGATGCCGAGCTTGGAGTACCAGCTGGCCGCACGCCTCACCGGGCGCG
>Ga0335085_10008545_pt1 | contig 15612 bp, 12 predicted proteins | sample Lox_Sample_45_FD_206712 | JGI IMG/M metagenome (GOLD analysis project Ga0335085, IMG submission 206712) | Soil microbial communities from Loxahatchee National Wildlife Refuge, Florida, United States - Lox_Sample_4.5 | ecosystem: Environmental > Terrestrial > Soil > Wetlands | place: USA...
ATGAGCCCGCCAGAAAGCGTCAACCACAAGTTCCCCCAGGTTCTCCGGCAAGTGGCGTCCGAAAACGGAGAATACATGGCGGTACATCAAGGGTCCGACGAGCATGGCCACCGCCACGTCCAGGTCAAGATGGGGCGGAAGCGAGCCCTCCGCGATGGAGCGCTTCAGCAACTGGAGGATTTGGATCCGCGTCGGTTGCGTCACCCGCGCTCGCCACGCCTTGGCAAAAGCCGGATTGCGCGCTGCGTAGGCCATGAGGTGGGGCATCATGCGGTTTTGCCGGCCTGACCGCTTGGCACGCGACCAGCCGTTCAAAATCGTAATCATATCGGCGCGGTTGTTACCCGTCTTCACGGTCGGCGGACCGTCGAGGCCGAAGAGGGACGCAAGCGCCTCCAGGCAAAGCGCGTCTTTATCGCGCCAGTGCTTGTAGATGGTCGCCTTGCTCACGCCGGATTCGGCAGCGATGGCGTCCATGCTCGTCACATCGATTCCCCGGTGGGCAAAGAGTTTCAGGGCGGCTTCCAGGACCTGCCGATGAGCGCGGGTGCTGCGCGAGCGGGGCATAATCAGACCTCAATCTGCGAAAAGAAATAGCTCCCGACACTGAGAAATACGACGGCCACCGTGCAGAGAACTGCCATGTCGGTTAACAATCCAAAATGCGTCCGGCCGATCAGGGAGCCGCGCAGTCCGTCAATGCCGTACGCGAGCGGGTCCACATCGGTAATGACGCCCATGAACTTGGGCAAATGGTCGAGGGGAAACAGGGCGCCCGAGAGAAAGAAAATGGGCAGTACCAGGAAATTCATGATGAGTTGAAACGCTTGAAAGTCCTGTAGTTTCGAGCCAATGGCTGTGCCCAAACCGGCGAAGACCAGGGCGATCAGCGCCATGTAACCGAAGGCGGTGGGGACGCTGGTCCAATGGGTGGGCCGAAATCCCACCACCAGGCAAACCACCACGATGAGCGTCCCTTGCATCAGCGCAATCGTGACGCCGCCCAGAGTCTTCCCGACGACGATGCTGAGGCGGGGCACCGGCGCCACCATGGTCTCCTTGAGAAAACCGAATTGCCGGTCCCAGAGCAAGCCCATGCCGGAGAAAATCGAGGTAAACAGAACGCCCATCCCGATCACCCCCGGAGCGAGGAACTGGAGGTAGCTGCCGTTCCCGGAACTTTGAAACACCGGTCCTAGGCCGAAGCCCAGAGCGATCAGGTAAAGGAGTGGCTGTCCCAGCGAGGCTAGAATTTGCGCGCGGGACCGGACGTAGCGCCGCAGTTCGCGCAGCCAGAGGATGTAGATTGCCCCCATCGCTTAGCGCCTCCATCCTTTGACAAACTGCCGCATCTGGTCGAGGGAGCCCGCGGACTCGTCGCGAATCGAGGAGCCCGTGAGCGCCAGAAAAGCCTGCTCAAGCGAATCGCTCTTGGTCTGTTCCTTCAGTTCCCCCGGACTCCCTTGCGCCACGATCCTGCCGTGGTCGATGATCGCAATACGCTGCGCCACGCGATCGGCCTCATCCATATAGTGCGTGGTCAGAAACACCGTGACCCCTTCGGTTTCATTCAGCCGTTTCACATGCGTCCACATTTGATTGCGGCTCTGCGGGTCGAGTCCCAGGGTGGGTTCGTCCAGAAATAGAATCTTCGGCGTGTGAAGTAATCCGCGGGCAATCTCCAGCCGCCGCTTCATCCCTCCGGAGAAGCGCTTCACCGGCTCCTTGCGCCGCTCCCACAGCTCAAAGGCTTTCAGGAGTTGTTCCGTGCGCTCGATTCGCAGCCTGTGCGGCACGTGGTACAAGATGCCGTGGAGTTCCATGTTCTCTTCCGCGGTCAGATCCGCGTCGAGGCTCGGGTCCTGAAAGACGATGCCAAAGCGGCGCCGCACCTCGTGTTGCTGATGTTGGGGGTCGAGCCCGTCGATCTCCACGTCGCCGCTGGTGGGCCTGAGGAGGGTGGTCAGCATCTTGATGGTAGTGGTCTTGCCGGCGCCATTGGGCCCCAGAAACGCGAAGATTTCGCCTTGCGGGACTTCGAAGGAAATACTGTTGACGGCGACGACGTCACCGAAGGTCTTGACCAGGTTGCGCACTCGGATCATAGCATTGTTGTCCCACAACAATACTGAACGGTTTAGTTTAGATTGTCAAGAATTATCCCGCCCGCGGGCCGCGAACCGGCGGCTCACGGGCTTTTGATCTGCCAGACTTCCACGGGCCCAACAAGGCCGGCGGGGAGGATCGTGTTATCTCTCTTGAACTGCTTATACCGGGAATCTCCCTTGATGGCCCTTCCCACGAAACGGTTGCGGAGAGCGGGCGTGACAGTGACTTCCAGCGTGTTTTGGCCCTGCTTCAGTAAATTGGTAACGTCGGCGCGATAAGGCGCGGCCAGGAGCGCCGGTAGGGACTGGCCGTTCAGCATTACATCTGCCGTGAAGTAGACTTTGCCGAGATCGAGCAAATAGACACTGCCGGAAGCCAGGGCCGGCAGGTTGAATTCGGCCCGGTACGAGCCCTTCGATGAGGAGTAACGCAGCGCGGGATTACTCTGCCAATCGAACAGGGGTCCACTCGACTGGTGCAGTTCCCCGCCGGAAACATCCTCACCCTGGACTTTCAGATCCCAAGTCAGCACCGTCACCCGGCTGGCAATCTGGCTGGGCTTGATGCCTTGCTTCCAAACGGGCAGGTCGGCAGCGTGGAGGCCTGCGGCTGGGGAGCCAGTTGCAGCGTACAGAATCATGTTTTGATATGGGCCCAGTGAACCGTTTAAAGAATGAGCTGGGCTCACTGCGGCGGTGTAGGTGCTTCCGTCGTTCGGGTCAAGCCAGTAGAAGCTGCGGAAGTGGCCTTGCACAGGGAGTTGGAAATCCACATCCTGTTCTTGCAGGTTGGAGAGATACAGCAGCAGACTCCCGTCCGCGAGGCGGCGTTTTGTTTGTTGCAAGAGGGGGTATGCCTCAGCGTAACCGACATCTTGGGGGATCGGGTGGCGCGCCAGAAGAGCCGGCAGTTGCCCCGCTGATATCGTAGGGGAATGCTGGCTGATCTGCGCCATCGCGCTGACTACTTTCGCATCATTCTGCTGGTAATTTAGATATCCGGGTTGCTGGCTGGGGGCCGAGCCGCAAATCCAGACTCTCGCCCCCCACTGGGCAAGCCGGGCCAGGTTTTCCGCTGAGGGCACCTGCATGGCCTTAACGTTGGGGAGGAGAACGGCCCCGTATTTGTTGCCGCGAATGCTGACCGCACCGCCCTCGAAAGTGGCTTGTTGAAGCGACTCATCATTTACCCATTCCCAGCTTAATCCCTGATCATTCAATTCCTGGAGAAGCGGCCAGACCTGTTCGAACCACTGAATGTCGGGCCGCGCCGTAATCGGTTTGTTGCCGGTCAGGAAGCTGGGCATGCCACCGCCCTGCGGCAGACGGTCCACACCGGGTACGAGGCCTCGGAAATAGACTTCCTGATGAGTTTGAACGTTCTCGAATTCGCCCGGGAAACCCAGAAACGGGTAATAGACCAAAACTTCGGTCTCCGGTTTGCCTTGGCGTAGAGCAAATTGGCACCGCGCAAGGTACTCATTGAGTGGTTTGAAATCATTCCAGAAAGGATTCGCTTCCGAAATAATGGACGAGAACCCCAACGATAGGAAAGGCGAAGAGAAAGGTTCCCACCCTCCTTCACTGTACACGGGGTCGTTGAGCCGGACAGGCATACCCGAGTAGACGATGTGGTTGACCCCGGAAAGAAAGAGTTTGCTTGCCCCCAGCTTGACTTTTTGCGGCGTGGTCATGTAGTCCAGGTTCGTGTGAACGAAGGTTTCAGAGCTGATCACCGGGCGGTTATAAAGATGAGCTCCGGAGGATATCAGTTTCAGAAACATCTCCGTCCCGCCGCCGTTGAGCGACTCGGTTTCGGGGACGTGGATGTGCCCTGCTGCTCCAATCACGTCAATCTTCAGGCCATAGGCTTGCGTTCGAGACAGGAGGCCCGTCTTCTCGCCCCACTGGAAGCTCGGGTCCAGGAATCGGTCGCGAAAGAGGTCTGAAACCGTCAGGGAGTAGTCATAACGCAGGCGTTCATCGGCATCGCTCAGCACGTATTTCGGACTTGTGGTTATGCCGAATATCCCCATGTATAAATTGTCATAACCGGGAATTATTTCGGCGGGGAGATAAGGCGTTACATCGTATCCGCGGTGCGCTTGGAAGTACGCAAGAAAATCCGGGGTGATATGGCGCTCCGCAGTAAGCTCGAAGCTGTCACTGAAGAAAGCCCGAAAGGTGCTGCCAAAATACTTGGGCAGGCCCGTCCGCGCCCCGTACAGGTAATTGTAATTGGAAGCCACGCGGGAGGAGTCGAAGTAATCCAAAATGAAACCGTGGTCAGGCGTGGCCACTCCCATGATGGGCCGCGCCCCCGTTGGCATGATGTAGAAAGCCATCACCATCCAGTTTCCGGAGGGGGCGGACCACGCGAGGCGGCGTCCGCTCACATGGTCCGTGATGACTTGCACCGAGGCCGGGTCCAGCAGAACCTGGTCCCTGAGGCTCAGCGGGTTGGAGCTGCGGTGATCCTCACGAATACGGGCCGCGACGACGGCGAGAAGTCGTGCGTTGTTCCCATAGAAGTGGGCAACATCCAGCCCCCAGATTGTCTGTATGCCTCCCACCACAGAATAGAAAAAAGGAGTTGCAGGTTGGGGCAAATCAATGTCGACCTGGTCACCACCCCGCAGGCGAACCTCGCCCACCGCCAGGGTCTTCAGATTGTCAATCTGGGTGATCTGCGGTCCGGCGGCCGGCCAGGCGCTGCCCACCGTGATGTCAATCTGTATGCCCTGTTTACCGGCCTCGTCCATCACCGCGCCGAGATGTTGATAGTATGAAGGGGTGTCAAACCCATGGAACTGTGCGTCTTTCGCAGGTGAGGCGTGAGGGTCGAGGCCGATGGTGAAGGGTTGCACTTCCGCCCCGCCAAAGTCGTTGTCCTTGAAGAGTTGGACCTCGCGCCTCAGTTCCGCCTCGTTCACGGCGTCGCCCGGCCACCACCAGCGGACCCAGGGTCGGTACTTCACCTGGGGGTTGGCGAATCCCGCGAGCGAGAATTCATTCTGGAAGAGAGGATTTTTCGCCGATGGCGGAGGAGGGCTGACCGCCGGAAGCTCCGAGTACCGGGTCACGGAGGCCAGCGCGGCCTCCTGATACGACTGTCCGACAATGCTGCGGTGAATTTTGAGAAGCAAATAGCTCAGACCCATACCAACCAGGCCCACCAGGATCAGTAAACCGTATAATGAGATTTTGAGAAAACGCCTTAGGCGTGACATGACTCCTCCTTGATAGAGGCAGGTAGCGCGGACCTCTTCAGAAGGTCCGCGGCTTCTGGAATTTCATGCGAGAGGAACCCCGACCCCACAAAACCGGTCCGCGCTTCGCGTGCTTTGCAACGGGGTGCTTACGTCTTTTATTTCCCGTGACTCACCGCTTCGGTGCAAGCAAACCCAGCTCCCCAAGCCAATCGTCAAATCGTTCGATCCAATGGTCTGTCGGCAGGCCCTTCTTGTTCATGCCAAAGCCGTGGCCACCCTTCGCATACATATGCAGTTCGACGGGATAGCCGGCGGCCTTCCACTTGGAATAAGTGGCCACGCTGCCCGCCGCGGCGATCGTATCGTCGACCGCGCACAAGATGAACAGCGGCGTGGGATCGGCAGGAGTCACCTCGCCTTCCGCGATCCCGGCACCATAAATGGGAGCGGCAAAATCAGGACGGCTGCCGGCGTCGTGTTCCCCGAGGACTCCCATCGTGACAATCCCGCCCGCCGAGAAGCCCATCAAGCCGATGCGATCGGGGTCAAGGCCCCATTCGGGAGCATGCTGCCGTACCACCTTCATTGCTTGCCGGCCGTCCGCGATGGCCAGAGGCATGACCTTGCGCATTGATTCTGACGGGCCACCGCCCTTGCTGATGGTGGCGAACAACTCCGTCACCGACTTGGCGAAATCCTCCTTGGTGGGTCCCGTGTCCAGCAGGCGATACTTGAGCACAAATGCGGCGACGCCGTGGGCGCTGAGCCACTTGGCAACTTCCGTGCCCTCGCTCTCCCACGAGAGAAAATAGAATCCGCCGCCGGGGCACACGATGACCGCCGTCCCCGTCGCGCTGGCGGGGTTCGGCAGAAAGACGGTGAGCGTGGGCCGAGTGACGTTGCGCACGAGTGAACTACCCTCCGCAAGCGGGGGAAGACCGGTGGTTTCCTCTTTCTGCGTCCAATTCTCGGAACCCGGGGCCGCACTGGGCCATACTGGAATGACCTGCTGCTGGGCCCGACCGGCCATCGATAGGGCAAAAACAGCGATTAGGGTTCTACCAAGGACGCTTGTAGGGATTGCTTTGCACATTGAACTCTCCATTATTCGTTCGGTGGTGACTCTGTGACCTCCGTGGCCAGAAAAGCCCTGATACCGAGGTCACTGAAAAGCTCTGTGTGCTCTGCGTCAGAGCTTGGGCGGCACGGAGGGCACGGCGAGTGCACTTTGGGTTGAGGCGCGACCATCCTGCATTGCAATACCATAAAATTTTGTTTTTTGACAAAATTTTGCGTGCGATGTAGCGCCGAACGGAGTTCGGCCCAGGGCCAGCGCCGCTAACCCCTGCACGTTTGCCTGTGGCTCCGCCGCATGGGGCCAACTGCTGTAGCGGCTTCGTCCCGACGGCGGGACGGCGGTCAGAGACGGTCGCTACAGTGCCGCCGCCATCCCGGTGGCTTACTTCGTAGTCACCGAAGCCACCTTGACCGGCCCGAGTAGGCCCGATTCGAGCAGCGGCGTGTCAGCTTGGAATGGCTTGTAATCCAGCCACGCATATTTCTTTGTGGCATTGGGCTGGCGGTCACCGATGATGCGATTCGGCCAAAGGTTGGTGACCTTGACTTCGAGGTGGTTCTTTCCCGGTTTGAGCACCCTCGTTATATCTGCCTGGAACGGCGGCTTCCAGAGAATCCCTCCCACGGGCTTCCCGTTCAAAGAGAGTTGCGCGATCTCTCTGACCTGTCCGAGATCCAGCAACACCTTCGCGCCCGGCTTGAACCAACTCGCCGGGGCGTCGATTTCCTTCGTATAAGTCGCCGTGCCGGAAAAGTACTTTACCCCGTCGTCCGGGTAGTTCGTCCACGAAACTAACTGGTCCATTTTGATTTGAGGCGGCGCGCCCCAGTTCGCGGGGAAGTTGATCTGCCACGGTCCTGAAATCGCCCCCAGTTCGGCACGCACGGGATGGGTCAACGTGCGGGAGGGAGCAGCGGGGCTTTTCCGGAACACTACGAATACCGAACCATAGGGATCGAGATGCAGCGGCACCCGCGTGCGCCCGTTTTCAATCTGATACTCGGCGGGCTCAATGGCGCCCGTGTCCGGATGCCAAAGCTCGGGCTCCTTGCCCTCCACGAGGAAGCTGGTCTGCACGTCTTCCGTGCGTTCCTTCTGATTCGCCACAAAGTAGATGTCCTGGTCGCCGTCACGCCGGTGGATCCAGACCAGTTCGGAGTCGAACTCCGGCTTGTTGTACTCAAAGTCGGGAGATACTTTCTCGCCGGCAAGAACCTCTTCGACAGGTTTACCCCAATAGATTTTCCCTTTGCCGTAAGGGTGTTCCGTCACGCCCATGCCGTCAATCGATCCCCAGACTTCGTTAACGATCGAGCGGAACTGCGCCTCGCGAGCGCGGTCAGAGAGGCTGGGAGAACCCGTCGGCCTGGGTGCAATCACGATGGCTCCCGCCGCCGCAAGGTCGCGGAGTTTCTGGAGAACCGGAAGCGTTACCTGATCCACGTAATCCGGCAGCACCAGTGCGCGGTATCTCATGCCGCTCGGCAGCACCAGGCGCCCGTCCTCGATTGTCATCCGGCGCAAGAGAAGATCGGCATCGATCCAGTCGTAGGCAAAACCCGAGGGCAGCGGAGGGTTCACCGGCTTCCAGTAGGGCACCGTGGCCGGAGCACCCTCTCCGTAGAAGTAGGCGAGATCACCCACGAACTGTCCCTGCTGAAGCAGGTAGGAGCAGCGCCCCAGATAGGTGTTCCACGCGATGGCCTGCTCCGCCCAAGTGTTGTTGCGCGTGTAATGCTGGCCGAAGGGGCCCAGGGTCATGCCGGGCTTGTGCTGGTCATCAACGAAGGGTTGCTGGTCCGAGGTGTGAAATACGAAGCGGTTGATGCCCAACGCCATCGCCTTGTCGCCCAATGGCTTCAAATAGAACGGTGACGCCCAAACAGGGTTGGCCGGGGCCGTGGTGAAAGACTCGGTGGCGGCGAACTTCTTGCCGTAGATGTGCGCCGCCGAACCGGCCTCGATGACGTCCGCGAGATGCGCAGCAGAATCCTTCATTCCGGGAGGAGGCACCCAGAACTCACCCATGGGGACATCGACCTCACCCTTATTCAGCAGCCCGTCGCCGGTGGTCGGAGCGCTGGTGCCCATCGCTTCGGCGTAAAGGCCCACGCCATGCTGGTTAAAATACTTGGTGGCGACACCATAGTGGTTCTCGGCGAGCAGATCCGCGATGGTCCGGCGGAAGTCCCACAGGAAGCGATCACTTGCTTCCGCGCTCGCGACAATTCGGCCGGTGAGCACGGGCAGGTAGGGCGTCGGATCATATCCGCGGCGCCTCTGAAACTCCGGGATCATGTCATCCGTCCAGTTTTCAACGCCCGCTTCCCAACTGTCCATGAGGAAGTAGCGAAAGCTCTTGCCGAAGTTGGAACCCACGGCGTCTGATACCATATCCACGTAGGTTTTGACGTAATTGCCGACGTGCTTGGCGCTCAGCTTATCCACCTCGAAGCCAGTGGCCTCCGGGCTGGCGGGGTGGTTCTTCTCGCCCGTCAGCGAGTAGCCCAGGCGTAGTATTAACCATTTCCCGCGGGGGGCATCCCAGTCCAGTGTGCCGTCAGGCTTCATCAATGCGGTTAAATCGATGACGTCCCGCAGATCCACAGCATCGCTCTCCGGTATGCTGGGAGTGGGGATGGATTGGAATTCAATGGCGTTGCCAAAGGCGGCTTTGCCCTGCCAATGGTTCACCCGTGGCCCCGATAGTTCGATTTCCGCCAGGTTGACACTGGCCGAACTTGGTAAACGAATGCCCAGGGTCGCTGCCATCGCCACCATGGATGGATTGGGCGGCGCAGGCCGCAGCACCACACGATAGAACTTTGCCGTCGTCTCCGGGAACGAATACGTCTGCACGGGAAACCCTCCCGTGGTTTGGGGCGGCCCCGGCAGGCTGACCAGCGTCAACCAATTCTTCCCGTCCGAACTGCCCTCCACCTCACCCTCAGGCATGGGACCGCCTCTCCGTGGTCCGGGGCCAACGACAAGAGTGATGGATTGCGCGCGATATGGCTGTGGAAACTCAAGCTGGACCCATACTTGCTTCTCACCGCTATTCACCTGCAAGGGGACGGCCGTGGTGAAATCGCCATCCGTGAGCGGCGTCAAATCGACGCCGGGGGGACTCGAGGTGACCTTGGGATGCAGGTCGGCCATCCGCACCTCTTCTTCCGGCAAGCGGTAGGCGATGACCTTGATGTCCGCGTAGAATGTGGGGTCGGGTTTGGGCGGCTCGGGAGGCGGCGACGGCTTGGCGCCGGGAAGGCCGGGGGCCATGGGGAAATTAAACTCGGGCGGCATCCCCATGTTCTGAAATTTGCCGTTCACCGTGGGAGGATGCGCGAGCACGCCGGAAAATTTCCTCGGGCCCTGCACCAGGGTCTCACTCCAGACGACCTTCTTCATTGCTTCTTCGGGCTTCACCCAGGGTCCTGCCGTTTCGCTCCACCCGCCTGATGCGGCCATCGCCATTTCGAGTCCGAGGCGGGCGGCTTCATTTCCGGCATGACGGAATGCGTCCTTCCAATCCGGAGTCATCCAGACGAGGCGCTTGTCGACGAACTGCGGAGTACCCAGATTCCCGTCGAACATTTGCATCCCGGCAATACCGGAGCGCTTCATCCACTCCAAATCTGCGGTAATCCCCTCTTTGGTTACGTTTCCGTTTAGCCAGTGCCACCACACGCGCGGCCTGGCGGAATCCGGCGGATTCTTGAACTCCCGCTCCATGGGATCGGCGGGCGCCTGTCCCAGAGTCGAGCTGGCAACGCCCGTCAATAAACCGGCCAGCAGAACAATTCCTATCGTAGAGACCCATGTTCTACGCATGTGCGATCTCCCTTCCTCGAGGTGATGGCTGAGGTAATCACGGCGAAATTCCGAACATCCTAGCGTTGCAAAAGCATTGCAAACCCTGTTGCCAACGAAGCGGTCTAACTCAGCAGGATCCGGCCTGCCGAATCCGCCTTATGGGGGGCAAGAATACTTCTTCATTCCCGCGCTGCCAAGGCAAAAACATTGAGTTCTACCAAATTTCCACGTGCCATTGCCTCAGCTCGGATTTTTCACTATGGGTCGGGAAAGGCGGGACAAACAGCGGGCGGGCGGTGCGATTTCGGCGGCTCCATAACAGTATCAACGCATGGTCAGTAGCAGGGTTAGTGTGATCAGCAAGAATTCGGATCGCGGCGGTGCTTCCGGTTATGCATGAGGGAAAACGCTAGTGCTGGGCAGCCGCCCTTTTAAGCTCCTCCAGTTCCTTCTCGAGGCGCCGCTGGCGGCCGTGGATTACCCAGGCATAGAAAGTGAAGATGCCCCAGAGAAGTCCGTACGCGAAAACCATATAAACGTTGCACATGCTATGCCTCCTGGGATGAACGCCGTAATCGCCGGAGATCGGCGACTTCGCGCCCGAGTGCCGCCAGCCGCAAATACTGCCGCATCAGGTATGCAAATAAACACAGGAATGCGCCCCACGTTACAAGTAACGCCACCCACATCCGGGGGTCAAGGCCGGAGCCTTCGCCACCCGCGATCACCGGTTGCGGATGTTGCGTCCGCCACCAGCGAATGGCCATGTAATCAATCGGCACATCAACAAAGCCCATAATGCCCACCACGGCCGCCAAGACTGCCGAACGCCCAGGGTTGATGACGTAGCTCCGCAGCATCAGATAGGCGACGAACAGAAGCCACAAAACGAAGGTGAGCGTCAGGCGCGCGTCCCACGTCCACCAGATGCCCCAGACCGGTTTTGCCCACAGCGGGCCCGTCACCAGCACGCAGGTGCAGAAGACAAATCCCACTTCCGCCGCGCCGTGCGCGAAATCATCCGCGGAGTCCCGGCGCTTCCAGAGATACCCCACGCTGCCGAGAAAGATCAGGAGGTAAGCAATCATTGCCGTCCATGCCGACGCCACGTGGACGTAGAAAATGCGCTGTACCTCTCCCATGGTGGCTTCCTGCGGGGCATAGAAGAAGATCAAATACGTAGCCAACAGCAGCCACAAGAACGTGACAATGAGGTGCAATGTGGGAGGGAAGATTTTTTTCATGGCTTCGTTCTTTGTCCGTGGTCCGTTGTCAGTTGTCCGTGGCCGTCGGTCAACAAAAGGCTAAGGTCGAAACTCGAAGCTCGCCGCGAATTTCGAGTTTCGATTTTCGAATTTCGGTGCCTTTTCAGCAACTGACGACGGACAACGGACCACGGACTATTCCTCAAGAACATACTCGAACAACATGTACGATAAAACCACAAAGATGATGCTAAATCCCGTCGCCAGTTTGATCCAGCCGGCATAATCGCTGACGGGGTCACCCTTGAGCGCTCCGGTCGAAGCTTCCACGCCGGCAATGAATATCGGGACGGCCACCGGGAACTGGAGCACCGGCAGCATGACCTCGCGCATGCGAGTATTGGCGGCGACGGCCGCAAAGGTAGTGCCCACCGCCACGTAACCCAACGTACAAAAGAATGTAGTAAGCGCGAACCAGCCCAGTGATGGTATGAATGAAAAGTTATACCAGAGGCTCGCCGCGAACACAACGACGACCTCGGCAATTCCCATAAACAACAGGTTGGCGAGCATCTTGCCGAGATAAATGGCGCCAGGGTCCACCGGCGCCAGGCGCATGCCCTCGAGGCCGGCGTTCTCGCGCTCGGCGGCAAAGGAGCGGTTGAAACCCAACACTCCGGCAAAGGCAAAGGCAATCCACAACAACCCGGGAAGCAGGCGCAGCGACTCCTCCCGCGCCGGCTCAAAGGCAAAATTGAACAGGAACACCACCAGGAGGCCGAAGATACACATCGAGGCGAGCGTCTCACGATGCCGCCACTCGACGCGCAGGTCCTTCATGAAAATAGCGGAGATGACTTGCAAAGTGCGCATGGAACCCGTGAGAAGTTAGGAGCTAGAAGCCAGAGTAAAGCCACACCCACAGACAATGGACAGTGTAGACAGCACCGAATCTAAGAATTCTTCTTCCCTCGCCCCCTTGGGGGAGAGGGGGGACCGCTAGGCGGAGGGGGCCCCACGTTCTGCACGTCGTGGGGGTGAGGGGGTCGAACGCCTGGGCAAATAACGCCACGTTTCAGAATTCAGGCATCCGGTAACGACCAGGCCAAGCGCAGCACCTTTTCTACGAACAGTTCTGGTGCTTTAAGAACAATCCCGTTCGGAAATCTCGCCACAACGTATCCCAGGTTTTTGAGATGGGCGTCCCGGCGCAGATCCCGCTTGGCTTGGCTCGGCTGCCCGTGCACACTGCCGTCCAGCTCCACGACGAGCCGCCGCTGCGGGCAACAAAAATCGACGATGTAGTGATCGATCGGGACCTGCCGCCGGAACTTAATGCTCCTGAATCTGAGAGTCCGCAGCAAATGCCGCGCCGTTTGTTCAGTTTCGGTTGCCGTTTGGCGAAGGTTGCGTGCTCGGTCAACGAGTTTGGCGCGACGCGCGATTGATCGGTGCTTGCGGCGCGGTTGGTCGGGTTTACCCGCACTCGTCATGCCTTCCGAATTCACAGTCTTGACCCCCTCGCCCGTCTCGCCCCGGCTGATGAAAGCGCCGGTTGCGAGCCACCCTCTCCCCCAAGGGGGCGAGGGAAATGAATTCAAAAACAACACGCCCCATTTCAAAATGTGTCCCAGACACGGCTGGCGCATACTTGGGAAGCAATGTATGCGCCACCCGCGGTGCTCAGAATTTTAGCCCTGCCCGCCCATCCTGTGGATCACAGCAGCTCTCGTGGGAACTCTCTCGTCTTCAGGGCCTTGCCGTTATAAACGTATGCCTCAGGCATCAAGGCATCGAAAGCGGCGTGGTCGTCACCGAATTCTATGACAAGTATTCGCTGTAATGCCTTATCGCTTACTTTGGCCTCGTTTAACTCAGCGATTGAGGGAACTTTCCCCTCCCCCGCGAAGGCGTCAGCCACAGAACATATTTCTTCAATTTGCAGTGAAGTCCATCCACCCCACGGGCAGTTCTTCTCCGTGGAGGAGATATAGTCTCCGCCGTTACAGCGCCAGTACAATTTCTTCGCCCTGGGTCACTCCTGTGCTACGTCTCGCTTCTAGCTCCTGACCCCTGACTCCTGACTCCTTTCCGCAACGCGGCGAGGGGTGCCGCTTGGATCGGCCCATCGTACCGCACCTTTCCGCCTTCGAGCGCTACGAGGCGACGAGCGATCGCTCTGCCTTGCTCATAATCGTGGGTGGAGAAAATCAGGGCCTTGCCTTGTTCTTGCAGGCGCCGCATCAGGCTTTGCAGCGACTCTGTGGAGGCTGCATCGAGCCCAGTGAAGGGCTCATCCAACAATAGAAACTGGGGATCGTGCAGAAATGCCCGCGCCAGCGTTACCCTTTGTTGATAACCTCGCGAAAGCTCGCGCACCGGAGTCGTGGCCCGCTCGGCAAGGCCGAAGAGGTCAAGCGCACCCGCCACCCGCTGATGTGAATCGGCTAGACCAAAGAGCTTCCCCACGAACTCCAGGTTTTCGCGAACAGTGAGTTCGCCGTAAAGAAACGTGGTGTGGGAAACGAAACCGATGGCACCCTTTGCGGCGGCGGGGTTGGCGTGAACGTCGGCTCCGTCGTACAGGACTTTGCCCTCGCTGGGGCGGGCCAGCGTAGAGAGCACGCGCAACAGCGTGGTCTTGCCCGCGCCATTTGGCCCATAGAGCAGGATGGAGTCCCCGGGCTCGACGCGCAAGCACACGTCATTTAGGGCTTGAAAGACCCCGAATTGTTTGGAAACATCGCGCAGTTCCAGCGCGGGTTTAGCTCGAAGTGCGTCGGATGGCATAGGACTCGAGCAGCGCGGGAGGAGCCTTCTTCAGCGTCGCCGCCAGGCGAGCTTTCAGTTCCAGGCGCTCTTTCCAATAAGGCTTCTCGGCGATCTTACCTGTGGCGAACAGTTCGTCCAGGTCGGCGAGAGCATTAAACAGCTTGTCTACTTCGGCTTCCAGCGCCTTTTGAAGCTGGCTGGCGCTTTTGTGGGCTTTCCATTTGGGCCATTCCTTGGCCGCTCGTATGCCCAGCCCCCAAAGCAACACCAGCAGGAAGCATGCAAGCAGCAGTCCGCCCATGCGCTCCATCGAATTGGGAAGGGTTTTTATTTCCTCCCCACCCTGGCTGGCAACCTCGTTGGACGGCGCCGCGCCCGCCGCAGCTTCTCCGGTGACGCTGGCGGCGAGTCGGGCATTGGGTGGTACGTTTTCCGCCACGTATTTCTGGCCTCCTGACTCGGCGTCGGCTCCCGCGGCCTTGAACAGCCCGGAGTCCACGGTGAGGTTGGGGGGGGAAACCAGCAATTCAGCGCTGTCGATGAGGTAGGCGACGGAGTCCGCCAGGTCCAGTTTGTTCGAAGTGTAATCGGTATCGTAATTCACCATCATTACCGTCAGACCCGGCTTCAGGGGGTATTGAATATAGTAGTCACCCGGCCCCTTGCCGGGGTTCACGGGCTGCGGCAGGGGCATGTTCATCAAACCAGAGACAATTCCTGTGGGTTCGCCAATGGTCTTGCCGAGGTGAAAGAGAAATGTGCCGTCAACATTAATGTAGCTGTGCGGCGGATCGGCGGAGTTGCGAATCGCAAACATCTCCTGGACGTGGACCTTATCGCCCTCTGCATGCAAGATGATGCGGGCGGATTGAATCCGCAAGGGAGGCGCCGTGCGCGTGGCATCATAAACGGTGATGTCCACTCGGGCCTGGCCACGGTCGTCGAACCTAACCGGCGCGTGATAATTCACGTCCTGATAAGTCGCCTGGAGGAGATAAAAGGAATCGGTGGCAAGGTCGCTTGCGGCGATGGTGAAATGACCGCTGGCATCCGTGACCGCAGTAGCAACTTGCTGCATCCCGCCCCGTGGCATAAGGAGCTGAAGCTTTTGATTAGCTACAGGGCTGCCGTTGGTGCCGTTCACCACTTGTCCGGAGATTATCCCCCCGGTGGCGAACAAGCCAGGACCTGAACCCAGCAGCCAAATGCATGCTGCCAAAACAGCGAGCCATTTGGTTGGAAACAGTTTCACGTTCATGCTAATTGAGAAGCGCTACGCAACCTGTAGTTCCGATCCGTAGGTTTCACTTTCGGTTGGTGATATTACTCCCCTTTGGGGAGGGCCGAGGCGCTCCATTTTCTTGGCCCTTTTTCCCCGGGGCCGAGATTCGGGCGCCGCATTCACCACAGAATTTCACCGGCAA